>WPCH01213106.1_pt1 | contig 79868 bp, 69 predicted proteins | sample 5399881 | NCBI WGS metagenome assembly WPCH01 (sample SAMN12869468, study PRJNA574797) | sludge metagenome | isolation source: wastewater treatment of pH5 | place: China:Beijing | collected 2019-05-20 | reverse complement strand
CTGGGGCTGGCCGACGATCCGCGTCTGATCGCGGCCGCCAAGGCGGCGATGGAGAGCCATGGCTATGGCATGGCCTCGGTCCGGTTCATCTGCGGCACCGCCGATCTGCACCGGGCGCTGGAGGCGCGGCTGGCGGGCTTTCTGGGGATGGATGACGCGATCCTGTTCGCCGCCTGTTTCGACGCCAATGGCGCGGTGTTCGAGCCGCTTCTGGGGCCGGAGGATGCCGTGGTCTCGGACAGTCTGAACCACGCCAGCATCATCGACGGCATACGGTTGTGCAAGGCGAAGAAGCTGGTATATAAAAATAACAATATGGAAGATCTGGAAGAGAAGCTGAAGCAGCGTCAGCCCGACGGGGTTACTCTGATTGCCACCGACGGGGTTTTTTCCATGGACGGTATCATAGCGGACCTGAAAGGCATTTGTGAGTTGGCGGAGAAATACGGTGCTCTGGTTATGGTGGATGACAGCCATGCGGTGGGATTTATGGGCAAGACCGGACGTGGTACTCCCGAACACTGCCGGGTGGCGGACCGGGTGGACATTATCACCGGAACCCTGGGCAAAGCCCTGGGAGGAGCCAGCGGCGGCTACACCAGCGGTCGGAAGGAAATCATAGACCTTTTGCGTCAGCGCAGCCGGCCCTATCTTTTTTCGAATACACTGGCCCCTGCTATCGCGGCGGCTTCCATCGAGGTGTTGTCCATGCTCACAGAGACTACGGAATACCGTGATCGTCTGGAACGCAACACCCGGTATTTCCGCGGCGGCATGGAGAAAATCGGATTTTCCATTATCCCCGGTGAGCACCCCATCGTTCCCGTAATGCTGGGAGACGCCGCTCTGTCCCAGAAAATGGCGGATTATCTTCTGACCCAGGGGATCTACGTCATAGGTTTCTTCTTCCCGGTGGTTCCCCAGGGAAAAGCCAGGATACGAACCCAGATATCAGCCGCCCACACCCAAGAGGACTTGGACCGGGCCCTGGAGGCATTCAAAAAAGCCTATGAGCATTTTAAATAGGTCTCCCAGGATTCTTTGCCGTCGCTCAGAATGATACAAATGTTCTGGACTTGCGATTAAATTTCGATTTATCTTGTGGATAATACACATAAAACAAAAGCAGCCATGTATTTACCGGGAAATGTAAATCATGGCTGCTTTTATATGGTGATTGCTTTATTAAAACAAGCCTTTTCCATTACTTGCGTTGAGATATGCTTGCGGCATTATTTAACCGCGTTCTCGCAGAAGCGCATCAGAATTGACGCTACTTGGGCGCGGCTGGCATTTCCTTGAGGATTTAGGGTATTGTCGCCCATTCCGGAGATCAGACCGGTGTTGACGCACCAGGCCATGGCCTCGGCAGCATATCCTGAAATCTTCCCATAGTCGCTGAACTCCTGGATCTTCGTACCGCTATAAGTGGTGTCAATACCTGCATTCCGGGCGTAGCGGTAGAGCATGGAAGCAAGCTGCTCCCGGGTGATGGAATTGCTGAGGTTGGAGCCGTCGGATACACCTGTCGCCTTTGCCCAATCCACAGCCTTGCTGTACCAGGTTTCACCGCCTGTGGTATCCTGCCCGTCCAGCCGGGCAAGAACGGTTACCAGCATAGAGCGGGTCATATCCGCATTGGGGCTGAAAGTCGCGGCTCCGGTTCCGGAAAACAGCTCACGGCTGGAGGCGAAGGCCACCGCTTCAAAGGCCCAGTTACTTCTGGCTACATCAGAAAAGTTTTTGCTGTTATCCACTATTTTCACCGTCACGTTGCCCTTGACCGTCAGGAGCACTCCGTTTTCAGTGGTAATGGAGTTCTTTATAATCTCTTCTGTTCCATCCGAACGGATGAGGATTGCTACGACGCCCCCTGTTACATTTCTCACGGGAATTTCTACTTTAGCCGATATATTGGAGGGACCGTTGATTGTAATGACGGGCGCGCTGTTACGATCCCGGTTAGCGGAAACCCTTGGCATGGGCAGGGGCACGGCGTCACCCTGTTTCATAGCCTCATCGACAACCTGAGAGGGGAGGGTAACTGTCGTTTCGACCTTGCCGTTTTCATCCGCCCTGGTAATGGATGAGGAACCGTCCCTGTTTTTCATTGTCGTGATGCTGGAGCCGTCCTTCTTAGTTTCCACCACGGTTTCAGAACCATCCGGATATTTGGTGGTTTCCGTCACGGTACCGTTGGTCAGATTGGTAACAGTAGTAGTAACCGATCCGTCGGCATTGGTTATAGTTGTTGTAGTAGTGTTGGAAGGCGTGCTGCGGCGGGGTCTGGGTGTAGACTCCGCCTCCGGAGCGTAGTGTGGAAGAGCGTTTTGATCAAGATATGCAGCAGGTACGAAAGGTCCTTCTTCTCCTAACGCCTTGAATTCCTTGAGCTCCGCCAATATCTGCTTCGCGTATTCATAGGTTTCTTCAGAGAGCTTCATTGATAGCTCAGTGGCTTTTTCCTCGGCTAATTGAGGACTGGATTCGTAAATTTTCACCATATACGCGTCCACTAAAGCCTGTTGTTCTATAAGTGACTTCTGATATCTTTCCCAAAAATCCCGTACCCCGTTTCCTAACCTCTCTCTTTCCGCGAGGGTATCCGCTTTACACTGGGTATACAGTTCGCGGAAAACCCAGTAGGCGTTATTCGAGTCGGGGTCTTCATCGTTATATGCGTCGGTATCCGGCGCGTAATATTTTTCAAAGGTATCTGTTACCAGGCTTCCGTAATAGGGAAGATATACGCTGAATTCCCCCGGGCCCATGCATATCCATTCCATAGTGGCAAGGGCGCCGGGCATACCGGGCCGGGTTTCAAATACGTGGGCCTCCAGTGTTCTGTCATTGCCGATAGATGAGCTGTTACTCGAAGGATTGGAGACTTCCCATTCCGTGCCTTCGCCGCGAGATGCCAGAAGCCTCATAGCATCGTACAGTGTGTACTTTTTACCCTCGGGAGGTTTAATGAAATAATCCAGATACTTACTTTGTACCTCGCTTAAATCTTGTATGGCCTCGTTTGTTTTCAAGCCGTAAAGATAACCGTATCCAACCCTCATGCGTCCTGTCCAATAGTTTGCCGTGCTGCTGGCATAGCTGTCGGCAACCTTTATCAGGGTCTTTTCGTCGTCATCTGCATCTTCTTCACTGGAATACCCCACAAAAGTTCCGGCTTCTATGGCCGTGGAAATGAGATCCTCCGAAGCAATGACGTCCGGATCCGTTACGTCCACAAACCAGCCGCCTTCAGTCTTTTCACCCTCTTCACCCTCTTCGCCGTCGAGGTAATAACCCACGTTGCCGGTAATGTTGGGGGAGAACCCAATCATGTCATCAGGACATCTTACAGCTACGTATTGATGGCCGGAAAGCACTTGAAAATACCATACCTCATTGGGGTCGCTGATCATAACGCCGTCACGGCTGGCGGCGCCTGCCGTGCTGAAGACTTCAGCCAGTATCTCGCAGCCATGCCTCGCCGTTTCCGCCTGCATCAGAACAATCGACGCCACGTCGGCTTCCTCTAACCCTGTTGAGGGTACCATCGGGTCCAGACCTGTTATCGCACTCTTTATACTGCTGAGGGTGACAGAAGCCGAAACCGCTACATTCTTTTCATTAATGCCCACCTGAGCATAGACCTCATCCGTTTTATACGGGCCGCAAGCGGCATCAGAATCCTTGCACAATATGTAACGGAAGGTATGTTCCGGATAGGGCCACTCAAAGTTGTTGTAGCCGGACTTATACATGGCCCCGAGTTCATGATCCGCGGCAGGGCGAACCTCCAGAAGCTTTGCGAATGTTGCGCTATAGTCCTCCGAACGTCCCCATATATAGGAGCCGTTTTCGGTAGTACCCTTGCCCATATAAAAGCTTGTGCATCTGCCTTCTCCGGCAGTTTCATCAGTCAGTGCCGCCGTGCCCACTGGCAGCGTCAAACTGAGAATTAAAATGATAACAAGTATTACTTTGAAAAGCTTGCGGTGTTTTAACATAATTTCTCCCTCCCTTTAGTTGCATCCTTTCTCTTTGAGCCGTCTTGCAGAAGAAAATTTCTAATGAAAATCATTCCATTGCTCATGCCACCCCCTATACTGCTTATCCCTCCTGTATTTATAAAGAGTTGAAAGCGTATATTAACCACTTACCAACTCCAATGTAATTATAAATCCTGCGTAATGAAGGATTCTGTCGAACTGATGATGTCGTATATATATTAATAAAGAGAGTTCTTGCATATGGGCAGGAGTGAGATAAAAAACGGATGCCGCGCTTTCGTACGACATCCGTTTTCAGGGAAGATCTGTATTAACTTTGAATTTCCTAAGCTAATCCTTCAGACAGCCGACAGGCACGATATAGACGCCATCCTCCCGGCAATACGCATATTCCTCTGCGGTCAGGATCATGAGGAAAGAGGGAGATCTCATTTTATCAGTATTTACTTTACTTTTTAAAATCTTAAGGTTTTCAGCAGCCTCCTCAATTTGTCTCGAGCCCATCTTCACTTCGACAGCTCCCCATCTGCCATCTTTAAGGTGAATAATTGCATCTGCCTCAAGTCCGCTCTTATCGCGATAATGAAACACTTCCCCGTCAAGCGCTTGGGCGTAAATGCGTAAATCACGGATACACAACGACTCGAAAAGTAAGCCGAAGGTGTTAAAATCATCTAACAGCATATCAGGCGTTGCGCGCAATGCAGCGGTAGCGATGGAGGGATCTATAAAATGCCTTTTAGGAGATGTCCGGATTGTAGCTTTAGAGCGCATTGCAGGACTCCATGCAGGAAGATCCTCGACAACAAATATCCGTCGCAGCGCATTGAGATATGAGGCAATGGTCTTTTCCGAGATCGTGTCTTCATCTCCGGCAATATCATTTCTGATTGTAGTCTGGTTTGCCATGGTGGATATATTGCGTGCAAGAGCCTGCATCAGAGCACGGACCCGGGCGGGACTTTTTTCAACGCCGTCAATTCTTGACACGTCAAGGTTGATAACAGCATCTACATAATCGTAGACGCGTTTCAGCGCAATTTCATCCTTCTCACCCACGGATGCCGGCCAACCGCCTCTTGTGAGGACGAATGCCAGCCTCTCGATTGTCAGGTGGGAGAAGCCTTCTATTGTTATATCTCCATCAAAAAGCGATTTTAAAGAAACTTCACCGTTTGACTCAAGGGATTCAAAGAGACTCATGGGCCGCATCAACATCCGGGAAATTCTTCCTGTACCGGTGTGCTGTACAGCATTATCCAATGGCACAGCGGAGCCTGTCAGAATAAACTGACCGGGTCTTCCCCGCTCGTCGATGGCAAATCTTACGGCATCCCATAAAACGGGAGCCATTTGCCATTCATCTATGAGACGCGGCGTTTCTCCACGGAGAAGCAGAGAAGGCTTTGTATCCGCAGCTTTAAGATAGGAAGCAGTGTAGTCCGGATCCTGAAGAAAAATAGAGCTTGCGGCCTTTTCTTTTGCGGTCCGCGTCTTTCCGCACCATTTTGGCCCCTCGATCAGTACAGCTCCGGATGCTTGGAGCCCAATATCCAAAACTTTGTCAGCAATCCTGCTTAGATACTCGTGTCTCATTATTATAACTCCTCAATTACGGAATAAAGGCACTATCGTGTACTCATAATATGCCCAATTACGGAGCTTGTCAATCGTTCACTTCCGACTTTGGCGTAATTTTACTTCGGAGTTTGGATTAATTTTGCTTCCTGTTTTGGATCTATTTCACTACTGAACTTTTTTCTGCGCGCCCGGATGATGCGCAATGCAATAGCCAAAATGGCGAGAAGGAACCCGGCAATCCACAATGAAATATGGGGGCTTTCCTCCATCCGTATTCATTCTGCCGCGGCAGATTCCATTATGGCAGCATGTCTGATTTGCAGCGGGCCGTAATATCTGGGGATGGTTAACTCCTCCTGCTTTGAAACGCTCACGCGAAGTGAATAATCCCGCATCATATCCAGAATTCCATATCGGACCGCCAGGAAGGATTCCAGCATTTCGGGATCGCCGATTGCCTTTACGTTCAAGGGGGGTGTAACAAATAAGCCGTTTATAGATATCCGGTCGTTCCTGTCAACAATCGTTGAAGAGGCCACAATCCTCTGATCATTCACTGAAATAGCCTCCGCCCCGGCGGCTTTTAACTGGTTAATCATTAATAGGAGCAGTTCATAACTTTTCGCGATAATGCTGTATTCATCCTCCCAATCTTCAGGAGAAGGAGGATCATCTATCGTAATTGTGATTCCGGGGCCTTTGACGTCCACCAGCCCGACTCCCATTCTGTACCTTTCGAGAAGTCTTCTCTGGGAATCCAAAAAAATATCTTCAGAGATAGAGCGCTCATTAATGGTCTCTATCTCTTTCTCATACGCCAGCAGTTCTTGCCTCAGCTCTTCTTTTTTCGTCTGGGCTTCCTGCAACTCTTTTCTGTATTCTTCCACCTCAAGCGCGGAGACAAGCCCGCCTCCGGCACTTTCTATACTATGAATTTGCATAGAGGTCAGCAGACCTATCAACAAAGAAAAAACCAATATTATAATTATGTGTATTTTCTTCATTTTCACTTCGCCTCGACTTCATCCTCATGCGGGATTTGCGCCCCGCGTCGCTTCTCTTTTCATCCTTAATATAAATAAGACGGTTCAAAGGGGTCTTTTGTTACACTGTTTCCCGTTTTTTTGGAATTTAAAATTATTTTCAGTACTAAAATTGAGCATGTTTGAACACCTTCTTTCGAAACCCCTCTATAATTAGAACGTTTTTGAAGCGCGTTTTGTGACACCTGTTCGTAAAATAATTAATATTTTTTACAGGCCGGATTTATTCTGATAATGTTCCGAGTCAATATGGACGAAATAATCACATGGAGAATATGGCTAACAACAAAACAATAGAACAAAGAATACCTGTGACAAGTTCTGTTTTGGTTCGATTAATATAAAATAAGTAGTAGCTATTAAAGCCATTATAAAGGCCGTTGCAGAAAGTGCTATCAAGATAATGTTTTTATACCCGTCTAAAGCAGGAATTCTAAATAATAACGCGCAAACAATTAAAAGCGGCGTGCACTTTCATCTCGTATCTCATTCCGTCTACTCGTCACTCTATCATCGCTTTGTACGTCTTGCGGCTTCCAAATATACCTCGTTGTCAGAACGCAAGCCTACTACGATGACGATCATAACACCATCAATTTCTTCCAGGGCATAGACCATGCGAATACCGCTGTTCACTAATTTGATTTTATAAAGGCCTATAAGGTCTGTATCGGCTTTTTTCCCAAGAGGTTTGCCGCAACCACCCCGGTGACAGGGCAGAGGATTTTCCGCAACCTTCTGAATCACTTTTAAAACCTGTGCCTTCACAGAACCGTCGAGTTTCTTGATGTCTTCAATGGCTTCCGGTAAATATTTCAATTCCCAGCTCATAACAATTCCGTATCTTCCGCGGCATCAATCTCATCCTGTGTGATTCCGAGCTCATACAGGGCGTCTGTTTCGCTGATAGCGTTTTGGGTATTCTCTTCTGCAAGCCTCTGGCTTGCCATTTCCAGCAGATAATAGTTTTCCTCAATCTCCATTAAGCGCATATACTCATCAGGCGAAATAATTACGGCAGATGGTGTGTTGTTTTTCAGCACAATAAGCTGCCGCTCCGTTTTCACCCGGTCAAATATTTTGGCGGCCTGCCCTTTATTGAAAAGAGTGACGGGTATCAGATTATTTATTCCAAACACAATGTTCACCTCCATTTTATATTTATAGTATATGCGAAAAGGCGAGCTTTATCAACGAGATACATGAATATTTTACAACTAATTATACGTGAAATTTATAAAACAATTATATGGATAATTAGGCAACAAAAATCTCGTCCCTCATTCATTTTCGTCCTCCTGCTGTAGCAGCCGCAGCAGAGGAAGATAGTACTTCTGAAAATTGTCCCATGCCTTTTCCGCATCCAGTAAAGTGTACCGATCGGGATTTTCCTTTTGTTTTTTTTCTATCGCATCCAGGATACACAGAAGATAATCGGTATCCATAGCATCATCGGTGGAAGAAGAATCCAATGCGTCCAGAAGCTCCTCCAGCTCTTCCATGCTCAGGCAGTCCAATCTGCCATATTCACTTTTTTTCTTATTCGTTTTCATTTGAAATTGACCAGACATAGGAAAACCTCCTCATTATATTATATATATGTAATGAGGAGGCCAAAAAGGGACATGTAATTATGAATCCTGAAAATATTCTTTAAAATCAGCGGTAGCCTCTCCTGCGGCGGAGCGCGGGCAGGGCTAAGAGCACATAGCCCATTCCGATCTGAGCGAAGGTACTGTAGGGCCTCAGGAAAGACAGGAATTTGATCGCCCATGGGATCGGATGGAGGTAAGTAGCGAAGACGGCATAAAGGATATGGGAAAGAGCCGGCAGCAAGAGTACGATGATTAATACAATCAATGCGGTCCTGTTGGCGGATCTCAGGTTCGCAGGGAAGCTGGAAGCCAGAAGGAGACCGAAAAGCAGATACAAAGTAAATGTGAGGATAAGGGCGGCAAGTGGGAAGCCTCCGCGAATCCCCGCGATAAACTTCGTCAGCTGGTCGTACAGAATAAAGTACGCGATAAAAAGTAAGGGGCTTATATTTCTCATGAATTCTCTCCTTACGCTTCGATTTTGATTATGATACAAAAATTATACTACATTATGCCAAAGAGGAAAAGACAACAGTTCAAAACCGGAAAAAGACGCCGGACTTAGCTGCGGAGGGTGGCCCGCAGGCGGTTGGTATGTATCAGAAGATTTAAACCGTCCTCCGGAGAGGTTACGAGAACGTCCGCGTGAGAAAGGAGGCCGGCGCACAGGCCTTCACGGTCCAGCACGGCGACGGAAAGGTCGGCGGCCTGAAACATCTGTATATCGTTAAAGCCGTTGCCCAGACAGGCAACGCCTGGCCCCAGATTCTGAACAAAGCGGGTTTTATGGTCCGCCGCGCCAGCTACGGGAAAGGTGCATACCTCTACAGGGAGCTCCCTGCACTGTTCTTTCACCGTTCCGTAGGTATCTGCAGTGAGGATATATATCCGCAAATCCGACGACAAGGATTCAAAGCACTGGGCAATGCCCTCAATGAGCTTGCCATCCTTTGCGATGGTACCGTTGTAATCCACCACCAGATAATGCAGTATCAGCGCTTCGCGCCCTGGAATCTCTATTTTCAGCATGGCTAAATTTCTCCTGTCTGTTATCCGCATACGCCGCCGAGGAAATCACGGGTTTCTTCCTTTTGAGGGGCGTCGAAAAAGGCTTCTTTTTCATTGTATTCGATCAGCTCTCCATTATACAGGAAAGCCACCCGGTCGGCCAGCCGCCGGGCCTGGGCGATATTATGAGTCACCAGCACAATGGTATAGGTCTTCTTCAGGTCGAGAAGCAGGCTCTCTATGGCGGCGGCGCTTTTCACATCCAGAGCCGAACAGGGCTCATCCAGAAGCAGTACATCCGGCTCCACGGTCAGGGCCCGGGCTATGCAAAGACGCTGCTGCTGCCCGCCGGAAAGCTTGACCGCGTTTTTTGCAAGGTCGTCCTTCACTTCCTCATACAGGCCCGCCATCCTGAGCTTTTCCTCGATGAGCTGCTGCAGCTTCTGGCTGTCGCGTATACCGTAATACTTGGGCGCGTAAGCCATGTTCCGGTATATGGAAAAGGGAAAAGGGGTCGGTGTTTGAAACACCAGTCCCACCCGACGGCGGAGCTCGTTCTTTGGAATCTGCTGGACATCTCTGCCGGCCAGAGAGATACTGCCGCTGACTTCCGTGCCCGGCTCCTCTTCCAGCATGCGGTTCATACAGCGCAGAAGGGTGGATTTTCCGCAGCCCGAAGGTCCGAGTATAGCGGTAATCCGATTTTTTTCAATATCCATTGTCAGGTTAGAAACGGCAGGTTTTCCATCATAAGACGCCGTAACATTCCTCAGACGTAAAATCATCTCCATATATGTCCATCCTTCCTTGCGTACAGGGTAGCCAATGAATTGCTCACCAGCACAATGACCATCAGCACAAAGGCCGTTCCATATACATGGGGCATGGACGCCCCCTGGGCCAGTAACAGATACAGGTGAAGAGGCAGAGCCATGGCCGGCGTCATGACGGAAGTCGGCGGCGCGGCAAAGGCAACACCGCCGGTAAAGATCAGCGGCGCTGTAGCTCCCATGGCAAAGCATGCTCCCAGAATCAGACCTGAAACCAGCTCCCCCCGAACGGCTCGCAGTACAATTTTGGTAATGGTATATGTCCGGGACGCCCCTAACGCGTAAGAAGAGAAAATCAACTCCCGGGGGATCTCCCTCATGGCCTTTTCGAATCGAACCGCGATAAAGGGAAAGACCATAATGGCAAGGGCAATACCTCCGGCGAGAATGCATCGTCCCAACCCCAGGCTGCGAACCAGAAGGCTGTAGGCGAAAAGCCCCAGCACGATGGACGGAATACCTGCTATGTTCTGAATGACCATGCGAATAAAGAAATATATTTTTTTGCTTTTGCAGTAAAACACCAGATAGAAAGATACGGCCAGGGCAGGGACGCCTCCCAGAACCACAGCCGTTCCCGTAAACCACAGACTGCCGGCTATGGCGGGCCAAATGCCCCCTTCGCTTCCCAAAACCGCGCCCCGGGGCGTGTCCGTCACAAACTCCCAGCTTATGACGCCGGCTCCCTGATAGAACACGTAGGCGAAGAGAAACACGACGACGAATCCTGTTATCGCTATGCCGGCATATGCCCAAAACCGCACCAGCCTGCTGTAAAATTGCATCCCCTTCTCCTCCTTTCCTTTATCCGAGTACCCTACTGCGTATGGCGTAAATCACCGTATTGATTGCGAATAAAAGCACCATCAGCACCAGTCCCGCGGCATACAGAGCGTGATAATGCAGACTTCCTCCCGCGGCGGTGCCCATTTCCAGCGCGATGAGGGCGGCGATGGTTTCTCCCTTTCCCAAAAGGGTGGGAAACAGATTGGCATTTCCCATGACCATCAGAACTGCCATCGTTTCCCCCATGGCCCGGCTGACCGCCAGGATCGTACTGAGCAAAATGCTCTTTCCGGCAAGGGGCAGGATTACCCAGGCAACGGCGTGCCACTTGTCCATGCCCAAAGCGTCCGAAGCCGGCAGGTACCGGGCCTGGAGCTTCAACAGCGTATCGCTGACGGAAGATACCATATAGGGCAGAATCATAATGGAAAGTAAAATCCCTGCCGTCAAAACGGAGGAACCGGAAGGATGTCCCAATCTGATGAAAAAACGAACCAGGATGATCAGGCCGATGAAACCATAGACCACAGAAGGAATACCGGCCAGCAGGTCAATAAAGGGATAGAGCAGGCTCCTTGCGCGGTCGCCGGCCACGCAAGCCAGGAATACAGCTGTGCCGACTCCTATAATCAGCGAAAGCACCACGGCCACGGCGGACACGTAAACCGTTCCCACGATAAAATTGCCGATGCCAAAAGAAGCTTCTCCCACAAAGGCGATGGGCATCCAGCGCTGACCAAAAAGAAAGTCTTTGAGGGGCACTTCACGGAATAGCGGCAGTGCTTCATATACGATGAAATAGATCACAAAGGCCAGAACCATTACGATCAGGGCAGTCATCACATATATGGCAGATGAAAATATAAGATCCCGAACTCTTTGCACAACATGGCCTCCTAATTGCTTGTCTGCGCTATTGTACCATAAATAGGTTAAATGCCGCCACCGCTATGCGATGGCAGCATCTGTGTTACCGTTGATTGTATTACGTAAAAGTAGGGGCGGTTTCCACGCCGGCCCCATATCTTAAAATGCCGGAATGTATCCATTGCTGACGATAACGTCGGCACCCTTCGCAGAGAATATGTAGTCGATGAAGGACTGCTCGGCAGCTGTAGGAGCCGCGTTGGAAACGAACAGCACCGGACGCTGAATGGTATATTCACCGCTGACGATGTTGGCCTCGTTGCATTCCACGCCATCCACCTTCATGGCAAAGAGCACCTGCGAATCCGCATTGGCTTTATTGTAGGCGCCAAATCCAGCGTAACCGATGGCCCATTTGTTGCCGGCGATATTGGTGGCAAGCTCAGTCATGGAAGCTGATTGGGTGGCGGCGGCCGTTACTTCGCTGTCGCCCATAACGGTATTCTGGAACACTTCATAGGCGCCGCCTGACAGGTCGCGAATGAACACCTGAATGGTTTCCGCCGGCAGGCTGTCATCTACCTGATCCCAGGTGGTGATTTCTCCCGCAAAGATCTGACGGATGGTTTCCCTGTCCATATCATCTGTAAGGTCGGTAATGGGGTTTTCCGCATTAACGGAGACGGTGAGGGCGTCCTTGGCCACTATGTATTCATGATAATCCGCACCCATGGCTTCTATTTCAGACTCTCTGATATCACGGGCAAGCATACCGTAGTTGCTGGTGCCATCCAGAACAGAACTGACGCCTACGCCGGAGCCGCCGGGGGCTACAAAGATGGAAATATTGCTTGCCGGAAAGGAAGCATCTACCTTGTCCCATGTTACATGCTCGTCCGTGAAAGAGGACGCCAGGGAAGAGATGATGGGATACAGGGAAGTGGAGCCGCAGAACAATACAGCAGAGCGGAATTCATCCGTTCCTCCCGCGTCAGGTGTTCCCGGATCGCCGGAATTGTCATTGCCGCAGGCGGCCAGAGAAAGAACCATGAGGACAGTGAGAAGTAAAACCATAAATTTTTTCATCACATTAATCTCCATTAATTTTCTATTTTTTTGTTGTTTTGACGAATAGCGTACAGACAATAATTTTGTCCATACTTATTTCTCATTTTAACTATTTTTTAACGATCTTGTCCAATTGGCTATATCGATGAGAATTAAAAACATATTTTAATTACAAATAGTTTGTTAATGATGTTCCTTCGGAAACGGCAGTGATGTATTCCTTTAAAACCGTCAGTTCACACGATAATGCGACGATACGACAACTCCCCAACTCAAATGGAGGCGATTTAAAGTTGGATCGGTACAGCGCCGCCCAATCCCATTTGCATAAAAAAGTTCCTGGGAACTGTTGGTTTGCTGGGAACTGCTGAAAAGAAGCGGTTGATTTCATCAAAACGTCCTGCTGACGCCAATTGCAGAGAGAAACCCCGCTGCCGGCAAATCGACGCGGGGTTTCTCCTTTCATTCAAGGTGTGTGTTTTGATTATGCTCCTGTGGCGACCTTGTCTCGGTTGTCTCTGAATAAAAAAGTAATTGCGTATAATCCGGCCAGGCCTACGATAGCGAAGATAACCCGGCTGGCGACTGCGGCCTGACCGCCAAAAAGTGTGGCTACCAGGTCGTATTGAAAGAATCCTACGAGACCCCAGTTAATGGCGCCTATAATTACTAACAACAGTACAAGAGTTTTCATATTATCACTTCCTTTCACCGCTATTTTTCCCAAATTCAGAAAAAATATTAATTTGCGTCAGGCCAGATGCACGGGGCATAAATGTGCAAAAATTTCAGTTGTATCTCGCGGCGCATCTTCTCCGATAATATTTCGCCTTCAAGTGTGCAAAAGTTCCAGTTGTATGCAGATAGGCAGATGATTTTTTATGAGTGCCTGTATATTAACGAAAATTTTGCACAAATTTGAAGGAAAAACAGGCTTTGAGCTGTGAACCCTATATACAACTGGAATTTTTGCACAGCCAGAAGAGTACTTAAGAGTAATCATGGCAAACCGTTGCAAGCAATTAAGAGTAACCGCGATCCAACCCGCTGCAAGTAAATCGGCTAAAAAAGGGGAAATCGGAGATTTTAGTCTAAAGCTCTCTTTAGGAATGTGGATTCACCCATCTTAAATCACCAGGAATCGGCTAAAAACAAAACACAAGACAATTTTAGTCTAATAGAATGGGAGTCCATCGACTAAAACTCTTCAGAGGTCTAAATTTAGACGATATGGGAGGGTTTGCCCCTGAAAATTATCTGCATATTGAGAATGGATCGACTAAAACCGATCTCGAAATTAAATTTAGACGATCTCAGCGGCTTCATACCTTTGTGCACAAGTTTCATACGTAAGGTTTCATGTTACTATTCACGGTCTGCTTTTATTTGAATCAAAATCTCCTTGCCATCCTGAGCGCAGCGAAAGATTTTACACAAAATTTAAGATTCTTCTCGAATTAAACGTCAGGGTATCGAGAAGATTATGGGCCATAGTGCCATTCTTGTTTAGATCCGAATAAAAGCAGGCCGTGAATAGTAACGACTTCATGCGTAAGCCCTGAATACAGATAAAAACCTGTTGACAAGGGCTCAAATGGATGATAAATTTAAATGCAATATTAAAAAAGCGACGATCGGAAAGAAGTAAGGATTCAGGAAGCTACAGAGAGTTGCCGGATGGTGAGAGGCGCAAGTGTCAACGAATCCCGAATACATTCCGCGAGCCGACCACCCAAAGGACAGCGGTCCCGGTAGGCTGGTACGGGAGCACCCGTTACAGTGCTAAAGTATAATCGCAGAAACTGCGCCGTACTTGAGGAGGCGAAGGCTCGCAAGGGCTTCGTAAACTGAGGTGGTACCGCGGGAACATTCCCGTCCTCTGAGAGATCAGAGGACGGGTTTTTTACATTCAGTAAGAAATATTATTTCTTACTGAATGTAAATGGGAGTGCAGAGGGAGATACCCTTGCCGCACTCAGGAAGGCGCCAGGTCAGGATTCCCCGGCTTTAGCCGGATGGAATCTACGGCCAGACAGTTTCAAAGCAGCAAAACAGGAGGTAGAAGAATGTTCGAAAAAATTCTGATGATGGTGGTCTTTTTTGCGGTGACGGCAGCGATTGGCCTTTACTGCAGGAAGCACGCCACCAATGTAAATGATTTTGTGCTGGGCGGAAGAAATATGGGCCCATGGATGAGCGCCTTTGCCTATGGAACCACTTATTTTTCCGGCGTGGTTTTCGTCGGGTATGCCGGACAATTCGGGTGGAATTTCGGGATGTCCGTCACCTGGATTGGTATTGGAAATGCCATCATCGGAAGCTTGCTGGCCTGGGTGGTTTTAGGAAGGCGTACCAGGATTATGACCAAGCATCTGGACTCGGCTACCATGCCGGATTTCTTCCAAAAGCGATATGACAGCCCGACTCTCAAGATCGTCGTATCTGTTCTGATTTTTGTATTCCTGGTACCTTATTCCGCATCTGTATACAAGGGATTGTCCCAGCTTTTTGTCATGGCTTTTGGCATTGACTTTATTTACTGTGTCCTGGGTATGGCCGTTCTTACGGGGATTTACGTTGTTCTCGGCGGGTATATGGCGGTAGCTCTCAACGACGTGATTCAGGGAATCATTATGATTATCAGCATTATTTCCATTATCGTTGTGACTCTGCAGGCAAGGGGTGGGCTTATGGCGGCCATCTCCGAGCTTTCCCAGATTCCTTCCGAGGCAGTGCCGGAGATGAATGGAGCGTACACTTCCTTCCTTGGACCGGATCCTCTCGGAATGCTTGCCATAATGGTACTGACAAGTCTGGGAGCCTGGGGACTGCCTCAGATGATTCACAAGTTCTACACCATTAAGAACGAAAAAGCTATTCAGACAGGCACTGTCATATCAACCATGTTTGCGCTGATAATTGCGGGAGGCTCTTATTTTCTCGGCTCATTCGGGCGTTTGTTCTACACTCCCGGGGCGGATGGCAGTGTGTCCTATGATGATATTGTCCCGGAAATGCTGGGAAGCGCACTGCCGGATATTCTCATCGGCCTTGTGCTCATTATGGTACTCTCCGCATCCATGTCAACCCTGTCATCGCTGGTCATAACCAGCAGCTCCACCTTTACACTGGACTTCCTGAAAGGGGCGGTTATAAAGGATATGAGCAACCGTACTCAGGTTGCGCTTATCAAAGGATTGTGCGTGCTGTTTGTAGTGCTGTCGGTAATCATCGCCATCAATCCGAACAACCTGATAACCTCATTAATGGGGCTGTCCTGGGGAACTTTGGCGGGAGCCTTCCTGGGACCATTCCTGTACGGATTGTTCTGGAAACGGGCAAATAAAGCAGCTCTGTGGGCTTCCATCATACTGTCCCTGCTCATCAATGTGGCGAATTTGTTTGTGGGCTTTACGACACCGCCTGTTGCGGGAGCCGTCGCCATCCTGCTGTCTCTGGTCATCGTACCCGTGGTAAGCCTCATTACGCCCAAACAGGATCAGGACTTCATCGACAGAGTATTCTCCTGCTATGACGAGAAAATAGAAGTGGCAGTGCAACATAAATTCCATCTGAAAGAGAACGAGGACAACGGACGCTAAAAGTAATCCGCATCAGTTGTTTTCAAATGTGTTTTATGATAACATTACCCTCGATTGGCAATGTAGGGGCCAGCCCTTTTGTCCAAAGGAGCGAAGCGGCTTTGCTGACAAAAGGGGCAGCAGGAAGCAAAACGGGTCGGAGTGAGGAATGCAGTTCCGAACCTTGTCTCTATGCTGGCCCGAATACCCTTGCCTGTCGGGGGTAATATCGGTTTTGGGAAAGGCAGAGAAAATTGAATTCGTTTGAAAAGATGAACGCGCAGCTGCGTTCTTTGGTGATATTCCGAGGATTATTAGAGGATAAAGCTCTTACCGGGTTCTTTAAGCTGCTGGAGAGTTTGTGGGTGGACCCCCTTGAGCATGAGCAGGCGGACAGATATTCTTCTTTCGTTTCCGAGGTTTTTCGCGTGAACTGCAATTTCACAGAATACATAAGAGACCGCATCTTAGAAGACGATAACTTTTACATCGCCGGCCGCGGGGAAGGCAGGTCGTTTCCTCGCAGTCTTGAGGAATGTCTGGTGCAGGAGCTGGAACTTCTGCGGGAGATATCTCAAATTGACGCGGATAAAATAAGATCCTGTATGAAGTACAAGGGATTTTTACCGGCCTGGGAAACCAGCGAAATTGATTTCAAAGCAGTGTATGAGAACAGAATGAAGAACCTTGTCACACAGGGCTATGGAATCTATTCGAAATTTCACATGTTTACCCTCCGGGACGGCGCAATTGTGCCTGTTAAATCTCCCGACGCAACGAGGTTGTCATATTTGAAGGGATACGGGAGGGAGCGTCAGGCTGTTATTGACAACACCCTGGCTCTGTTGCAGGGAAACGCCGCGGCCAACGTGCTCCTGTACGGCGACGCCGGCACCGGGAAATCATCCACAGTGAAAGCCATCGCCAACGAATATAAGGATAGAGGTCTGCGGCTCATTGAAGTCAGAAAAAACCAGCTGTACGATATCCCGGCGATTATCGGCCAGGTAAGCGGAAGCTGCCTGAAGTTCATATTGTTTATTGACGATCTGTCTTTTACGAAGAACAGCGACGATTTTGGAGCGTTAAAAGCCGCGCTGGAGGGATCCGTTACGGCCAGACCGGGCAATGTGGCAATTTACGCCACAAGCAACCGCAGACATTTAATTAAGGAGACGTTTTCGGAAAGGGACGGAGACGATATCCATGTCAGCGAGACCATACAGGAAATGGTATCCCTGTCTGAGAGATTCGGGTTGGTAGTCAATTTTGAAAAACCGGATAAGGAACAGTATTTAGATATTGTTCGCGCCCTCGGAAGAGAATATAAGATCGAGATGAGCGCAGAGGAGCTGGAAATGTGCGCTGAGCGGTATGCTCTTATACGCAGCGGCAGATCCCCGAGAATCGCGCGCCAGCTGATGGAACGTCTGGTAAACGAAACGGACCGGTGATTTGGCGTTGATTTAGAACTGCTACTATTATTTAGAACGGTTACAGGCATTGTATAGGAGCTGAAGCTGTTATGGATTTCGCAAAACGTCACGTAAAAGTAGTCGTATTATTCGCTTGCCTTGCCGCCTCCATGTCCGCGATCCTGGTGCGGCTGGCTGGCAGCATGCCTCCCATGGCGGTGGGCTTCTACCGGTTGAGCTTTGCTCTTCCTTTTTTTATAGTTATCTCCCTTGTCTATCATCGTGAGAAATTTAAAAAGATAACTAAACGGCAGTTGATCGGCTCGGTAGCGGCAGGCGGTCTTCTCTTTCTGCACTTCTTCACGTATTTTACCGGAATCGGAATGACGACGGTGGCCAGCGCTGTGGTTCTTGCCTGCCTGCACCCTATCATCATTCTCATTATCTCCGCGGTGCTTTTCAAAGAAAGAGTCGGCTTTAAGATTATAATCGGAGTTGTAATTGCCCTGCTTGGCGGAGCCATCGTAGGCGGAGGAGATTACGCCATCGCGGGGGAGGCACTGATAGGAGATCTGCTCTGCTTCCTGTGCGCTGTCTGTCTCGCCATCTATTTTATTATAGGCCAGAAGCTGGGGGGCGGCCTGGACATTACGGTTTATGTAACCCTCGTCTTCGGTTGCTGCTGGGTTTTCTTTGGCCTGGGCATGCTTTTTACAGGCACCAGCTTCGTGGGATATGATAAGGAAAGCTATTTGTGGGTGCTGGCGCTGGCCATTGTATGCCAGATTATGGGCCATGGCCTGTTTAACTGGACCCTTCGTTATATCTCTCCTTTGTATCTGGCCACCAGTGAAACCCTGGAGATCATCTACGCCAGCGTCGCGGCGTTTTTACTGTTCCGCGAGGTTCCAACCTCCATGCAATATGTGGGTGGTATTTTTGTAATTCTGGGGATTCTCATCTACAATTATTTCGAGGCGGAAGCCGCGAAAAACGCGTACAAAGCGGAAGCTGCGCTTAAAGCTGATGCAGCCAAAGCCGCCCTTAAAGCCGAAGCCGGCAAAAGCGCGCTTAAAGAGGAAGTCGCAAAAGACGCAGGTACGCCCTGACCCCTGTTTCAAGCACTTCTTCGTCAAAATCAAAGTCATTGCTGTGGAGTGTTTTTTTATTTCCCGTTCCCAGGAACAGGTAGAGCCCTGGAACCTTTTGCAGGTAGTAGGAGAAATCGTCAGAGGTCATGGGAGGCTTCCGCAGGGTGATAAACTCCGGCGTCAGAGGAAACTGTTCCGGAGACAAGACCTCTTGTGCCATTTCGTAAAGAGCAGGATCGTTTAAAACGGGGGGATAGCCTTCGGCACTGTCTACTTGGATCGTACATCCGTATTTTTCTTCGAAGAGGGAGGCAATGCTGTGGACCTGCTCCAGCAATAAACGGAAATTTTCCTCTTTAAAGGCGCGCAGGGTCCCCTCCAACACGGCCGTTTCCGCAATGGCGTTCCTCGCAGTTCCCGCGGTGAGCTTACCGAATTTCAATAAGCGGAACTCTTCTGGGGGGAGCAGGTTCTGCTCCATTTCATAGAGAGCGTCTAAAAACAGGCAGCCGATGTGAAGGGCGTCAATCCCCTTGTGGGAAGAAGCCACATGGGCGGATTTGCCTCGGACAGTGGCGGTCAGTTCGCTGGACATGGCCATCATTTCCCGGGGGCGTCCCATGATGACGCCGGGAGCATTGGATGGACTCATATGAAAGGCGAAGATACGGCGCACATCGTATTTTTCAAAGATGCCGGAGTTTGTCACGTCCTTAGCTCCCCCCGGACTCTCTTCGGCAGGCTGGAAGATGAGAAGGACGTTGACGGAATGATCCCTGTCCATTTGCGCCAGTTCTTTGGCAAGGCCCAAAAGCATTGCCATGTGGGCGTCATGGCCGCAAGCGTGCATCATTCCCGAATGCTGGGAACGGTAAGGGGAATTGGTATTCTCCTCGATGGGGAGCCCGTCCATGTCGCTGCGAAAGGCCACCGTACCTGCGTATTGAGGATTTTTGGCCGGGAAGAAAGCGCAAACCCCGGTGGGTGAGAGCTCTGTAATTTCGCAGGGATAGTTTCTCAGCTCGTTTAATATATAAGCCTGAGTTTTAAATTCCAGGTGGCCGAATTCCGGAATCTGATGCAGGTCTCTTCTGTATTGTGTCAAAAGTCCTTTCATGGCAGTTACTCCTTTAAATAATAAACTATAATTTAGCATTTCATGGGTCATTCTGAGCGCAGCCTTGTGTCATTCTGAGCGCAGCGAAGAATCTTACATCTTGCTGCGAGCCTTAGAAAGATCCTTCACTTCGTTCAGGATGACAAACGGTTGTCATTTCATCTGGGGTTGCTGAAAATCGGCTCCCAGTGGATAGAAAATCCAGTTGTATCCCGCAGGTGACGCGGTGATTTGGGGTATCTTTTCGTCTATTAGTCGAAATTTTGTCCAAATTTATCCGGAAAGCGCCCGTCATACCGTTAAATCGGTATACAAACGAAAATTTTGTCCAGTTCACGATAAAAAAGTGATTTCGCCACTTCCCATCCATCTGCGATTTCGGCATTCCAGCCCGCCGAAATGTTCGCAGGGCACTAATATATAATGTTTACGCCACAGATTTTGCAGACATTATACCACAAAAAAATAAAAATCCCTTGACAAAAAAGCAACTCAATGTTAATTTGATAAAAACCGAAGACGGGGAAGTAAAACGGTGAAGCGGTCTACAGCGAATTGGGAATGGTGTGAGCCCGACAGACGCAGCCACTGACAAATGGTCCCCCGAGGGCGGAGCAAAAGGGCGCGGGCGCCTCAGTAGCTGCCGACGCAAGGCCGGCGTTATCTGGCCGAGGGTGTGATGGCACTCTGCAGAGAGGATATGTGAAAACATATCAAACAAGGTGGTACCGCAAGTCAACACTTGTCCTTGTACAGAATGAGGATGGGTGTTTTTTTATTGTACATTGTCAGTCGAGGGTACGCAAAGACCCTTTCGATATTTCTCTGATCAGTGCGCTGCAACGCTTGCATGATGTTACGGAGCGCTAAAAGTGAAAGGAAAAAGGAAAATAAAATGAAAAAGAGCTATGGGACAGATTTTAACACGTATCTGAAGGAGTATCCAAACGAAAAGGGTTATTTTGGCCAATACGGAGGAGCTTTTCTTCCTCCTGAGTTGGTTCCCGCTTTTGAAGAGATCACGGAGGCCTATCAGACCATTTGCCATTCGGCGCAATTTATCAGCGAACTTCGTCGGATTCGAAAAGAATTTCAGGGCCGTCCAACTCCTGTCTATCACTGTGATCGACTGTCCCGGATGCTGGGCACCTCTCAGATCTACCTGAAGAGGGAGGACCTGAACCATACGGGAGCTCATAAGCTGAATCACTGCATGGGAGAAGGACTTCTGGCAAAATTTATGGGCAAGAAAAAGATTATCGCGGAAACCGGAGCCGGACAGCACGGTGTGGCATTGGCCACCGCCGCGGCTTATTTCGGACTGGAATGTGATATTTACATGGGTGAAGTGGATATTGCCAAGCAGGCGCCTAACGTTGCCCGTATGAAGATATTGGGGGCCAGAGTCGTGCCGGTAAGCCATGGACTAAAGACATTAAAAGAGGCCGTGGACGCGGCTTTTGAAGGATATATGAAAGAATACGAAGACGCGATTTACTGCATTGGTTCCGTTGTAGGCCCCCACCCCTTCCCCATGATGGTCAGAGATTTCCAGATGGTTGTGGGAATTGAGGCGAGGGAACAGTTCGCGGAAATGACGGGAATCTCGCCGGATGCTGTAGTGGCCTGCGTAGGCGGCGGCAGCAACGCCATGGGAATATTCTCAGCCTTCCTTAACGATCCGGTGGAACTGTACGGAGTGGAGCCTATGGGAAGAGGAACCACTTTAGGCGATCACGCCGCCTCCATAACCTACGGGGAAAAGGGCATTCTTCATGGATTTGAAAGCATTATGCTCAAGGATGAGGCGGGAGAGGCCGCGCCTGTGTATTCCGTAGCCAGCGGTTTGGACTATCCCTCCACAGGACCTGAGCATGCCTTCCTCCACGAACAGGGCAGGGTCAACTACACATCCGCCACAGACCAGGAAGCGGTAGAGGCCTTCTTCAAACTCTCCAGATACGAAGGAATTATTCCCGCACTGGAAAGCTCCCACGCCGTAGCGGCGGCCATGAAGATGGCCAAGGAAGGCAAGCACAGAGCCATCTTAGTAAACCTCTCCGGCCGGGGCGATAAGGATATGGATTACGTCATCGAAAATTACGGCTTTGGTGAAGAATATAAGTAGGTTTAAAAGCACAACAAGACACAGGGGCAGGGGGTCTGTCCCTGTGTCTTGTTGTGTCCTGTTGAAATTAAAACATCGGGGCAGCCTCTGTGCCGCCTTTTTCGTTCACGAGGCCTGCACCCCTTTCTCAGGGACAAAATTTCAAGTAATCTGTACTTTTTTCTATTGGCTTTGCATAAAAAGGCGGGTTTATGCATGGAATGCGAAATTATCCATGAGTATGCGTATATTTTTACGCATTACTTGAAATTTTGTCCCGCCGCGCCGATTTTTTTATTATTTCAGCGCACTCGATACAGAACTTGATTTTCGGATCATTTGGGGATAAAGCATAAACAATGGGATTCTATGCCAATCGGTTTTTTGCTTAGGTACGTCTCTTTTGTACCGGATGTCAAAATGAAATAATTGACTTAACGACGGCCATGTAATATAAATGTTTTAAAGTTAAGTTAAAACTGAAAGTATAGTGTGGACGGTACCGAAGGGGGGTGCATAGGTTGCTCGACGCTTTAGAGAAGGAATTGTTCATAGGGATTCACGAAAGAAGCTACAAGAAGATCATTCAGGTCTTCGAGCTGGCAAAGGCAATTCAACTGCCGGTAGTCGATAACAATAAGGTTATAGGTATTCTTGACCTGTTTGTGTTCCTCGATAATATGAATAAAAATTTCAACATAACGGACTTGATGGAAAGGGATATTATTGTGGCCGGAGAGTACCGCAATGTCTTTACCTTTAAGAATTCGAAACAGCAGATTCTGCCTTTTGTCGATGAGGACGGGAACTATCTGGGCTTTGTAAACAAGCTTTTTCAAAAATGTTACTTGCCGAGCAAAGAGTACATACAGGTCGTGGAACAGAATCTGGAGAGCATCACCGATGACGCCGCCGGAGTTGATTACGATAAATTAAAAGAGAGCTTCAGCGCCATTTTCGAATCAAATTACGATGGCATCTACATTACAGTGGATAAAGGAATGACCCTGAGCATCAATAAGCACTCCAAGTATGCGGAAGGAATCACCTCCGACGACATCTCCATTGACGAGAGCAAAATGAACGTAGCCTTCGATGAACGTATCCTCAACAATGAAACGGTGAATCTGATCCAAAACATCCAGAAGAAAAAGGAGATCAGCGTATCTGACGACGTCATTTCCGACGGGGGACTCATCCGGGTTGTCAACAACATCAAGAATTTCGACAGGATACTGGATGAACTGAATGAAGCCCAGAATCTGGCCCAAAAGTATCAGAACGAGCTGGAATTTTTGCGGTGGGAGCAAACGGGTCCCGGGGATATCATCGCCAGAAGCCCCGAAATGAAACGGGTGATCAACCTTGCGGTCAGAGTGGCAAAAGTCGACTCTACCGTATTGATTCAGGGGCAATCCGGAGTCGGAAAGGGGCTGCTGAGTAAAATAATACATAACAACAGCGATCGCAGAGACGGGCCCTTCATCAAGATCGACTGTGGTTCCATTCCCGAGAACCTTCTGGAATCGGAGCTTTTCGGATATGAGCCGGGGTCATTTACAGGGGCGGAAAAGGGCGGTAAGATCGGTTTGATCGAGCTGGCAAACGGAGGGACGCTTTTTTTGGATGAGATAGGAGAGCTGCCCTTCGATTTGCAGAGGAAGCTGCTCCGTGTGCTGCAGGATAAGGAGATTTACCGGGTTGGCGGTAAAGAGCCCTTGTCTGTGGATTTCAGAACCATCGCCGCTACCAACCGGAAGCTGGAAGAGATGGTTGAGCAGAAAAAGTTCAGGAAGGACTTATATTACAGACTCAATGTGGTGCCCATAGAGATACTGCCTTTGAAGGAGAGAAGAGAAGACATAAAGCCGCTGATTGAAGACAGCTTGAATCGGTTTAACAACAAATATAATTTAGAGAAGTATCTTGAGCCGGCGGCTCTGAGAAGTCTGATGGATTACGATTGGCCGGGCAATGTCCGGGAATTGGAGAACTGTATAGAATATTTAATCGTTACCACGGAGTCCGACAAAATTACCAACGAAGATCTGCCTGAAAACATCCGCAAGAGCAGCGAAGCCATTCCCAACGTTAAGCTTGATAGCTTCTCCTCTATGAAAGAGGCGATGGATACGATGGAAAGAAAGCTGCTGATTGAGGCCATGAGAAATGCTCAAAGCACGGAAGATATGGCTAAAATGCTGAAGGTAGACCGAAGCACGATCATTCGAAAGCTGCAAAAGCATAAAATAAAAACTCATTTTTAGAAATGCTGACGACCCGGTAGAAATAGGTGGCCGAAGGTTCCCTTTACACGGTTGTGCAATTCGGAATATATTATGCAATGTCGCACAACGGCTCGTAAACGGTGAAACATTGGAATTTTCTGAAAAAACTATACTTGTTGTGCAATATTGCATATAATTAATTCTAAAATAGCTCCCGCTATCTCTTTTGATTGCGGGAGCTATTTTAATTTATTTTTTAACAACTATCAGAATAATCACATATTTCAATGCTTCCAGCATGCCCGGGGGATAGCGGGGAACGCGCAAGGCCGAGAGTGGCACGGCATTTGCTATTATCTATGGAATCGCATAGAAAGGAGGAAGCCGTAATGTGTTTAAGAGTAAGGGAACACGTGATTCTGGGTCCGGAGGACCCGGGAAAAACAGTGGAGATTACGGTAGATGGCAAAAGGATAGAGGCAAAAGAAGGGGAAAAGATTCTGGCGGCGTTGCTTTCCAATGGAATTATCATCAATAGATATACGGTAAAACGGAAAGAACCCCGGGGTTTGTTCTGCGGAATCGGTCAATGCACCGACTGCGCGATGATCGTCAATGGGAAACCCAATGTGCGTACCTGCATCACTCCCGTAAAGAGGGGAATGGTAATCGAAACCCAATATGGGCTGGGCAAAAGGAGTGATATGGATGGTTAAAAGAGAACTGGTGATAATCGGCGGAGGCCCTTCGGGAATGGCGGCGGCCATTGAGGCAGCCAAAAGAGGCGTCGGGGTTTTGGTCATCGACGCCAATGAAACAGCGGGAGGGCAGCTGTTTAAGCAGATACATAAATTCTTCGGTTCCAGCGCCCATGGCGCGGGGATCAGAGGGATCGACATCGGCAGAGATCTTCTGAAGCAGGCGGAGGAGCTTGGGGTTGAGGTTTGGCTCAACAGCGTGGCCATGGGACTGTTTGAAGAAAAGACCGTAGCGGTGGAAGTGGGCTTCGACGACGAAGAGAAGCGGGTGGAGATGGTTCAGGCAGAGAAGCTCGTTATCGCCTGCGGCGCTTCGGAAAACGTGGTCCGGTTTAAAGGATGGACTCTGCCGGGAATCATGGGAGCCGGGGCCGCCCAGACCATGATCAACACCAACCGGGTGCTGCCGGGGAAAAAGATCCTGATGGTGGGATCGGGAAACGTAGGACTCATCGTATCCTATCAGCTCATGCAGGCGGGAGCCGAAGTAGTGGCGTTGGTGGAAGCGGCGCCGCAAATCGGCGGCTATGTGGTCCACGCGTCGAAGATCACAAGGGCCGGCGTACCGATTTTTACAAGGCATACGGTTTTGGAGGCAAAAGGGACGGATCGCGTAAAAGAGGTGGTGATTTGCCAGGTGGATGAGAAGTGGCAGCCGGTTCCCGGAAGGGAACAAACATTTGAAGTGGATACCATCGCCATTGCCGCGGGCCTCAAGCCTCTGGCGGAATTGGCGGTTATGCAGGGCTGTAAAATGAAATTTGATCCCATCCTGGGAGGTTGGGCGCCGCTCCATGACGAAAACATGGAATCCACCTGTCCCGGCATCTATGTGGTGGGAGACGTTACCGGTGTGGAAGAGGCCAACACCGCTCTGGAGGAGGGCAGGCTGGCAGGCGTGGCTGCGGCGGAGTCTCTCGGGAAGACCTCACGGGAAGAAGCGGCGGCGGATAAAAAGGAGATCTGGGAACGGCTGGACGGCCTCAGGTCCGGTCCTCACGGGGAAATGCGGATGGATGCGAAGAAGAAGCAAATACGGAGCTTCCAGGAAGCAATCAATATTTGAAAAGAGGGTGTGAGAGAACATGACATTGGAGAATACCGGTTTTTTAACAATAGAGGAACTGAAGGAGCAAACCAAGTATCCTTCCGCGGAACGATTCCAAAAGGGCCCTGTGGCTGTCATTGAGTGCACCCATGAAATCCCCTGCAATCCCTGCGAGGGCGCGTGCCGGTTCGGAGCGATTCAGGTGGGAGACCCCATTACCAATCTCCCCTGTCTGGAAGAGGAGAAGTGCACAGGCTGCGGCGTATGCGTGGCACAATGCCCGGGCCTTGCTATCTTCATCGTGGATAAAACCTGGTCGGATACCCAGGGTACGGTTTCCTTTCCCTACGAATACTATCCGGTTCCGGAAAAGGGACAGGAGATACAGGCGGCGGACCGAAGGGGCAGGGTGGTATGCAAAGGTACCGTAGTCAAGGTCCAGAATCCGAACTCCTTTGACAGAACCCCCGTGGTAACCATAGCGGTAGACCTGGATAAGGTGGAAGAGGTAAGGAACATCAAGCGCTGATTTACGCAGGAGCAAAACAGTCAAAGGGAGGAAGAGATATGGAACAGTGCTATGACGACGATATGCTCGTTTGCAGATGTGAAGAAATATCCGTCGGTGAAATAAAAGAGGCGATTCAACAGGGAGCCCGGGATGTTACCGGGGTTAAGAGAAGGACGAGAGCGGGCATGGGACTCTGCCAGGGCCGCACCTGTGAAAAGCTCGTACAGGTAATATTGAGGCAGGAATTGGGGAGCTCCCCCGAGGAGACGGGTGTTTCCACCCCGAGACCCCCTGTCAGACCCATTACCTTCGGAGCTCTGGCTGGAGGTGAATCAGAATGAAAAGCTTTGATGTAGTAGTGGTAGGCGCAGGTGTTATTGGAACAAGCGTAGCATATCATCTTGTAAAGAAGGGGTTCCAGGTTGCCCTGGTTGAAAAAGGGGACATCGCAAGCGGCACTTCCAGCCATTGCGACGCCGTTGCCCTGATTTGCGATAAACAGCCCGGGATCGATACCCAATTGGGCTACGCCAGCATCCAGGTATTTAGAGAACTGGCGAAAGAGTTTTCCTATGATTTTGAATTCCGGCAGCCCGGCAGCCTGTATGTCTGCGAGACGGACCAGGAGTTAGAGGTTGCGGCGGATTATGTAAAGCAGCAGCAGGCGGACGGTTATGCCATGCGCATGGTCGACAATTATGAGATGCAACAGATGGAGCCTTACCTGGCGAAAGACCTGGTGGGCGGTATCTGGACCGAACCTGACGCCTCCATGAACCCTTATAAACTGTGCTTTGCCTTCGTGGAGGAGAGCAAAAAGCTTGGACTCAAAGTCTACGATCATCACAGCGTACAGGGCTTTAAGCTGGATGAAAAGGGCGCCGTTGAAGGCGTAGTGACGGACATGGGCACCATTCCTACTAAGAGGGTTATCAATTGCGCAGGAGTATGGGCCCGGGAGCTGGGAGCCATGGTGGGTCTGGATATTCCCATATTCCCCAGGAAAGGTACTTTGCTGGTTTCGGAAAAAACGGAAAAAATCTGCCATCAAAAGGTTCATGAATTTGGCTATATGCTATCGAAGTTTGAGGACATTAACTTCACCAGAAATGTCAGCGAGATAGTGGAAAAGCACAACGTGGCGATGAACATCGAACCCACACTGGCGGACAACTTCCTTCTGGGAGGAAACAGGGAATATAAGGGGTTTGATATCAGTTCCGAGGTCGAGGTCATGAAGGCCATTGCGGAAAGAGGGATTCGATTTTTCCCCATCATAAAAGAGATCAATATGATTCGGGCTTACTCCGGCTTAAGGCCTTATTGCGTTGGCCATCTGCCCATTATTTCCGGGGTGGATGAAGTTCCGGGTTACTACATAGCGGCGGGGCATGAAGGAGATGGCATCAGCATGGCGGGTATCACCGGCAGAATGATGGCACAGCTTATGACCGGAGAAGAGACGGATTTCAATATCGATAAGTTAAAGTTTTCAAGATTTAAAGGCCAAAGTTTTGCCAATCCGGCGGATTAAACGACGGCGCCGCCGACCGTTCGCCGCAGGCGAATCGCGCGTAGCTTCTCAAATCGAAGAAGTCGATTTGAATCAACCTGTCAGTTCTTTATTTTACACAGAAAGTGAGGAGTAAAAATGAAAGCACCAAAAGGAATTTATGTACCTTTAGTCACACCCTTCAACGATGATGAAACTATTGATTTTCCATCGTATAAAAAGGTTATCGACCATGTGATCGACGGAGGAGTACACGGTATTCTTGTGGGAGGGACTACAGGCGAATACCATGTGATGTCCACTGAGGAACGCAAGAGCCTGATTAAGGCCGGATGCGAATATGCCGCGGGCAGAGTGCCTGTATTGGCAGGCGTGGGCTGTCCCACCGCAAAAGAGACCATCCAACTGGCCAACTATGCCGCGGATTGCGGAGCGGCATTTGGAATGGTGCTGCCGCCGTACTATCATCATACAAGCGATGTGGGAATTGTCGACTTCTTCAAAGAGGTCGCCGCAAATTCAAAAATCGGAATTATGATCTACAATTATCCGGGTGCCACTAATGTTGAAATGCCCCCTGAAATGATTTATGAGCTGAGCATGGAAGAGAACATTGTCAGCGTCAAAGAATCCGCGGATTTCGGACATTTGTGCCGGGTGGTGGCCCTGACCCGGGACGTTGAAAACTTCACCGTATTTACCGGCGAAGAGCACTACATCCTTCCCACCTTTACCGTGGGTGGGCAGGGGGCCTTCGGAATTCTTATCAACCTGCTTCCAAAAGAAATTGTGAAAATGTATGAGCTGATCATGAATAATGACGCGGCGGCGGCCCGTGAATTGAACAGCAAAATGACAGGAATTTACGACCTTATGGAAGTGGAAGGCAATCCGTATCCGGGGCCGGTAAAGGCAGGCCTGGATATGATCGGAATCAAAGGAGGGAGAGTGAGAAAGCCTTTGACACAGCCTACGGATGATCTCAAGGCAAGGATGAAAGCGGAGTTAATCAAGCTGGGCTATTCTGTGCAATGACCAAAAAGTTGAAGAAGGACCATGCACTAAGGTAACCACAACCTCGCTAAAAGTTAAGTTAACGCAAAAAGCAACAGCCCTTCTTACAGAATTATTTTAACCGAAAGCAAGCAATAATGGTATCCCTAATTACAATTCTGTCGGAAAGGGCAACTCTAACAACTGAAATATCTTAGTATTCATGAATGGAGGGAAACCAATGGGAGATCTTACTTTACAAAGAGAAAGCTGGCTTAGCAGGTTCGGAGGAATTATGTCCATGACCGGAATGGCAATCGGCCTGGGGAACGTGTGGAGATTCCCTTATCTGGTAGGGGAGTATGGAGGAGGCGCGTTTGTATTCGCGTATTTAGTTTCTCTGATAGTGCTTGTAATTCCCCTTGCCATTGTCGAAGCCGGTATGGGCAAAGGCATAGGGAAGGGCGTTATCGATACCTATGAAGTCATCTTCAAAAACAGGTACGCGGGAATCATTCTTGGCGGCCTCAGCGCTCTTTTGTATTTTGCGATGCAGTTCTTTTTTATCGCGATTATCGGCATTTGTCTTTATTTCATGTATGTTAGCGTCGTAGGCATGTGGAATGTAATGCCGCCTGAGGAGATTTACGCACACGTCCAGTCCAATAAAACGATGCTGGTTATACTGTTCTCGATTATGGCCCTGTTTATCTCTTATGTAGTATATAAGGGTATCGGCAGGGGCATTGAAAGAGTCAGCAAAATAATGGTTCCGGGAATCTTCGTATGCTTTGGGATCGCTATCATTTTCGGAATCGTTTCCTTGCCGAATATTGCCCAAGGCTATAACTTCTATTTGTCGCCGGACTGGAGCGTATTAGGCAAGTTTGACATATGGCTGGCGGCAGTTGGGCAGGCGCTGTTCTCCGTAGGAGTAGGCCCCGGCTGCGTTCTGGTTTACGGAAGTCATTTCAGGAAAACCGACGACGTTACGCAAAATATTACCACAGTATGCCTGCTTGATTCATCCGCCGCTTTATTTGCAGGCCTGGCAATCATTCCCGCCTGTATCGCTCTGGGGCTGAATCCGGAGAGCGGATCGAATCTGATTTTCATCGTTTTACCGACTCTTCTCTCTCAAATGCCTTTTGGGAATTTGCTGGGTGTGCTCATATTCGCGGCAATTTTCTTTGCGGCAATCACTTCGTCGATAGCCCAGTTGGAGACACCGGTCACTACCTTTATGGACGCCTTTAAGCTGCCGCGGGGGAAAACGGTAATTGTGTTTACCATCATTACCTTCGTATGTTCAATACCGGCGGTGTACAGTGAGGAAATCCTCGATTTCTGGAACCAATTGGCGGGAAACTACGGCTTCATCGTTACGGCAGGTTTCGGCGCCATCGCCTGGGTTTATGTATACGGAGTCAGGAAGGTCAGAGAAGAGTTCCTCAATTCCACCAGCGATATATTGTTACCTAAAGCATTTGACATTCTGGTTAAATTTGTCGCGGCGCCGGTTATGATCATTATTATGATTAACTCTCTCTTCCCGTTCCTGTAAACAGGATTGCCTGGTCTGGAAAGAAAGGCGGAGAGAAGCATTTAACACTGGATATATAAGGAGGTTACTGCCATGGAAACTGGAACAATCATAATGCTGTTATTTCTTGTAGTCGTCGTGTTCGGAGGAACCGGTGTGATGTTAGGCCGGTCTATGAAGAGGAAAGAAGGGCCAGAGGAGTAAGCAGATCGAAATCGAAGGGGAGTGCGGTATCCTGTTCATTCGCACTCCCCGTTTGAAATGCAGAATTACGTGTATCACTGTAAATGATATAGAAAGAATCGGATAATAACAAATGCTTTTATAAAGAGGAATGAAAATGGATAACAGACTGAACGGAAGGCAATACGGTTATTGGACACCGAATAATGAAAACAGATTTGTGCGGTCATACAACTGCCAGCAGGTAGGCGGGTATTCGGTGGGCATTGTATACATCGAAAATATCAATTATCCCCTGATACCGGGAAATGTTGTGAACGCGTACACATACGATTTTCCTGTGCGTATGAAAGCTGTGTCCAACTTGACAAATGACAGGCTGTTTAATGCGGACCCCACAATAGCTGACGATATCATTGCCGCTGCAAAACACATGGTAGAAAATGAAGGGGTCAGAGCAATCTGCTCCGCCTGCGGCTTCTTTGGAAACTTTCATCGCCAGGTGGCCGCGGCCGTGGATGTCCCGGTTGCGCTGTCCAGCCTGGTGCAGCTGCCCTGGATCAAAAGTATGATTAAACCGGATCAAAAAGTAGGTATCCTGACTGCAAATGGTTCGGCCATGACTCCGGAATTATTTCATAACTGCTGCGTCGAGGACTATAGCAACATCGTAATAAAGGATATGCTGCATTCTGCGGAATTTGCGGCGGTAGTCGATATGAGAGGCCATTTTGATAACGGCAAAGCAAAGGAGGAAGTAGTCAATGCCGCCCTTGAGCTGTTTGAGGGGGATGACGACATAGGAGCGATCCTTTTGGAATGCAGCGATATGCCTCCCTATGCGGCGGCCATTCAGGAAGCCACACAGCTGCCTGTATTCGATTTTATTACTCTTATCAGATGGATGCACCATGCCACCACCCAAAGACCTTATTCGGGCTGGATTTAGGCTGTTGACAGACATGGGAAAACCATAAACTAAAACCTGATAGAGCCCGGATGCGGCTGCGCGCCATAAGCTGATATGAATTCAAAATATATGTCATACAGAGGCGGCCTCAACTGCATTCGGGTTTTAATCTATAGGAGACAAAACCTCGCCAAACGTTTCAATTGACACTTTGTGCTCTTTGCTGAACTTTTAAAGAATCGGAGATAAGCCTATGTACAAGATGCAAGAAAACAGATCCTACTGGCAGGGCGTCGGGGCGACTAACAGAAGAGTCATTTACAAAGCCGCGGGATACGTTGATAACGATATAAAATACAAGCCTCATATAGGGATCGCTAATACATACTTTGAAGGATCGCCGGGGACGGGGCATCTCAGGAAATTGGCCGAGTCCGTAAAGCAAGGGGTTTGGATGAGCGGTGGAATGCCGATAGAGTTTGGCGTTCCTGCCACATGCGGAAACGTTGCCACAGGGTCGGACGGACTTCGATATGAGCTTGCGGCAAGAGATGTTGTCGCCATGTCGATAGAAAATGTTGTTCGCGTACATAAATTTGACGGGCTGGTTATTTTAGCTTCCTGCGACAACATCATAGCGGGCGCTTATCTGGCGGCTTTAAGGGTTGGTATTCCGGTAATCGTTGTAACAGGCGGACCGATGTATACCGGTTCCTGCAATGGAAAGAAGGTCGTTCAGGCGGAGGTGGATGTTGCCGCTTTAAAAGGCGATGAGGAATTCCTGAATCTCGTTGAGGACTGCGCGTGCCCTTCCTTCGGAGCATGTGGGTCGATGGGGACTGCAAATACGATGCAGGTACTGGGGGAAGCTCTGAATCTGGTCATTCCCGGGACTGCCACAATACCCGCCGCCAACAATCTTAAATTGCGCAAGTGCGTTGAAGCCGGGCGGTTTATTGTGGATTTAACCATAAGAGGAATATGTCCGGAAGACATCGTTACAAAAAAAGTATTGCTCAACGCCATCATGTTGTATATGGCAATTGCGGGATCCACCAACGCTATCCTTCATATTCTGGCATATGGCAGGGAGCTGGGTTTGGATGTGACCACAGATGATTTTGACCGGATCGCAAGAGAAATAAAATGTCTGGTAGGCGTAATCCCCAGCGGTGATCTCGATGTCGTTGATCTGCATGACGCCGGAGGAGTTCCCGCTGTAATGAAGCGCTTGGAAAAGAAGCTCTATACGGATGAAAAGATGCTGACAGGGGAGAGATGGGGAGGGTACCTTCGAGGTATTCATGTGCCCGATGACAGCGTCATAAGAACATTGGCCAACCCTTTTTCAGAGGTTGCAGGGATGAGAATCCTCAAAGGCAACCTTGCCGAAAAGTGCGCAGTTTGCCGTCCTACCGGCGTGCCGAAATCCATGTGGCATTTCGTTGGAAGGGCAAAGACTTTTGATATCGAAGAAGATGCTTATGAAGCAATCATGGCGGACAGGATCGCGGAGGGAGATGTCGTAGTCATCCGCTATGAGGGGTGCAAAGGCTCGCCGGGAATGAACGAGCTTATGAAGGCTACGGACGCATTGCTTGCAAAAGGCTTGCAGGAAAAAGTCGCATTGATTTCCGACGGGCGTTTTTCCGGCTTCAATCACGGATCGATTATAGGGCATATATCACCTGAAGCCTATGATGGAGGCGTTATCGCTTTTGTCAGGGATGGCGATAGAATAGAATATGATATATTGAAAGGGACTATCGAATTGAAAGTCTCCGAGGAAGAACTATACAAGAGAAAGTCGGAATGGCAGAGACCGGAGCCAAAAGTCAGAAAAGGGCTTCTTGCCATGTACGGCGCTCTTTGCAGGCCTTCCCATGAAGGCGGAGCCATGCAAAACTGGTAATCGAATCAGGTCGTTTTAACTATGGAGGAGTATATGAATCACCAGCCATACAGCATTTTCAACGACATAATCGGACCCGTAATGACCGGACCGTCAAGCTCCCATACTGCGGCTCCGTCAAGAATCGGGTATATGACCCGGCATCTTTTAGCGGGCGAGCCGAGACAACTGGAATTTAAATTTGACAGAAGAGGTTCATTCGCGGCCACCTACAATACGCAAGGTACGGACAGAGGGCTGGTGGGCGGATTTATGGGGTATGCTCCTGACAATCCAGAAATGATTACTGCTTTGGAGAATGCAAGGAAGCAGAATATTTCAGTGGTATTCCGCATTGAGGATTTTGAAGCGCCTCACCCCAACACGGTGAAGATAAAAGCTGTCGGTGGAGACGGGGAGGTTGTCACAGCTACGGGAATATCTACCGGCGGAGGAATCATTGAAATTCTCAATGTCAATGGCTTCGACGTCTCCATGACGGGGAAATACTATGAATTGCTAATTGCTTTGGGTGAAGAAACATACCTGAAAACGCCGGATATGAAAGAGAGAGTAACAAAAGAAACAGGTGGCTATGAGTATTTCGACGTCATAAAAAACAGCGGCGATATACTGATTGATGTAAAGCTGGCGCATCAAATCAGCAGCGAATCCATTGAATCCATCAAAAAAATTCTGCCGGATTCTAAAATCCGGCTCATACCTCCGGTGTTTCCGATACTATCACGGAAGGAATGCAAAGTGCCTTTTCGAACAGCTGCGGAGATGGAGAGCTGGACAAAGTCAAATAACTATTCTCCTGGGGAAGCCGGTTTGTACTACGAAGCTATGAGAAGCGGAATGCCAACTGATGAAACAATGGATAAAATGATTGAAATTGTAAACATAATGGAAGACTCGGTGCAAAAAGGACTCCAAAGCGACCGCCCGGGAAAACTGATAAAGGCGTGCTCGGGAAACTACTTAAAAGCTTTGCGGGAAGGCAACCTTATTCATACGGGAGCCATGGATATCGCAGTTGCCTGGACCATGGCTATGGTAGAGATAAACAGCAATTATGGGATTATCGTAGCCGCTCCCACCTCCGGCGCATGCGGCACGATACCCGGCGCTGTGCTGGGTGTGGGGGAGTATTTGGGCGCATCAAAGCAAGAGAAGGCCAAAGCGCTGTTTGCGGCAGGCGCAGTAGGGATAGCAATTGCGGAACAAGCCACCTTTGCCGCGGAAATATGCGGTTGTCAGGCGGAATGCGGAGCCGCCTCCTGTATGGCGGCGGCAGGTATTATACAGTTGATGGGAGGCACCGTAGAGCAGAGCAATGCGGCGGCTTCCATATCGCTGCAGAATGTGCTGGGCATGATATGTGATTCAGTAGCCAACCTGGTTGAGGTTCCTTGTCTGGGGCGAAATGTCATGTGCGCGGTGAACGCCTTATCCTCGGCCAACATGGTCTTGGCCGGAGTGGAATCTGTAATACCTTTGGATGAAGTTATCGTGTCTATGCTCGAGGTGGGAAAGCTGATGCCGCCGGAGCTGTGCTGCACAAATTCCGGCGGCCTGGCGGTAACGAAGACAAGCTTGGAATTAGCCGAAAAACTCAATCTTTCGGTGATGTAAGCGGCACGATGTAAACACCGTCCTCCCGTTGGCAGGCGGAGTTTGACAGCCCGTAAATGACGCACAGTACAGATGGAGGGATGGCCCTTTCTTCATTTTCGAATGACCGTGCTGCAGCTGCCGACAAATCCAACCGCCGTGCAATTCGGAATATTACGCGCGGTTTTGCACGCCTCATAAAAACAGGTAAATTAGTGGATCGCATATCAAAACCTTATCATTCGTGCAGTATTGCACGCAATCTCTTCAATAATAGCTCTTGTATTCTTTTGTGAATGCAGGAGCTAATTTAAATTTATTCCCCGAAAAACTATCAGAATAATCGCATATTTCAATGCTTCCAGCATGCCCGGGGGATAGGGGGGAACGCGCAAGGCCGAGAGTGGCACGGCATTTGCTATTGTCTATGGAATCGCATAGAGGAGGAAGAGACACGGATAAGCTCAAAATAAGGATGAGAGTCGATCCGATGCTAATAGGGTCGGGTTATGCGGTGACATAGCCCGAAAATGAAGAAGGGCCATGTATATGGAAAACAAAACCTCGCCAAAAGTCAGTTAACGCATAAGCGCAGCCCTCCTTGCAGAATTATTTTAAACGAAAGCAAGTAATAATGATATACATAATCGTAATTCTTTTCAGGAAGGGCGGCCCGAAGTAAGATTTCTAAAGGAGGGAAAGAGATGTCAAATGAAATTATAGCAAGAGAAGGATGGGGCAGCCGGTTTGGAACGATTATGGCCATGACGGGAATGGCTCTCGGTCTGGGTAACGTTTGGAGGTTCCCGTACCTTGTCGGCGCCTTCGGGGGCGGAGCGTTTGTATTCGCCTATTTGGTGTGCCTGTTGCTTATCGTTGTTCCCCTGGCCCTGGTGGAATCGGGGTTGGGCAAGGGGATACAGGGAGGCAACCTTGACGCGTGGTCAGAGATTTTACGCAGCAAAACCGGTGGCAAAATAGTGGGAAGCGTATTTTCCTTATCCTATGCGACGATGAACTTTTTCTACATGAGCGTAACCGCTGGAGCCGTTTATTTTGCTTACAGTTTTGCAACAGATATGAAAACGAAGATGCCGCCGGAAGAAATTTATAATTTTATGCAAACGGATCAGACAAATATTATGCTACTTCTGACAGCGCTGGTCACCATTGCTATGATAGGACTTTTGTATCTGGGGATCGTAAAAGGGATCGAAGCGGCGAGTAAGGTTATGATCCCGGCCATTTTCATAATATTCTTTATAATTATTGCATTTTGTGCCATAACGATTCCCGATATCGTTGACGGCTATAATTATTACTTAAATCCCGTTTGGTCACAGCTTGCTAATTTTGATCTCTGGAAAGCTGCTCTGGGTCAGGCTTTGTTTTCGGTAGGTGTAGGCCCAGGATGCGTACTTGTATATGGATCTCATATCAAGAAACATGAAGATGTGATACTGAGTATTGTTACTGTTTGTGCTTTGGATACAGGGGCGGCATTGCTGGCAGGGTTTGCAATCATCCCCACCTGTGTTGGCTTGGGGCTGAACCCCGAATCCGGCGCAGGTTTGATTTTCATCGTATTGCCAACGGCCCTGTCCATGATTCCATTTGGAAATCTTATGGGGGTTTTAGCCATGGCAGCAATTTTCTTTGCGGCTTTCAGTTCGGCGATGGCCCAGATGGAAGTAGCCGTCACATCTTTTTCCGACGGTTTCAACCTGTCTCGAAAAAAGGTTGTGTTGATAACCGGGGCGGTTACTCTTGCGATGGCGCTTGTATGTGTTGTAAATCAGTCCCAATTTGATTTCTGGAACAATTTCGCCGGAAATTATGGATTTATCGTAACCGCCGGTTTGGGGGCAATTTTCTTCAATTATGTCTATGGGACTAAGAGAATCAGGGAGAATTATTTGAATGTGGGGAGCGACATTCAGATCGGAGCATGGTTTGATCCGCTGGTCAAGTTTGTGGCAGTACCGTTGATGGTGATTATTATGGCGGATTCGCTTTTCCCATTCTTATAAGAATATGAGTTTCAAGAAAGAGGAGGGACAGAGATGTTACCGGGAACAATTGTAATGCTGGCTTTTATAATCGTAGTCATATATGGTGGATCAGGATGGCTTATGAAACTTAATCTGCAGAGTAGCAGGAGGAGAAGCCTGCAGGAAAGCGGTCCAGGCAATGAGACTGTGCAAGAGAGAAAATGACTAAATAGCTGAATAAATTAGTAACTTGACACAGTATGGAAGACGTCGGTTTTTTCCGGCGTCTTCTGTCAAATTTCAAGGAAGAATCAACAGCCGGAATGCCTTATGCCGACTGAATACAAGTTGTTGACAAATAAGGAAGGACTATTATAGAGTTAGGCAAAGGCAGCTCACCGATAAAACAAGAGGCAGCAGCAGAAAAAGAGTATTGGCTTAAAATAGCCGGATACAGGAAGAGGGGTGGGAGGATACTTGGAGGCTTTAGAAAAGGAATTATTTCTGGATATTAACGAAAGAGATAAGAAAAAGATTATTGAAATCTTTGAATTAGGGAGAGCCATTCAACTGCCGGTGCTGGATGGAAAGAAAGTTACTGGTATTTTGGATCTGTTCTCTTTTTTCAATAATATGAATGGTGACGTTCCTATTGGCGAACTCATGGAAACGGATATAGCAGTGGCTGGAGAAAACAGGGACATTTTTTCATTTTCTAATTCCAGGCAGCAAATCCTTCCCTTTGTTGACGAAAACGGAAACTACTTAGGCTTTGTTAACAGGATACTTCAAAAATGTTACCTTCCCAGCAAAGAATACATGCAGATAATTGAGGAGAATCTTGACGACATGGCTGATGACCATAGCCAGATTATTGATCATGAGAAAATCAAAAGTGATTTCGCGGCAATAATAGAGTCAAACTACGACGGGATTTATATAACAGTGGAAAAAGGAACTACCCTTAGCATTAACAGCAAAAGCAAATATGTGAATGAATTGCTTCCGGCGGATGGACCTGTGGGTGATGAACCGACAGAGGGACCTTTTGAAAAAATAGACGCTATCGTAAATGTAGTTCAGAACATCCAAAGACGGAACGAAATCAGCGTATCAGACAGCATCCTTTCAGACAGGGCGCTTATTCGGATAGTCAACAATAAGGGTGATTGGGAAAAAATAAGGAATGAATTGAACGAGGCGCAGAAGCTTGCGGAAAAATACCAAAATGAGCTGGAGTTTTTGCGATGGGAGCAAACCAAGCCGGAAGAGATTATAGCCCAGAGCGAAGAAATGAAAAAGGTGATTAACCTGGCGAACAGGGTTTCCAAAGTGGACTCTACGGTCTTGATCCAGGGACAGTCCGGTGTGGGCAAAGAAGTGCTGTGCAAGTTGATACACAATAACAGTGATCGTAAATCCGGGCCTTTTATCAAGGTTGATTGTGGTGCTATTCCGGAAAACCTGCTGGAGTCTGAACTTTTTGGATACGAGGAAGGTTCGTTTACCGGAGCGAAAAAAGGTGGGAAAGTCGGTTTGATTGAGCTTGCCAACGGAGGAACTCTCTTCCTGGACGAAATCGGTGAAATGCCTCTGAACTTGCAGGTAAAATTACTCAGAATGCTGCAAGACAGGGAGATAATGCGCCTGGGCGGTAAAGAAACAATACCTGTTGACTTCAGGATCATAGCGGCTACAAACATAAACCTGGAAGAAATGGTGCAGCGTAAGAAATTCAGGGAGGATCTGTACTACAGGCTCAATGTGGTACCTATTAAAATACTTCCTCTCAAAGAGCGGAGAGAAGATATAAAACCACTGATCGAACACTACTTGAACAAGCTTAATAAAAAATATAACAGAAACAAACAAGTGGCTCCGGCAGCTCTAAAAAAGCTGATTGATTACGAATGGCCCGGCAACGTTCGGGAATTGGAGAATATTATTGAATATCTTGTCGTTACAACCAACTCGAACAATATAGCAACGGAAGACCTGCCGGTAAAAATTGTGGGGCAGAACAACCGTCTGCCGGGGATCCGGGCGGATGGCTTTGAATCAATGAAACAAATCGTTGAACGGGTGGAAAGGAACCTGTTATGTGAAGCAATGAAAAAGTCGGCAAGTATTGAAGAGATGGGGAAATTTCTAAAGCTCGACAGAAGTACGGTTTCCAGAAAACTAAAAAAATATAAGATTGAATTCCGCTCGTAGTGAGCGTGATTTTCCGCACTGTCCGTGCAAAATCGCACGGTGCGGCATATCCGTATCTTTTAAGTGTTCCTGTTCCGTAAAACCGCATATACTATGCGGTTTTGCACATTTTCTGAAATAATAAAGGGGCAGATACAGGGCGAACCCTCCCCTTTTTCATTTCGAATAAAATTAAATATTCCGCAAAATCAATGGCGGGGAGTGACCTTTCTCATTCCCGATCTTTATAATTCTATTTTGGCATGATCTTTGCTGTTTAGTATTCAAAGAAAAAACAGAACATCAGATGGATACGTCTTGTAACAGAAGGATTAGGAGGAACTCTATGGAGCAGTGTTATGACGATGATATGCTCGTCTGCAGATGTGAAGAAATAACAGTCGGTGAGATAAAAGAGGCAATCCGGCAGGGCGCCAGGGATGTTACAGGGGTTAAGAGAAGGACGAGAGCCGGTATGGGTTTATGCCAGGGCCGTACTTGCGAGAAATTGGTGCAGGTTATCTTAAAGCAGGAGTTGGGGACCTCCCCCGAGGAAATAAGTATGTCCACATCCCGCCCCCCTGTCAGGCCGATTACGATCGGTACGTTAAGTACCCTTGGAAGAGGTGGTCATAAATGAAAAGCTTTGATGTAGTGGTAATCGGTGGGGGCGCTATCGGAACGAGCGTGGCATATCATCTCGCTGAAAAAGGATTCCAGACGGCGATCATCGAAAGAGAGGATTTTGCTTCCGGCACTTCAAGCGGGTGCGACGCAAGCGCCTTGATCTGCGATAAAAAGCCGGGGGTGGATACTAAATTGGGCTATGAGAGTATTGAGCTTTACAAAAAGTATTCCCAAAAGTTTTCTTACGATTTTGAGTTTGAACAGCGGGGCAGTCTATACGTCTGCGAGACGGATCAGGAGCTGGAGGTTGCAGAGCAGTACGCAAAGGCCCAGGCGGATGATGGTTACCCCATGTGGATGATGGATCGCCATGAGATACACCAGGCGGAGCCCTATTTGGCAGAGGATCTGGTCGGAGGAATCTGGACGGGTTGCGACTCGTCGGTTACGCCTTTTCTGGTAGCATTCGCATTTATTGAGGAAGGAAAAAAGCTGGGACTAAAGGCGTTTCCATACCATACGGTGCAAAGTATTAAACGAGACAATAAGGGCGCTGTGGAAAGCGTGGTTACGGACAAAGGTGAATTTAAAACAAAAATGGTAATTAACTGCGGAGGAGTCTGGGCTCCGGAGCTTGGGAAAATGGTGGGAATTGATATTCCCATTCAGCCGCGGAAAGGCCAGATTATTGTCACAGAAAAAACCTTTAAAATTGTAAGTGAAAAGATTCAGGAATTTGGTTACATGTTGTCTAAATTTGAAGACGTAAAATACGAGAGAAAAGTCAGCGAATTAGTAGAAAAGCATAATGTCGCTTTTGTGATTGAACCTACTCTGGCGAAAACCTGTATTATAGGCAGCTGTCGCGCTTTTGAGGGATTCAATCGAAAAAACTCAATTGAAGTAATGAGCGCATTGGCTGAAAGAGCGCTGCGTTTTTTCCCTGTTTTAAGAGATGTAAATGTTATAAGAGCATACGCGGGATTACGCCCATATGTTATCGATCATTTACCTATTGTATCTCCCGTGGACGAAGTTCCAGGCTACTATATCGCCGCAGGACACGAAGGAGACGGCATCTGCATGGCTCCAATTACCGGAAAACTGATGTCACAGATCGCAGCGGGCGAGAAAACGGACTTTGATATCAGCAAATTAAACTTTTCGAGATTTAAAAAGGCCGCTGATGCGGCATCCGCATGATTCGAAAAGCCGACAAGCAAGTTGTAGAGGGTGTAATGAAAATTTAAAGGAGGATTAACAGAATGTATCAATTTAAAGGAATGGTGGCAGCAATGCCGACGCCCTTCAATGAGGATGAAACTATCAATTTTGATGGGTTTAAACAGGTGTTGAACCATTTGGTGGAAGGAGGCATGCACGCGGTTCTCATCGGAGGCAGCACCGGGGAATACTCGCTGATGTCCAAAGAGGAGCGCAAAAGCATTATAAAAGCCGCTTGTGATGAAGCGAAAGGAAAGATAGGCATCATCGCCGGATGCAGCTGCAGCAGAACAAGAGATACGGTGGAAATGGTCAAGTTCGCAGCGGAAGCAGGGGCTGACGCCGCGCTTGTGCTTCCCCCGTATTATTTAAAAACCAGCAGGCAGGGTATCATCGACTATTATCAGGAAATTTCCGATAACGCGAGCATAGGGATTGTAGCGTATCATTATCCCGACGCCACCGGCGTAGTTTTGGATCCCGAATTGATTTTGGAATTAAGCAGAATTGAAAATGTAATCGGTGTAAAGAATACTGCGGAAATGGAGCATACCAGCAAACTGATCGACATGTTTAAAGACGATGAAAATTTTGGAGTAATAAACGGCTTTGAGCATCTGATTATGGGAACTCTGGCTACAGGCGGCGACGGAACGATGGGAATCGTACATAACCTGGTTCCGAGGGAAATGGTACAAATATATGATGCCATGCAGGCAAACGACTTGAAGACAGCAATGGAGATAAACAAGAGGCTCGCTTCCCTATACACATTAATGGAGGAAGAGCCTTATCCCGGTCCTGTTAAGGCAGCCCTTGAATTGATGGGCCTGTCTGGCGGAAAACCGAGGAAACCCATCGTGCCTCCCTCAGAAGGAATGAAGGAGAAACTCAAAGAGGGGCTGAAAGCAGCGGGTCTCATCGGTTAAATACCGCTAACTATTAATTAGATACTCCATCAATACTACTTTTGAGAAGGATGTGAAGATGAGATGACTGACGGCAACAGAAAAAGAGAATTTGGATATTTGACACCAAGCGAGCAGCCTCAATGGGTCCACATGCAAAAGGGACAAAACATCGCGGGCTATTCAGTGGGGATTTTGTATCTGGATAACGTGTGGTATCCTTTAGTGCCGGGCAATGTGGTGAACGCCTGCACCTACGATTTTCCCGTAAGGATGAAGGCTGTTCCCAACCTGGATACACCTCGCCTGCACAGCGGCGACCCGGCTCTGGCAGAGGAAATTATTAAAGCTGCCAAAGAACTGGAGAAAGAGGGCGTCAGGGCTATTTCATCAGCTTGTGGCTTTTTTGGACATTTTCATAAACAGGTTGCGGACGCGTTGGATATCCCCGTATGTTTATCCAGCTTAGTTCAGGTCCCGTGGATAAAAACCACTTTGAAAAGGAACCAGAAAATAGGGGTTCTGACAGCCAATGCGTCCGCTATAACCGAGGAGATGCTGCAAAGCTGCTGCGTGGAAGATCCTTCTCTCCTGGTAATCAGAGATTTGAGAAATGAGCCCCATTTCTCTGCAATTATGGAAGACAGGGGGTCTTTTGACAATACGGAGGTCAGAAAAGAAACGGTGAAGGCGGCGAAGGAATTGGTGGAACAAAATGACGATATAGGAGCGATCCTTCTGGAATGCAGCGATACACCGCCATACGCCTTCGCTGTCCAAAGAGCCGTCGGCCTGCCGGTTTACGACTTCATAACGATGATCAGATGGCTCCATCATGCCGTATCTCAGAAGCCTTACCAGGGGTTTATTTAAGCATGAGGCCATTCATTGTTATTTAAAGCAAGCTACCCCGACTGACAATGTATTGTACATTGTCAGTCGGGCCTTAATCTATGGGAAACAAAACCTCGCCAGAGGCGGAGCCATGCAAAACTGGCAATCCAATTAGGCCGTTTTAACTATGGAGGAGTATATGAATCACCAGCCATACAGCATTTTCAATGATATAATCGGGCCTGTAATGACGGGCCCGTTCAGATCTCATTTCTCGCAAAGGATCGTAAAAGTAGCCAACCCGATTAATTTTATAAAATGAACCCGATGGATTTTGGGAACACAACCCGTGATATTTTAGGATGTGCCGCATAAAGGGATTCTTTTAGCCGCGCTCTAAAGTTATCAATGTGCGGAAGCTGCGCGAGTGCTGGCGCGTCAAGAGAGGGTGCCTTTCCGAGGATACCTTAGAACGACAATTTGTGCAAAATTTCAACTAATGCGCGTGCGCACTTTCGCTCACCTTTTTCTATCCGTTTTGCATAAAAAGACGAATTTATGCAAAATTAATGAAATTATACATGAGTATGCGTATATTTTTGCGCATTACTTGAAATTTTGCACAGTTGGAGGCGGACGGGACGATATTAAACACGGCTGGATTTTTTGCTTGCGTTCCGCATTTAATCAGCATCGTATTGAAGGCGGTTCATTAAAGGCAAAAGGCGGCGTACAGCGGCACCGTCTTCTTTCCATTTTCAAATCCAAAGTTTTTTGTGGACAGCTTTATCACATACTCGGGCTTATGGGTATCCATATAGACATTCAAGCTTTTGGCCTTCGTATTATCAGCCGACTTGACCTCTATGGGAATGATCCTGCCCTCCCGCTGGATGATAAAATCCACCTCGGCGCCGCGTCCGGAAGTCCAATAATAACTTCTGTATTCGTTTGCAGTGAGTTGACAGCAGACGTAATTCTCCACCATACCGCCCTTGAAATCGTCCAGCTCCTTTGAAAGATATATCACGTCCTCGGCGACGATATCTTTCTTGGCGCAAAGAAGGCCTGAATCGGACACATAAGTCTTGAAGGAATCAATGTCCCGATAGTTTTCCAGCGGCTTCTTTGGCTGTTCCACACGGTAGATACGGGTGACGATGCCGGAAAGAGATAGCCATTCAATGGCGTTTTCAAACTCGGCGGCCCGCGCCCCGGTTTTTATCAGCTTATATTGAAATCGCGTATTCTTTTTTGAAAGCTGGACGGTTATGTTGTCGTAAACAAGTCGTGTTTTCTTGATTTCATTTTGCGAGTTATATTTGCTCATGTCGTTGAGATAGCTTTGAAGCACCATATCCTGCGCATGGCGCACCAGGATAAAATCCCTGGTCTCCAAGTATTTGCTCATGCAATCCGGCATGCCGCCCACAACCAGATACTGACGGTAAAACGCCAATGCCGCGTCATGCAGAGCGGCAGGAAGGGGGGTATTGTTCCGGAAGCAGTCTTTGATTTGCTCTACAAGCTGGTTTTCACCGCAGGCCAGCAGAAACTCTTCCATATCCATAGGATGAAGCGTTTTCATATCCACTTTGCCCACAGGGAAGGAAAACCGCTCCCGATTAGCCCCTACGCCTAACAAGCTACCGGCGACGATGATATGATATTCGGGCGCGTTTTCACAAAAGTATTTCAGGGAGGTAAGTGCCCGTTCACAAAGCTGCACCTCGTCCAGCACGATAAGCGTCTTGTCACGGATAATAGTTTGCCCTGAAATACGAGATAAAATAGGGATCAGATAACCGGGGTCGATACTCTCGTCAAAGGTTTTAACAAGTAAGGGATCTGTTTCAAAGTTAAAATAGGCGACGTTCTCATACTCTCTGCGCCCGAACTCAAGAATGGAATAGGTTTTGCCTACTTGCCGCGCGCCTTGTAGAATCAAGGGTTTGCGGTAAGGGCTGTTTTTCCAATCTTCCAGATACTTCATGATTTTTCGGTACATCAAAATCACCTCCGTGCGAGTAGTGGTGTTATTATATTGTATTATTGTGTAAAAATCAATGGAATATTCGTTAATCTTTACATTATACTACATGAATCTTGATTTGGCTTGCCCCAACTTGCCTACATCCGGCTGTCTGCCCTTCAACTTGCTCGCACCGGCGCAACTATTCCCTGGAATCGTCCAAATCAATTCAGAATGACAATATTAGTCGAAAATCTTCCGGCAAAAGCCTTTGTAAGCTGTGTAGGAGGTCCTATATCGGCTAAATAATTAAAAATGTTTAAATATAGTCGATAGAAAGGCTATTCCATCGGCTATCAAGGTCTCAATAGTTCATTTTAGTCGATATTAGACAAAATTACCTGTAGAAACGGGTGATATTTGACGGCCATTCGGCTAAAACAAAAGATTTATCCAATTTTAGCCGACATGTTTAGTCTTTAGACATGAAGATAAAAGCCGAAAGAACGAGTCCGCCGCAAGAGTTGAATACAACTGAATTTTTTGCCTTTTTGAGGAATATTTTTCTAACATACAACCTGGCGTTGACAGCGGAGAATATTAGAAATAAAAAAACTCTTGACAACAGAACAAACAGATGTTAACTTAATGAAAACCGTTGATGAGGGAGTAAAACTGTGAAATGGTCCCGCAGCGAACCGGGGATGGTGTGAGCCCGGCGGATACAGCGCAGACAAAAAGGCCTCTGAGGGCGGGGTGAAAAAATACCTTGTATTTTAGTAGCTACCGACGCAATGCCGGCGTTATCGGGCAGAGAGTGTGATGGCACTCTTACAGAGAGGATGCAATTTTTGCATCAATCAAGGTGGTACCGCAGGCTTACGCTTGTCCTTGTAATATTACAGGACGGGCGTTTTTTATTTTATACAACGGGACAACAGGCATGGAGGCAGGAAATGAACAGAAATCAGATGATGTTAAACGAAATGAACATAACTCTCCTGAAACAGGAAAGATTTTCTCATAAGTACAAACGCAGCCCCGAAAGGGGCGGACAGGGAAGGTTATTGCTTAGATTAAGAGAAAATTTGATGGAGGAATAAAAATGATTACAGGTTCTTTAGTTGCGTTAATAACGCCTTTTAATACGGACGGAAGTGTAAATTACAACAGAATAGCAGAGTTGGTGGAGTGGCATATCGAGCAGGAAAGTGACGCTGTGGTGGTTTTGGGAACTACAGGGGAAGCCCCCTCTCTGACGGATGAGGAAAGGGACAGAGTTGTGGAGACTGCTGTGAGAGCGGCGGAGAGAAGGATTCCGGTGATCGCGGGCAGCGGCTCCAACAGTACCCTGCATGCGAAAGAGCAAAGCCTCAGATATCAGGAAATGGGAGCTGACGGCCTTCTGGTCATCACACCTTATTACAACAAAACCAACAAAACGGGGATGCTGCAGCATTTCTATGAGATCGCCAACGCGGTATCCATTCCCATCATCATTTATAACGTACCCGGGCGTACCGGCTGTCCCATCTCCTGCGAGGCGGTGAGGGAACTGTCGCGCCACAGAAATATTGTGGGGATCAAAGAGGCCAGCGGCGATATCTCCTTTGTATCGAAGATTTCCCAATTCGCCGGCGATGACTTTGCCATTTATTCCGGCAACGACGATATGATCGTACCTATCCTCTCCCTGGGAGGAGCCGGCGTTATTTCCGTAGTGGCAAACATTCTTCCCCGGGAAACCCACCTCATGGTAAAGGCTTTTCTGGACGGCGACGTGAACCTTGCCAGATCACTGCAGCTCCGCTATCTGGATTTCATAAACGCCCTGTTCATTGAGACCAATCCCATTCCCATCAAGGAGGCAATGAATCGCGCAGGCCTTCAGGTGGGAGGCTACAGACTGCCCCTTTACGAAATGGAGACAGGCACGAGGGAGAGTTTGATGGACACCATGCGCGGGGTAGGCTTTGCAGTGTAGGGAGGAACAGATGAGAAACGCAGTATTGATTGGCTACGGAAAAATGGGACAGCAGATTGAAAAAATGATGGAGGCTGACGGAGAGATCCAATGCGTCGGCGTCGTTGACCCGATGAACGCGGAGATGGCCCAAAGCCTGGAGGCTCTGGTGGAAGATCTGTCAGAGCGGGGGCAGAGAGTGGATGTGGTGATTGATTTCAGCCATCCGGACAATCTGGAGATGATTCTCCGAAGCGTGAGAAACCACCCCCTTCCCTTGGTGTTGGCCACCACCGGGCTTACGGCGGAACAGATTGCCGCGGTGGAAGAGCTTTCCAAAAGAACGCCGGTGCTCTTCTCTTCAAATCTCTCTATCGGAATCGCTGTTATGCGGCGGGCGGTAAAGGAGATCAGCCGCGGGCTGGGAGACGGCTTCGACATTGAGATCATCGAAAAGCATCACAATCAGAAGATTGACGCTCCCAGCGGCACCGCCAGGATGCTGGTGGACGCCCTGGACCCGCAGCAGAGACTGGCCCGGGTATATGGAAGGGAAGGCTACAGTAAGAGAGGGGCGGAGATGGGTATCCACGCCGTTCGCGGCGGCAGCATCGCGGGAGAGCACACGGTGATCTTCGCGGGGGAGAACGAGGTGCTCGAGGTCATGCACAGGGCTGATTCGAGGCAGGTTTTCGCCGCCGGAGCCATACGGGCCGCAAAGTATATCGCAGAAAAAGAAGCAGGACTTTACGACATGGACGACGTTTTGTTCAGTGACCGTTAATGGGCTAAATCATTAAAAAGTAAAGTTATAAATAAAAACAAACGACAAGGAGACGACGTATGAGTATGGAAGCAAGAGAACTGATCGATTTTATAAGCCGTTCGGAGAAGAAGACTCCGGTGAAAATATACCTGAAGGAAAGGAATCCTATTCCGCTGGAAAATTGCAGAACTTTCGGCAGCGGGGATAGAATTGTTTTCGGTGACTGGGAGGATATCAAAGGAATTTTAGAGGAACACACAGCGGACATTGAGGATATGGTAATTGAGAACGATTGCAGAAACTCAGCCATTCCTTTGCTGGACTTGAAGGGGATCCACGCCAGGATTGAACCCGGCGCCATTATCCGGGATCATGTGGAGATAGGAGACCGGGCGGTTATCATGATGGGGGCCGTCATTAACATCGGCGCTGTCATCGGAGAGGGTACTATGATCGATATGGGCGCAGTGCTGGGCGGGCGGGCTACCGTCGGAAAGAATTGCCACATTGGCGCGGGAAGCGTTTTAGCGGGAGTAATCGAACCACCCGGAGCAAAACCTGTCATCGTGGAGGACAACGTTCTCATAGGCGCTAATGCGGTGGTTTTAGAGGGCATCCACATCGGTGAAGGCGCAGTGGTAGCAGCAGGAGCCGTGGTCATCGAGGATGTGCCAGCTAACACCGTGGTGGCGGGAATCCCCGCTGAGATCATCAAAAGAAAAGACCAGGTCGCGTCGGATAAGACGGCGATTATGGAGGCTCTGCGGGAGCTGTAGAGGGCCAATTTAACAGAGCGAGGTAGCATCCTCAGCGGAAGCAACTTCAGAAAAGATTTCTATTGGAAAAATGTTGCCTTTTTCGGATAGGAGCAACTTTCATCAGCCAAATTACAAGCTGGGAAGCTGCTTTTCTTCTAAAATATGGTAGAAGCGGCAAGGCGCTGAGCCATTTAGGTCTCTTTTTCGGGCAAAAGCAGCTTTAATTGGCGCCATTCTATGAGATAAAGTTGACTTTCACGAAAAAGGGTAACTTTTACCAGGCCAATTTCGAGACCAAGGTTGCTTTTGTCCATTGAGGCAGCGTTCTAGGAAAGGGAGAATACGACATTGATAAACGAAATTAAAGACGGAGTACTGCACATCGACGGCTGCAGCGTGGAAACGCTGGCTGAAACATTCGGAACTCCGTTATACATTATGTCAGAAACAGCAATCCTCGATCGGATTTACGAGTTGAAGGAATGCTTTTTAAATAAATATGCCAATGTACGGGCGGCTTATGCGGCGAAGGCCTTTTGCACCCAGGCTATGTGCAGACTGTGTCAGAGAGAGGGCATAGGGATCGACGTGGTTTCGGGAGGAGAGCTGTATACAGCTCTAAAGGCGGGCTTTCCGCCGGAACGAATTGAATTCAACGGCAACAACAAGCTTTGGGATGAACTGGAAATGGCCGTGGATTCCGGTGTGGGAAGGATTATCGTGGACGGGCTGGAAGAGCTGTCCCTCATCGAAGAGATTTGCCGGGCAAAAGGAAAAAGGGCCAACATCCTTTTCCGGATCACGCCGGGGGTGGGGATAAATTCTCACGTCTATATCATGACGGGGAAAAAGGACTCCAAGTTTGGGATACCCCTGGATGATGATGTTGTCTATCCCCAAGTGGAGAGGGCGATTAACTCGGAATATGTGAACTTCCTGGGCTTCCACTTTCATATCGGTTCTCAGATTTTTGAAAAGGACGGCTATCTTTTAGCCGCCGATGTGGTACTGGAGCTGGTGAGAGGGGTAAAGGACAGATTTGGTTACGATGTGGCGGAGTTGAACCTTGGCGGAGGCTTCGCGGCAGGCGGCGCCGGTGAGGAAAGAAAACCCTACAGCTATTATCTGGATCCGCTCATGGAGAAAATCGAAACATTTTACAGAGAACTGGGCGGAGAACGGCCCGCCGTGGTTGTAGAACCGGGCCGCAGCATTGTGGCTGAAGCGGGCGCCACCCTGTATACGGTGGGAAGCATCAAGGACATATCGGGAGTGCGAAAGTATGTGTCTGTTGACGGGGGGATGACGGATAACCTGAGACCTGCCCTGTATCAGGCCGCCTACGACGGTGTTATCGCCAATCGGGCTGACGCTCCCAAAACGGAGCTCGTCACCATTGCCGGGAAATGCTGCGAATCCGGGGACGTTTTAATCAGGGATATTAAAATCGCGGAAGGTGTAAAAGCCGGAGACCTGTTCGCTGTGTTTGCCACAGGAGCTTATGGGTACTCCATGGCTTCAAACTACAACCGGAATCCCGTTCCCGCGGTGGTTCTCGTAAAAGAAGGCAACAGCCATTTGATTGTCAAGCGCCAGAGCTATGAGCATATGATTAGTAACGACGTAATTCCGATCGACGGCTGACGCCTACGGTTTCAGCTTCCGGGAAATCAATTCCCGAAAGCTGAAACCATACGATCGATAATTTAAGTGCCGCAGCAACATAGAACGCGGCTGTTCAAATCGACTTGGTCGATTTGAACGAACCGGCGGAAGTGCGTGATTTTCTGTCTGTGGGTTGAATAAGGGAGGACGCTCATGAAGTTTACAAAAATGCACGGAGCGGGGAATGATTTTATCATTATAAATAATATGGAAGAAAAGATTCCCGTGGAAGAGCTGGGAGAGCTGGCGAAAACCCTGTGCAACAGGCGGCTGTCCATAGGTGGTGACGGCTTTATGGCGGTGGATTATCCCGAAGCGGGAGGAGATTTCAAGATGCGGTTCTACAACGCCGACGGCAGCTTGGCTGAGATGTGCGGCAACGGAGCCCGCTGTATCGCCCGGTACGGCTGGGAGAAAAAACTGGCGGGGGAAGCGCAGAAAATCGAGACCGCCTCCGGTATGGTCTATGGATGGCGTCAAAGCGATACTCTTTACAAAATCCGTCTCAACGATGTGTCGAAAGCAAAGCTGAACCGCAGGGCAGATCTTTTGGATGAAGAAGGTGACACGGGGACGGGGGTAATGACACACCTCGGCGTGTCGCTACCCCCGTCCCCATGTCACTATGAATACGCCTATATTGAACTGGGGGAACCCGGATTGCCTCACGTGGTCGTAAGGATTCCCGGATTGCAATCCATGGAACCAAAAGACCTTAGAGGATTGGGCGGCGGGCTGAGGAACCACAGCGCGTTTCCCAAGGGGGCAAATGTAAACTTCTACGATATGATCGGAGAGAATGAGATTACTCTGCTGACCTTTGAGCGGGGTGTGGAGGATTTTACCCTGGCCTGCGGCACCGGCGCCGGAGCCACGGTGACGGCCCTTGCGCTGATGGATATGGTGAGGGGAGAAAATACAAAAGTTCAGGTCCCGGGAGGAGAGCTTTTCATAACGGCGGTTAAAGAAGGCCGGGAGATAAAAGAACTCTACCTGACCGGCCCCACCTGCCTGGTGGCGGAAGGAGAGGTGTTCTTCTGTGGATAATCTGCGCATTCGGAGCGAGTCATTCTGAGTCCTGTAGAGCTCGGCCTCTACGCTGGCGCTCTCTCACCGGTTCGTGCAAAAATTTGACATAGGCTCATGACGGTGGTACTATATTATCAAATAAGGGTTGCCGCTTTTTGTGTGGCGGTCAGTCCTAAATTGGAGAGACCGCCTAAATTTATTTAGGCGGTCGGGCTATTTTTTGAAAGATATCATCATAGCGATGGTGATAACCCCTATGATTACAAGGGAGAATTGAAATAACCCTTCATATGTAACCTATAGTGTACTGTCACGCTGAGCTTCGGCTTACTGCTTGCCTATTTTTCCAATTGCTACGTTGTCGTCGCTCACCATAGTACCGACTATGCCTCTCTCCTCCGCCGCTGCACTTGAAAAAATATTCGGCGCAGTAATTCCAAACCACAACGTGACAATACACTAAGCATCACCCCCTTTACAGGAAGTGACTGACCGCCAAGCGGCAACCCTGCCCATATATTACCATAAAGTGATATAAAAATAAAACCATTTATTGAAATTTATTTACATAATTATAAAAAATAACATTTTACTTTTGCAATATACAATTTGTCGAAAAACATTTGGATTTAGTATTGAATATTATTCATTTTAATGTATAATTATAAATTATTGCTCCGAAACGAAGCAAAGTCAGCGGAATCAGGTAATAGTGAAACAACAGTGCTGGAGGTAATATGGCGAAGAAGATCAAAGCAGGAATCATTGGAGCGGCGGGATACGCGGGAGTGGAATTGGTGAGACTCCTCAGTACTCACCCCTTTGTGGAAATAGAAGCGGTAAGCTCAGTGAGCTTTCCGGGAGAGGCTCTTTCTAAAATTTACCCGGGATTGAGACCCGGCGTCGATTTGATTTTAGATGAGGGGCCGGAAGAGATGATGAATCGATGCGATGTAATCTTCGCTTCCCTGCCTCATGGGCTTTCCCAGGAACTGGCTGAGAACTGCATAAAAAAGAATATTCTTTTCATCGATCTGGGAGCGGATTTCCGGCTGGAGCAGGAAGAGGACTACCGGGATTGGTACGGAGAGAGCTTTTTAAATGAAGAAACTCACAAGCAGGCGGTTTACGGTCTCAGTGAGATCTTCAGGGAAGAAATAAAAAACGCCCGGCTCATCGCCAATCCGGGCTGCTATCCCACCTCTGTTGCCCTTGCCCTTTATCCCGCGCTGAAGGCGGGACTGATCCGGGGAGATGACATCATTATCGACGCGAAATCCGGAGTGACGGGAGCGGGCAGAGGATTGAGCCGCAACACCCATTTTCCCGAGTGCAATGAAAGTTTTTCCGCGTACAAAGCAGGAGCCCACAGGCATACGCCGGAGATCGAGCAGACTCTGTCAAAGCTTGCGGATAAACCGGTCAGAGTGACATTTACGCCCCACCTTCTGCCCGTAAACAGGGGCATCCTTTCAACGATTTACTGTGGCTGCAAAGAGGATCCGGAAGCGCTGAGAAAATGCTACCGGGAAGCATATGACAAGGAGCCCTTTGTCACCGTGCTGGGAGAGGAGGAATACGCGGACATCCGCAATGTAAGGCTCTCCAACAGCTGTCATATTTCTCTGCATTTTGATAAGCGCGCGGGGAGGCTCATACTCTGCAGCGCAATCGATAATATGGTAAAAGGCGCGGCCGGGCAGGCTGTTCAGAATATGAACATCGTCCTGGGAATTGAAGAGACCGCTGGTCTCTCCGCTATCGCGCCGGCGTTTTAGGAAGGAATATATTAATGAAAGAAAATAAAAATGTAAATATAGATATGTATGATATTCACGAAATCGAAGGAGGCGTCTGCGCCCCGCTCGGGTTTACCGCTTCGGGCATCTACTGCGGACTTCGCAAAAATAAGGATAAAAAGGATCTGGCCCTTATTTACAGTTCGGTGCCCTGCGAAACGGCGGCGCTTTACACTTCCAACAAGGTCAAGGCGGCCCCCCTCTATGTGACTATGGATCACCTGAAAGACGGGAAAGCCCGGGCGGTTATCGTAAACTCCGGCAATGCCAACGCCTGCGCCCCTAAGGGTGAGGAGAACGCGGTGAGGATGGCCGTCGCCGCCTCAAAGGCCCTGGGCGTCGACAGCAAGGATGTAGTGGTGGCCTCAACAGGGGTCATAGGCGTGACTCTGGATATAGACGCCATTGAAAAAGGCGTGCCCCTCGTTGCCGAAAGTCTTTCCACTAAGGGAAGCAGTGACGCGGCGGAGGCCATTATGACCACGGATACCTATAAAAAGGAATATGCCGCGGCTTTCAAAATAGGCGGAAAAACAGTCCGGATAGGGGGTATTTCCAAAGGCTCCGGAATGATCCACCCCAACATGGGGACCACGCTCAGCTTCCTGACCACAGATGCGGTCATCGGCGGCGAGCTGCTGGAAAAAACCTGGCGGTACTGTGTGAAACGGTCCTTCAATCGAATCAGCGTGGATGGAGACACCTCCACTAACGATATGGCCTGTATCATGGCCAGCGGGTTGGCAGAAAATCCGGAAATTATCGAGGGAACCCAGGAATATGAATTATTTCTCTCGGCCCTTATGAAGGTTTGCGTCCATCTGGCGAGAGAGCTTGCCAGAGACGGAGAAGGCGCATCCAGGCTGATCTCCTGCATCGCCTGCAACGTAGCGGATGAGGAAAAGGCGGAAGTCATAGCAAAAGCGGTGATCGCCTCTTCCCTGACAAAAGCCGCTCTGTGGGGAGGAGACGCCAACTGGGGCAGAGTATTGTGCGCCGCGGGCTATTCCGGAGCGGATTTCGATTATAAGACGGTAGATATTTCCTTCCGTTCCGCTATTGGAGAAATCCTGGTCTGTGAAAACGGAAACGGCCTTGACTTTAATGAAGACAAAGCGGCGGAGATCCTTTCGGCGGATGAGGTTGAGATCCTTGTGAACCTGAAAGAGGGGGAGGAGCAAGCCACGGCCTGGGGCTGCGACCTCACATACGAATATGTAAAAATCAACGGAAGCTACCGGTCCTGATAGGGAGAGCGAAGAAGAAAGAAGGTAATGAAAATGGTTCAGCAGCAAATGGACCGGGCCTCTCAGCTGGTGCAGGCCCTCCCATATATACAGAAATTTAACGGCGAGACTATCGTAATCAAATACGGCGGCAACGCCATGGTGACGGAGGTTCTCAAGGACGCGGTAATACAGGATATCGTACTCCTGTCGCTGGTGGGAATCAATATCGTACTGGTTCACGGAGGCGGCCCGGAAATCAGCGGTATGCTGAAGCGCCTGAACATAGAGACACATTTTGTGGACGGACTCAGATACACCGATGAAGAGACAATGGACATCGCGCAGCAGGTTCTTTGCGGAAAGATCAACAAAAACCTGGTGACCCGGATCAACCGGGTCGGAGGAAAAGCAGTAGGTTTGAGCGGCATGGATGGAGGCATGATCCGGGCGGTCAGGCGGAAAGGTGAAAAAGACTACGGCCTTGTAGGCGACATTGTGAGGATCGATCCCGCTCTGATCAGAGACGTATTGAAGAGGGGATATATTCCCGTGGTGTCGGGGATTGCCCAGGCTGCGGATGAAGGCGAGGTTTACAATATCAACGCGGATACTACAGCGGCGGAGCTGGCTGTGGCTTTGGGAGCGATCAAGCTGATTCTGCTGACAGATGTCCGGGGAGTTATGATGGATGAAGAGGACGAGGAGACGCTGATATCACGCATGAAGATATCTGAAGTTGACACCCTGAAAGAGAGGGGAATCCTGACGGGAGGCATGCTTCCCAAAATCGACTGCTGCATCGAAGCCCTGAACGGCGGGGTGGAGCAGGCCCATATCATCGATGGCAGAATCGAACATTCTATTTTAATTGAACTGCTGTCCAACGAAGGTATCGGCACCATGCTTACGATAGAGTAGAATAGGAGTATTTTGATGGATTTTCAGACGATCAAGGCATACGACGAACAGAGCTGTATGCAGAATTACGGGCGGTATCCGGTGGCTTTCGACTACGGGAAGGGCTCCTTGCTATACGATTATGACGGAAAGGAATACGTGGATTTTGCCAGCGGTATCGGCGTTGTGAGCATAGGCCACGCTCACCCCCATTGGGTTGAGACCGTCAGCCGACAGGCTGGCAGACTGGCCCACGTATCCAATCTCTATTATACAGAGCCTTACGCCAATTTGGCTCATAGATTGACCGCCCTGGCGGATATGGAAGCGGCCTTTTTCTGCAACAGCGGAGCCGAAGCCAACGAAGCTGCCATTAAGCTGGCCAGAAAGTACAGCAGCGGGAAATATGGAGATGGAAGGTCGGTAATCGTTACCCTCAACCAATCTTTTCACGGACGAACAATGGCGACTCTTACGGCTACGGGCCAGCCTGACTACCACAAACACTTCGGACCCTTTGTAGAGGGTTTCCGCTATGTTGAGGCCAACGACGAGGAAGCTCTCATTCAGGCGGTCACACCGGAAGTCTGCGCCATTATGATAGAAGGTATCCAGGGCGAGGGCGGCGTACATCCTCTGAAGCAGACATATGTGGAAAAAATAGCCGCTCTGGCGGCGGAGCGGGATATCCTGCTGATTTTCGATGAGGTGCAGACAGGAAACGGCCGGGTCGGCACCATGTACTGCTATCAAAGCTTCGGCGTGAAGCCGGATCTGGTCACCACGGCGAAAGGTCTGGGCGGCGGTCTGCCCATCGGCGCTCTGCTGACAAACGAAAGGTGCAGAAGCGTGCTTTCTGCCGGTGACCACGGCTCTACCTTCGGCGGCAACCCCATTGCCTGTGCCGGTGCGGGCGCGGTGCTGGACGTGATAACCTCCGACGGATTTCTGGAGGATGTGGCGAAGAAGGGCAACAGCGTAATGGAGACCGTATCCGGATGGAAAAATCCTCTGATTAAAGAGGTTCGCGGCAAGGGCCTGATGATCGGGGTCGAAATTGAAGGGAAGCCAGTCAAAGAGATGGCATCAGCCCTTCTGGAGAAGGGTCTGATACTGCTGACGGCGGGGGCAAACACCCTGCGCCTTTTGCCGCCCCTGACTATAACAGAGCTGGAAATTCAGCGGGGATTGGGCATTCTGCACCAATATCTGACTGATCTCTAAGCGGTAAAGGGATCCAAATCAGGCGTCTCAGGTGAGCAAAGCCCGGGTAAAGTTTACGTTTGGGATTCCCGCAAACTGTGCAATTTTTTCGTTTGTATATAAACTGTCCGGCTAATCACCGGTTTTTTGCGTAAATCTGTGCAATTTTCCCATTTGTATGCAGGGGTACCTCTGATTTTCTGCGTACAACCGAAATTTTTGCTCACCTAAAGCTGAATCAAGGCAAAGAGGGCACCTGGGCAGTATACAACCGAAAAATTTGTTCATTCGCCACCTGAAATATGATGTCCTCACTTTTAGTTGGAAAGGAAGAGCGCTGCTCTTGTCATTTTTGTGTTACTGTTCACAGATCATCCTAAATACAAGGACAAGTTTTGATATAAGTGTCATTCTGAGGAGCCTGCGACGTAGAATCTTTCACTTTCTTTAAGATCCTTCACTATGCTCAGGGTGACAGTTGCGTTTTCAGCAGTAACATTATTGTCACCAGATGGACAACAGATGCGATAGATGCAAAAAAGTACTTGCCTTTCCCCATGGCCTGTGCTAACATGTAATAGCTGTATTCGAGAAAGTTTAACTTTAATTATAGATATTTTGTAAGGAAGGTGAGAGCGATGAAGGAAGGAATCCATCCTGAATATAAGGAATGCAAGGTCACTTGCGCATGTGGAAACGAATTCGTGACGAAGTCGATAAAGGAAGAGCTGAGATTGGATGTATGCTCTGCTTGCCACCCGTTCTTTACGGGCCAGCAGAAATTTATCAACCGCGGCGGCCGCGTCGAAAAGTTCAAGAAAAAGTTCAACATTGAATAAGGACCTAAAAACCGGAAACTTGCATTTCCGGTTTTTTTAAATGACAACAGGAAGAAGAACCAGACAAGGGATCTGTCCCTCTGTCTGCTCTGCCTGGTAAAATGATAGCAATGGGAGTTAAGTAAGATGTTTGACAAACTGGATTTTATGGAAAGCAAATACGGTGAGATGAGCCTGAAAGTTTCGGATCCCGACGTGATTGCCGACCAGAATGAATGGCGAAAACTGGTCAAGGAAATGTCCGATATGGAGCCGATCGTAAATAAATATAAGGAATATAAAAAAGCGAAGGACGACATTGCCTCTTCCAAGGAGCTCCTTGGAGAAAGCGGCCTGGACGAAGAGTTGCGGGAGATGGCCAAGGAAGAGCTTGCCGCCGCGGAGGAATTGCTGGAGGTTTACAGTGAGGAACTTCGTATTCTTTTGCTGCCCAGGGACCCCAACGACGAAAAGAACGTCATCATGGAGATCCGGGCCGGGACCGGCGGCGACGAAGCAGCTCTGTTCGGCGGGGATTTATTGCGCATGTACACCCGTTACGCCGAACGCCGCAACTGGAAAACAGAGATCATGGATATGAACGAAACCGGCATCGGCGGTATCAAGGAAGCTGTGGTCCTCATCAAGGGAAAAGGAGCCTATTCCAGACTGAAATACGAAAGCGGCGTTCACCGGGTGCAGCGGGTACCTGAAACGGAGTCCAGCGGGCGGATTCATACCTCCGCGGCTACTGTGGCAGTGCTGCCGGAGGTGGACGACATAGAGGTGGAGCTTAATCCCAACGACGTGCGAGTGGACGTTTACCGCTCCTCCGGAAACGGCGGTCAGAGTGTCAATACCACGGACTCGGCGGTCCGCCTGACCCACGAACCTACGGGCATCGTGGTCACCTGTCAGGATGAGAAATCACAGTTGAAGAATAAAGAAAAAGCTTTTCGTGTCCTGCGGGCGAAGCTGTATGACATAAAGCTCCAGGAGCAGAATAAAGAGATCTCCGAGGCGAGAAAGAGCCAGGTGGGAACAGGTGACCGGAGTGAACGCATCCGCACATATAACTTCCCCCAGGGACGGGTCTCGGATCACCGCATCGGCATGACCATCTATAAACTGGACTACTTCCTGGATGGAGATATCGATGAAATCATCGATGGGCTAATTACTTCGGATCAGGCCGAAAAGATGAAAAACTTTTAAGAACCACAACAACGGGATAATCGGGAATGAAGACAAAAGTAGTTGAAATCATGGAAATAGACCACAAGGCTGAGGAAGAATTGAAAGAGGCCGCCGGAGTCCTTCAAAAGGGCGGCCTGGTGGCCTTTCCCACGGAGACCGTTTACGGCCTGGGCGCCGACGCGTTGAATGGGGACGCGGTGAAGAAGATCTACCTCGCCAAGGGAAGACCTTCCGACAATCCCATTATCGCGCATATTGCGGATGTCTCAATACTTGAGAGCCTGACCCCTGCCAAACTGCAGGACGTGGAAATTCTCGCGGAGAACTTTTGGCCCGGCCCTCTGACCGTGGTTTTGCCCAAAAGACCTCAGGTCCCCGACGCTACTACAGGAGGATTGTCCACAGTGGCGGTCAGAATGCCGGATAACCCTATAGCTTTGGAACTGATCAGACAATCCGGCCGCCCCATAGCGGCGCCCAGCGCCAACATTTCCGGCCGGCCCAGCCCTACGAAGGGAGACCATGTGGTTCAGGATCTCATGGGCAGAGTGGATGTAATTATAAAGAGCGGCGACTGCCGGGTGGGTATTGAATCCACCGTGCTGGACATGACGGGGCCTGTTCCTGTCATTCTGCGGCCGGGCATTCTGACGCCGGAGCAGCTTAGCGGCGTGCTTCAAAAAGAGGTGGTTTTCGATCCGGGCATTTTGTCCCGCTTTGAGAACGAACAGGGGCCGGACGGCGGTGAACCCCCCGGACCGAAATCTCCGGGTATGAAATACACCCACTACGCGCCAAAAGCCGAAATGCTCATCCTGCGGGGAGAGCCGGCGGAGGTAAAGCGGGAGATTGAGAGATTACGGTCGGAAAAAGAGCAGGCAGGCGTCAGGGTTGGAACAGTCCTTTTTGAAGACAAGGCTTTTGAGAAGGCAGCTCACGATTTTTTCTCCATGCTGAGAGAGTTGGATGATCAGGGAGTGGACCTGATCCTTGCGGGAGCGCTGAACGATAGGGATTCCCTGGGCCTGGCGGTGATGAACCGGATGCTGAAAGCCGCCGGCCATAAAGTTATAGATGTCCGGTAGAGGACTACTAACACAACCCAAGATTGTCATCCTGAACGAAGTGAAGGATCTTAGTTAAGATTCTTCGCTGCCCCTCAGAATGACACAGGGCTATCGCTCAGAATGCAAAGAATTAATTTCGTAGATATGTAGATCGTATACAATAAATTACACTTGACAAACGAAACAGGAGGTACGCCATGAAGCTGGCACTGGCCGCCGACCACGGCGGGTTTGAACTGAAGGAACATATAAAAGCCCTTTTAAAGGGACGTGCGGATCTTGAAATACAGGATCTGGGGACCCACTCCCCGGACTCTGTGGACTATCCCCAGTTTGGCAAGGCCTGTGCCGAAGCGGTGGCTTCAGGAGAAGCGGACAGAGGCATCGTCTTTTGCGGGACAGGCATAGGGATTTCCATTGCCGCCAATAAGGTGAAAGGCATCCGCTGCGCTCTCGCCACCAACGTCTTTATGGCGGAGATGAGCCGGAAACACAACGACGCCAACATGCTGGCTCTGGGAGGCAGGGTGCTGTCAATGGAAGAGGCGGCTGCCATCGTAGGCGTCTGGCTTTCCACAGAATTTGAGGGAGGCCGCCATCAGCGCAGAGTCGATCTTTTGGATTGCTAAAGGGTCAGCTTTTTGATCGGGCTCGCGCCGGCAACTTGTGAAACCGTTGTAAATGTTATAATATAATACTTGCCCGGGGGCAATCGTCCTGCTATTATTACTGCGGCTTTCAGACGCGGGAGTAACAGCGGGAACGCGGGGGTTTCATCGAGCAAGAAAAGGAGGCAAAAATGGCAAACGTATATGTATTTGATCATCCGCTTATCCAGCACAAATTGGCGATGCTGCGTGATATAAACACCAGCACCAAGGATTTCCGTGAGCTGGTAAAGGAAATCTCCATGCTCATGACCTTCGAAGCCACCAGAGGGCTTCCTCTGGAAGAGGTCGAGATCGAAACTCCCATATGCAAGGCAAAGATGCATATGCTTCGGGGAGAAGACATCGCCATCGTCCCCATCCTGCGGGCAGGATTGGGAATGGTAGAAGGTATGCAGGCTCTGGTTCCTAACGCAAAGGTGGGCCATATCGGGCTTTACCGGGACCCGGATACTCACGAACCGGTGGAATACTATTGCAAGCTTCCCAGCGATATCTGCCACAGACAGGTCTTTGTGGTAGACCCCATGCTGGCCACCGGCGGATCGGCAGCTGCGGCTATCGATTTTATCAAAGCCCGGGGCGGCAAAGAAATTATCTTCCTCTGTCTCATTGCGGCTCCCGAGGGCATTAAGGTGCTTCAGGACGCCCATCCCGACGTGGATATTTTCATAGCGGCAAAGGACAGCCACCTCAACGAGCACGCCTACATAGTGCCGGGCTTGGGCGATGCGGGAGACAGGCTTTTTGGTACGAAATAACGGAAAAGTAAGGAGTAGTGAAATGTACGAGATCAGCGATAATGTAAGCAAGCATACAAATGTATATGACGTGCTGAAGGAGAGAGGCTTTATCAAGCAGACCACCCACGAAGAGGAAATTCGGGAGCTGCTGGCGAAAGAAAAGGTTACCTTTTATATCGGCTTCGATCCCACGGCGGATTCCCTTCATGTGGGGCACTTCATGCAGGTCATCATCATGATGTATATGCAGAAATACGGCCATAGACCCATTGTTCTGGTGGGTGGGGGGACCGGCATGGTCGGCGATCCCTCCGGCAGGACGGATATGCGTAAATTTCTCAGCAAAGAAGATGTTATCGCAAACTGCATGAAGTTTCAGGAAACCTTTAAACGGTTTATCGACTTTGAAGATGGAAGGGCGTTGGCGGTAAATAATGCGGATTGGCTGCTGGATCTGAATTATGTCTCTTTTATTCGCGACATCGGCAGACATTTCTCAGTTAACCGGATGTTGGCGGCAGAATGCTTTAAACAACGTCTGGAAACCGGATTGTCCTTTCTTGAATTTAATTATATGCTCATGCAGTCCTACGACTTTTTAGAATTGAACAGACGATATGGCTGCAAAATGCAATTCGGGGGCGACGACCAGTGGTCTAATATTCTCGGCGGCGTAGACCTTGTAAGACGCGAGCTTGGCGAACAGGTTTACGGCATGACCTTTGCTCTTCTTACCACCAGTGAAGGGAAAAAGATGGGCAAAACCCAGAGCGGCGCGTTGTGGCTTGATCCGGCGAAAACCTCTCCTTATGAATTCTATCAATACTGGAGAAACGTTGAGGACGCCGATGTGAGAACCTGCCTGTCCATGCTGACCTTCCTTCCCCTGGAGGAGGTCGAGGCGCTTTCCTCCCTGAAGGACGCGGAGATCAACCGGGCAAAGGAGGTTCTCGCCTTCGAAGTCACTAAGCTGGTCCACGGGGAAGAGGAAGCCCAAAAGGCCCAGGAGGCGGCGAGAGCCTTGTTCGCAGGCCAGGGAAGCATGAATGATGTTCCCAAAACGGTGATGGACGCCGCGAGATTTGAAGGCGAAGGAATGGGCGTCGTATCCCTGATAGCGGAGATAAAGATGGTTCCCAGCAAAGGGGAAGGTTTCCGCACTATCGAGCAGGGGGGCCTCTCAATCAACGGCGAGAAAGTCACCGACGCCAAGCTCATGGTGACAAAGAACATGTTCAACGACGAAGGGCTTCTCCTGAAAAAAGGGAAAAAGACATTCCACTTAATCGAGTTGAAATAACAACCGAGATCTGTGCCGGCCAGCAGATAGAATTTTGAAGGGGCTGCCCACATCGCCCCGAACTTATATAAAAATAAGAGAGCAGGTAACCCGAATAGGCTACCTGCCTTTTTTTATTAAAAATACTTTGTGAACATATATTATAATTCCTGCTCTTTTGTATCTCTTTTGTAAGAAACAATTAAGGAACAATTAAGGAGACTTTAGCGTCCAATCTATGGTATTATTTTAACACATATAGTTCTATGCCAGGAGAAAGGGGTTTACCTCCCATCGGGGGAAATCTAATCTGCAGTTTTCAAGGCTCTGACTTCAGAAAATTAGTTAGAGCAGTTTTTGAGGTACATGAATGAAACCACTTATCGAAGTGAAAAACGTGCGTAAGATCTACCGGATGGGCGAGGAGAAGGTTGTGGCTCTGGACGACCTGAGCCTTACCATTGACAAGGGTGAGATTATTTGCCTGATCGGAGCCTCCGGTTCCGGAAAATCTACATTTCTTAACATGGTAGCCGGGCTTGAAAAACCTACCAGGGGCGAGGTCAACATCGGCGGCGTTCCGATACACAAATTAAATGAAGAAAAAGTAACCCTGTTTCGTCAGAAAAACATCGGCTTTATCTTTCAATCCTTTCACCTTCTTCCTATGCTTACAGCTTTAGAAAACGTGACAATTCCCCTGCTCTTCCGGGGCGTTGAAAAAAAGAAACGGGACAAGATGGGAAAGGAGATGCTGGAGGCCGTAGGACTGGTCGGATATGAGAAGCGGACGCCTTCACGCATGAGCGGCGGCCAGCAGCAGCGGGTGGGAATCGCCAGAGCCCTGGTGGGACATCCCAAAATCATATTTGCCGACGAACCTACCGGGAACCTGGACTCCGCCACATCGAAAGAGGTTATGAGCCTCATCGTAAAAATAGTACGGGAAAACAACCAGACACTGCTCATCGTTACCCACGACCCGGCCATTGCGGCATACGGGGACCGGATCGTCACCATCATGGACGGCAATATATTAAAAATAGAAGATAAGAGAGCGGAACGGGCGCAGGCGGAGGGCAGACCTCCGGACGCGGATCAGGCGCCTGAAGAGGCTGAGGCGGCAGGCCGGGAACAGGCGGCGGAAAAGAATCCCGCCGAACAACTGGAAGAATCAATAAACGCGGGGCAAACCGGCGAGTTAAATATAGAATCAAATATAGAAAAGGGGAAGGATCTGCAATGAAGAATACAAAATCAACAAAGATTGCCTCGGGGGCAAAAGAAGAGGACAACGGCAGCAAAGGCGCCAATTTCGTACATAAATCATTAAGCTTTCTGCTGGCGTTACTGCTTCTGGCAGGGCTTTCCATGGGCCCGGGAATGGCGGAGCAGGTGTGGGCCGCGGAAAATACAAACATAAGACTGTCTCAGAGCGCAGGCTACTTTGCAATGCCCGGGGACAATAACGTGGCGTTGACTATGGAGGTTGAAAACAGGGGAAGCAGTGCTGTTACCTTTACGCCGAAGACGAATCTGTCTAAAGACAGCGGAGCTATAAGAGAACCAAACCCTGCCTCGGCTAAGGTGACCCTTGAGGCTGGCAGCACCACAAATCTGGTCTTTTTAGTAAACGTCGCCAGCAATGCAAAGGTAGGATCTCATGATATTTCCGTAGTGCTTACAGACGGCAGCGACGGCAGCGTCCTTAGATCCGGAAAACTTCAGCTTCATGTTGTCTCCAAGTCCTCCTCTCCCGGACTCATAGGCGGCGACGGCGGCTTTGAGGGCCCTCCTGTGAGCGGGCTGGTCTACACGCCGACCATGAGCTTAGTCTATAAACTCAGTCCGACTGAGTCCATTGTCGGGGGTTCGGTTGTGGATTTGACTCTGACCTTCATAAATACCGGCAATACCACTATGAGAAATGCAGTGGTGACCTTAGGACTGCCCGATGGGATAACCATACACAACAGCAGCGATAGCCGTTCCGTGGGCTACGTTACCATTGGAACCAGCAAAACAGTAGTATTCCCACTTACTGCGGAAGACGATGTTGATACAAAGAACTACCCCTTCAGCGTCAAGATACAGTTTGAAGATCAGAACGGTGAATCCAAATCCATAGATCAGACAATATACATCCCCGTTCAGGGCAGCGGCAGCAGCACTTCCCTGTCCGGCTTAACCATCAGCGACATCAGAATACCTCAACAGGCTCTGGCCGGAGAGAACTTTACCCTCTCCTTTAAAGTGACCAACAACGGTTCCAATGGAACAGGAGCTGTCAAGATCTATACAGAGCCTCAGAGCGGCTTGGTAAATCGCACCCAGAACGCTTTCGTCGAGCAGAATTTAGGCGCCGGTGAGAGTAAGAACTATTCGGTAACCTATTTTACAACGGACAGCGTAGATGAGACCAACTATACCATTAAGCTGGGAGTGGACCCTGTCTCCGGCGGCGAGAACGGCATCCAGCAGTATACCGGCGTCTACATTAAAAACACAGGAGGAAGCGGTTCCATCGCAACGCCTCAGCTTATGGTGAGCAATTACAGCTATGGCGGGAGCTTTGTGCAGGCGGGAGACCAGTTTAAGCTGGATCTGGGGCTGCGGAACACCAGTGCTTCCCACACCCTGCGAAATATAAAGGTTACCATTGATTCCGGTGATGGAACTTTCATTCCGGTCCAGTCCAGCAACTCCTTCTTCATAGACGAGATCGGCAGAGGTGGATCCAGGGGTCACAGCATGTATCTCAGCGTCAGTCCGGACGCGGAGCAGAAGACTACTTCGGTGAATATTGCCATGTCTTACGAGGACACAGAGGGCAACACCTTTACCGCCACAGATGTGATTTCCATTCCCGTAATGCAGGATACCAGGCTGATGGTGGACGATATCATCTCCCAGCCGGAACTTTATGTAGGTATGCAGAGCTATGTGTCTGTGGATTTTTACAATATGGGAAAAACACGGCTGAACAATCTGCGGATCAACGCGGAGGGAAACTTCGACACCATGGAGTCCAACAGTTACTACGCAGGCAACATGGAACCGGGGGTCAGCGATTCCTATGACTTCTCCTTCCTTCCCAGAGAGACCGGCTTGATGGAGGGCAAGGTAATCTTTACATATGAGGATGCCTCCGGCGATCAGCAAACCTTTGAAAAAGAGTTTCAATTCCAGATCATGGAGATGCCTGTTTGGGATGAAGACGTCTGGATGCCCGATGATATGCCCGGCGAGGGCGGAGGGATTCCCTGGCTGCCCATCATCGGCGTCAGCGCTCTTGTGGCTATTGCGGCAGCAATCTTCCTGATCCGCAGACACCGGAAAAAGAAGATCCACGAGGAGATGGAAATCAATGAATAGTAAGGATCTATTGATGCTGGGGCTTCGAAACCTTTTGCGTCGTAAAACGAGAACCCTGCTTGCGGTTATAGGCGTAGTGGTAGGCACCTGTGCCATTATCGTCATGCTTTCCATCGGCTTCGGTATGTCCGCCAACTTTGAGGAGCAGATTTCCAGCTATGGTAACCTGCATCTGGTTAACGTATACGGCGGCGGCATGTTTGGGCCCGGTGGCAATACGACAGACGGAAAGCCTGTCCAGTTGGATGATCAGACCGTACTGTCTTTTGAGAGGATTAAAGGCGTAGACGCGGCTACTCCTGTGCTGGAAGAATACATGACAATCGGTATCGGTAAGTTTATCGCCCAGGTGAGCGTTATGGGCATGCGTCCCGAGGTGATGCAGAAGTTTGGCTATGAAGTTCAGGACGGTCGGCTTCTCCAACCGGGGGACAAATTTAATCTGGTTTTTGGGAACCAGGTTCCCGCCTGGTTTTACAATCCAAGAAAGACCATGTACAGCGGTTGGGGCGGTGAAGCCCAGGTGGATGTCATTACGGATAAGATCATCATCACAGGCGATTTTCAATACGGGCAAAAGAAACGGTATGATGACGACATCACTTACAAAGAATACAAGGCGAAAGGGGTGGGCCTGCTGGCCAATCCCAACAATGAAACTGCCTATTACGCTTACACGGACCTGGAAAGCATGAAGGAAATCAAGGCAGACCTGCGCAAGGCGAGAAAAGAGCCCGCCGAAAATCAGCAGGTTTATAACACAGCGATGGTTTATGTGGACAGCATCAATGACGTTCAGGATGTCAGCGACGCGATTCGCGAAATGGGATTTCAGACTCACAGCCTCAACGACTGGCTGGAGGCTATGCAGGAACAGGCCCGTATGATACAGGGAGTTCTGGGGGGCATCGGCGCCATCTCACTGTTCGTAGCGGCTCTTGGCATCACCAATACCATGATTATGTCCATCTACGAGCGGACCAAGGAGATCGGCGTCATGAAGGTCATAGGGGCGAATCTGCCGGATATACGCAGGATGTTTCTGCTGGAGGCAGCCCTTATCGGTTTCCTTGGCGGTCTGGTCGGTGTAATACTGAGCTTTGCCATATCCTTCTTGCTCAATACGGTGCTGGCCGGTGTACTGGGCTCGCTTCTCGGCGGCATGGTGGGAGGCTCCAACATCTCCCTTATCCCCTGGTGGACTGCTGTAGGCGGCCTGCTCTTTGCTACCGTTATCGGCGTCCTGTCCGGTTATTCCCCGGCGAGACGGGCCATGCGTCTTTCCGCTCTGGAGAGCCTGCGGAACGAATAAATATCCAGAATCCTGAGGAGGCACGCAATTGATTTAGGCGTGCCTCTGTTTATATACAAGAGCTGAGTATAGTTACAGAAGTGTCTCTTTAAGGCTTACGGGCGGTTTTCAGGACTTCTGGAACCCAGAGGACTGTCATGGTTTATCATATCTACTAAAGACAGACAATCCGTCTGCGACAGCTAAATTTTCATTACACCGCATTTTGTGTATAACACACCTCCCCAATTTGCCTCCAAAACCTTTAAATCAGGAGAAAATTAGCTAAAATTTTTTAATATCACAATCTGTGTATAACAAATCCTTCTTTTCTTATACACAGATGCAATAAAATTAGTTTTTTAGCTGATATTGCATTAAAACGCTTTCAAAAATGGAGATGATTCAGGCGTTATTTATACACAGATCCGGATTAAAATTAAAAAAAGATAACTGCTTGCCCCCGCAGACCCGCAGGGACAGTTCTATTGATGAACACGCCTCATGCGCGCAATTGGCCCATTTCCACAAAATGTCTTGACACCTGCGGCTCAAAATGTTATGGTATAGAAAAGTCCATCCGGAAGATGGACCTTTTATGTTAAATCAAATTGGTCCAACCATTTAACAATAAAGAAAAAGCATATTGGGAAATAAATACGAGCGTCGTAAAGTCGCAAAGAAATACTTACCGCAAATTGGTACTACCATTGAAAGAAAGGAATACCAATGACTGTTCAGAAGTATCTGCTTGGTGTCGATATCGGATCCAGTAACATTAAAGTAATTGTTTTTTCCTTGACCGGCGAAGTAATCGGCAGTTCAAGCGAGGAGCTGATTGAATTATATCCCGCTGACGGGCATGTTGAACAAGAGCCGGAATTAGTATGGAGCAAATTTTGCTCCGCTGTGAAAGCCGCTGTAAAAAACAGCGGGCTAACTTCAGAGAGTATTGCCGGTATGGGTATCGATTCCAACAGATGCGGATTTCTGCTGCTTGATAAGAATTATAAGCCTTTGACAAATATTATGACATGGCGAGACACCCGCTCTATGCAGCAGGTAAAGGAATTCGACCAATGTTACCCGGATGTGGATGTCTATCACATAACGGGAGAAGAGGGACTGCCCCAGCATACGCTTTTCAAAATTATGTGGTGCAAAGAAAAGTGGCCGGAAATCTGGGAGAAGGGAAAACATATACTGCTCTCCCATAAGGATTACATACTTCTTAAAATATTTGGAAGACCCATCACCAGCAAGAGCATCGCGCAGAGCACAGGTTTGTTCGATATCAATACCCTTGAATACTCTTCAACAATTCTCGATAAAATTCAGATTACCGAGAATATGCTTCCCCAATTGTACGACTCCAATGCCGTTGTAGGGGAGCTTAGCGCAGCAATGGCTGAAAAGCTCGGGCTGCATGCAGGCCTGCCTATTATCTGCGGCCTCTGTGACGCTACCGCCAGCCAGGTAGGGTCCGGCTCTGTTAGAAAGGGCTTGTTCACGGTGAGCATCGGGACCTGCGGCGCGGTCAGGACTTTCTCCCCTCTCCCCAAATACGACGACAGCAAGTTCAATCAAATCCGCGTTTTTTCACCGTACGGCTATGTCCCCACCTGCACAATCAGCGACGCCGGAAGCGTACTTCGCTGGTTTCGCGATAATTTCAGCGGAGCGGAACGACAGGAAGCCGAAGAGAAAGGTATCGACGTCTATAGGCTTTTAGACGATAGAGCCGATGAAATTTCTTCCGGTTCAGAGGGCCTGCTTACTCTTCCTAATTTTACGGGGGCGAGTTATGCGCTAAAAAATGAGAATGTTTTTGGGGCATTCATAGGAATACGCAATTACCACACCCATGCGCATTTTGTCCGCGCCATTATGGAAGGCGTTACGATGAGCCTTAAATCAGTGATTGAAAGTTTTCGCAAGAGCGGATATGAAGTCAGCGGAGTGACATTGGGCGGCGGCGGAGCAAAATCAAAGCTTTGGATCCAAATTATAGCCGACGTGATGAACCTGCCTGTCCATGTTCCCGCTTGCGAGGAAAGCTCCTGTCTTGGAAGCGCCATTATGGCGGCTTTGGGCCTGGGCCTTTTTGAGAATTTAGAGGAGGCGGTGGGCAGCATGGTCAAAATCGACTGGATTTGCTATCCCATAAAAAAGAATGTGAAGGATTATGAAGCTCTTTATGACTTGTTCTGCGAGCTGAATATGACCCTGACCGATTATTACGGCATCCACAGCAAATTGAGCAGCCCTTTGATAAGGAGTATTTGAGATGGGAGACAAAAAGAAAAAGGTTACCTTTGCGTATTATAAAGATACCCGCGAGATGGAAATCCCGGAGCAAAACCTAATTGACGTGCTTGTGCCGGGGCAAATTCACAAAACGGAGAATTTAAAAGATTGTATAGAGTACAATCTGGATCATCCCATTGGGACGCCGCCTTTTGATGAGATCTGCAAGGGAAAGAAGTCTATCTGCGTTATCGTATGTGATCTGACCCGCCCGATGCAGACGGATTTAATCCTTCCGGTAGTTCTGTCAAGAATTGAAAAGGTAAACCCAGAGGCGCGAATCAGAATTTTGATTGCCCTGGGTACGCATCGTCCGCTGACCGGCGATGAAATAGAATTTTTATGCGGTAAGGAAGTCAGCGAAAAATACGAAATCATAAATCATGAGTTTCACGATCCGGACGCATTGAAATTTATAGAAGGCTCCCGAGAGGAGTTCCCGGTCTATGTAAATAAAATTCTGTATGAAAGCGATCTGAAAATTGCCGTCGGTACGGTGAAGCCCCACCCAATTTACGGATGGTCCGGCGGAGCCAAGATCATCATACCGGGAGTATCGGGATATGAAACAACCGGCCTGAGCCATTGGAACAGCTGCCCCTATAAGGGCATCGAAATTATGGGACAGGAAGAAAATCCGGTTCGCAGAGAAACAGAGGAAATCGTAGAAAAGGAAGGGCTTTTGGACTTTATACTAAACGCCGTCCTCACCGAAGAAAGCGAGATTGCGCACATATGCTGCGGTCATACGGTTAAAGCTCATCGCGCCTGTGTTGATCTGGCAAAGAAATATTACTTAAAGAATGTTGAGGAAGCGGCGGATGCTGTCATTGTAGGCGTGGGAAAATGGGGACCCGATCTTTGGGTCGGCTCTATGAGCATATACCAGACGGAGTTTTACTTAAAAGAGGGCGGGACTATCGTTCTTTTAGGCAACTTGCCCGAAGGGGTCAGCCCGACTCACCCGGAAATCTTAGAGTGGGGATACCGGCCCTACCATGAGGTAAAAGACCTGATCGATAAGGGAATACTGTGCGATGATCTCACCTTGGCGGCTCATCTGGTCCATGTCGGCAGAGTGCTGGAGTATAGGAAGGCTAAATGCATCCTGCGGTCGGAAGGCATCTGCGCGGAAGAGGCAGAACAGCTGGGATTTGAATACATAGAGTCAATCGAGCAAATCATGGATCGCCTGTATGAGCAATACGGTTCCAACGTAAGAGTCCTGGCGATTCCTGGTTTTAACTCTACGCCGGTTATTTCCGATTGCCCGGCGAAATAGATGGGCCGCTATAGCGATAACGAGTCGAAATAGATAGGCCGGCAGGGCGGTAACTAAAGGTGAACAGAGGTGCGAAGATGAAAAGAGAGATGAAAGCGCTGATATTAGAGGAAGGATATAAACTGAATTTCACTCAGGTAGAAGTTCCGGAGGTTCGGGAAGGCTATGCCTTGGTAAAGGTAAGCGCCATCAGTATCTGCGGCAGCGATTATCACGCATATCGGGGCAATTCCTTACTTCTTACATATCCCCGTATTCTCGGCCATGAGCTGTGTGGAACAGTGGTCACGATAAATGGAGCTGAGGACACGATCCATCCCGGCGATAAAGTCTGCGTTCTTCCTTACATAAGCTGTGGAATATGCCGGCCCTGCAGCCAGGGGCGGACCAACTGTTGTGAAGAGCTGAAGGTGCTCGGAGTCCACGCAGAGGGCGGGCTGGCGGAATACGTAAGCGTACCCGCCGCCAATCTGATAAAGGTTCCGGATCAAATGGAGGATAAAGCAGCCGCGCTGGTCGAGCCTTTGTCTGTAGGCGCGCATTGCGCTAAAAGAGGAAAAATAAACGAGAAAGACCATGTACTGGTTCTCGGAGCCGGGCCCATAGGAGTCAGCGCGGCTTTGATTGCTCAAACGTATGGGGCTAATGTGATGATGGCCGATGTCAGCCGCGACAGGCGCAGCTTTATACAGGAGCAATTCGGACTCTGCGCCCTGGACCCCCTGGACGAGGATTTTCATCAGCAACTCAGAAAAGCCGCGTGCGGAAATTATCCCAATAAGGTCATAGACTCTACCGGCAACCAAAAATCCATGGCGAACTCCATCAACTATCTCGCGTATGGCGGTTCTCTTATCTTCGTGGGACTCCAGAGCGGGACGCTGGACATCAGCGATGCGGAATTCCACAAAAAAGAGGCGGATATATACGCCAGCAGGGTTGCGACGAAAGAGGATTTCCTCTATGTGATGGATTGTATCCTCTCTGGTAAGGTCAAACCGAAATTGTTCATAACGGATACAGCCGATTTCGACCAGGCAAAAGAAGCGTTTGAACGCTGGATCGAAAAAGGTACGCAGGTATTTAAAGGGGTTATTACCATCGCATAAAAGGATGTAAAAATTGGAGCTTCCGACAAAATAATATAAATGGTCCTACAAATTATACTCTTGCTCATAAGGCTGTGCTATAATCGAACCAACTAAAAATGAACAGGAGGTCAGGATCATGTTGAGAAAAGCCAAAAAAGTAACCTTGTATGATGACATCGTCGGACAAATTGAACAGCTGATAAGAGATGGAAGGTTCCGGCCCGGGGATAAGCTGCCGCCGGAACGGGAACTGGCCGAACAACTGGGGATAAGCAGAAACACCTTGCGCGAAGCATTAAAAGCGTTGGATTTGATGGGAGTATTAGAGGCCGTGCAAGGAGGCGGCTCCTACGTAAGTAAAGATTTAAATACGCGCCTTATCAATTCCTCTTTCCGGTTCATGTCCTTAAATGAGGATAAGGAGATATTCGACCTACTGGAGGCCAGGCGCATATTGGAATCTGCCAATGCCTATTCAGCGGCGAAAAATGCCACGCCGGAATTGATCGAAGCGCTCCGCAAAGACCTGGAGGCGATGAAGGAGAACATTGACAGAACGGAGATCACTTCAAAATACGATTCGGATTTTCACCTGCGGATTGCCGAGGCATCCGGCAACCTGTTCCTGAACGAGCTGACCAAGGTGTTAAGAACGCCCCTCATGAAACTCATGCTTAGGACAACATATATTAAGGATCTGATGCCTCACACAATAGAATTTCACGAAAAAATTATTTTGGCCCTTGAGAGCAGGGACCCTGAAATGGCTGAGAAGTACATGAGAGAGCATCTTGCCAAGATAGAAAGTGAAATAAAGGAAGGTGGACTGGAAGGATAAACGGTCCTGGAGGATAGTGATGAGAAAGATACTTATTGCATCAAAGTCGTGTGGAAATGGGATCGGTCAGGACAAAATGAGAGACCTTTTCGTACAGAGTAATATTATTGCAACCTTTGCCAATTTAGAGGACAGCATCTCCGGGCTCGGCGAGTACGACGGAATCGTAATCGGAATGGATCCCTTTACAGAAGACATTTTGGACAAAGCGGAGAATCTGAAGGCAGTCATGAAGTACGGCGTCGGCACTGAAAATATCGACAAAATTGCCTGCGCGAACAGGGATGTCAAAGTTCTGAATATGCCCGGGGTCAACAACGAGGCAGTGGCAGAAATGGCCTTTGCTCTGATGGTCGCATGCGCCAGGCGAGTGGTGGAGGGGGACCGAAAAGTAAGAGGAGGAGAATGGCCGCGCTTGATGGGCTGCTCCCTCGTCAACAAAACTCTGGGAATCATTGGGACCGGTGCGATAGGTACTAAGCTGACGCAGCTCGTCGCCGGATTTGATATGAAGGTGATCGGCTATGACACTGTAGAGAATCAGCCGTTTCAAGCGCTGGGAAGATATGTGCCGCTGGAGCAGCTGCTGAGGGAAGCGGACTTCATATCCCTGCACGTGCCTCTTACAGAGGGTACGTACCACATGATCGGAGAGCGGGAATTCGGAGCGATGAAATCCTCTGCGATACTCATAAATACCGCAAGAGGTCCTATCATTGACGAAGTATCCTTGTTTAAAGCCCTTTCAGATCATCAGATCGGAGGCGCGGGGTTGGATGTGTATGAGCAAGAGCCGCTGGGGCAAAGTCCTCTCCTGGAACTGGACAATGTCGTATGCCTGCCCCATATTGCGGCATTCAACATTGACACAATGGTGCAGATGGATTATCGCTGCATCAAAACGATGGCAGATGCTCTGTAAACGCTATGAAAGACTCGTTTAAAAAGCCCTTTTGCTTTTTAAATAAATTGTAAGGAGGAGACTGATTATGAGAAAGAAAATCTTATCACTATTATTGGTTTTTACCCTTGTTCTTTCTATAGGCCTCTTGGCGGGCTGCAGCACTAAAACTGGTGTAGAGGGTCCGGAAGGGGAGGCCTCCGGAACAGCATTTCCTGAACGTGACATTACAATGATTGTGCCCTTTGGCGCAGGCGGGGCGACAGACCTGATCGCAAGGTCGCTTGAACCCGCCATGGAAGAGTACCTTGGCGTTCAGATCCTTGCTACGAATATGCCGGGAGGGGCCAGCGCGGTTGGGAATGAGTATGTATTTGCAGCGGAACATGACGGATACACGATACTCGCACAGCCGACTGACATCACGAGTATCGCCGTCATGGGACAGTCAAAGCTGAACCATGAGGACTGGGAATTCCTGTACATCAATGCGGCTGTTCCCGGTTGCATTGCCGTAAGCAAGGATTCCCCTTATAAGACCCTTGACGACTTTATCGCGGCCATGAAAGAAAAACCATTGTCTGTCGCTACCAGCGATAGCGGTTGCGCATTCACCAGATGCCTGGGCCTGATGATACAGCAGGAGTCCGGTATAATCAATCCTGAACTGGTGCCCAGCGGCGGCGGCGCAAACGCCTCATTATCAGCAGTAAAAGGAGATGTGGACGCGGCGGCCTGCGGATTACCGGAATGCATCGACTTGGTACGCTCGGGGGATCTGGTAGTACTTACTTACTTTGGAGCTGAGAGTCTGGATATCGACGGCATCAATATCCCCTGCGTCTCTGAAAAATATCCTCAGTTGGAAAAATACCTTCCTTTCGGCGGATGGGTAAGCATGGCTGTACCGAAAGACACTCCGCAGGATGTAATTGATACATTGAGGGCGGCGGTAATCAATGCCGCGGAAAAACAGGAGTATCTGGATTTCCTTGCGAGTAAAACCTTTGTTCCGGTAGGATTATCCGGGGAGGAAGCAAATGAATGGGCGAAGACTTCAACTTCTGTAAACGCATGGCTGCTGTACGACATGGGATTTACAAATACCAGCCCGGAAACCTTGGGGATTCCGCGCCCGTAGCTTTCGTGTAATAAAAGATATGTGCCTTGGAGCGGCCTTGAGGGCCGCTTCAAGGCAACAATACGGCGACGTTTATAAGTATACGGAACGACTGACGGGGGGAAGTGATAACTTGCTGATTTTTGAACTTGTAGTTGCGATTGCTGCTCTTGTGGTTTTCTGTGGAATATGCGTAATTTCATATAGCATGCCGATATCTCTCGCGAAAACATTCTGGGTAGGGGCCGGGGGCCTTCCATTCATTTTAGGGATGATCATGATCATTCTGACAATTTGGTGGATCGCGGATCTGATTATATCAATAAGAAAAGAGAGGGAGACGCGAGGCGATAAGCCGAAAATCGCCTTTTGGGATGAGCTTATCGGAGACAGAAAGCAAAAAATATCCTTTGTTTTGATAGTTCTATCCACTCTTGTACTTGTATTTGTATTGATTCCGGTTCTCGGGTCTATAAACAGAGAATTTGGATTTACGATAGCAACGTTTATATTTTTATTCATAACGGTCAAATTGTTTACTGATTTAAAGATTCCTAAGATTTTATTGATTTCGGCTACGGCTTCAATAATTATTTACATCATCTTTAAATATGTTCTCATGCTGCCGATGCCGAGATAGGAGGGGAAAAATGCAGGCGCAAGTTTTATCTTTTGCTTCGATTTTCGAACCGGCTACAATAGCATTGCTTTTTCTCGGCGTCTTTCTCGGTATTGTAATCGGAGCACTGCCGGGACTGACGGCGACTATGGCGATATCCCTTTTGGTGTCGCTGACATACGGCATGGATGCAGGAGGCGCTCTGGTAGTGCTGATTGCGGTATACTTAGCGGGCATATATGGCGGATCTCGTTCCGCAATTCTTCTGAATGTACCCGGAACGCCTTCTTCCGCGGCGACGGCATTGGAAGGGTTTCCTCTTACAAAAAAAGGAGAAGGAATCTACGCGGGGATCGTGGTAACCGCCAGCAGCACTATGGGAGGGATTTTAGGAGCTTTGATCCTGATCTTTGCAACTCCCATAATAGCAAAGATGGCGCTGAAAATCGGATTTTGGGAATATTTCTGGCTCGGCATGTTCGGGGTTGCCATTTCAGGAACGATTACGTCCACAAAACTGTATAAAGGCCTGCTCTCCGGAATGGTCGGGCTATTTATAGCATGTATCGGCATTGATGGCATATATGGAATAACGAGATTTTCATTCGGTTCCGTTCAACTGATGGCGGGAATATCGCTGGTGCCGGCGATGATCGGGCTGTTCGGATTGTCGGAGGCATTTATCGCAATCTCGGATCCTGAATCTCATGTTATAAAGAACGAAAAGAAGATCAGGATGTCGCAGCTTGGAAGATACGTGGCGGACAGCTTCTTGCTTCTAGGGAAACGGTTTCGAATTTTTTTGCAATCCAGTGTAATCGGAACGCTGATTGGGGCGCTTCCCGGGGTGGGACCTGACGTTGCGGCATGGGTATCTTACGATGCAGCAAAGCGCAGCAGCAAAGAAAAGGAACTCTTTGGCCGCGGAAGTTACGATGGCTTAATTGGCTCCGAGACGGCCAATAATGCGGCTACATCGGGAGTATTTATTCCGCTTATCACTCTTGGAGTTCCAGGATGTGCTGTTTCCGCCATCATTATGGGCGGGATGCAGCTTCACGGATATCGCCCCGGGCCTATGTTTTTATCGGAGAATCCGGGCTTTATGTGGTTCTTAAGTGGAATTCTGATACTCGTCAATCTTGTTTTGCTGTTGCAGGGTGTGATACTTACACCGATGATCGGAAAGGTGCTGAGTCTAAAAGTAGGAGTAATCATGCCGATCGTTGTGATTCTGACAGTCATGGGCGCTTATGCGGTTAACATAAGATCCTTTGATATAACAGTAATGCTGTTCTTCGGTTTTCTTGGTTTTCTGATGAAAAAACTGCATATTCCTCCTGCGCCAATGGCGTTGGGCATTATTCTGGGAAACCTCGTAGAGCTTAACTTCCGTCGGGGAGTCATTACTGCGCACTATTCCATGACTCCTTTCTTTACGCGGCCCGTTTCCCTGTTCCTGGTTATTATGCTCGTGCTATTTATAACATGGCCGCTGATAAGAAAAACTTTGACCGCGAAGAGGAAAGCGGCAAAAGCGTAATTGGGTCCAATAATTTGTCGTTACATTAACTTTATATAGGAGGTATATTAAATGAAGGCAATCGATTTCAAAGGAATCATCCCACCTGTCCAGACCGCATTTACAGAAGGCGGCGAAATTGACGAAAAAGGCATACGGAATATCATCCGTTTCACATTGCCGCACGTTCACGCGTATTATCCTACCGGTACATACGGGCTCGGACCGCTCATGACGCTGAATGAACGTAAAAAAGTAGTCGAAATTATGTTGGATGAAGTGAACGGACAGGTGCCGATTATCGTACACGTAGGATGCGCCGATACAAAATCCTCTGTGGAATTGGCTCAGCATGCAAAGGCTGCCGGCGCCGCGGCTGTGGGAGCAATTTCTCCCTACTATTCGCCGGGACTACCGGATGATTATTTGTACCGGTATTTTATAGATATCAGCGATGCAGTCGGCGATGAAGAGTTCCCGGTATTTGTGTATAACAACTCTCACTATTCTCAAAACAAGGTGTCCCCGGCTTTGTTAAAGCGGTTGGCGGACGGAGGATTGCGGGGATGTAAAGACAGCTCCTTTGATTTGGTCAACTACTATCAATATAAAGAGGCCGTCAGTGAATATCCGGACTTTAATGTAATCATCGGAACGGAGGCGATCTTCGTCGCTGCTTTTGAAGCCGGAGCACAGGGCTGCGTCTGCGGAATCGGAAACATATTCCCGGAAATCATGCGGAAAATGTATGATGAATTTATGACGCAGGATATTGCCGCTGCTTTAAAGAGCCAGAAGGAGATCCTGAAAATCAGAGATATTATCAAACAAGGTCCTACCATTCCCATCATGCATGCGATCCTGGAATTGCGCGGCATAGATGCAGGCTATCCCAAGAGACCATTCCTCAAGGTATCAGCAGAACAAAAAGAAAAGATCGCTAATCAGCTGAAGGCCATGAATCTGATCTAATTTGGAGATGGAAGGAGATTGGGTGAGATAAGATGAAAGTGGATTTGACATCAAAAGTTGCAGTAGTAACCGGCGGCGGAGGAATGCTGTGCGGGTTATTCTGCGAGGCGCTCGCCTCCAGCGGTGCAAAAGTAGCTGTGCTGGATTTGAGCCGCGAACTTGCGGATAAAACGAGAGACAGGATTCTGGATGCCGGCGGAGACGCCATGAGCGTTGAATGCAATGTACTTGATTCTTCCAGCGTAATGAAAGCGGAACAGGCGGTGTACGATCATTATGGTCAATATCACATATTGATCAATGGAGCGGGAGGAGCCCCGGCTTCTTCCTGCACATCCTGGGAGACGGCTCAAATGGGTCTGCTTGACACGCCTGCCTGCGATGGAAATACCTTATTTAACTTGTCTCCGGACAATATTCGCTTTGTGATGGACCTGAACTTTATGGGCAGCTTTATTACAACGCAGGTGTTCGCGAGAAAAATGGCGGGAGTTTCGGGTTCGACAATCGTGAACATTTCATCCATGAGCGCTCTGTCTCCTTTGACAAAGCAGATAGCCTACAGCGCCTCTAAAGCGGCGGTCACCAATTTCACCCAATGGCTGTCAACGCATTTAGCGGAGGTGGGGATTCGAGTAAACGCCATTGCGCCGGGTTTCTTTTCCACGATTATCAATCATCATTTACTGTTCAATGAAGATGGGAGTTATAGTGAACGGTCAGCTAAAATCATCGGTGGCACGCCCATGAAGAGGTTCGGCAAACCGGAAGAGCTGATAGGAACCTTGCTGTATCTGTGCGATAGCACGGCCAGCGGTTTTGTCACCGGCGTCATCATACCGGTGGATGGAGGCTTTAGCTCCTATTGCGGCGTATAAACGCAACATCTATTGATACTGCTTCTCCTCATGGGGCATGCTGTCTGATCATGGAAGCATGCCCTGTATATTAGAACCCGAAAAAACCTCTACCTTTAATTAAAATTGCCCCAACCGGGCAAAATCGGTCATTTCTACAAAATCTCTTGACATCTGCCGCCTGGGTCAGTATAATTTTGAGTGCATTATGTGCAAAATCCATTAGCCCCGGATTAACAAGTACATTATGAAAATGCGCCAGGGTGGGGTGAAACGCCCGGGCAGGAGGAAGTATACAATGAAATCATTCATAGCAAAGCCTCATGAAGTGGAGAGAAAATGGTATGTCATCGACGCGGAGGGCAAGACTCTCGGCAGACTGGCAACGGAAGCCGCTTCTATTCTGAGAGGTAAGAGAAAACCAATATTCACGCCACATGTGGATACCGGCGATTATGTTATCGTCATCAATGCCGAGAAGGTCAATGTTACCGGCAATAAGAGAAAAGACAAGGTTTATAAGCATCATACCGGCTATCCAGGCGGACTCAGAGAAATCACTTTTGAGAAACTGCAGGCGAAAAAGCCGGAAGAGATTATCCGTCATGCCATCAAAGGCATGCTGCCGAACGGAAAGTTGGGCAGACAGGTATATAAGAAGCTGAAGGTCTATGCCGGACCCACGCACAAACACGAGGCTCAAAAGCCTGAAGTTTTGGAATTTTAGAGAGGGGAGGAATCGTAAATGGCAAAGATGCAGTATTATGGAACAGGCAGAAGAAAGTCCTCTGTCGCCCGTGTAAGATTAATCCCCGGGAAAGGCGAAGTCACAGTAAACAAGAAGCCTCTGGATGAGTATTTTCCGATGGAGATTCTCAAAAGAGAGGTCAAGAGACCTTTCGAGGTGGCTGGAGCTGAAGGAAAGTTCGATGTAATCGCTACTGTCAGAGGCGGCGGCACCACCGGACAGGCCGGCGCGCTGCGCCACGGCGTATCCAGAGCTCTGTGCGTCGCGGATGGCGAATATCGTCCCGCGCTGAAGAGCGCAGGCTTTTTGACCAGAGACCCGAGAATGAAGGAAAGAAAGAAATACGGACTCAAGAAAGCCCGTAGAGCGTCCCAGTTCTCAAAGAGATAGTATCACGCAAAAGCAAGCGACAGCGAAAGCTGTCGCTTTTATTTAGTAGGAAATATCGTTTCCTACTAAATAAAAATGGGAGTGCAGAGGGCAATGTCATTAAGATAATCGAAGCAGAACAAGTATGTCATGGGAATAAGAGGAAGAAAGATGGAAAACTAAGAAAGATACAGAGATATATGAGGGGCTGAAAACAAACAATTATTGGCTCGTGCGCCGATTCTTCTCTAATTTAGCGGCGGGCTATATAGAAGATTGGACCCCATGGTTCCATTCTTGTTTAGAGCAAGGGCTGAAAATAAACAACTTTCAGCCCCGAGCGCCGATTCTTCTCTAATTTTAGCGGGGGGATATTTAGTATCATACGATATTGATTACAGGTTATTTCTCATGTGTTCCCTAATCCTTACTGGAAGCTTAACTTAATGACATTG
>WPCH01091976.1_pt1 | contig 80649 bp, 58 predicted proteins | sample 5399881 | NCBI WGS metagenome assembly WPCH01 (sample SAMN12869468, study PRJNA574797) | sludge metagenome | isolation source: wastewater treatment of pH5 | place: China:Beijing | collected 2019-05-20 | reverse complement strand
GTCAGCCGACCGGCACAACGAAGACAACGAACAGGCGGCCGCCCGGGTAGACCCGGTGGTGTGGTCGGAACTGGGCCTGCAACCCGATGTATTTGGCGAACTGCGCGCACTGGCCGAACTCGATCTGGTCAGCTATGTCGCGCTGCTCTTTCCGGATGGGCTGTGAGCCATACCCCCCAGCCGTATTATTGGGAGAGAAGAAGTGGGCAGCAAAGTCTCCGTTGAGCGGTTTCTCGATCTTCATCAATTACCCCGCACGCAACCATGGTAGACGAGACCAATTCATCAACCCAACGAGCCCCACCATGACGAGCAGGATCGGAAAAACGGCGTACAGATTGACTGTTTGCCAGCCTAGCGCATTGACCATCGTACCGGAGAGTAAGGTCGCAGCTGTAACTCCCAAGAAGACGAACGTATCGTTCAGTGCCTGAACGCGGGCAGCCTCCTCCTTGCGACAGTTTTCGGCCAGCAGGACCGTGGCACCGACGTAGAGAAAATTCCAGCCAACCCCCAACAGAATCAACGCAGCCTCAAAGTGAACCAACTCGACTCCAATCTGACTGACTGCAATACTCCCAAGGTTCAAAAAACAGCCCAATAGCATGACCGGCATGGTGCCGATTCTCTGAATGAGTGATCCAGTGAAAAATGAAGGGGCAAACATGGCGAGCACATGCCATTGAATAACCGAGGCGGTCTGAGCGAAGTCGAGCTGTGCGCACATCATCGCTAGAGGTGTGGCGGTCATCAGGAGATTCATCACAGCATAGCCAACGACACCTGCCAAAATAGCCATGGTCAACTTGGGATGACGGGCAATCTCCGACCATGATCGCCTCGCTTGCTTGTCTTCCGCTCTTACCAGCGGGGGCAAGCTGAGACCCAGCGCGAAAAGGGCGCCCAGTAACGCCACACCCGTCAATGAAAGAAAACTGGCATAAAATGCCGGCTCAAGCGCGTCCTTCGTCCACCGAGCGAGCATCGGACCGGCCACCGCGGCAAGGAGTCCGCCTGTCAGCGTCCAAGAGATAGCCAGGCTTTTTCTTTCCGAGGCCACCGAATCGACTGCCGCAAACCGGTAGTATTGTCCGACCGCACCAAAGGCGCCGATCAAGAACCCCGCTGCTGCGAACAGAGAAAAACTTCCGATCTGCACGCCGAAAGCAGCACATATCAAGCCCGCCGCACCAACCAGAGCACCGCTACAGAAAACCAAGCGGCGCCCAAAGCGTTCCATGAGCCTCGCCACCGGATAGAGCATCACCATGGTCCCTAGGTATTGGATAGCCAGTGGCACGGTAGCTAAATCCAGCGACGAGAGTTGAGCCCCTACCAGGGCCGACGATGAGAGCACGAGACTGATCGTGGTCATCATCGCCGCCTGGGAGAGCGCCAGAAGAAAGATGTTGCGGTTCATACGCCGGGCTTTGACGGTTCGTAAAATTGCGTCAGCCCCTTCTGATTTGAAAGGCGTTGTGGTTCAGTAGTTTGATGATCCGCGATGGCAGATCGAGTGTCTTGGTTCGCTGCAAGAATGCATCCATGTCGAAGTGGGGTGAGATGCCAAGGCGCCGAATCCGTGCATCGTCACTGGGGTCGTAGGTACGCTGTGGCTGCCACTGCGAACGAGGATCGCTCTTCGGCCAGACAAATTCCTGCCCGATTTGGGACCGAGAAATGATCTCTCCACTCAACCCTACTGGAAGCTGTTCGTTGGCAACGGATACAGGCGCAGACAGCGGTTCGGACATCAACATGGTTTCCTCCTTGCGTTGTGAGTGGTTGCCATTGACATGTTGCATGCATGGTTTAGAGTAATAAAGACATAGTTCCCTCCTTTTCTGCCATGGCACGCAAACTGGTTCTCGTCGTATTCCCTGATTTTCAATTGTTGGATGTAGCCGGCCCGATCGCAGCTTTCGAGATGGCTAACCGGATGAAGCCGAAAACGTATGAACTGACGTTGGCCAGCCAGGAGGGTAGTACGGTGGAAAGTTCGGCCGGTACCATGCTGCTCACCACGTCGTTCGCCCAAGTGTTCGATGCGGATACCGTGATTGCCGTCGGTGGTGAGGGTGTCATTGAGGCTACGGCCTCGGTAGAGATGCTTACCTTCATCCGCGATCTTTCGCAGAAGGCGCGGCGAGTGGCGAGCGTGTGTTCAGGGGCCTACCTGCTCGCCTCAGCCGGGTTGCTCAATGGACGGAGGGCGACAACGCACTGGCGGCGTAGTGCCGACTTCAAGCGTCGTTTTCCCGACGTTTCCCTCGATGAGGACCGTATCTATGTCAATGACGGTAATCTATGGACCTCGGCGGGAATCAGTGCAGGCATTGATCTTTCCTTAGCACTGATTGCCGATGATCTTGGAGAGCAGATCGCTCGTCACGTTGCCCGCCAACTTGTGGTCTATTACCGTCGCCCTGGCGGGCAATCCCAGTATTCCGCGTTGTTGGAAATGGACATGGGAGATGGTCGCTTCGCTGGCTTACTCGATTACATTCGAAGCAATCTGGAAAAACGGCTCTCGGTCTGCGATCTTGCGGATCAAGCGTGCATGAGTCCAAGACATTTCGCCCGATGCTTCTCTTCAGAGATCGGGACAACTCCGGCACGGGCCGTTGAGATGCTAAGGGTCGAGGCTGCAAGCGCCGCATTGGAAAGCGGCAACAGCTCGGTACAGGTTGTGGCGCGCCAATGTGGCTTCACGGACGTAGAGCGAATGCGGCGTGCATTTATCCGCCTAAAAGGGGTTCCTCCTTCGGCCGTTAAACGCCATTTCCGATAACACTTTACAATTTTCTCGGCCCCTTACCTACCGCGCTTCGTTTGCCGCCTGGCTCGCTCGGCTTCGCCGATCCGAGACCACGGAGAGGTCAGATTATTAACCCGGCCCCTGACGCCACTGCCAACCGTTCGGCTGAACCTGTCGAAGCTCAGTCCCGGCAGGCCCTTCGACAAGCTCAGGGCGAGCGGAAACAGCATGCTCAAGGGCGGGGTAATAACTCAGTAGCCGGGTAATGACTCAGTAGCCGGCTCAGCCCCGCTGCAGGCTGCGCCAGCAGGCCGGATCGGGTCGGGCGAGCAGCGTGCGGGTGAAGGTGGTGGCGGCGTCCAGTGCGTCGCTGGCGGTGGCCGACAGCCCCTCCCCGAGCTCGAAGCGGCTGGCACGCACACCCAGCACAAAGGCTGCGGGCCGGTGCGGCAAGCCCAGTCGCGCCATCACCCCGAGCACCTTTTCCGGGCGCAGCGCGTGGGAGAAGGCAGCGTCCATGGGTTGAGGGGCGATTTCCGCAAAGCGGAAACTGTCTGTCAGCCCCACTTGCGCATCGATGAACAGGGCCAGCGCGGCACGTTCCAGATCCAGCGCATGCTCCACCTGCAGCTGAAAATCAACCAGCAGCTCGACCCGCTCCGGAAGGTCGGGCGCCAGCCGCCCGGCCAGCAAGGGGCCGAGCGCATCGTCGCCCCGCGAGGGGTTGCCGATGGCCATCACCAGCAGATGAAGCGGCCTTTCCGGCGTATCGGAATCGGAATCGGAAACAGCGCATCCAGCAACCGGGTCCAGATGGTCCATACAGTCCATACGTTCAGGCACCGGAGTGCAGCGATTCAAGCAGCGTGCCATCGGGCGCCTGCAGCTCGACCGCCAGCGGCATCTGCCCCAGGGCATGCGTGGCACAGGACAGGCAGGGGTCGAAGGCGCGAATCGCCACCTCGATGTGATTGAGCAAGCCCTCGGTGAGCTTGCGACCGCTCAGGTAACGGCGCGCCACCGCACGAATCGCGGTGTTCATGGCCTGGTTGTTGTGCGTGGTGGAGACGATCAGGTTGCACATGCTCACCAGATCGTTCTCATCCACCTGATAGTGGTGGATGAGGGTGCCGCGCGGGGCCTCGATGACGCCCACCCCCTCCCGGCGATGGCTGCCCGTGGCCACCAGATCGCCCGCCAGCAGTTCCGGGTCGTCCAGCAGGTCGCGCACCACTTCGGCGGCATGCAGCATCTCGATCATGCGCGTCCAGTGGTAGGCCAGCGTCTCGTGCACCGGCTCGCCGCCGCCCTCGGCAATGAAAGCACGGCGCTCGGCCTCGGCCAGGGGCGAAGGAATGAAGTCGCAATTCTGCACCCGGGCGAGCGGCCCGACCTTGTACCAGCCCGTCTCCGGGTCGCTGTCGCGCATATACGGGAACTTCATGTAGCTCCACGGACGCACCTGCTCGCTGATCACGTTCATGTATTCCTGGTCGGGCACGCCATCGAGCAGGATGTTGCCGTTCGCATCGCGGAAGCGCAGCTGGCCGTCGTACAGGTCCATCGCCCCGTCGGCACGCACGATGCTCATCATGCGCGAGCGGAACAGGCCAAAATCCCGGTAATCGGGCGCCATGCCCCGATGCAGCCGACGCGCCAGCGCCACCGCCTCCCACGACCAGCTCACCATCTGGTCGGCCTGCGCGCGCAGGCGGTCACGATCCTCGCGCGCCAGATGGCGGTTCATGCCCCCCGGAATCGCCCCGGTGCCATGAATCCGCTTGCCCGCCGTGGCCTCGATGATCTGCTGGCCGAACTTGCGCAACAACACCCCCTGACGGGCCACCTCGGGATATTCGGCCGCCACGCCCACGATGTTGCGCCGTGCCACCTCGGAATCGAAACCGAACAGCAGGTCGGGCGAAGACAGGTGAAAGAAATGCAGCGCATGCGATTGCAGTATCTGCCCGTAGTGCATCAGCCGGCGCATCTTCACGGCGCTCACCGGCACCTGCGCGGCGCCCACCACATGGTCGAGCGCCTTCGCCGCCGCCAGATGGTGGCTGACCGGGCAGATGCCGCACAGCCGCTGCACCATCACCGGCACTTCCCAATAGGGGCGCCCCTGAATGAAGACTTCGAAGCCACGAAACTCCACGATATGCAGCCGCGCCTCGCGTACCTCGTCATGCTCGTCGAGCAGCAGGGTCACCTTGCCATGCCCTTCGACCCGCGATACCGGATCGATCACGACTTTCTTCAGGTTCTCGCGATTGCTCGCGGTTTCCAGTGCGTCACTCATGGACAGACCTCGTTGCTCAGTCGAAATGCAGCAGGCCCTGCGGCAGGCGCGGCGTACGGCCGGCCAGCAGGTCGCTGAGAAATTTCCAGATCGCCTCGCCCGAAGGCGGGCAGCCCGGAATGAAGTAATCCACCCGCACGATCTCGTGAATCGGGTGCACCTTGTCAAGCAGCAGCGGCAGATCGGGGTCGTTCGGCACGCACGGGTCGGTCAGCCCCTCCCGGAACTGGTACACCTCGCGCAAACAGGCTTCCAGGTCGAGATGGTTGCGCTGCGCCGGCAGGCCGCCATTCACCGCACAGGCGCCCACCGCAATCAGGGTCTTGCAGTTGCGCCGGAACTCGCGCAGCACATGCACGTTCTCGGCGTTGCACACGCCCCCCTCGATCAGCCCGATGTCGCACGGGCCACAGTGCTTGATGTCGGTCAGCGGGGAGCGGTCAAACTCGACCAGCCCGGCCAGCTCGAAGAAATGTTCGTCAATGTCCAGAAAGGACATGTGGCAGCCAAAACAGCCGGCCAGCGAAGTGGTGGCGATGCGCAGACGGGGTTTGCTCATTTGCTCACCTCTTCGCGTGCCCCGGCCATGGCCACCTGGCTGATCGGGTGTTCGTCATACTGGCGGCTGCCGATGGGGACGGCAAACCCCACCCGCTTGTGCAGGATCACCCCCACAGGGCAGATGTTCGCCGCCACATCGTCGGCGCTGAAGTCGGTATCCGCCAGTCGGCCCGACTGCGCATTCACCACCAGATGCTTGTGGATGCCGCGCTCGGTGAGGGCAAACACGTTCTTGCCGTCCTTGTCGCGGCTGGCGCGCACGCACAGCTCGCAGAAGATGCAGCGGTTGAAATCGAGCAGCACATCGCGGTGCGATGCATCCACCGGACGGACGGGAAAGAAGTGGTTGAAGCGGGCGCTGGTCATCTCCAGCTCATACGCCAGCGCCTGCAACTGGCAGTTGCCGCTCTTCTCGCACGAAGGACAGAAGTGGTTGCCCTCCACGAACAGCATCTGCAACAGCGCGCGCCGCTCGGCGTTGATCTCGGGCGTGTTGCTCTCCACCTCCATGCCCTCCTTCACCGGCATGGCACAGGACGACACATGCCGGCCGGCCACCTTCACGATGCACAGCTTGCACGAACCATGCGGCGGAAAATCCGGATGCCAGCACAGATGCGGAATGTAATGCCCGGCCGCGCGGGCGGCCTGGAGGATGGTCTGGCCGTCCTCGAAGGCGACGGGCTGTCCATCGAACAGAAACTGCTTGCTCATCGCGAAGTCTCCTGATGCAGGTCGAGGTGGGCGGCATCGTCGTCGCGACCGGTGATCGCACGCGCCCGGGCCAGTGCCGCATCCAGATCGAAGGCGGGCTCGAAATCCAGCGATTCGAGCCGCCGTTCATAGGACGGCCGGAACTTGACAAGGGAGTCATTCACCGGATTCGGTGCCGCCGATCCCAGCCCGCAGTGGCTGGCATTGCGCAGCAGGCGCACCACCCATTCGATGTCGGCCAGATCGGGCTTGGCCCCGTGGCCGCTCGCCAGCTTGTCCATGTAGCCCTTCAGCAGGTTGGTGCCCACCCGGCACGGCGTGCAAAAGCCGCAGCTCTCGTGCGCAAAGAAGTCGACGAAATTGTGCGCCACCTCGAAGGCATCGCGGCTGGAGTCGAACACCATGAAGGCGCCGGCCGTGGGCACGTCCTCGAAAGCAATCCGGCGGTGGAACTCATACCCCGACAACATGATGCCCGAGGCGCCGCCCACCTGCACGGCCTGGGTATCGCTCGCGCCGCAGTCCTCCAGCACCTGGCTCACCGTGACCCCGAAGGGGTATTCATAAATGCCCGGCCGCGCACAGTCGCCCGACACCGACAGCAGCTTGGTGCCGGTGGATTGCTGGGTGCCCATGGCTGCAAACGTCTCGCCCCCCTGACGGGCGATCAGCACCGTCTTGGCGAGTGTTTCCACGTTATTCACCACGGTCGGGCGCCCCAGATAACCCTGCGTCACCGGGAAAGGCGGGCGGATGCGCGGCGTGCCGCGCTTGCCCTCCAGCGATTCGAGCAAGGCGGTTTCCTCGCCGCACACATAGGCCCCCGCCCCGAGATGGATCTCGATGTCGAAGTCGAAGCCCTGCTCGCCCAAAATGGCCTGCCCGAGCAGCCCTGCCGTGCGCCGGCGCGCCAGCGCCCCCTCCAGTTGCGGCAGCAGATAGCGATATTCGCCGCGCAGATAGATGAACCCCTGCCGCGCGCCCACCGCCCAGGCGCACAGGGTCATGCCCTCGATCACCTTCTCGGCGTGACTGGTGAGCAACACCCTGTCCTTGAAGGTGCCCGGTTCGCCCTCATCGGCGTTGCACACCACCACCTTGTCCTCGCCCGGCGCATCGCGGCAGGCCTGCCACTTCACCGCCGTGGTGAATCCCGCCCCGCCCCGTCCGCGCAGGTTGGCGCTGCGCACTTCGTTCAACCAGGCCTGCGCGCCCATGCGAATCGCGGCCAGCAGGGCATCGCCATGTGGCTGCGCGGCATTGAGCAGCGCATCGCTGCGCCGCACATTGTCCTCGACCGCAAAGAAGGCCACCGGCCATGACTCCATGGGCACCTGGCGACGCACCAGCTCGGCAATCTCGTTGACCCGGCGATGATCGAGCCGGGTGACCGGCCAGCCATTCACCAGCATGGCCGGCCCCTGATCGCACATGCCGGTACAGGAGGTGGTGTCCACGCTCACCAGACCGTCTTCCGACAGCTTGCCGCGCTCCACCCACAGCTTGCTGCACAGGCTGTCCATGAGGGCCGGAGCGCCCAGCATGCGGTCGGTGATGTTGTCGGAAAACAGGATGCGGTAACGCCCCACCGGAGCGGTGTGCAGGAAGCTGTAGAAGCCAGCCACGCCTTCCACCCTGGCGCGCGGCACGGCGAGCAGCCGGGCAATCTCGCTGAGGCTGTCCGCAGGCAGGTAACCGAGTGCATCCTGCACCCCGATCAGGATCTGCAACAGCCGCGATGCGTCGCGCCGGTGGCGCTCGACCACCTCCGCAACCCGTGCTTTCATGTCTGTCATTGGACGCCCCTCGATGCGGTCAGGGCTTTCATTCTATACCCACCGCGCGGCGCCACCATGACATACGTCATGCCTCCTGCACCCGCAGCGCCGCCAGCAGCGGGCGCGCAGGGCGTATGCGCTATCATTCGGGGCTGTCATGCCAACCACCGGAGCCGCCCATGCCCCGCTTCAGCGCCAATCTGAGCATGCTGTTTACCGAATACGACTTTCCCGACCGCTTTGCCGCTGCGGCGGCGGCCGGCTTTCAGGCGGTGGAGTGCCAGTTTCCTTACGACTGGCCGGCCGACATCCTGGCCGAGCGGCTCAGGCGTGCCGGGCTGACCATGGTGCTGCACAACCTGCCGGCCGGAGACTGGGCCGGCGGTGAGCGGGGCATCGCCTGCCACCCCGACCGTGTGGACGAATTTCAGGCGGGCGTGGAGCGCGCTCTGGCCTGGGCCGTCACGCTGGGCTGCCCGCAGCTCAACTGCCTGGCCGGCATACAGCCGCCCGGCGTGAGCGACGCGCTGGCCCACGCCACCTTCGTGCACAACCTGCGCCATGCCGCGCAACGCCTCGCCACGGCCGGTCTGCGCCTGCTGATCGAACCGATCAACACCCGCGACATTCCCGGCTTTTTTCTCAACCGCAGCGCACAAGCCGCCGCCGTGCTCGACGCAGTGGGGGCGGACAACCTGTTCATCCAGTACGACGTGTATCACGCACAGCGCATGGAAGGCGAGCTGGCGGCCACGCTGGCCCGCCTCCTGCCGCGCATCGGGCATGTGCAGATCGCCGACAACCCCGGCCGGCACGAACCCGGCAGCGGTGAAATCCACTATGCCTGGCTGCTGCGCGAACTGGACCGGCTGGAATACAGCGGCTGGGTGGGCTGCGAATACGTGCCCGCCGGCAACACGGTGGACGGCCTCATCTGGCGGCAACGGCTCGGTTTCGACACCTGAGACCCGGCACCTGCCCGCCCCCGCCCTCCGCCTCCCTTCATTCCCTTCACAGCATCAGGAGACACATCACATGCGTCGCAAGCGTCAGGCCCGAATCCTCGCCACCCTGGGGCCCGCCAGCTCCACCCCCGAGCGCATCCAGACCCTCTTCGCCAGCGGAGCGGACGTGTTCCGGCTCAATTTCAGCCATGGCAGCCATGAGGATCACGCCGAGCGCGTGCGCACCATCCGCGACATCGAACAGCGCACCGGACGCCCGGTCGGCATCCTGCTCGACCTGCAAGGGCCCAAGCTGCGCGTCGGCCGTTTTGCCGAAGGGCGCATCGAGCTGCAGGCCGGCGAGCCGTTTCGCCTCGATCTGGACGACACCCCGGGCGACCGGCGGCGCGCACCGCTGCCCCACCCCGAGATTTTTGCAGCCCTGCATGCCGGCACCGAACTGTTGCTCGACGACGGCAAGATCCGCCTGCAAGTCGAGTCCTGCGCCCCCGATCACGCCGAAACCCGGGTCATCGTGGGAGGGGCGCTGTCCGACCGCAAGGGCGTGAACGTGCCCGGCGTGGTGCTGCCCATCTCCCCGCTCACCGAAAAGGATCTGGCCGATCTGGCGTTCGGCCTTGAGCTGGGCGTGGACTGGGTGGCGCTGTCCTTCGTGCAACGTCCCTCCGATCTGGTCGAAGCACGCGAGCTGATCGGCGGCCGCGCCTGGCTGATGGCCAAGCTGGAAAAACCGGCCGCCATCGACGAGCTCGATGCCATCGTCGCCGAAGCCGACGGCATCATGGTGGCCCGTGGCGACCTGGGCGTCGAGCTGCCCCCGCAGCAGGTGCCGGTGCTGCAGCGGCGCATCATCCGCGCCGCCCGCAAGGCCGGAAAACCCGTGGTGGTCGCCACCCAGATGCTCGAATCCATGATCAACGCCCCGATTCCCACCCGCGCCGAAGCCTCCGACGTGGCCACCGCCATCTACGAAGGGGCCGATGCCGTGATGCTGTCGGCCGAATCGGCCTCCGGCCAGTATCCGGTGGAAGCGGTCACCATCATGGACCGCATCATCCGCGAAGTGGAAGCCGACCCCGCCTGGCATGAAAACCTCGACGCCACTCATGTGCCCGCCGAGTCGAACACCCCCGACGCCATCTGCTGTGCGCTGCGGCAGGTCACCCGCCTGCTCTCGCCGGTGGCCACCGTGGCCTATACCTCCTCCGGCTTCACCGCGCTGCGCGCCTCGCGCGAACGCCCCGCCACCCCCATCCTGGCCATGACCCCGCAACTGGACGCGGCCCGCCGGCTGGCGCTCGTATGGGGGGTGCATGCAGTACCGTTCGAGGAAATCCACGACCTCAACGAAATGGTCAGCCATGCAGTGCATGGCGTGGTTGCCGGCGACTTTGCCCGCGCCGGCGACGACATCGTGGTCATCGCCGGCATCCCCTTCGGCCACAGCGGCACCACCAACCTGCTGCATGTGACCCGCATCCCGGGGTAAGGCCCCCACCCCTCGCCCGCAACCCACAACCCGCTGCGCCACCGGGGCGCAGCCCCCTCCCCTTTTTTCATCCAGGAACGTCCGCATGGCCCTCAAGGCAACCATTTACAAGGCAGAACTGCAGATTGCCGACATGGACCGCAATTACTACGCCACCCATAACCTGACACTCGCCCGCCACCCGTCGGAAACCGACGAGCGCATGATGGTGCGCATGCTGGCCTTTGCGCTGTTTGCCGACGAGGGCTTGGGCTTCGGCAAGGGCTTGTGCGTGGATGACGAACCGGACCTGTGGCTGCGCGACCTGACCGGAGACATCCTGCACTGGCTGGATGTCGGGCAACCGGACGAAAAGTGGATCCGCAAGGCCTGCGGGCGGGCGCGGCGGGTCACGCTGATCAACTATGGCCGCACGGCAGACATCTGGTGGCAAGGCACACGCGACAAGCTCGCCCGCCAGGACAAGCTCACGGTGCTCAGACTCCCCCCCGAGGCCGCCCCCGCCCTGGCCCGCCTCACCGAACGCAGCATGCGCCTGCAATTCACCATTCAGGAAGGTCAGGTATGGGTCACCGACGGACGCGAAACCGTGCAGGTTGAGCCGGAACATCTACGCTGCGCTTAGCGCATCGACCGCCCGGGGACGCATGCTCAGACCCCCTCGACCTCCATTCCGTGCTCGGCCAGCCAGGTCTTGCGGCGGGCGTAGTCGGGCATGGCGCGTTCCACGCGCAGCCAGAACTCCGGGGTGTGGTGGGGCTCGTGCAGGTGGGCCAGTTCGTGAACCACCACGTACTCGGCGATGGGCGCCGGCAGCAGGATGGTCTTCCAGTGGAAGTACAGCCAGTCGCCCTTGCCGCAGGAACCCCAGCGATAACCCAGGTCCTGTACCTTCACGCCACCGGGGCTGACCGCCATGCGATTGCGAAAATCCGCCACCCTTTGCGCCAGCCAGGGCTTGGCGTGGGCGCCGTACCAGCGGATGAAGTGCTCGCGCGCCTGCGGTAGCTCGCTGCGCAGCAAGCAAAAGCGCCCGGCGGTGAGCTTCAGCGGCGCGTCCTGCTCATCCACCAGTTTGAGCCGGTAGCTGCGCCCCAGATAGGCGAAGCCCTCGCCGTCGACGAACTCCTTGGCCGGCACCACCTGCAGCAGACGATTCTTCTCGGCCAGCCGCGAATAGATCCAGAAGCGCTTTTCCAGCACGAACTGGCGCAGGCGCGCCTCGCCAACCTCCGGCGGTGCAATCAACAACAGCTGGCCGTCGCGCTCCACGGTGATCTGCACGGTCTTGCGCCGTGGGCTGCGGCGCAGCGCCAGGCTCAGGTCGTCGACCTGCAGGAAGCTGTCGTCCATCTCAGACCTGCATCAGCTTGTCGTGGCTGGCGCGGGCCTGCGCCATCAGGCCGTCGGCCAGCGCCTCGGCGCCGGCCGCATCCACCAGCGGCGGGCGCAGGCGCATCAGGTGCTCGAACAGTTGGCTGTTCAGGTCTTCCTGCGCGGCCTTCTTGCGCGGGCTCCAGATGTCCCGGTGGCTCTGCAGTTCGTCCACCAGCAGGTCGACCAGCTCCACGGTCACGTCCTTCAGGCGCAGCAGCTCGGCCGGCTGCGGATCGGCGCCGGCACAGGCCACCTCCAGCACGCTGCGCAGGAACGGCGCGTAATGCGCCGGCAGGTCCGCGCTGGCAGCGGTGTCGCCGCTCTGCTCGCTGCGCAACTCGTCGATGAGCTTCTGCAGTTGCGCGATCAGCGCATCCCACTGCTCGCCGAAGGACTTGAGGATGTCGTTGAGCCGCTCCGACAGCTTGCGCAGCAGCACCGGGTCCTCGTCCAGATGCTGGCGGATGTGCGCGCGGATGGCGTGCTCCATCTCCGAGGCCTTGGCACGGTCGTTGGGCTGGCGCAGCACCTGTTTCTCGAAATCGGCGTCGGTGAGCTGGATCGGCGGGATCTTCGGGTCGATGCCCAGCGAGATCACATGGTCGTCGATCAGCTTGCGCACCTTGGCGCCCACGTCCTTGCCCAGTACCGGCACGTCCTTGTAGCGGTTGCGGGCGCGGGCGTAGAGGTAGGCCAGACGCTTGGCGTCGGCGGTGAACGGCAGCGCCTCGGGGCGCGGCAGCACGGTGTCCAGGCTGGCGAGGAAGGCCTTGAGCTTGACGTCGAAGTCGGCGCGCAATTTCTCGTCGCCCAGCGCGGCGAGGCAGGCCTCGGTGTCGTCCAGAGACTCGATGCCCTGGCGGCGCAGCACGTCGACCACACGCAGATGGCGCTCGCGCAGCACCGGCACCTCGTCCCTGATGCTGGCCAGCGCGCCCTCGATGTCCTCGTCGGCGTAGGCGGCCAGCGCCTCCTGCAGGTGGTTGGCCACCCCGTAGTAGTCGACCACGAGGCCGCAGCGCTTGCCGAAGCCGGTACGGTTGACCCGCGCAATGGCCTGCAGCAGCTCGGCCTCGCGGATCGGCCGGTCGAGGTACATCACGCCTGCGATGGGCGCGTCAAAGCCGGTCAGCAGCATCGACTTGACGATCAGGAAGGCCAGCGGATCGGCCTTGTCGGTGCGCTCATGCAACAGCGGCTTCTTGAAGCGCTCGATCAGCCGCTCCTGCTTGCTGCCGTCGGTCCAGGTCTTCCACGCCGGATCGTCGTTGTTGCTGCCGGAGATGATCGGCGCGAACGCCAGCCGCGCCAGCAGCTCGCGGTAGCGCCAGGCCTGGATGCGCGCCTGTACCTTGGGCGGGCGCTGGCACAGGGCCTCGTCGTCCAGCGCCTTGTCCTCAGGCGGCAGCGCCTCGGCTTCGGCCAGCAGTTCGTCGCGGGCTGCCTGCAGGGCGGAGAAGTAGCGGATCGCCGCCAGCCGGCTGTAGGCCACCACCTGCGCCTTGTAGCCGTTGGGCAGGATGTGGGTCACGTAGTGGCGGAGGATGTCGCGGGCCTTGTCGGCGATCAGCGCCGGGGCTTCGAGGATGTTGCCCTTGGTGGCGTACTTCTGCTTGATCGCTTCCAGCGCCGCAGCGTCGTACTCGCGGAACAGGTCCTCGAACAGCTCGTCGAGGCTGGCGCCGTCCTTCACCGCGCCGCTGGCGGTGCGGCCCTCGTAGCGCAGCGGCACGGTGGCGCCGTCGGCCTCGGCCTCGCGGATGGTGTACTTGTCGATGAACGCGCCGAAGATCTCGTGGGTGCGCTTCTTGTCGCCCATGACGATCGGCGTGCCGGTGAAGCCGATACGCGCGCAGTTGGGCAGCCCGGCCAGCAGGTTGGCGTGCAGGTCGCCGGCCTGGGTGCGGTGCGCCTCGTCGACCAGCACCAGAATGCTGTCGTCGTCGTTCAGCACCTCGAAGGGCGCGCTCCGATAGCTGCTGCGCGCTTCCGCCACCCCACGCTCCGGAGCGGGATCGTCCGGTAAATCCTCGGCCCTCAGCGGCATCTCACCCTCCAGTTCCGGATTGCGGTACTTCTGGATGGTGGCGAACACCAGCCCCGGCCCCCGACGCCGTGCAAGCCGCCGAACGCCTTCGGTGCTGGTCGCTACTTCGGGCTGCTCGCCGGTCAGGGTGGCCGTTTCCGACAGCTGGCGCTGCAGGTCCTTGCGGTCGGTGACCACGATCACCTTGAAGCGGCGCAGCTGCGGGTCGGTGCGCAGCTTGCGCACCAGAAACACCATGGTCAGGCTCTTGCCCGAACCCTGGGTGTGCCAGACGATGCCGCCGCGCTGGTCGCTCTCGCCGTGCTGCTGGCGGGTCTGGCCGGTCTTCAGGCGGGTGACGGCACGGTTCACCGCGCGGTACTGCTGGTAGCGGCACACCGTCTTGACGGTCTGTCCGCCGGCCTGCATGAACAGCATGAAGTGGCGCACCACATCCAGCAGCTGGGCCGGCGCCAGCAGCCCGGCGATCAGCCGCTCCTGCTCGGACAGCGCCGACTTGCCCAGCGCTGCGGCCACCGCCTGCTCGCTACCGCGCCCGTCCGGGCCGACCACCGTCTTCCACTGCGCGTAATGCGCCAGCCCCGCGCCGATGCAGCCGACCCGCGCCGCATCGAAGCTGCTGGCGACCAGCAGTTGCACGCTGGCGAACAGCGCCTCGTTGCCCTCGTTGTCCTCGACCTCGAAGGCCGCCTTGCGCTGGTTGCTGTAGCGGCGCAACTGGTCGACCGCCTCGGCCAGCGGCTCCGGCACCGACGGGCTCTTGCACTCCACCACCGCCAGCGGGATGCCGTTCACCAGCAGCACCAGGTCTGGGACGATGAACTGCTTGCCGCTGTCGTAACCGGGCGGGCAGTCCACCCGGTACTGGTTGACCACGGTGAAGCAGTTGCCGGCCAGGTTGTCCCAGTCGATGAACTGGAGGGTCTGCCCGCGCCCGCCGTCCCAGCCCGGCAGGCCGTCGACGGTGAGGCCCTTCTGCAGCAGTTCGGTGGCCTTCTGGTTGGCCTCCATCAGCTTCGCGGTGCCCAGCCGGGTGATGGCGGCGACCGCCTCGGCCAGCCGCGCATCGTCCAGCCAGGGCGCGCCGTCGCGCAGGTTGATGGCCCGCAACCGCTCGCGCAGCACCGCCTCCTGCACCACCTCGGCAAAGCTGCCGCGCCCGGTCACGGCCGGGTCGTCGATGCTGCCCTCGACATGCGTCCAGCCCAGCCCTTCCAGTTGGGCGACAAAGGGTTTCTCGACGTCTTCCAGTTCCCAGCCCACAAACCCGCTCCTTGTCCTGATCCCACCATTGCCAGGCTCATTCCGGCTCATTCCGGCTCATTCCCGACTGCTGCTGGAGGTGTAAACCGCACCCCGGTTCTTGCCATGCTGAACAATTGCACCATCAGTTTTCAGCTTTTTCAGCAACTTGGCAGCCTGATCGGTTGATAACCGACACAGCTCCATCACCTCCGCCCTTTTGATCTGCCCGTGCTGGCGCATATAGTTCAGCACCATCTGCTCGTGCTGGATCGCCGAGAAGCCCAGCTGCCGCGTATAGGCCGCCTGGTCGCCGATGGCCCGGTAGATACTGGCCGACAGGGTGTAGCTGCGGGCGCGGGTGGCGCCGTGGGCCTCGACCAGGCCGGCTTCGGTCAGGGCTTCAAGGGTGCGTTTGGCGCTGGCCGCATCGCGCTGGATGCGTTCGGCCAGTTCCTCGGCCGTCACCCGCTTCAGCTCACGCAGCGCTGCCAGCGCAATCAGGCTGTCGATGGGCAGCTCGGCGTGACGGCGGCGTTCTTCCTCGACCACCAGGCGGCGGAAGTCCAGATCGGCCGGCTCGGTGAGCAGGCGCAGCACCACGCTGTGGGCATCGGTGCGCGAATAGTCGGGGCTGGAGCGGCCGAACTTGAGCATGCCGCGAAAGATAGTGTCGACCCCGCGGCCCGAGCGCTCCACTACGCCGACACGCTTCATCGCATCGGCCAGGGTGCGGTTGCGCGGGCGCGGTTCGGTGACCAGCAGGTCGGCCAGGCTGGCGCCAGCCACCGGCTGGGCCGACATGTCGATCAGACCGAAGCTGGAAGCGCGGCTGATCCGCTCGTGGGGCAGCATGGGCGCGCATTCGGGGGTGCCGTCGTGCCTGAGGCGGCGGCGCAGATAGACGCCAGCGGCGGTGGCCACCTCGCCCTGGGCCTTGGGCACGCGGATGCGCGCCACCGTCACGCCGCCCGCCTCGACCGCCTCGACCGCCTCGACCTGCACGTTCAGCGACGGTGAGGTACGCGCCGCCACCATGCCGGCCAGACCTTCCAGCAGGCGGTGTTCGGCATGCAGGCCGGTGGGCGTGCCGTCATCCTCGACACCCAGCCACAGCTCGCCGCCCTCGGCATTGGCCAGGCAGACCAGCGCCTCGATCAGCTCGCGGTCGGGCAGCTTCTTCAGGTCGCTCTTGAACTCGACGGTCAGGGATTCGCGGAGCGGCAGGCGCGGGGTCATGTCAGGTTCCCGTTTGTCCAACAGGCTGTTGGACGATTTGTGCAGCAGCCTGCTGCATAGATTCCAGCAGCGGGGTGACGCGCACGCGGCCAGTCAGCAGGTCGTCCATCAGGCCGGTTTTCATTACCGACAGCTGAGCGAGATACGCAGTCTCCCTTGCGTGTTTTTCAGAAGCTGCGTCCAAGCGAGCAATAATCGCAGCCTGCTCTTGGAGTGAAGGTAACCCAATTGGAAAACCCACAAGGTTTTCCATGTCCAACTTCTTGGTGCCGTGAGTAGCTTCTGTAACTTTTCGAAGGAAGCCGTCTGAATTTGCCACCAACCAATAGGCCAAGAAGCGAGGGTGAAGCTGCACCCCTGCACTAATCGCTTTCACGTCTTGATTGAAAGCCATAGGGCGTGCAGCCAGCACTACAGGGAACGAGTGGGCAAGGATCATGCCTCTGACGACAATGAACACTGTCTCAGCTGGCATGAGCCTAGAGCCTGACTCAGCGGCCGCAGCGCTCACATGCTCAACCGTGTCGCTGAGCTCAAACGACTTCATATCCTTCGGGGTTAGCAGTGGCACATTCCCAATCCAGTGAGATGCAACGGCACGGCTTGGCGTCCCGCCACTAGCCCATGAAGTGCAGGCCCCAAGTAACGTGGCCTCCCACTCCCTCGGAATCCACCCCAACGGCGACGCCTTGTAGCGCTGCGGTGCTTCGCTTTGCGGCGGGCGCAGTTGGCCGTTGGCGTCGATGCCACGGGTCAGCAGGTCGTGCAGCAGGCCCTGCTTGACGGCCTTGAGCTTGTCGATCAGCGCCTCGGTTTCGCGGATGGCGGTGTCGAGGGTGTCGAGGATCTGGGCGATGACACGTTGCTCACACGGCGAAAAATCCCTGACGAGGAACTCATCAAAGAACTGGCGTTGCACGCGCTGTTGGCCGGCAGAACCAACCATTTGCCGCTCCGCAGCCTGCCGGAAACGCCGGCTCTGCGTAATGTGAAAAACAAAGCGCGGCTCAACACCTTGCTTGGCACGAAGCACATGGAACTCCGTGCTGCCGAAACCAATACCGTTGCGCAATCCTCGGGCGTGTGCGCCCTTGCCGTTTTCGAGACACGGCGTGATTTTGGCGACGAGCACGTCGCCTTCCTCGAAAGCGGTAAATCCTGCGGTTACCATGCGCAGCGGGCGCGTTTGTTGGGTGACCCAATCACCTGACTCCGATACGTCGCTCATCGGGATGAACGATACTTCATCGCTACCCGTGATTTCCTTTGGAATGCGGGCACCGGGGTTGATCTCGGCAATCGCCGAAAGTGCAGTCTCAGACATACCCCAACCCCCTCAAATACCCCTGCAACGCCTCTGCCGCCACATCGCGCTTGCGCTCGATCTCGTTCAGCGTCACCCGGTACTTGTCCCACCAGTTCTCAAAGGCGGCAACGATCTGCTTGCGCTGGGCGGCGATGTAGCGCTCGACGATGGCCTGCATGTCGTCGTGCAGGATGGTCAGCAGCAGCTCGGCGGCCTGCATCTCGTCCAGACCGTCGACGGCCCGGTTGAGGTGGTCGGCGAAGTTTTCCTGCTTGGCCTTGAGCTGCTTCTTGACCTTGGCCAGCTCGGCCTTCCAGGCCTTGAGCTGGGCCTCGTCGACGGCGGTTTCCTCGTCGTCGCCGGTTTCCGCCTCGCTGTCGGCCTCGTCGCCGTCCTCGTCCTTGCTCGGCGCGGCGGCCTTGAGCTGGCTGTCCAGCTCGGCCTTCCTGGCTTCCAGCTCGGCCAGCTCGTTGACGAAATCGCCGAGCAGGAAGCGCACCAGCTTGTGCTCCAGCGGGCTGTGCTTGCTGGCCTTGTCTTCCAGCGCGCTGACGATGCCGGTGCGCCAGGCGTCGATCACGCCGAGGCTGCCGCGCGCCATCAGGCCGAGGAAGTCGTGTTTGCTCTGGGTCCAGAAGCCGGCGACGATGCCGCGCACCTGGAAGGGGTCGAGCAGGCCGATGCGCTCCAGAGTCTGGCTGAAGCTGTCCAGCAACTCGCTGCGCAGCTTGACCAGCGCGGCGCTGTCGTCCAGCTTGCCGGCCAGCGCGGTGATGCGCGGGCTGTGTTCTTTCCACCACACCTCGAAGGCGTCGCGGATCGCGGCTTCCTTGGTCTGCAGGCCGGGATTGCCTTCGATGGCCGGCTTGAGGTCGGCGCGGCTGGTCAGCTCGGGCTTGAAGTCGAAATAGCGCTCGTCGCGGGCGTCGAGCAGGTCGCGCGGGTCGAGGCCGTGGGCGCTGAACAGCGCGGCCTTGGCCTGCACCTCGGCCTGCGGCACGCCGCCGAGCAGGTGGGCGCGCACGTCGTGCGGCTCGGGCGGCGGGGCGTTGTCCACGTAGCGGCGGATGTTGAGGTTGTAGTCATTGGCCTTGAGGGTGGCGATGTCCACCACGTCGCTCAGGCCGTCGATGCGGCGGAATTCGTCGAAGGCGGTGGCGATCTTCTCGATGTGCTCGGGGAGCAGGAAGTTCTGTGCGCGGCCCTCGAAGTATTCGCGGTCGGCGTTGATGAACAGCACCTTGCCCCGGCGCTCGGCCGGCTTGCCGCTGACCCGGTGGTCCCCTTCCTGCTTCTGCTGGCGCAGGATCAGGATGCAGGCCGGGATGCCGGTGCCGTAGAACAGGTTGGCCGGCAGGCCGATCACCGCTTCGAGCAGGTCGTGCTCGACGATGCCGGCGCGGATGCCCTTCTCCTCGCCGCCCCGGAACAGCACGCCATGCGGCAGCACGGTGGCGACCATGCCCTGGTCGCGGCAGACATGCAGCATGTGCTGGAGGAACATCAGGTCGGCTTTCTTGCTGCCCAGCGGCACCTGGCCGTAGCGGAAGCGTTCGGGGAATTTCGGCTGCCAGGCCGGCTTGCCGTCGGGGCTCTTCTCGGTGTGACCCCAGTTGATGGAGAACGGCGGGTTGGTGAGGATGCGGTCGAAGCGCAGCAGCTCACCGCCTTCGAGATGACGCGGGTCGGCCAGGGTGTCCTCGTTCTCCAGCCAGGCGTTGCTGATGCCGTGCAGCAGCATGTTCATCTTGGCGATGGACCAGACGGTGCCGTTGAACTCCTGCCCGAACAGGTTGGCCTTGCGGCCGTCCTCGCCGTGCTCGTCGATGTATTCCTTGGCGGCGATCAGCATGCCGCCGGAGCCGCAGCAGGGGTCGTAGATGTCGTGTTCGAGGCGTGGCCTGAGCAGGCGCACCATCAGCCGCACCACCGAGCGCGGGGTGTAGAACTCCCCGCCCTTCTTGCCGGCGGAGTCGGCGAACTCGGCGATCAGGTATTCGTAGGCGGCACCGAGCAGGTCGGGGAACTCGAAGTTGGCGTTGCGCAGATTGATCTCGGCGAAGTGGCTGATCAACTGGCGCAGCTTGAGGTCGGGGATCTTGCCCTGGCCGACCTTGCGGGTGAAGTCGATGTGTTCGAGCACGCCGGCCAGGCTGCTGTTGCTGGCCTCGATACCGCTCAGCGCCTTGTTCAGCCAGTCGCCGACGTTTTGGTGGGCATGATCGAGCAGATGGTCGAAACGCGAATGCGGCGGCACCCAGAAGTGGCCGTCGCGGCTGTACCAGCGCGGGTTGTCGGCGGACAGCTCGGCTTCGGCCTGGGTCTTGCCGGCGTCCAGCGCCTGCTGGATCACCTCGGCACGACGCTCCTCGAAGACGTCGGAGCAGCGTTTCAGGAACAGCATGCCAAAGATGTATTCCTTGAATTCCGAGGCGTCCATCTTGCCGCGCAGGATGTCGGCCGCCTTGAACAGATGGCGTTCGAGTTGCGGAAGGGTGAGGGGCATGCAGCGGGGTCCTGTATCTGTGGCCTGATGGGCAGGCGGTGGCATCCATGAGTGGGGATGACGGGAAAGCGGCATTTTACCGAAACGCCCTGAAAAAACGTTTATCCACACCCCCAAGCACCAGCAAATACGCCGTTTCCAAGCACTTTTCAACAGGTTTTCCACATACTACATATAGTGGTCAAAAAACACTTGCGCTACTGTAAAAACTGTTATCTTATTGTTTTATAACAATTTTATTTTTTTGATTTTAGCTGAATTAAACGCTATTCTTCGGCCAACAAAAACGTAAGCACCCCCCCAACGGAGGCCGTTGTCCGATCATGAGCAACAAGACCCAATCCAAAGCCCGTCACGACGCCAGCACCCTTGCGCCGCAGGAGATCTGCGCCGAAGTCCTGATTGAAAAATATGCCAAGGGCGACGAACAAAGCATCGCCGAAGTACGCGGCCGTGTCGCCCGCGCCCTCGCCGCCGTCGAAGCCGAAGACAAGCGCGCCCACTGGGAAGCGCGCTTCCTTGAAGCGCAGGAAATGGGCTTCGTGCCCGCCGGGCGCATCAACAGCGCCGCCGGCACCAACCTGCAGGCCACCCTGATCAACTGCTTCGTGCAGCCGGTGGGCGACTCGGTGACCGAGTCGGTGGATGGCCGTCCCGGCATCTACACCGCCCTGGCCCAGGCCGCCGAAACCATGCGCCGTGGTGGCGGGGTGGGCTATGACTTCTCCAGCATTCGTCCGAAAGGCGCCATGGTGAAGGGCACCCAGTCCAACGCCTCCGGGCCGGTGTCCTACATGCGCGTGTTCGACCGCTCCTGCGAAACCGTGGAGTCCGCCGGCGCCCGTCGCGGTGCCCAGATGGGCGTGTTGCGCTGCGATCACCCGGACATCGAGGAATTCATCCACGCCAAGGATCATGGCGACCTGACCAACTTCAACATCTCGGTGGGCGTGACCGATGCCTTCATGAAGGCAGTGGAAACCGACAGCTTCGTGGAACTCACCCACAAGGCCGAACCCATCGACGAACTCAAGCAGGCCGGGGCCTACCAGCTCGACGACGGCCTGTGGGTGTATCGCAAGGTGCGCGCACGCGAACTGTGGGATCAGGTCATGCGCTCGACCTACGACCACGCCGAACCGGGCATCCTGTTCCTGGATCGCATGAACCAGGACAACAACCTGTACTACTGCGAGACCATCGAGGCCACCAACCCCTGCGCCGAACAGCCCCTGCCGCCGTACGGCTGCTGCTGCCTGGGGTCGGCCAACCTGACGCCGTTCGTGCGCAACCCCTTCACCGACAAGGCCGAGTTCGATTTCGAAGGCTTCGGCAAGGTCATCGATGTCGCCATCCGCATGCTCGACAACGTGCTCGACGTGACCCACTGGCCGCTGGCCGAGCAGCAGGCCGAAGCCCGGTCCAAGCGCCGTGTCGGCCTCGGGTTCACCGGTCTGGGCGATACGCTGATCATGCTGCAGCTGCGCTATGACACCCCCGAAGCGCGCGCCATGGCCACCCGCATTTCCGAGTTCATGCGCAACCGCGCCTATCTGGCCTCGGTGAACCTGGCCACCGAACGCGGCGCCTTCCCGCTGTTCAACGCCGACATGTACCTGTCGGGCGGCAACTTCGCCTCGCGCCTGCCGGCCGACGTGAAGGACAAGATCCGCAAGCACGGCCTGCGCAACTCGCACCTGCTATCGATCGCCCCCACCGGCACCATTTCGCTGGCCTTTGCCGACAACGCCTCCAACGGCATCGAACCGCCCTTCTCCTACACCTACACCCGGCGCAAGCGCATGGCCGACGGCACCTTCAAGGAGTACGCGGTCGAGGACTACGCCTGGCGCCTGTACCGTCACCTCGGTGGCGATGTGAACAAGCTGCCGCCCTACTTCGTCACCGCGCTGGAAATCTCCGCCCAGGCGCACAAGGACATGGTCGCCGCCGTCGCCCCCTATGTGGACACCTCCATTTCCAAAACGGTGAACGTGCCGGGCGACTACCCCTACGCCGACTTCGAAGATCTCTACCTCACCGCCTGGAAGGCGGGCCTGAAGGGGCTGGCCACTTACCGCCCGAACAGCGTGCTCGGCTCGGTGCTGTCGGTCACCCCCAGCACCGAACAGAAGCAGCCGCAGGACGTGGAACTGTCCGACCCCAACCGCCGCCTGTCGATCAAGAACCTGCCCGCCCCGGTGCTCTCCAGCCTGCGCTGGCCGGGCCGGCCCGAGCTGCCCGACGGCAACATGGCCTGGACGTACATGCTCGACACCCCGCAGGGCGACTTTGCCCTGTTCATCGGCCATGTCGACACCCAACCGGTCAGCGTGAACGGCTTCCCCTTCGAAGTGTGGGTGAATGGCGCCAACCAGCCGCGCGGCCTGGGTGCCGTGGCCAAGACCCTGTCCATGGACATGCGCGCCAACGACCGGGGCTGGCTGGCCCTCAAGCTCGACATCCTGGCCCGCACCATCGGCGAAAAGTCGTTCGAAATGGCGTTCCCGCCGTATGGCGAAAAGCGTATGTTCCCGGGCGCCGTGTCGGCCTTTGCCCAGGTGGTGCGCTACCGCTGCGAACATCTCGGCGCACTGGACAACGACGGCACGGCCACCCCGGTGCTCGACTCGCTGTTCAGCCAGCAGGAGCCGAAAACCGGCACCGACGGCACGCTGTCATGGACGGTGGACATCACCAATCCATCCACCGGCGAGGATTTCGTGCTCGGCCTGAAGGAAATCACCCTGCCCGACGGCGTCACCCGTCCGTACTCGGTGTGGCTGTCCGGCAACTACCCGCGCGCACTCGACGGCCTGACCCGCATCCTGTCGCTCGACATGCGGGTCATGGACCCTGCCTGGATCGGCATGAAGCTGCGCAAGCTGCTCAACTACCCCGAGCCCCTGGGCGATTTCATGGCCTTCGTGCCCGGCACCCGTCGCCAGCAGAACTACCCCAGCACGGTGGCCTACATGGCGCAGCTCATGATTCATCGCTACGCCATGCTTGGCGTGCTCGACGAGAAAGGCTACCCCACCCGTGAAATGGGCATCCTCGAAGCCCCGCACAGCGACAGCGACCCCGAAGTCATGCAGGGTTCGCTGTGCAGCGAATGCGGCAACCACTCGGTGATCCGCAAGGACGGCTGCGACTTCTGCACCGCCTGCGGCGCAGTCGGCACCTGCGGCTGAGGTGTTTCGCGGGGGCGCAGCGGATGCGCTCCCATGCCTTGCGACGCAACCGCCAAGGCCGCTGGCCGAGATCGATGCCGAACTGGCTGAGGTGGAGAAGCGGATTCTGCAACTGTTGAGGGAGGTGACGGAGTGAGTATCCGCCGGCCGGAGGACGAAATGCTTGGCATCCTGGCAGAGCTGCGCAAATTACCTCGCGAAACCGAATGGGTCGAGTTCAAGCACAACCGCGCCGATCCGGAAGACATCGGTGAGTACCTTTCGGCCCTCGCGAACGCCGCCGCACTGGCGGGCAAGGTCAGTGCCTGGATGGTGTGGGGACTGGATGACGCCAGCCACGATATTCTCGGCACCGCCTTCGATCCGGCAACCGTCAAGATTGGCAATGAAGAGCTGGAAAGCTGGCTGCTGCGCCTGCTCTCACCCAAGATCAACTTCCGCTTCCACACGTTGCAGGCAGCAGGCACAAGCGTGGTGTTACTGGAAATCGGTGCGGCGTTCCGTCATCCCGTACAGTTCAAGGGCAGCGAGTTCATCCGCGTGGGGTCCTACAAGAAAAGGCTGAAGGACTTCCCTGAGAAAGAGCGGGAGCTGTGGCGGGTGTTCGACCGCATTCCGTTCGAACGGGAGATCGCCGCCGAAGACGTTGCAGCCGAAGAAGTGCTCCGGCTACTCGACTATCCGGCGTATTTCGACTTGCTTTCCCTGCCACTGCCCGAGGGGCGGGACGCCATCCTGTCTGCGTTGGAGGCCGATACCCTCATCGCCCGCAGCAACGCCGGCCGATGGCACATCACCAACCTGGGTGCCGTGCTGTTCGCCAAACACCTCGCCGACTTCCGCGCCTTGGCCCGTAAAGCGGTACGGGTGGTGCTCTACAAGGGTGAAACGCGGGTCGAAACCGTGCGCGAACAGGAAGTCAGCAAGGGCTACGCGGCCGGCTTCGAGGGCTTGATCGGTTTCATTACCCAGCTACTGCCCAGCAACGAGGTCATTGGCCAGGCTCTGCGCAAACAGGTGCCCATGTTCCCCGAACTGGCGATCCGCGAACTCGTGGCGAACGCCCTGATTCACCAGGATTTCCACCTCTCCGGCACCGGACCCATGGTGGAAATTTTCGCCAGCCGCATGGAAGTCACCAACCCCGGCTTGCCGCTGGTCCAGACCGACCGCTTTCTCGACAGCCCGCCCCGCTCCCGCAACGAGGCACTGGCCTCCTTCATGCGCCGTATCGGCGTCTGCGAGGAACGTGGCAGCGGGGTAGACAAGATCGTCTTCCAAACCGAGTTCTACCAGCTCCCCGCCCCCTTGTTCGAAACCACCGAGGAACATACCCGCGCCGTGCTGTTTGCACACCGGGCGTTCAAGGACATGGACAAGGCCGACCGCATCCGCGCCTGCTATCTGCACGCCTGCCTGCGCTACGTGCAGCGGGACTACATGACCAACACCACCCTGCGCGAACGCTTCGGCATCGACGAAAAGAACAGCTCCATGGCCTCCCGCATCATCCGGGACACCCTCGAAGCGAAGCTGATTGTTCCATACGACGAGGAAGCCGGGCGGAAGTACATGAAGTACCTACCAGGGTGGGTCAGATGAGCATCGAGATCCTATTTGACGGCTGTTTGACTGGAGACTCATTTCCAAGGGGTCAACAAAACAATAAATTCAATAATTTCAATGACTTAAAAATGATCTGCTTATTTGACCGTTATTTGACTGGCCGGCTCGTGACCCGGGCAGAGGAAAGGCGGATTCCGGGGGGGAGGGCTGCGGGAGGTGCTGCGCGCATTGCCCACCGCGAACACCGTTGAACACTTCGAAGCACTCTTTCCCTGGAACCTCAACGCCGTGAATTTGATCACAGCGTAGCGAAACCAGGAAGAATGGGGTTTATGGAGCGCTTACTGCCAAACAATGAATGCGACACAAAAGGCGGAGCCCTCCATGGCGGGCCAGAAGCAACTGGATGCACTTCGGCAGGCCGTCGGCAAGACACTGGAGAAAAAGCGGCGCCTGCATCAGTACGCTGTGACCTGGCAGAACGGCAAGCCGGTTGTGATGGGCGAAGACGCGCCGCAAAACAGCGATGAGCCACCACGCTCATGAGGCTACACCATGCGCCAGGCCATCGAGGAAGGTTTCATCGAAGATGTGCTCAAGAACTACGTCGCCTACAAGACCTACTACAAGCCGGATCTTCAGGAAGTGGTCTCAAAGTGGCTGGGTGCTCAGGTTTACGATCAACTCAATCGAGAGCATGGGGAACGGGTCTGAAAAATTTCCCGCACGCGCCACAACGCCCCCTCACCGCCCCAGCACCCTGATCCCGATCCGCCCTATCTGGCCGCTTTCGTCGATCACGCTCAGCTGGTGTTCGCCGGGGCGGTCGAGGGTCAGCGCGAGGGGGGTTTCGCCCTGGCTGCTGCCGATGGGTTCGCCGCCCAGGAACCAGCGTCGCAGCCCTGCTCCGCCGGTGGCGCTGAGGTTGAGGGCGAGTGGGCCTTGGCGGCCGCCGACCAGGCGCACGATGTCGCCATCGCGCAGGCCAACGATCTGCAAGGGTGCGCTGGCTCGTGGGTCGGGGGGCGGTGGACAGGTCGAGGATCGGGGCGGGAGCCGCTGGGCGCGCTGCTCACGCGCGGGGAGCCAGGCCTCCAGCGCCGCCGGCCACAGAAGCAACTCGGTACGGTGTGCATTGGCGCAGTCGGGCGCCACCCACTGTCCCTCGCTGTCAAGCCAATGCACCAGGCGCTGCGCGCCGCCGCTCGGGTGGTCGAGCAAGGGCAGCGTGGGGGGCACAATGCCATCGAGCACCCACGCCTGACGCAGCTGGCGACAGTCGGGATGGGCTGCGAACAGCGTCTGACCGCCTGGCCAGCAGATGTCGCGCACGGCCACCGCAGCCGGTGCGGCCTCATGCCAGTCGGGCGCACCGCCGCGCACCAGTTCATGCACCTGAAACAACAACGGAGCGGCCGAGCCAACCCCGAACTGCGCCGCCACCGGCGTGCCGTCGGGACGCCCGATCCAGACGCCGATCAGGTAACGCGGCCCAACCCCGATGGCCCACGCATCGCGAAAACCGTAGCTGGTGCCGGTCTTCCAGGCCAGCGTGGAATGCGCAGCGGCATCCATCGCCAGCGGCTGGCCGGAGGCGCGCCGCCCGAGCAGGGTCTGGCGGACGATCCAGGCCGCGCCCTCCGACATTAAACGGCGCTCGACCAGGGGCGCATCGTCGAACCAGCGCAGGCGCGCGCTGCGCCCACCGCGCGCAAAGGCGCGATAGCCGGCCAGCAGGTCTTCCAGGCGCGTGCCGACACCGCCCAGGATGACCGCCAGACTGGGCGCGGCGTGGGGGGGCAGCACCAGCGGAACCCCCGCCTGCGTCAACTCCGCCTGAAAGCGACGTGCACCATACGCCTCCAGCAATTGCACTGCCGGCAGGTTGAGCGAACGTGCAAGGGCCTCGGCGGCCGACACCGGACCGGAAAAACCGCTCGCAAAGTTGCCGGGACGATACGTGGCATGCACCCGTGGCACGTCCTGCAGCAAGGACTCCGAATGAATCAGGCCGGCATCCAGCGCCAGACCGGTGAGGAAGGGTTTGAGGGTGGAGCCGGGAGAGCGCACCGCACGCACCATGTCGACATGGCCGAAGCGTTGCTCATTGTCAAAGTCGGCCGAACCGAGATAGGCACGCACGGCCATGGTGTCATGCTCGACCACCATCACGGCAGCGGAGGTGCGCGGTGGCAGACGACCCCGCCAGGCATGCACGAGGGCCTCGACACGACGCTGCAGACGGGCGTCTACGGTCGTGCGCACCCGTGCACCGGCGCGCTCGGCCACCACCCTGCGCGCAAACAAGGGGGCCAGCCCGGGCGGGTCGCGCGGCGCCAGCAACACGGCCTCCTGCAAGGCTTCATCCACCACCGCGTGCGGCCATGTCAGGTTGTCGCGCATGCGCATCAACACCTTGTCGCGTGCGGCCGTGGCACGTTCCGGGTAGCGGTCCGGGCGCAGGCGGCTGGGCGCCTGGGGCAACACCACGAGCAGGGCCGCCTCGGCATGGGTCAAGTCGTTGGGGGGTTTGCCCAGCAGCGTCCAGCTGGCAGCGGCAATGCCTTCGATGGTGCCGCCGAAGGGGGCACGGTTGAGATACAGGGTAAGGATTTCGTCCTTGCTCAGATGCCACTCAAGCTGCAGCGTGCGCGCCATCTGGCGCAGTTTTCCGCGCAGCGTGCGGGGATGTGGTTCGAGCAGGCGCGCCACCTGCATTGACAGGGTGCTGCCACCGGAGACGATGTGCCCGGCCTGCGCGTTGAGCCAGGCTGCCCGCGCCAGGGCCAGCGGATTGATGCCGGGATGTCGATAAAACCAGCGGTCCTCGTAGCCCAGCAGGGCCTGCAGGTACAGGGGCGACACCTCATCGGGCCGCACGGCATGGCGCCAGACCCCATTCACATCGGCAAAACGCCACAGCGGCGTACCGTCGTGCGCGAGCACGATGCGGGCGCTGTCCTCGGCGGGCAAGGGCAAGGGCCACAGGCGATCCGCCCCCCAGGCCAGCACCACCGCCAGCAGGCCCCCACCCAGCAGGGCAGCAAGCAGGCGGCGCCCACGACGCACGCCTGCCCGCCGTGCCTGCAACATGGCCTGGATGCGCATGCCCTCCGGCCTGTCAGCGTGCAATCACCTGCAAGTCCGGTGGCGTCTCGCCACGCCCCTGCACTTCCGGTCGATACATCGATTCGACCAGGGGCGGCGGGACACGGTACACCCCGGGCGTGACCGCGCGGGCCAGATACAGCAGATCCACGCGCTCGCCCTCGCCCAGCGTGACTGCGGCCACATAGCGGTCGCCCAGCCAGGCTTCGTGACGGGGGGTGTAATCGCCACGGCGCTGCAACAGCCCGTTGATCTCGGCACTGGCGCTGGGCAGGCGGGCGGAGCCGTCCAGCCGCTGGTTTTCGAGCTCCAGCCCGGCCGGCAGCAGGTCGACCACCAGCGCATCATGCACACGGCTGCGCGCGCGCAACGTCAGATGCACCAGCACCAGCTCGCCACTGTCGAGCGTATCCGTGACTTCGCTGCCATCGAGGCGCAGCATGCGCCGGCTGACCGCAATCTGATCCTCGTCCGCCGGCAGTGCACTGCGCGGATAACCGCTCAGCGTGGTGCGCTGGTAGAGCGTGGTGGTGCCTGCATTGCCGAGCTGGAAGTCCGGCCCCAGTTCGGTCTCCCCGAAACGCAGGGCCATCGGACGGTCACCTTCCACTCGCTGCAGGGTCGCTGCCGTGACCTCGGCCTGCCAGGTTTCCCCGGCACGCGACAGGCCATGGCGACCGGCAAGGAACAAGGCGTTGCGCTCCTGGGTGGACAGCCACGGACGCTCGCGCAGTTGCTCGCTGAGCATCAGGTGCAGCCGGTCGCGGGCACGCACCTGCAGCGCGTGCTCCTCGAACAAGGCAAGGGTCAGCGCGATATCGCGCAGCGGGCTGCCGTAGTCCCCGATCCAGCGGTTGCCATCGCGCGACCGCTGCAGCGCGGCATCGAGCAGGGTATCGCCGCGCGGGCCGTCACCCATGCGCTGCAGGGCAAACCCCAATTGCGCCAGCGCCAGCCCGGACGGCGCGTGCTCGTGCCGCTCGGCCAGCTGGCGCAAGCTGCCCAGCGGCGCCTGTCCATGGCGGGTCAGCACATAAGCCGCATAGGCCTGCACCGCAAAGCGGCTGCGCCCGGCGTTGTCGGTATAGGGCATTTCGATCTGGGCGGGATTCTGGAGATACGCGAGCAGGCGCTGGCGCACCGATTCCAGTGCCGCCTGGGGCACCGCAAATCCCTCTTCGGCGGCGCGCAGGAGGAAATCCCCGACATAGGCGGTCAGCCAATACTCTTCCGCGCCATCGCTGCTCCACAATCCGAAGCTGCCGTTGTAGCGCTGCATCCCGAGCAGACGCTCGATGCCGATTTCGATGCGGGTGCGGCGCGTGTCTGCGTCCTGACCACGAATGCCGAGCGTGGCCAGCAGCTCCGGCCGTGCGTACAGCGAGGGATACAGTCCGCTGGTGGTCTGTTCGGCGCATCCATAGGGATAGGCGAACAGCTCGCGCACATGCTCGGCCAGATCCAGCGGCGGGCGGGCGGAGAGCGTCACCGCCACGCTGCGCGCATCCAGCTGTCCATACTGGGGGGCCAGCTCGGCCAGCGACCAGGGACGGTCGCCAGGCTGCAGCGTGGCAATAAAGCTTGCCGTCTGCGCTGGCCAGGCCGGCCGCACGCCAATGCGCCACTGGCGTGCCAGCGGTGCAAACTGCTCATCCGGCAACGACAGGCCGGCGACGCTGAGGCTGAGCGTGCCCTCCCCCATGCCGATACCGGCTTCGAGCGGCATGCGCAGGGTGGCGCGCGCGCCCGGCGCCAGTTCGATGCGCTCGGGCCACTCACCGGATGCGGCCAGCAGCCCATCCACCTGCAGTTGCGGTTGCAGCGTCTGCGGCCGGTCGGTGAGATTGGTCAAGTCGATCGCCACCTCGGTGCGATCGCCCCCGGCCAGAAAGCGTGGCGCGGCAAGACTGGCCACCAGCGGCGCGGCAACGACAGTACGCGCCTCGGCCATGCCGTAGGCGCTGTCGCTCCAGGCCTGCGCCATGATGCGCAGTTCGCCGTTGAAGTCGGGAATCTCCAGGCCGATCTCGGCCGTACCGTCCGGCCCGAGCGTGACCGGGACTGACTGCAGCGCCACCAGTTCGACCGAGGTGATCGGCGAGCGTCCGCCCCGGTCGCTTTCCTGATCGCCCCCGAAATTGAGCTTGGCGCGGCGCGTGTCGCCCACTTCGATCAACTGCCCGTAAATGTCGAGGTGGTCGATGGCATAGCCACGGCGACCGAAAAAGGTCGCAAACGGATCGGGCGTTTCGAAGCGGGTCAGGTTGAGAATGCCGACATCGACCGCCGACACGATCACCCGCACTGTCTCGCCGGCTTGTCCGGGCAGGCTGATGCGTACTGGCAGGGTACGGTCGGGGCGCATTTTGTCGGGCACCTGAAGGTCGAGCGCGAGGCGTCTGTCCTCGCGATCCAGCGGCAGGTGCAACACCCCCACGGCACGACGCGGCACGGTGTGGGCGGTGCGTTCACCGGGGCGCACCACCAGCGCGCTCACATAGAGGTCATGGCGTACCCAGGTCTGCGGAATCGGCAGCTCGAAACGCGCGCCCTCCGCTGGCACTTCGATGGGTTGCCACCATAGCGGCCCTTCGGACGACTCCACCATCAGATACCCCTGGCCGGCGGCCGGCGCTTCGACCGCGATGCTCGCCACCTCGCCCGCGCGGTAGCGCGGCTTGTCGAGACTGAGGCGAATCTTGTCGGGGCGCACGTTGCCCTCCTCCGCGTTCTCCTGCCACAGGTAACCGGCGTGGAAACGGACGCTGGAGACGAGCCCGGTTTCGGGGTCCTCCGCCTCAAGCCGGTACCAGCCCCACTCGGTCGGCACGCCCACCTCGATGCGGTCATCGGCGGCGATGTCGTGACGCTCGGCCGACAACACCAGATCCTTCTGGTTGAAGCTGCTGCGCCAGCCCTCGTCGGACGAGAACTGCCAGAAGTAATCGCGCCGCTCCATCACCAGGCGCACGGTGACCCCGCTCGCCGCCAGACGCTCACCGGCCGGATTGGCGATCACGATTTCAAAGCGGGCCTCGCTCGACGCATCGACGCGTCCATCGGCAAACAGCGGCCGGATGCCGGGCAGGCGATGACCCGGCCACACCGGCACCGACATGCGCCGCGTCACCGGCCGGCCGCCGGACTCCTGCACGCTGGCCTGCAGGGTCAGCGACAAGGGCGAGCGCCGTTCGGCCCATTCGCTGGGCACGCTCAGCTCACCCTCGCCGGCCTCGTCGAGCCAGTGCTCGGAGAGCTCGATCACCCGGCGCTGCACTGCCTCGGTCGCGTCACCGAACTGGAAACCCGGCAGACCGGGCACTGCTTCGCGCAGCGGCTCGACGAACAGCTGCCCGATCAGGCGATTGCCCGATGCCGGGGCGCCGTACAGATAGCGTGCCTCAACCGTGAACTGCGCCTCGTCATGCGGCGCAAGGGGATCGGTCGCCTGGGGTGCGATGTCCAGCGCGAGGCGCTCGGGCAGGAAGTCCTCGACCAGAAATTCATACACGGCGGCGCTTTCGCCGCCCAGTTCCATCTGCATGCGCCAGCGCCCGGTCTGGGCGCTGTCGGAGAGCGGGTAACGGTATTGGTAGAGCCCTTCTGCGTCGGCCTGCCACACAAAGCTGCGCACCACCTCGCCATCGGGCCGCAGGATGCGGGTCGGAATGGGTTGGTGTGGCTGCGACGACAGGGCACGGCCATCGGCATCGCGCAGCAAGGCGTTGACCAGCACGGTTTCGCCGGGGCGGTAAAGGTCGCGCGGACCAAAGGCGAACAGGGTGAGCGCGCCGGCACGTGGCCCGCTGACCGGAAACTCGGCCAGATCGAGGGCGGCATCCTGCAGGCGGATCAGCGTGGTCGAACGCTCGCGGGTGGCAAGCAACAGGCGTGCGTCCTTGTGCGTGGGCAGGCGCACATGGCCATCGCTGCCGCTGCGCCCCTCGGCGAGCATCAGCCCCCTCGCATCGAGCAGCTCCAGCCTGACCTCGGCAAGCGGCACTCCGCCGTCAAGCGACTGCACGAAGGCATCGAGCGCGGCGGCACTGCGACGCACGCTCAGCCCGATGTCACTGCGGCTGAACACCGTCACCGGCAGGCTGTATTCGAAGGTCCCACTCCGGCGCATCACCGCAACGAATACCCCCGGCTCGGCCAGCGCGGCAATGTCATCGAGCGGCAGCATCAGACGCTCACGCGTATTGGGGGGCGGGTTGAGTGCAAACTGAGCGGTATGCACCAGCTGCGCCTTGGCTGGCAGATCGCCCAACTGCCACAGCTCCATCGCCGACTGCCGATTCCATTCGGACAGAAAACCGTGCAACTGCTCCGGCCGGATGCGGAAGAACTCGACATCGACCTTATCCACATTGAGCGCAATCACCGGCAACCCATCGGCCAGCCGCAAGGGCAGCAGCGAACCACGGCTGGCAAAGCCAAGCGACGGCGTCTGCGCACGAGTGGTGAGCGTATGCGACGCCGTCCGGCCCAGTTCCACCCCGGCCACGCTGCGCAGGCCGGCGGCGATCTGCAGGCTGAGCCGGCGCTCGGGCTCGAGCGGCTGACGGCGCAGTTCCTGAAGATTGTCGGACAGCACCCAGCCCCCCTCCAGGCGCCCGCCCTGCGCATCGGCAAGCGTCAGCAAGGTATCGAAGCGCTGGTCCGGGTCCAGCGGCACCGAGAACGACACCACCAGTGCGCTGGCACCCCGCACGTCGAGCTCGGACACATCGACCACCGACAGGGGCTGGTTCGCATGCTTCGCCTTGAGCGTGGCCACATCCGCCACCACTGCGGCTGCCGGTGGCTGCACCTGTGCGGTGGGCTGCACCTGTGCAGCCACGCCACCCGGCGCCATGGCCTGCGCCTGTGCCGGCGGCTCGGTGACTGCTCCAACCGGCTCGGCCCGCTCGCCGCCGCACCCTGCCAGCAACGCCGCCGCCCACACCCCACCCACCAGCCCCCGCCACCGCTTCATCACGCCACCTCGATCGATTGAATTGCGACAACCCCGGACAGTATGACCTACAGATCCAGCCAGTTCAAAAGCCCGCGCAGGCGTTGCTCGGAAGCGGTATCGAAGCGCTCGATCCCCATGCCCTTGAGCGCGGTCCGCCCCGCTTCGGTGGCGCTCAGGCTGCGCAACTGCGTCTGCACCGCCTCTACCTGTTCGCCGCTGAAGCGTCCATGCGCGATGACCGGGAAGAAGGGCTGCAGCCTGCCCTTGTGCAGCACCGGATGGCCGGCCTTTTCCCACTGGCGGGCCACGCCGGCATTCGAACCCAGTCCCCCCACATCGGCAAAGGCATTTTCGAGCGCAAAGGCCACCGCCCCCTGCTCCCGCATGTACTGCACCTCTTCAGTGGCCAGATCGACGCCCATCTCCTTCAGCTCTGCACGGCAGACCTGGCTGATGTAGCTCACCGCCTCCGGCATCGCCCAGCGCTTGCCCTTCAGGTCGGCAATCTGGCGGTACGGGGTACCCTGCGCGGCAACGATGTAGCAGGCCGTCTCCGGCAAGGTCGTGGCCACATAGCGGTAGCCATGATCGCGCAATGCGCGCGCCGGGTAGTCGCTCGGGCGGGCGGCCACGAAATCGTAATACCCGCTCCTCATCCCTTCTTCAAGCGTCTTGAACTCGCGCACGAACACCACATTCACCTGCCGGCCCAGGCCCCGGGCAATCGCATCGGCCAGCGGCCTGTACTTGGCCAGCGCAACGGAATGGTTGAGGCTGTCCGAAGCGCCCTCGCTGACGCCCAGAATCACTTCCTGCGCAACAGCGGGCGCAGCGTGACAGACAGCGGCAAACACCAGACCGCGCAACATGTGCGTTGACATTTTCATGAACATTTTCCCTGCTTCGTCAGTGTGACGTGATTGACCATCCGATTGAATAATCGGGTCTTACACTCCCCTGATTATTCAATCGTATTCATGATATACGAGAAAAACATGAAAATCCGGAGATGCCCGCCCGCATCCGGTGCCATAAAAGTCCGCCAGGCAGGCTCGCAAGGTCCGGTTTTCAGCGCCACTTCGCCCACGGATTGGTAAACTTGCGGGCTTTGTCCGTCAGGGGCTGGTGCATCCAGCCGGCTGCCAGGGCATTCCCGACCGATCCTTTTTTACTGTTGCAGGACTCCGCCATGGCCGTTCAACGCATTCTCACCGGCATCAAGCCTTCCGGCACGCCGCACCTTGGCAACTACGCCGGAGCGATCCGCCCCGCCGTGGCCGCAAGCAGGCGCACCGATGCCGAGAGCTTCTACTTTCTTGCCGATTACCATGCGCTGATCAGCACCACCGATCCGGTGCGGGTACAGCGCTCCACGCTGGAGATCGCGGCCACCTGGCTGGCAGCAGGGCTGGATAGTGAGCGGGTGTGGTTTTACCGTCAGTCCGACATCCCCGAAATCCCCGAACTGACCTGGCTGCTGTGCTGCGTTGCCGGCAAAGGGTTGCTCAACCGCGCCCACGCCTACAAGGCAGCGGTCGATCGCAACAACGCCGAGGGCGAGGAGCCGGACGCAGGGGTGAACATGGGCCTGTTCAACTACCCGGTGCTCATGGCGGCCGACATCCTGATGTTCAAGGCACACGCGGTGCCGGTGGGGCGCGACCAGATCCAGCACATCGAAATGGCGCGTGACATTGCGGCGCGCTTCAACCACCTGTACGGCGAGCATTTCGTGTTGCCCGAAGCGGTGATCGATGAGGCCGTGGCCACCCTGCCCGGCCTTGACGGGCGCAAGATGAGCAAGTCCTACGACAACGTGATTCCCTTGTTCGCGCCCACCGCCGAACTGCGCAAGCGGGTGTTTTCGATTCTCACCGACTCACGCGAGCCGGGCGAACCCAAGGACACCGAAGGCTCGGCCCTGTTCCAGCTGTATCAGGCCTTTGCCACCGAGGACGAAACCCGGGCCATGCGCACCGCATTTGCCGACGGAATTGCGTGGGGCGAGGCCAAGCAGGCGGTGTTTGAACACATCGAGCGCGCGGTGGCCCCGATGCGCGAGCACTACGAAGCCCTGATCGCGCAGCCCGAACTGATCGAGCAGAAGCTGCAGGAAGGGGCTGCGCGGGCGCGCACGATTGCCACCCCTTTCATTGCCGAGCTGCGCCACGCCGTGGGCCTGCGCCCACTGCACCGCATCGCCACCGCCGCCACCCCGCAGCGCGAGCGCACGCAGGCCAAACCGCAGTTCAAGCAATATCGCGAGGCTGACGGGCAGTTCTATTTCAAGCTGGTCGATGGCGAAGGTCGCCTGTTGCTGCAAAGCCGGGGGTTTGAATCGCCCCGCGAGGCCGGACAGGCCGTGGCGCGGATCAAGCAGGCCGGCGAACAGGCCAGCTTCAGCGATGTGGCCGAACTGGCCGAGGGCGTCAACACGCAACACGTGCTCGACGCACTGGCGGCTTTCGCCAGCGAGTGAGGGCCTGATCCTGCGCATGCCCGGCCCATGTGTGCAGGCCACTGCCCACATGGGCTTCGGGCGGGAGACATGACCTCCGACGGCTCCGCACTCACTCGCAGCCCGAGGCAAACCGGTAAGCGTGCTTGCCCCCCCGCTTGATGGCGTACATGGCTTCATCGGCCTGGGCCAGCAAGGTGGCTGCGTTCAGGCCATGTTCCGGATACACGGCGATGCCGACGCTGGCGCCGACCCGGCAGACCGTGCCATACACCTTGATCGGTTCGCGCAGCACAGTCATCAGCTTGACCGCCACCCGCTGCGCATCGGCTGCGTCATCGATCACCGTAAGCACGATGATGAACTCATCCCCACCAATGCGCCCAGCCGTATCCGAACTGCGCACACAACCTGCCAGACGCTGTGCTATCTGGCGCAACACCTCATCGCCCGCCGCATGACCCAGGGTGTCGTTGATCTCCTTGAAGCCATCCAGATCAATGAACAGTACCGCGCAGCCATGCCGCCCCTGCCCGGCCCGGTCCACCGCCTGGTGTAGCTGCTCGGTGGTCAGGCGCAGGTTGGGCAGGCCGGTAAGCGGGTCAAAATTGGCCAGGCTCTGTGCCTCCTGCAGGCGCTGACCGGCCAGCACCGCCGCCAGATAGGCACTCACTGCCTGCACGGTTTCCACATCGCTGCGCCCCAGACGTGGCAGAAAGGGCCGCTGCTCACGCAGGCGCCCGGTAACCAGCACCGCCACAATGTCCCCATGCAGCACCACCGGCGTCGAGATCAGATAAGGCAGTGCCAGAGCTGTGCGCACGCTTTCTAGGCGCGCCTGTGGATCGGCCCGGGTGATCAGCACCGGGCGCAGGGGGTCGAGCATTTCATCCGGCAGGTGGATGGGGGTGCTGGAAATGGAATCACGTTCCTGGTGCGCGTAGCCCTGCAGCACGCTTGCACGGTAACGCCCACCCTCGTCAGGCGTGAGCACGACCGTACGCTGCATGTTGAGCGCCCCATTGATGCGGCGGCTGATGGCATGAAAGGCACTGGCATAGTCCGTATGCTGTCCCAGCGTAACGGCCAACTCCCCCATCAGGGTGAAGCCACGACGCTTTTGCTCCAGCTCGTGCCGGATGGCCGCTGCCTGGGTATCGGCCCGCACCAGACTGGCTGCAAGCTGCTCGGTGCGCCTGCGCAGATAAGCCACTTCGGCACGCAACTCTTCCAGTTCGCTGAAGGGCTCATCGGGGCTGTTCGGGAAGGCAGGCATGGCGGTTGTCTCGCGCAGGAAAGGGTCACACACTGAACAGGCAGAACACGCCCGTCCAGTCGAGAGCTCGCGGCCGGCCAAGCACAGCGCCAAGCTCCACACCGGAGTAGATACCCAACAGGGGCGCACGGCCGCCCACCACGCGCTGTACGTGTGCCGCGTCCTCCTCGTCGATCCCGGCATAACCGGCGGCACGGCCGGCACAGTCGATGTAAAGGGCAAACACCGGATGGCGCCCGTCCAGTTGTTCAAACAGGCTTTCCACCCGAGGGGCGATGTAGTCCATGTTCACATTGCGGTGCATGATCTGAAACTGGGTGCCTGCGACCATGTCCGGTTCGAACATGACCAGGCCACCACGCTTCCGGTCAATTTTCAGGCACATGCGGTTGACATAGGTCGATTCGTCGAAATCCCCCCACTTGTTGCCCTGGTTCACGCCGAGCGTCAGGAAAAAACCATAGTCCTCGGGGGCTACCGAAGAGCCCAGGATGTCACCGATCACCTCGAGCGCGGGCCGGCCATCGATTTCAAGAATGGTCTGCGCATCGGCCCGGGTCACCGTGTAGTAACCAGTGCAGGGCTGGCAGCCATGCATGATGATGCTGTCCATGCGCACCCCACCGCTGAAGCTCAGCGCCAGCGCGTGCCGCTGGGTCAGGCCCTCGCCGGTCCACTGACGGGTGGGGGTGCCAACCATGTCACCCGCCAGCCCGGCACCGACCACCGCTGGCAGAAAACCGAGCCCGGCCTCAATGCCGTCAAGCAACGGCGTGGCCATGATCAAGCGCATACTGCCCTGCGTACGATTGACCGTATCGTAGAGCAGCAGAACCGGCGTGGTCTTGGTAACGCCGTGCTGTGCCAACTGTCGCCCGATGCGCTGGCCAACCACGGCTTCACCTTCGGCCAGATCGCCTTCGGCCACCACAGCGCAGGCGCCACTGTCGAAACGAAACACCGCCAGCCCAAGCTGATCGCCCGCATATCCCAGACGATCATTGGTGATTGCCCCGACAGCCCCGCCGCCGACAATGCGTGCCCCCTGCCCGACCACTCCGGCCACGGCATCGCGCAAGATTTGCGCGTCGTGGCGCACGGTGGCAAACATCAGCACCAAGTCACAGGTCCGCAATCGAGCCTGGGCCAGCGCCTCGCGTGCGGCTTCAGCACCGGCAACTGCGGTGTCGGGATTGTCGCTGTAACCCACGCCGACCTGCATGCCTGTTACTCCAGCGCCTCGATCACGGTCGTGCTGGTCACCGCAACCGGCTTGAGATAGGTGTTCAGGATGGCCGACTTCCGGTCAAGAGTCTCCTTGCTGCGCAGCAACTGCGCTTCCGTTCCCCGCCCCTTCAGCCGGACGGTGTAGTGAATGCCCGAGGCTCCGCATGGCACCTCCCGGTTCAAACCCAGCACACCGAGCAAGTTCCAGTCGATCTCGGTCTCCACCTCCAGGCTCTCGATTTCGGTGCCAAACAGTGCCGCATTGGCCGCAATGCCTGCTGTCAGACAACCGCACAGCGCCGCCGCCAACATCTCCGCCGGGTTTGGGTACTGGTCATTGCCGCCCAGCGGAGAAGGTTCGTCCATGGAAACGGTAAAAGACCGCCCCGGGCGCGAAGCCACTTGTCCGTTCGAATAGAATTCGTTGACCGTAGCATCACATCGGGCGCCGCCTTGCCAACGGGATTTGGCCACGAACTTCACTGCGGCCACCCCGCCATCCTGCTTTGCAGCCTCGACAAACGCGCCGATGGACTCCAGATCAATCCCGTTCAATCCCTTGGTCATGCGTACCGTGCTCCTGTCGTGTGGTGAGTAACATCGTCTTGGTGTCCGCACATCGTATCCGCAACTTCACGGCAGCACCACAGAGGCGCCGCCCTGGTGCCCCCGCAACGACTCAATGCACCGGTTTACTCAGCACATCCACTCGCTGGGGATTGAAGAAGGTTGCACCTTCCGCAGTGAGATGGGCTTCGAAGCGCCGGCGGACCTCGGCGTAGCACTCGGGAGACAGGCGGTGCTCGGTGTGGGTGACCTGAATCATGCGTGCGTCGAATTCAGCAAAGTCGGCAAAGGCGCTGCGGGTCTGAAAGAACAACTGCCGCTCCAGGTTCAGGATGCCGCGCTCGACCGCCCCGCATACGGCCCCAAACGCGGCTTCCCGCACGCTTTCTTCGTCATGGAAAAGGCGCATGACCTCGTTCATCTCGCCGGCAAACACCGGTTCGGAAATCCACGCCAGCCCACCCGGACGCAACACCCGGGCAATTTCTTCCATGGCCCGGGTCATGTGCCTCACCGGCACATGGTGCAGGGACTTGAGCATGATCACGATGTCGAAGCTGTCCGCTTCGGCAGGAATCGCCTCCGCCCCGCCCTGCGCGAAACGGACCTGAGGCAGGTCGTCGATCAGCAGGTTGCGAGCGTGCTGGATGGCGTCCACCTCCAGCGCGAGGATCTCGCGCACCCGGCCGCTTTCAGCCAGGGTGCGCGTTTTCTGCGCGCGCCCACACCCCAGTTCAAGCACACGCGCGTCGTCGAGGGGCAATTCGGCAAGCATCAACTGGACTTCGTTGCAGCGCCGGGTCTGGCCGGGATCGGAAATTTTCATGGTGGGCATGAGCAGGTCATCGAATGAGAAACTGGCCCGATTCTAATTCGAATGCCGGAAACGTTCCCAGTCCAGTTCGTTCATTCTCATTCGTTCATGTTCCACGCTGCTTTCTTCGTGCCTCAATAAGCTCACGCACCCCTGCATAATTTTCTGCGGTGCACATCAACCGAATGTCCCACGCCCCCCCGCACACCAGAATCTGGCGTGCCGCATCGTCGTATTCGACGCGGCGCACTTCCTTCCAGCGCGTCACCGGCGCCCAGGCGGTCCACACCGCCCCCCGCCAGGTCGCCCAGAAAACAAACATCGACAGCCAGAACAGGCGTTTGTCGAGCTTGCGCTGTTGCGGCGAGGGCCGGATCGCCACCCCCCTGGCATCCACCACAAAGGTCACCTCACGGCTGCGCAACACGGCCTTGATGAACACCCACAGCACGACGAATCCAAGCACGCACACGCCCAGCAGCATGGCCGCCGGACCACCGCTCGAAATGCCCTCCGCTTCCATCACGCGCTTGCCGATGACGAGCAGGACCAGTCCGAAGACAACGAGCAACGCGAGACTGGCCGGACGCCCCGGGCCGCCTTCGCGCAAGCGCGAGAAGCGTGGCACCTGGCCCTGCCAGCGCAGGACCGGGGGGGCGTTGGCCGGCTCCGGAGAAGCCGTTTTCACACGCGTCATTTGACGGCCTCATGTGACGCCGGCTCACGACACGCGACGCTCACCCGCTCACCGCGCAGCAACGCCCGCAAGCCACGACCATTACGGTCGATCCGGTATATCCGGAACGGGTCTTCATCGGCCGCATGAATATCCAGATAGCCAGAAAAGTGCAGGCTGCGCCCGTCCGGGGTCCATGCGACATCGAGCACCGTAACCGCCTCGGCAGTGAGGCGCAGATTCTTGCCAAGCCCGAGAAACCGGTCATGCACGAACAGCGCGCTGTTCGGTTCGTGCATGACACGCGAAAACAGTGCGCTGCCCGGCACCAGCCGGGTATAGGCGAACACTGTGGGATCGTGCGGGGCAGGCAGTACGCGGTCGGTGCTGGTGACCGTCTCGAGGCCGGCGCCGATGATTTCAGGCAGCGGAACACTGTCGGATGCGCCGCCAGCGAGACCGATCCGCTTCAACACCGTCATGTCATGGACAGTGATCGCACTGCCGTCGGCGATCCAGCCCAGACTCCACCAGAGATGGGACGTCGAACCCGGCGCGCTGGCGACCCGGCGAGCGGGGCCGCCGGGCGACCACAGCACCAGGTGACTGCGGTAATCGCGGTCGGTTTCGATGAAAGCCAGCCGGCCCCCGTCGGGCGACCAGGCCGCCTCGCCGATGAAAGCCCCTTCACCCGCTCGATACACCCATTCAGGGTGATTGCCGTCGAGCCTGCGCACATGAAGCTCGCGCCCCGGCTGCCCAATGGCGTCCGCCGGAGTGCAATAGGCCAGCCGCCGCGCGCCACGCTCGAGCGCGGCACAGCCCCCTTGCACAAGCTCGCGCTCACCGTCACGGGCATGCCACAGCCAAATCGTGCCTTGACGCTCGACCGCGAGAACGGCATCGCAATCGCCATCCGCCGCCACTGAAACCGCCGCCATCACAAGGGCGACGGCAACGCCCCAACGCAAGCATGGCACTGCTGGACGCAACCGGTTGTTCATCGTCATTCCTCCTGCACTGCCCCGCCTCGGTCGCGCTGTCGCGTTGCGACTTCACGCACCTCGACCAGACGCTGGTGCAAGCGCTGAAGCTGAACCCGCTGCGCTTCGTCGAGCACCCGTCCCTCTTCGCCATCGCTCCAGCGTGCGATCCGCCCGGCATCGGCACCGAACAGGTCGAGGCCATGACGCCGCATGTGCAGCGCCAGCGCGTCGACCGCCTCAGCCTCGTCCGGCAACGCACCGAAAGCACGCAATGCACGGACCGTCAGACGCTCGTTCGCGGCCAGTTCGACGAGTTGGCGGTCGAATGTCGCTGCGGGCATGGCCACCACGGGCTGGGGCGACGGCGCCACGCTCGACGGCTGAAGCGGCGACGCATCCGGCAAGGCATCGCGATAGCGCATCACGATCAGCGATGGCTGCAGCACTGCGAGCGTTGCGTCGTCCATTCTGCTCATGTGTTGTGGCCGTACGGCAGCGAGCACATGGCCGAGGGGACTGACCGCCATCCCGTCGAAACGCCGGAACGGAAACGACCACAGCGGCAGCGACTCCAGCAAGCTGCCGTCCGCGTCGAAAACATGGAACTCGTCATCCATCGTGGTGTAGACCCGACCGCTGCGGTCGCTGCCGGCAATGCTGAAAAACTCGGGGGAATGCTCCAGACCACGCTCTGCAAAGGTGTGGCCATAGGGGCCCCATTCCCGGGAAATCTTCCCATCGGCTTCGATCACGACCAGCCGCCCCCGTGGGTCATGAGCACCATCGCGGGAGCGCAACAACGCCAGGCGGTCACCCGGCAAAGCCGCCACCGAAACGCCTTCGTAAGCCGAATTGAACCCGGGGCTGCGACGCGACCGGTACGCCCCTTCCGCGCTCACCGTGTCGATATGGACCTCGCCCCTGCTGACTTCGCTCGCCGGACTGCCGACCAGAATGTACTGACCTTCATAGCCGACACGCAGCTCGCGCGGCACGAAGCGGTCATCCTGACGCACCTCCGGCAGCTCCAGCACGAGACGCTCACGCAGCGTGCCGTCCCGCTCGAAAATCAGAATCTCGGGCCGCATGCTGCGTTTATAGTAGGAGAACAGCACCGCAATCGCGCCATCGGGCGTGAAATCCAGATCCAGATGCCACAGCCGGCCAACATCCTCTTCCGGGAAGTGCGCGCTCAAATCCCACTCCGCGTGCGGATACCCCCCAGCGTCGAACACCTGCAGGGTGTTGTTGGCGATATGTCCGATCGCGGCAAAGCCATCGGCCGCGAAAACTGGACGCGTAAACCCGGCACGGAACGCCCCACCGCCATACGAAAACGGTCGTTCAGGCTCGAATGGAGGCGGCGTATCCATGTCCAGCGAGGCGACGATGCGATCAATGAGGTCGGGCATCCGATCATCGAGCGCCTCCGACAGCATCACGTTGAGCATGCGATACGTGCCGTCGGTTTGCGGCATCGTCTCGATCACTGCCCCCATGATCATGGTCAGCAACTGGTCGGAACCCGGCTCGACGGCACCGACGGCTCGCACCACCAGTTTGAGTGCCGGCACTCCGGCAAAGACGATGTCTTCTTCGCTGATCTCGACATGCCGGACGGCATCCGTTTCGAAACCCTCGGCAAGCTCCATCACGAACCCCCGGTAGCCGTGCTCGGCATGGCGTCGCGGGGGAGGCTCCGCGCCCCACATCACCGCCCCGCTGGGCAGGGCCATCAGCGCCTCTTCGGACAACTCGCGCAATGGGCCGACAGGACCATACAACGGGTGAATTCCCGTGTAATACCCGACAGAGCGCCCATCGACCACCATTCGCCAGTCTTCCGGAACAGATAAATGGAAGTCGCCGAACCAGCGCGGCTTGAAGGTGGGTGCTTCGGCATTCGCCTGCGTCATGAGCAACGTCCCGGCGGCACAAAAGCATACCCACAACAACCTGCACAGAAACACGATGCAGCAGCGAAACGCTCGGAATGTCATTGTCTGGCTCCCAGGGTAGTCGACATCATTTGAACCTCAGGTGGTCGGGCAGGATGGGCGGCGGGTCCTTGAGCAGCCGTGCAAAACCACTGCGCACGCGCTCGACGTCCACCGAGCCGCCGTACATGCCCACGAACTGCTCGAGCATCGCCAGGCGCTGCGCCTCCGACACGGCTCCCACGTCCTCTTGCGCGACCGCCATCGCCTGATACTTCTCATCCAGCGTCGCGCCCGGGAAATGGGCCAGTGCCGCTCCCATCTGCCCTTCGATCATCGCCGCCATGCCGGTCACCGCCTGGCGGTTGGCCGCACGCTCCCGCGCATCGCCGCTCAAAGCAAACACCGCGACCAGGGTTCCACCGCCGGCCACCAGCGCGCCGCTGTCGCCGTCATAGAGCAGCACACGCGCCATTCCGGAGTCTTCGCTGCGGAAACGGCGGGAAAGCTGGGCGACCTCGGTTCGCCACACCTCCGTGGTATCGGTGAACGCCCACACGAACACCGGATTCTTCGGCATCAGTCGTGGCGGCAGGCTGGCATGAACGCGCGTGTCTTCGTCCGCGAAGGCAAACACCGCAACCGGCAGGCGCAAGGCCGCCATCGGACCGGCCTGCGGCACATCGAGCCGGAGCGCGAAGTTGAGCGGCTCGGGGCGCGAGTCGACGACCAGCTCGGCCTCGAAAGGCAGTGCACCACCGGTCACGTCGTTGCCGACGCGGGCAGACACCCAATGCGCCTGACTGTCACCCGGCACCAGCACGCGGCCGGGCTGCGGGGCGGTGTCGAGGATCACCAGACGCTCACCGTCGGCACGCACCTGCAGGCGGTAGGACGGCTGCGGCTGCGCGGCAAGATTGAGCACACGCAGCGGGATGCGCACCGTCTCACCGGCCTGCGGCAGACCATCGGCGTTGTTGGGCGAGTCATCGCGCTTTGCATCGTCGACCGGGCCGTCGATGACCACGACGAGCGTTTCGCCGGGCTCCACCACCAGCGGCAGCCGGGGTTGCGCGACGTACGATTCACCCGCCACACGGGCATCCAGCTGCAGATACGAGGGTTCGCTCTGCGTCACCGCCTGCGCGGTGAGCGTCCACGCTTCGAGCGGGCGTGGGGTCCCTCGCACCAGCCGCACCACCGTCCGGGAGGTCGGCGGTTCGTCGAATTGCAATGGCTCCGCCACACTCGGCGTGAGCACCAGATCCGCTATCGGCTGCGGCTCGAAGGTTTCCACGCTCAGCGACAGCATCACGTGCTCGCCCCCGACGATCCGCCCTTGTCGTGGCGCTGCGTCGGGCTCATCTGCGGGCCGAATCGCGTGTTCGGCAATCTCGAGGCTGAGCAGATAGTCGAAATCCACGGTCAACTCGCGCGGGCGCTGACTGCCCTCGGCCAGCACGGTCAGTTGCAGCCCATGGCGGCCCGGTCCAGGGCTTTGCGCGGTGAAGCGATGCTCCGCCACCAACACCCTGCCCTGGTTTTCCTGTGTGACCTGCTGCGCCAGATCGTGCGTACCCAGGCGTACCCGCAACGTGTCGGGACGCCACCGCGTTTCGCTCGCTTCGATACGCAAACCCAGTATTGGCGGAGAATCGCGCCTGGCGGGCTGGAACTCTGCCGTTACCGCCACCGGCTCGACCACCCATATCGGCACCCGGGCACTGCGCTCGAAGCGCTCACCACGTGGTGTCTCGATCGCAAAGTCGAGCATGATCTCGCCTTCATCATCGAAGGCGGCCTGTCCGACGGCGAACGGCACCTCCAAGTCCATCGGGCTGGCCCGGGACAGCGTCCATGTGCCTGCCGAAGCGTCGCCCAGCATCACCCACTCGGGGGCTCGCATGCGGAGCAGATCAATCTGCCATTCGTGCCCGGGGTCTGCCTGTGTGGCGGTCTCGATCCGCAGCGCGGCCCGATGCCCGTCGGTATGCGGCGAAACGGCCAGCCATCGCGATTCGGGCATGACCGATTGCGGCCTGTCCTGCGACCAGGCCTCGCGGTGAAGCAGGCGTGCTTCATCTTCCCCCGCAGTCAGGCCGGAAACGGCCACCGCCAGACCATGATCGACGATTGCCTCGATTCGCCCCGCAGTCTTGTACCGGTGAAAACGGCTATAGTCGGTGGCCACCGGACAATATGGGCAGGACGGCGTGAACTGCAAGCGCCAGTCGAACTCCACCAGATAGACTCCAGGCCGACTCAGCGCGACTTCCCAACCGTATTCAAGGTCATCAAGACTGCATCGCCCCTGCTCCTCGCGCAGTTTCACGAGGGTATCGCCTTCTTCACGCGACAAGGTCCAGAAGCAGGTGACGCGGTCGTAGTAATAGGTACCCTCCCGACCATCCGTCCCGCCCAGCAGACGAATCTGCGTCCGCATGCGCTCTGTCGCATCCCGCACGACGTTCCAGTCTCCCATCGACTGCACATTGACAGCGACCCGCACCGGCTCCGCCGTCTCCTGATCATTCTCCGGCGCGGGCAGACGCACCGGATCGGGCTCGAAGGCGACCAGAAACGGCTGGGTGGCCAGATGGGTTTCCATCACCACCAGCGCATCGTCGAAAGCCTCCTGAATCACCAGCCGTTCGTTCAGCCACATCTGGAGAATCGGCGTCGTGCACCGGCCGACCAGTGCATCGCGCCGCCCCTCGTCGGCACGCCGCATCGCCTCGCCGCGCTCGACGCCATAATCGCGCTGAGTTGCCTGATCCGCAAAGTAGAACATCTGGTTGCGTACTGATGCCGCCCTTGCGAAGCGTTCTGCCAACTCGCGGGCGTCGGTCGAAGCGCGAAGAAATCCTTCGGAACCCTTCACTTGAGAGATTCCGGCGAGCAGGTTCTCGCAGTCCTGGGTCATCGACACGACCGCAAAGCCGAACGATTTGGCTTCATCGAGGATCCCGTCCACCGCTTTCGCGAGCAGGCCCACGGGCAGATTGACCAGCATGCCGACCTCGAGCCCGGCCTGTTGTGCCGCAGCGAGAAAACCTTCCTCACCCGCAGTCGTGGCAACCCCGGCAACGGAAGCATACGTCGCATAGGCGATCACCGCCTTCAGCGCTACGCTGCCGACAGCCGCCATCTGCTCGGTGGGCAGCTTGAGCTGCAGTTCGGTGAGTGCGTTGCGAAGCCGTGTCCAGCGTGGATGCGGATCGGTCAGCAGATGCTTGACCAGACGCCGCTCCTTGCCGCTCATGCGCAAGTAACCTTCGATCAATCGCCCCTCGGTGTGGGCGTTGCCGATGGCACGCTGAATGCGACCCGACTTCAGCAGTGCCGTCGCCCTGGCAGGATCATTCTTCGCCGCTTCCTCGAGCATGCGCACGAGCACATCGAGCTCCCCGGTGACCGGACTGCTGCCCACACCCAGCAGATTACGTGCTTTCCTGATGTCGTTGAGGGTGCGACCGAGGTGCTTGGCAACCTTGTCGGCGTCGCCCGCCACCAGGGCGTCGGTCCCCTTTGCAAGCCACTGCATCGCGTTGCTGATCGAACCTTCCGGCGTGAAGGTCATGGAGCTTTGACCGAAATGGTAAAGCTCGGCATTGTTCACCCATACGCGCCCATTACGACTGTAGATCAGTTTTCCAGTCTGCCGCTCGTACGACTGCACGTAGGACGCCTTGCCGGTACCCCAGATGCCATCTGCGGCCTTTTTCTCGATATCGGCAAGCGACATCGGTCTCGAAGCGTCGATCCCAAGATTCGGATAACCACGCAATTCGTCGCGAAAGATGCGTGCCGCGTGATTGGCATTTTCCGCATGCACCACCAGTTGCTCGGGCGGATAGACATTGATTGAGCTGAGCACGCGATGTCCCGGGGTACCCGGGGCCACCGAACCGTACTTGCGCCGCACCGCGTCGCGGATGTTTCCTTGCACCTGGCGCCATTTCTCGAGGGCGGCACGGTTGTTCACGCCTTCGGGCAGAATCACCTTCAGGTCGTGATCGGACACGCTGTCAAGATGCCGGGTCAGGTTGTCCGGAGACATCGGATCGTTGTATTTCGCGCTCCCGGTCCACGATCCGATACCGAGCAGCCCAACCTCCGGATCGCGCGCCACGACCTCCTGAAGAATCTCCATCAGTTGTTCGTTGGTGCGCTGGGCATGCGCGAGTGACGAAACCCACAGCACCAGCCCGACCAGCATCAGCAGCCGGCATAGCCATCCGCCGGGCAATGGCCTTGCTCGCCTGCCCGTTTTCACCTTGGTCTCATCGAAAACCCGACACATGTCCGACTCCTACTAGCGTCCACCGCCGCCGGAAAAGCCCCCGGAGAATCCACCTCCACCGCCAAAGCCGGACGACGACGTCGGTGGCTCCAGCGCGGCATCGTACATGAAGCGCAAATCGCGCAACTCCCCGGGCGAGAGGCCAAAAACGTTGGGAGCAACGACGACCTCAATGCCGTCATGGCCATTCTGAATGTTTCGCATCGACAACAGCAGTCGCCGCTGTGTCATCTTTCACGTGCCGACTGTCATCCGTGCTGTAAACTTCGGCCAATACTCAAGCAAATTCGGCGATGTATCTTCTTTCACACGATCTGCTCCGCGCAGCGACCTTTGGCTTCTATGTCTGCTGGTTGACCGTGTTTCCGATGAGCGGCGCCCTGCTGGAGGCCCCCGAGTGGATGCTCTGGTTTCTCGTTCCGCATGCGCTCGGACTGCTTGCATGCGGGTGGAAACTGCCCCTGCCGGCCCTGCGCCCCCTCGCAATCGCAGGTACCGCAACCTGCGTGACCGCCAGTGTGCTGTACGTGCCCGTCGGAGCACACGGGGCCCCCTGGGTGCTTTTGCTGCTGGGCCTGGCTGCGACACCGCTCTCCATTCAGCAAGGACTGCTCCTGCGCGATTGCGCTCAACCCACCCTGCACGCTGCACTCGGACTGGCGACCGGAAACCTGCTGGCCATGGCGGTTACACTGGCCACACTGCCTGCCATCATCGTTCTACCCCTGGTTTCACTCCCGCTGCTGCTGGTGCTGGCATTCGCCTGGACAAGTTCCCAGCAAACGAACACCCCCCCGCCCGAAAACGATTCTCTGCCTTCCGCACAGCGCGGTTACCTGCATTTCATCCTGTTCTTTCAGATCGTCAGTGGACTGATGTATGGCGGCCTGTATCCAGACCATGCGATGCACACCGAAACGCGGGGGATCGAGTTACTCCCGTACGTAGGGGGCGCTCTGATTGCGGCACGACTTTTCCCCGGCAATCGCGACCGGGTTCTGCTATTCGGCACCCTGGCGGCCCTGCTTGCCTTTGCAGCCTGGCAACTGCTTCCAGTACCGTGGGGCGTGCATCTGGCGATGATGACCATGTTGCTGGCGGCCGGTCTCGTTGACCTGTTTCTGCTCGCCTGGGTACTGTCGCTCACCCATACCGTCCGGGCCTACGGAATCGGCGTCGGCGTACTGTGCAGTGGCATCGTGCTCGGTCACTGGCTGGCCGCCGCGATTGGCGAGCGTACCGAAGTCATCGGATTTTCGGGGCTCATCGCACTCAACATTGCAGCGCTGGTGCTGTATCTGCCATGGCGTGGCAGCCCGGCCTCCGCGAGCGTCCAAGCGCCGGAACCCGCCTTCTCGCTGCCCCCCGGCCAGGGCGTGCAGCACACCTCTCCAACCCGGCCACAGGGTCTTCCGCCGCGCCTGGCAGCCCTGCTCTCCGAGCAGGAACAGCAAGTACTCCAGCTGGCTCGTGGCAATCAAACCTATCGACAGATTGGCGCCACCCTGTCGATCTCGGAATCTTCCGTGAAGACCTACATGCAGCGCATATTTCGCAAGACGGGATTGGTGCGTCGCCATCAGATCAACGACATGATCGAATTCTGGCGGCTGGAAAGGCCGGATGCCAACGCAGCACTCATCCCGCCTGCCAGCGCACCGGCAACATCATCCTCCGGACAGGCACGCGATGAGTCCGATAAGTCTTGTGAGCGAGGCTAAGGCCCTCGCTCGTACCCCTCTATATGGACAGGCCGCATGATCGCTTTCGTCATCAAACTTCGGTTACGCTGCACGAAGTTTGTCACACGCCTTCCCCGACCATGACCGACTCGACCCGCAGCACCGCAGCAGACCACAGCCCATGGGCCGTGTTTCTGATCTTTCTGCGCCTGGGCCTGACCTCCTTTGGCGGGCCGATTGCGCACCTGGGCTACTTCCGCGAGGAGTTCGTGACCCGACGCAAATGGATGAGTGAGCGCAGCTACGCCGATCTGGTCGCGCTCTGCCAGTTCCTGCCGGGGCCGGCGAGCAGCCAGGTGGGCATCGCGATCGGGCTGTACCGGGCCGGCCATGCCGGGGCACTGGCGGCCTGGGCCGGATTCACCGCACCCTCCGCACTGGCCCTGATCCTGTTTGCGCTCGGCCTGGCCAGTTACGGCGAAACGGTGCCTGCGGGGGTACTGCACGGGCTGAAGGTGGTGGCGGTCGCAGTGGTCGCACAGGCCGTCTGGGGCATGGCGCGCAGCCTGTGTCCGGATGCACCGCGCATCAGCATCATGGCAGCAGCAACCTGCGTGGTGCTGCTGTTGCCCTCAGCCTGGGGACAGCTTGGGGTGATTGCAGTGGCCGGACTGATCGGACTGATGCTGTTCAAACCTCAGGCGGGCATCACCACCGACCCGCTGCCGCTTGTCGTCGGACGTCGCGCGGGGCTGCTCTGGCTGGCCCTGTTCGTGCTGCTGCTGACTGGACTACCCCTGCTCGCGGGCCTGTTCCCGAACCAGACGCTGGCAATGGTGGATGCATTCTATCGGGCAGGATCGCTGGTCTTTGGTGGCGGGCATGTCGTGCTGCCCTTGCTGCAGGCCGAGGTGGTGCCCAGCGGCTGGGTGGGGAACGATGCGTTTCTGGCTGGCTACGGAGCGGCCCAGGCGGTGCCCGGACCGCTATTCACTTTTGCGGCCTTTCTGGGCGCGTCGATGAACGAAACGCCCTCCGGCTGGCTGGGGGCATCGATCTGTCTGCTGGCGATCTTCGCACCCGCCTTCCTGCTGGTGCTGGGCGTGCTGCCGTTTTGGGAGCCACTTCGTCGCAACCTGCGCGTACAGGCGGCCCTGTCAGGCATCAACGCCGCCGTGGTCGGCCTGCTACTGGCCGCCCTCTACCAGCCGGTGTGGACCAGCGCGATTCACACCCCCCAGGACTTCGGCCTGGCCCTGCTCGCGCTGGTCGCCCTGATGACCTGGAAACTGCCCCCGTGGCTGGTGGTGGTCGGCTGCGGGCTGGGCGCCGGGGGGCTTGTGGCGGTGCTTTGAACCGGTGGGCCAGCGCTGCCGGAGCAGTCTGGCCCGAAGGGGTTGCACAGTTTCAGCGCAGTTCCTGCTCCAGCAGACCAAGCATGCGGCGGGCCGTTTCCGAGTGGTCCTCGCCCCCCTCACGGGTCAGGACGCTGACCTGAGACCGCTCGCCCTCGCTGCTGACACGGATGCGATACTCGCTGCCCTGCGCCTGCTGACCCTCACCGCTGCTGCGCCAGAAGGCCATGCGCGACAGGAAACCACCCGACTCGCTGCGCATGTCGGGATCGATGTAGCGCACGAAATACAACCCTTCGGTGCGGTCGCGGTCTTCGACGGTAAAGCCGATACGGTCGAGCGCCAGACCGACACGACGCCAGGCCCGGTCGAAAGACTCGTCGACCAGCAGGCGTGCCCGGCCTTCCTGCAGTTGCAGGCTGGCGCGCGCGGGCTGCTCGGCCGTGGCCATGACCTGACTGGCGCGCTGTTCTTCCACCCCCAGGCGGATCATCAGACGGCGCAGCATTTCGGCTTCCAGTTCGGGATCAGCCGGCCGGGGTTGCCATACGGTGGAGTCCTTCGCGCTGCTTGCATAAACTTCCTGCATGCCACGGTGGCTGATGTAGATCTCCACCGTGCCCGACTCCTTGCCTGCCTCCAGACGGGTACGGAACTTGTCGCGCTCGGACGTGGAGAACAGGCCATCGAGCACCCGGCCCAGCGCCTGACGCACGAAATCCTGCGGAATCTTCGCGCGGTCCTCGGCCCAGTCGGTTTCCATCACCCCAATCTCGGGACGCTCCACGTTCAGGATGAAGCCTAACTCCAGCCAAAAATCCTTGATGTCGTCCCACAGCACTTCAGGCTGACCGGGCACCACCAGCCAGCGCTGCGAACCGGCGCGCTCGATGCGCATGCTGTCGACCTGGGCCAGTACCGGTGCGCTGCCTGCCCGTACCGGCACCGCTTCGCGATTGCTGGAGTAGGCAGAATACGTCGCCACGCCACGCGGAGCGGTGTCGGGAATGGCGAAACGCTCGTCCCGGCCCGGCGCGGTGAGGTCCGGCGGAATTTCCAGCGGCGCCACCTTTTTCGCGCTGCGGTAGTCGATCTTCTTGGATTCGAGCAGGGAGCCCGAACATCCTGCCACGGTCAGCGACAAGGCCAGCAGCGGCAAGGTTTTTCTCAGGCGCATGAGGCGCCCGGTCCGACAGTTTGGATGCATCCGGAAGTCCTTGAATCCGATAAAAGGGTCAAACATCAATGCCGGCGTGGCGCAGTGCCTCGCGCACACGGCCATGGCACTGATCGGCCAGGGGGGTCAGCGGCAAGCGGATGCCCGAGGCGATCATGCCCATCTGCTCAAGTGCCCACTTGACCGGGATCGGGTTGGCCTCGCAGAACAGGTGGCGATGCAGCCACAGCAGACGCTGGTTGATTGCCCGGGCGGTGGCGACATCGCCAGCGCGCGCCGCGACACACATTTCGTGCATGGCGCGCGGAGCGACGTTGGCCGTGACCGAGATCGCACCATGCCCGCCAAGCAGGATGAAGGCAACTCCGGTCATGTCATCGCCGGTGTAGATGGCGAAATCGGCCGGGGCGCGTTCGAACAGGTCGCAGGCGCGGTCGATGTTGCCGGTGGCATCCTTGATGCCGATGATGTTGGGAATCTCTGCCAGACGCAATGCGGTGTCATTCGACAGATCGGCCACGGTGCGCCCGGGCACGTTGTAGAGGATCATCGGCAGTTCCACCGCTTCGGCAATCGTCCGATAGTGGCGGTACATGCCCTCCTGCGTCGGCTTGTTGTAGTAGGGCACCACCGAAAGATGAGCCTGAGCACCCGCGCGCTCGGCAAACTGGGCAAGCTCGATCGCCTCGGCAGTCGAGTTGCCACCGGCACCGGCGATGACCGGAATGCGACCGGCGGCCTTTTCCACGGTGAAGCGGATCAGCTCGCAGTGCTCTTCCACCGATACGGTGGGCGACTCGCCGGTGGTGCCGACGACCACGATGCCGTCACTGCCCTCGGCGACATGAAAGTCGATGAGACGGGCCAGCGCAGGGTAATCCAGGCTGCCGTCCGGATGCATGGGGGTGACGATGGCGACAATGGAACCGGTAATCATGAGGGGTCGAGGGCAGAGAATGATTGAAAGGATCATTCTAACCGATTGCCACATCCCCTCTGCAATGACCTGTATCGAAATGCTCGCACCGACCGGGAGTGGCTGGATGCTCCGGCCCACAGGCCGGAACCGGACGCATGCGTGCAGCCTCAGGACGGTTCAGAGTTCGGCCAGCGCCTTGACGTGTGCGACGGCCGAGCGCGACATCGCAGACAGCGCGTACCCGCCTTCCAGCACCGACACGATGCGCTTGTGACCACACTCTTCCACCAGCTTCTTGAGCTGTTCGGTGACCCAGATGTAGTCGGCCTCGACCAGGCCGCAGGAACCCATGTCGTCTTCATAGTGCGCATCGAAACCGGCCGAGATGAAGAGCATCTCGGGGTTGTGGTTGCGCAGGGCCGGCAGCCAGACTTCGGAGACGATCTGGCGAAAGGCGTCGCCCCGGGTACCGGCCGCCACCGGCACATTGACCATGTGCGCGGCCTTGTTGTCCGCTCCTGAGTAAGGATAGAAGGGGTGCTGGAAGATGCTCGCCATCATCACCCTGGGGTCGTTGCGGAAGATGTCCTCGGTGCCGTTGCCGTGATGTACATCGAAGTCGACGATGGCCACCCGCTTCAGGCCATGCGCTTCGAGCGCGTGGCGCGCAGCGATGGCGACATTGTTCAGAAAGCAGAAACCCATGGCCTTGCCGTGCTCGGCGTGGTGACCGGGCGGACGCACTGCGCAGAAGGCATTCTCGATCTCGCCGCCGATCACCAGATCGGTGGCCAGCACCCCCGCCCCCGCCGAGCGCAGCGCGGCCTGCAAGGTGTGCGGACTCATGGCCGTATCGGGATCGAGGTGGCGGATACCGTGCTCGGGCACGTTATCCTTCAACTCCTTGAAGTAATCCGGGTCGTGTGCGCGGAGGATTTGTTCCTCGGTCGCCAGCGGAGCATCGTAAAATGACAAATACAGATCGAGACCGGCGGCGATCAGGCGATCGTTGATCGCTGCCAGCCGGTCGGGACATTCCGGATGGAAACTGCCCATGTCGTGCAACCAGCAATCCCTGTGCGTAATGAACGCAGTTGTCGTCATTCCCTCTCTCTCCTCGATCAGACGAACTTTTTCTGGTGGCATGATGTCTCGATGAGCCTGTACCCCTGCTCCGGCGTGCCATCCAGCGCTTGTAATCTATTATCACCGCTTCAGGCCCAATTTCACAGTACCCAGCACAATGTCCCAGACCTCGACCCCTGCAGTGCCTCACCCTTCATCCGCCGCTTCGCGCGCCGCGCACCAGGAGGATATTGCGCGAATACTCGATGCGGCCAACCGCATCATTCTCGGCAAATCGCATGACCTTGCGCTGGCACTCACCTGCATGATTGCGCGCGGGCACCTGCTCATCGAGGATGTCCCCGGTGTGGGCAAGACCACGCTGGCCCATGTCCTGGCTCGCCTGATCGGCCTGCAATACCAGCGCATCCAATTCACAAGCGACCTGCTGCCCGCCGACATTGTCGGCGTATCGATCTACGAGCGGGAAGATGGCAGCTTTCGCTTTCACCCCGGCCCGCTGTTCGCGCAACTGATCCTGGCCGACGAAATCAACCGCGCCACGCCCAAGACACAAAGTGCCCTGCTCGAAGCCATGGAGGAGCATCAGGTCACCGCCGACGGCCGCACCCTGGCGCTGCCCGAGCCGTTCTTCGTGATTGCCACGCAAAACCCGACCTACCAGATCGGTACCTTCCCGCTACCCGAAAGCCAGCTCGACCGCTTCCTGATGCGTATCTCCCTGGGCTACCCCGATCGCGACGCAGAACGGGCGCTGCTCATGGGCGAGGACCGGCGCAGCCTGCTCGAAACCCAGCAACCGGTCGTACACCCTGACCAGCTGGTTGCACTTCAGCAAGCGGCGCGGCAGATCATCACTTCCGAAGCCCTGGTGGATTACGTGCAGCGACTCCTGGTCGCCACCCGGCAAAGTGCCGCCTTCAGCACCGGCTTGTCACCACGCGCCGGACTGGGGCTGCTGTCCGCCGCACGTGCCTGGGCACTGGTGCAGGGGCGCGACCATGTCTTGCCCGAAGACGTGCAGATGGTGTTTCCGCACCTGGCCGGGCACCGCTTGTTCATGGCGGGCGATGGCCGCCCTGCCCGGGCCGAAGCGCTGACGCAACTCCTGCACGGCGTCTCCGTGAGCTGATCGATGCAGATCGCACCGATGCAGTTTGCACAATACCTGGAGCGTGGCTGGTCACGACTGCGGGGGCCGCTGGACAAATACCTGTTCCGTGCCGCCCGCCTTGAGCGCGGCCCGATCGTGCTCGGACAACGCCGCATCTTCGTGCTGCCCACCCGCGCGGGCTGGGGCTTTGCGCTGGCCATGGTGGTGATGCTCATTGCAAGTATCAACTACCACCTCAGCCTGGGCTACATCATGGTCTTCAGCCTGGGGGGCATTGCCTTCGTGAGCATCGTGCACGCCTTTCGCAATCTGCTGCGCCTCAGCCTCACCCCGGCCCGGGTGGAACCGGTGTTTGCCGGGGACACCGCCCACTTTCCACTGATTTTTTCCAACCGGGAGGCCCGCCGCCGCCCCGCCCTGCTGCTGAACTGTCCGCTCCCCGCGCAACAGCGGCACACCTCGGCCCGCCCGAGTGCGCAAACCCGCTTCAGCCTTGCACCCGACAGCGAGACACGCATCACCCTCGACTTGCCCACCCACCAGCGAGGCTGGATGCACGCTGGCCGCGTCACCCTGGAAACCACCTACCCACTTGGTCTGATCCGCGCCTGGAGCGTGTTTCGCCCCGACATGCGCGCGCTGGTATACCCTCGCCCCGAATCCGCGCCCCCACCGCTGCCCCTGCATGGTCAGCTCGACAACGGCACGCTGTCCGAACGCGATGGCGACGATGACTTTGCCGGCCTGCGTCCGCATGATCCCGCACACTCCCCCCGCCATATTGCCTGGAAGGTGGTGGCCCGTGGCGGTCCGATGCTCACCAAGCACTTCACCGGCAGCGGTGCTGGCGCGGTGTGCATCGACTGGCAGGCCACACCGGCCAGCATGGATCAGGAAGCACGCCTGTCGCGCATGACCGCCTGGGTGCTGGCCGCCGATGCCGATGGCCTGGCCTTTTCGCTGATCCTGCCCGGCCTGCAGCTGCCCATCGACTCCGGCCTGCACCACACCCACAATGCACTGCGGGCGCTGGCCCTGTTCGGTATCCGTGATGAAACATCCGCTTGAAGCCCGTCCTGCGCACTGGCTGCTGGCCAGCATCGCGATCACCCTGGCGCCCCATTTCGCCCACCTGCCCTACTGGGTGTCCGCTTTCTGCGTGCCACTTCTGCTCTGGCAGGGCTGGCGACTGAGGCGCGCCACCTCAACCTTGCCCCGGCGGCCACCGTCCCGATGGCCGGTCCTGCTGCTCGCCCTGGGCAGTGGCGTGGCCATGAAGCTGCACTTCGGCTACTTCTTCGGCATGGACCCCGGCATTGCCTTCCTGGCCACGCTGCTGTGCCTGAAGCAGCTTGAAGGCGACAGCGAGCGCGACATCCGCGCTGCCATCCTGCTCAGCTACTTCCTGCAGCTGGGTCTGTTCATGTATTACCAGACCATTCCGGTGGCGCTGGTCGCAATGCTCGGCGTATGGGTCTCGACCACCACGCTGTACAGCCTGAGCGATCCACACCCCCCGGCCAGCACGCAATTGCGAGCCTCCGGGTTGATGATGCTGCAAGCCCTGCCGCTGCTGCTGGTCCTGTTCATCGCCTTTCCTCGTGTGGATGGTCCACTATGGGGACTGCCCTCGGATGCCTATGCCGGACGCACCGGACTGTCCGACAGCATGGAACCCGGCTCGATCAGCAATCTGAGCGAGTCGAGCGAAATTGCCTTTCGCGCCGAATTCGACGGTCCGCCGCCTCCGCCCGCACTGCGCTACTGGCGCGGCCCGGTGCTGACGCTGTTCGATGGCCGCATCTGGCGGCCGATGCCCGCACCGTTTTACCCCGACCCCCCCTATGAACCGCAGGGACGTCGCTACGACTATCGCCTTACCCTGGAACCGCACAACCGTAACTGGCTGCTGGCCATGGACTTTCCCGGCGGCGGCACGGAACGTGCCCAGCATGCCGCCAGCTATCAACTCCTGTCCATGGTGCCGGTGCATAGCCGCCGCCGGCTGGAGTTGAGTGCCTACCCCGAAACACGGGTCGGACTGGATGAACAGGCGGCCGTGCTGCGCGCCAACCGGCAACTGCCGGCCGGCAGCAATCCGCGCACCCGTGACGAAATCGCCCAGTTGTTCCCTGACAGCCTGCCGGATGAAGAGAAGCTCGCCCGGATTCTGGAGCGCCTGCGCGAACTGCCCCTGATCTATACGCTGCAGCCACCACGACTCGGCACGCACTCGGTCGATGAATTCCTGTTCGACACCCACCGTGGTTTTTGTGAACACTTTTCATCCGCTTTCGTGTTCATGATGCGTGCAGCCGGAGTGCCTGCGCGAGTGGTGACCGGCTATCAGGGAGGCGAAATCAACCCGGTCGACGGCATCCTGGTGGTGCGCCAGTCCGACGCCCATGCCTGGGCGGAAGTCTGGCTTGAGGGCCGAGGCTGGGTGAGGGTGGACCCCACTGCCCTGGCCGCCCCAGCCCGCATCGAGGAAGGGCTTGCCGCCTCGCTGCCCGAGGGAGAATTCGGTTCCTTCATGATGCGCCCCGGGTTTGAGTGGCTGCGCGACATGCGCTACCAGTGGGAGGCGGTGTCCAACGCCTGGAATCAATGGGTACTGGGCTACACCCCCGAGCGCCAGCGGGAACTGCTGGAGCGTCTCGGCGTGCGCAATCCGGACTGGCGCAGCCTCTCGATACTGATGGGGCTGGGCGCTGCGGGGGTGATGCTGGGCCTGCTGTTCTGGGCGCTGTTCCAGCGCTCGCGGCTCGACCCGCTGGAGCGTGCATGGCAGCACTTCTGCCGCAAGATGCGCCGCCATGGGCTACCCCGTTTGCAATGGGAAGGACCTATCGAGTACGCTGACCGGGCTGCCCGTGCCCTTCCGGAACAAGCCGACACCATCCGCGCGATTGCCGCACGCTATGCGCGGCTGCGCTATGCCAGCCGCCAGGCGCCCGATGCGCGACAGTTGCGCGCACTGGAACAACGAATCAGGATGTTCAGACCTCGATGACACACCCGACGCCCCGCCCCGCCCTGCCTGCGCATGCCTGCGCCCATCGTTCCGGCCTGCGCCTGCCCGGATTGCTTGCCAACCTGCTCATCGCCGCACTGCTGGGGCTGAGCAGCCTGTCGGCCAGCGCTTCGTTCCTGTCGAACGAAGCGGCCCTGAGCTTTGTGCAAGAGATGGTCGAGCGGCATGGTTTTGAACGCCAGCCACTGCTCGACGCCCTGCACCGTGCCCGTCACGATGCCCAGGTGATCCGGCTGATCACGCCACCCAGCCGGCCAGCCGCCCGCTCATGGCACAGCTACCGGGGGCGTTTTCTCACCGAACAACGGATTGCGGGCGGCGTGCGCTTCTGGCAACGGCACCGCGACGTGATCGAAGCCGCCAGTGCACGCTATGGCGTGCCGCCCGAGATCATCGTGTCCATCATCGGGGTCGAAACCCATTACGGCGGCTACACCGGCAACTTCCAGACCGTATCGGCACTGGCCACGCTGGCCTTCAACTATCCCCCGCGCGCGCCGCTGTTCCGCAAGGAACTGGAAAACCTGTTCCTGCTCGCCCGCGAACAGGGGCGCGACCCGTTCAGCTACACCGGCTCCTACGCCGGCGCGCTCGGTTACCCGCAGTTTCTGCCAAGCAGCGTGCGCCACTACGCTGTCGACTTCAACAACGACGGCAAGATCGATTTCGAATCCGACCCGGTGGATGCAATAGGCAGCGTGGCGAACTATCTGGCTGAACACGGCTGGCGTCCGGGCGAGCCGGTGGCCATGCGGGTGCGCGTACCCTCTGCTGCCGCTGCCGCACCGCTGATCGATGCCGGCATCGAACCCACCCTGTCACTGGCGCAACTGCGTGCAGCCGGTATCGGTGGCGTGAGCGAGGAGTTGTACCCGGCGCCCGCCACGCTGGTGGATCTGGTCACCCCCGAGCGGCCGACCGAATACTGGGTGGGATATCGCAATTTCTATGTCATCACCCGTTACAACCGCAGCAGCTTTTATGCGATGTCAGTGTTCGAGTTGGCCGAGGCGATTGCCGCCCGCATGCGCTGACAGGCGAACAACCCGCGTGGCGGCTCAGAGCAGCACGTCACGCGAGATGCCGCGACGCCTGATCGCACGACGCAACAGACCCAAGGCTTCCAGCTGGATCTGGCGCACGCGCTCACGGGTCAGACCGAGCAGGCTGGCGAGTTCTTCAAGCGTCATCAATTCGCACTCGTCCAGACCGTAGCGATGCCGTATGACCGTGCGCTGCTTATCGTTGAGCTTGTCGATCCACTCGCGCAGCAGCGTTTCGATTTCGGCATCCTGGATGCGCAGTTCGGGGGGATTGACCTGGTCGTCGGCGAGCGATTCGCCGATCGAAAGACTCGGGTCGATATCCAGCGGTGCATCCAGTGATGCGGTGTGCTCACCGAGCGACAGCAACTGACGAACCTCATCCACTGTCTTGCCAACCTTCTCCGCCACGGCCTCCAGCGTACAGTCGCCATTGCCCACCGCTTCAAGCACACGACGGGCACGCAATACCTGATTGAGCTCCTTCACCACATGCACCGGCAAACGGATGGTGCGCGACTGGTTCATGATCGCACGTTCGATGTTCTGCCGTATCCACCAGGTGGCATACGTGGAAAAGCGGAAGCCCCGCTCCGGATCGAACTTTTCAAGCGCATGGATCAGGCCCAGATTGCCCTCTTCCACCAGATCGAGCAGAGGAATGCCCCGGTTGAGGTAGTGCTTGGCGATGTTGACCACCAGACGCAGGTTGCGCTCGATCATTTCCTGGCGAGCCGCAAAATCGCCGGTACGCACCCTGCGGGTGAGTGCGCGCTCCTCGTCCGCGGTGAGCAGCGGATTGGCGCCGATCTCGTTCAGATAAATCTGGGTGACATCGTTGAGGAATTCACTTTCATACGCCGGAGGTGAAGAAGCTGTGAGCAACTCCACCTCGGGCGGCAGATCCGGCTCCTGACTTTCGCTTGCGTCATGATTGTCCGGATCATACATACGCGCCCCCTCAGCGTGGTGGCAGGTAGCTCATCGGATCGACCGGACGGCCCTGCCTGCGGATCTCGAAATGCAGTTTTGGCCTGTCGGCATCGGTACTGCCCAGTTCCGCGATCTTCTGCCCCTGGGTCACGGAGTCTCCCTCCTTGACCAGCAGTTCGCGGTTGTGGGCATATGCCGTCAGATAATTTTCATCATGCTTGATGATGACCAGTTTTCCGTAACCACGCAAGCCACTACCGGAATACACCACCTTGCCGCCAGCCGATGCCACGACCGGATCGCCCGGGTTGCCGCCGATATCCACGCCCTTGTTGCTTGCTTCGTTGAAGCCTGCGATCAATCTGCCCGAGGCGGGCCAGATCCAGGCCGAGCTTCTGGGTGCGGTCGTGGCAGTCGTGGCTGGAGGCGTCGTCGGCACCGGAGTCGGAGGGGGGCTCATCGCGCCGGGGCGCACGGCTGCCCAGGCCTGATCGTTGTAGGGTTGCTTGCCGCCCTGCGGTGTCTGTTTCACCGGCACAGGGGTAACCGAAGAGGCATCCGGACTGACCGGGATGACCTGCACCGGCTGCGCTACCGCCACCGGCTCGACGGTGGCCGCCATGGCACCACCGCCCACGCTGCCCGGAGGGGCCACTACCAGCCGTTGTCCGACATTGATCTGATGCGGATTGCTCAGCCCGTTCCAGCGCGCGAGATCGGACGGGTGCTGACCATACAGCCGCCCGATGCCCATCAGGGTGTCGCCGGGTTGCACCACATGCTCGCGCGCGCCTCTTACCTGCGCGGGCTGAGTCTGTACCGTGCCCGCCGGCGTGGCTGTGCTGCTGCGAATCGGTGCAGGCGTGTTCGCCGTGCAACCGGCCAGCAGCACACCCGCCAGCAGGGCCGTCAAGAGATGGGGAAACACAGCGGCAGAGCGCATCATGTTCGTATTGCTCATTCCATTCCACTCAGCAAAGGCACGAAGCGCACGGCATCGTACCGGCTTTCCCTGTAAAGGTTGCCCTGCCGTTCCAGCATCACGAGCTGCTGCTGCTCACCACTGGCGAGCGGAATCACCATCCGTCCTCCTGGCGCAAGTTGCTGCTTCAGGGCGGGTGGAATCTCACGGCCGGCAGCAGCGACTATGATGGTGTCGAACGGTGCAGCTTCGGGCAGACCCAGCATACCGTCAGCGTATTTCAGGCGCAGATTGGCCAGCCTCAGGGGGCGCAGGTTTTCCTTGGCCTGCTCCAGAAGCGGACGAATGCGCTCGACGCCGAACACGGCAGTGGCCAACTGCGCCATCACGGCAGCCTGGTAGCCACACCCTGCACCGACCTCAAGCGTGCGTCCAAGTTCGCGCCCGGCACGCAAAAGTTCGATCATCCTGGCCACGACATAGGGCTGGGAGATGGTCTGCTGATAACCGATCGGCAGGGGCGTATCGTCATAGGCACTGTAGGCGAGCGCCTCTTCCACGAAGCGTTCGCGCGGCACCTTGGCCATGGCCTCCAGCACCTTTTCATCACGGATACCCTGTGCGCGCAGGCGCTCCACCATGCGCATGCGCGCACGCGCAGACGCCATGACAGCAGAATCCATCATGCGCATGTTATTTTTCCAGCCACTCATCCACCACGGGGATCAACCCGTTGTGGGTCAGGTCGATCTGCAGCGGAGTAATCGAAACAAATCCTTCGGCAACCGCATTGAAGTCGGTGCCACCACCAGCATCGGCCGCCTGGCCTGCCGGCCCGATCCAGTACACCGTATCACCACGCGGGGTCGAATCGCGCACGACCGGTTCGGCCTTGTGGCGCTTGCCCAGACGGGTGACCCGGATGCCGCGCAGGGCGTCATATTCGCCTTCGGGCACATTCACATTGAGCAGCGCAGGCTGGCGAATCGGGTGTTGCATGAAACGCTGTACCAACTCGCGTGTGACCCGTGCCGCAGCCGAAAAATCGACCGATGACTTGCTCACCAGCGATACCGCAATCGACGGCACCCCCAGCAAAAAGCCCTCGGTGGCCGCCGCCACCGTACCGGAATAAATCGTGTCGTCGCCCATGTTGGCGCCATGATTGATGCCGGAAACCACCATGTCGGGCAAATGCTCCAGCATGCCGGTGACGGCCAGGTGCACGCAGTCGGTCGGCGTGCCATTCACGAAGTAAAAACCGTTGGTGGCCCGACGCAGCGACAGCGGTCGATCCAGGGTCAGCGAGTTGCTCGCGCCGCTGCGATCGCGCTCCGGCGCCACCACGGTGATCTCGGCCAGATCCTGCAGGGCTTCGGCCAGCGCTGCAATGCCAGGGGCAAAATACCCGTCGTCGTTACTGAGCAGAATACGCATTGAAAATCCAACAGAATCCATCCGGGAAACACCCGTCTCACCGACCCGCCTCACCACCGGTCTTGCCGGCATCGGGCCGGCGGCCGGTGCGCAGGAACAAGGGTGACATATTAGCACAGAGCACCCCTGACGATTGGCTGGGCAAACGCGGCGCAAAACGCCGGGGACATCGAACAAATCACTGCATCCCTGCGCACCGGCACGCCGATTGGTGGCACAATCGGGCATCATCCGGCCTGGCGATCCGCGAACACTTGCACTGCACCGACCGCAAGCGCCGTACCGCCCTTGCCTGCAATGCTCCACACACGCCGTGAGGCCATGCATCTACTCTACGTCGAAGACTCCACGACCGACGCCGAACTGACCCGGCTGTCGCTGTCGCGCAACGCACCGGAAATCCGGCTGGACATTGCCGATGGCTTGCAGGCCGCCCTCGAACGGCTGGCAGGCGCCGAGTACGATCTGATCCTCTCGGACCTCAGCTTTCCGGATGGCAGCGGCTTTGACCTGCTGCGCATCCTACAGCAACAGCAGCGCACCACGCCGGTGGTCATCGTCACCGGTCATGATGACCTGGGCGCCGCTGTCACTGCCCTGCGGGCGGGGGCCTGCGATTTCATCGCCAAGCGCAGCGACTACCTGAAGCAGCTGCCACAACGACTGCGCGAAGCCCTGCGGCCGGCACGTCGGCGCATGGAGCGCGGCCTGCTGGTACTGTATCTGGACAGCAACCTGGCGGCACTCGACCGCACTGTCCGCTTCATGGCGAGCAACGCACCGTGGATCGAGGTGAGAGGGTTTCACACGGCCGATGCACTGCTCAAGGCCCTGCTTGCACAGCCCACCGCAAGCGGTGCGGAGCACCCCTTGCCGGAAATCGTGCTGCTGGGCGATCATGGCCATCGGGAAATCGAGCGTCTGGAGCTGATCCGCCAGATTCGCGCGCTGACCGCGCCTCCCCTGCCGGTAGTGCTGCTGGTGTCCGGCTACGATGAGCAGTTGGCGGCCCTGGCAAGCCACCTCGAAGTCGCCGATCTGGTGGCGCGCAACGACAACTATCTGCACAGCCTGCCGGCCATGCTCGACAAGGTGCGCCACCAATACGAATTGCGCCGGGAGCGCGACGCCCTGCAGGCCCTCAACGAACGTTATGCAAGCCTGCTCGAGAGCAGCCCCACCCTGCTGTTCAAGCTGCGCATCAACGATGGGCACAGAATGCCGGCCTGGGTCAGCGAGAACGTGGAGCGCATGCTCGGCTACACCATGGAGGAGGTGCTCGCCGAGCACTGGTGGTGGTGTAATCTGTTCGAGGGAGACCGGGCGCGGATCAGCGCCCTCCAGGACATCGCCCCCGATCAGGACGAGATCGAACTGCGCTACCGCTTTCACCATCGGGACGGTTCGCTGCTGTGGGTGCGCGACCACCAGCGCTTCGTACGCAACCGTGAGGGCGAGGTCACCGAGATCATCGGCACCTGGACCGATGCGCTGGACGAAGCACTGGGCACCGCCGTCCGCGACCTGCGGCTGGAAGTGCGCGAGCGCATGTCCGAAGGCCAGAAGCTCTCCAGCCTTCTGGCACTGATCGAGGCGCGTCTGGAAAGCTGTTATTTCGGCTGCCATGCAGCGGTGCTGATCACCGATGCTTCGGCAGACTTTCCTGTACAGGACAGGGCACAGGACGAAGGGGTGGCGCGCGATGCAGCAATCGACACCTTGAGCTGTTTTCGAGCGGCGGCGACCACGCACTGGCTACCCGCTGCGCTGCGTGGCCTGGACCCGAAGCGACCGCTCCACGTCACCCTCGAAGAGCCGCCCGCCACCACCCCGGATGGACAGCACTGGCAGGACCTGCTGCACCGCAGCGGCTGCGCACATGGCTGGTTCATGCGCCTGAACGGTCCCGGCGACCGGCCACTGGGCCTGCTGGCACTGCTGGCGGACACCCCCTGCACCTCTGCTCGGGCACTGCGTCGCCTGCCCGATTTTGCGCTGGTGGCCGGCCTCACCATCGAGCGCTACACCTCGGTGCAGGTTCAGCGCCTGTTCTACACCAGCGTGTCGAACACGCGCGATGGCGTGGTGATCACCGACAACTCGCCGGCGATTGTTTTCGTGAATGAAGCCTGGTGCGAAATCACCGGCTACACCCGTGAGGAGGCCCTTGGCCATAACCCCTCGATGCTCAAGTCCGGCATCGAGTCGCCCGAACGCTATCAGGCGCTGTGGCACGGCCTGCTCACCCAGGGCAACTGGCGCGGCGAAATCTGGAACCGGCGCAAGAACGGTGAAACCTACCCGCAACTGCTGAGCATCACCGCAGTGCACGATGCAGACGGCCAACCCACGCATTACGTTGGCGTCACCACCGACCTGTCGCGCCTGCGCCAGTCGGAAGAAGAGCGCGAACGCCTGACCCACTTCGACCCGCTGACGCACCTGCCCAACCGGCTGCTTGCCCAGTCTCGGCTGGAACATGCCATCGAGCAGGCGCAGCGGACCCACCAGCGCATTGCCGTGCTGCAGATCGACCTTGACCACTTCAAGCGCATCAACGACAGCCTGGGGCACTACGCCGGAGACCAGTTGCTCGTGACGATGGCTCACCGCCTGCAACACAATGTGAATGGTCACGGAACCGTGGCCCGGCTTGGGGGCGACGAATTCCTGATCATCGTCGAAGCCCTGGCCCTGCCCGACGATGCCGCCCGGCTGGCCCGCGACCTGATCGAGAACCTGCGCGAGCCGGTCGACCTGCTCGACACCCACCACGCCTTCACCAGCGCCAGCGTGGGCATCAGCCTGTACCCGGAAGACGGCGAAGACGCCCAGTCACTCATCCAGCACGCAGACACCGCGCTGAATGCGGCCAAGGAGCGCGGTCGCGACCAGTACTGCTTCTATACCGAGGAGCTCAGTGCCGCCGTGCGCCAGCGACTGACGCTGGAAAACGAATTGCGCGTGGCGCTGCAGCGGGGCGAGCTGAGTCTGCACTATCAACCGCAGGTGGACATTCGCAGCGGCCGCATCAACGGCATCGAGGCCCTGATGCGCTGGCACAGCCCCACCCTGGGCACGGTATCGCCCGCCACCTTCATTCCGGTAGCCGAACAGAGCGGGCTGATCTTTCCGCTCGGCACCTGGGCCATGGAAGAAGCGTGCAGGCAGAACAAGCAGTGGCAGGATCGCGGCCTGCCCGCGCTGTGCATGGCGGTCAACGTGTCGCTGCGTCAGTTCCGCGCACCGGATTTCGTCAGCATCGTGAGCGACATCATCGCCCGTACCGCCCTGCCGGCCCACTGTCTGGAAGTGGAAATCACCGAAAGCGCCTTCATCGATGACGCCGAAGCCGCCATCGAAACCTGCGCCCAACTGCACCGGCTGGGCGTGCGGCTGGCGCTTGACGACTTTGGCACCGGCTATTCCTCGCTGGCCTATCTGTCGCGCTTTCCTTTCGACAAGATCAAGATCGACCAGTCTTTCGTGCAGGACATCACCTCCAATCCGACGAATGCAGCCATTGCACGCACCACCATCGCGCTGGCCGACAGCCTGCACACGTCCGTGCTCGCCGAGGGCGTGGAGAACGACAGTCAGCTGAACTTCCTGCGCGAACGCGGGTGCGCTTCGATGCAGGGCTATCTGTTCAGCCGTCCGCTGAAGGCGGAGGACTTCGAAACCTTGCTGCTGGAAGCCCGCAGCCTGCCGCCGCCGGAAAGCGGCCCCGACGAAGCGCCGGTGCGCGGGCTGCTGCTGCTCGACGACGAACCGAACATCCTGCGTGCCCTGCAGCGCCTGCTGCGGCAGGAGGGCTACCGGGTCCATGCCACCACCAGCCCGCACGAGGCCTTCGACATTCTGGCGCGCAATCCGGTGCAGGTGATCGTGTCCGACCAGCGCATGCCGGAAATGAGCGGTACCGAATTCCTCTCGCGGGTCAAGGAACTGCACCCGGACACCATCCGCATCGTGCTGTCGGGTTTTTCCGAGGCCGACGCCATCACCGAAGCGGTCAACCGGGGGGCGATCTACAAGTTCTTCACCAAGCCCTGGGACGATCAAGTGCTGCGCCAGGAGTTGCGCGACGCCTTCCGGGTGGCGGAAAAATTGCGCAAACCCTGAGCAGTCGGCCCCGGAAGACGTGGGTCAGCCCTGCAGTGCGGGCTCGGGGTCGAGCGGCAGGTGCACCGTAAAGCAGGTGCCCGCCCCCGGCGCGCTGTCCACCTCGATCCGCCCGGCGTGGCGCTTGACGATCTCATAGGCAATCGACAAGCCCAGCCCGGTGCCCTTGCCCACCGGCTTGGTGGTGAAGAACGGTTCGAACAAATGCTTGATCACCTCCGCCCCCATTCCCTTGCCATTGTCACGCACCGACAGCGTCACCTCGTTGCCGTGCATGCGTGAGCTCAACACGATGCGCCCGGGCGCCTGCTCGATGGCCTGTGCGGCATTCACCAGCATGTTCATGAACACCTGGCTGAGCTGCGCCGGCATGCAGCGCACTGCGGGCAGCGGCTGAAAGTCGCGCTGCACCTCGGCCTTGTACTTGAGCTCATGCCACACCATGGTGAGCGTGCTCTCGAGCAACGCATTGAGGTCGGCAGACTCCCACTCGGCACGGTCGACATGGGAGAACTCCTTCATGTCGTGCACGATCTTCTTCACCCGGTCGAGCCCTTCCATCGATTCGTTCAGAAGGTCGCCCAGGTCTTCGCGCATGTAGGCATAATCGTGCTGCTGCTTGAGCTGCTCGAACGCCTGCATCACCCGCTCGGGAGCGTTCATGGACTGCAGCAGGCGGTCGTAGCCGGCAATCAGGTCGAGCAGGCGCAGGGTGTATTGCCGCAGGCTACCCAGATTGGAGCTGACGAAGCCGACCGGGTTGTTGATTTCGTGCGCCACACCCGCAGCCAGCTGGCCGATGGCCGACATTTTTTCGGATTGCAGCAACTGCTCTCGGGTACGCTCCACCTCGTCGAGCGCGGCCTTCAGCTCGGCCGTGCGTTCCAACACGCGCTGCTCCAGGCTGGCATTGAGCATGGCGAGCTCGTCACGGGCAGCGGACAGGGCCAGATTGCGCTGGGCCATCAGGTCGTACAGCCGGCTCATCGCCTCGACCAGAATGCGGGTGGCCCCACCATCGACTTCGACTTCGGACTGGGATCGACGCTCGGCCGGCTGACCGGCTTTCACCCGTTCGAGCTGCCCGGCCATTTCACGGTCGGAACCCAGGATGTGAAAGGACAGCCAGGTAATCGCAAAGCTGGCCAACAGTTCGAGAATATCGCGTGGCCGGCCTGCCGCGTGGTATTCGCTGCGTGCCATGCGTACCTGCTCCACGAACATCTGGTGCTGGCGGGTGTGAATGGCAATATGCCGGGGGTCGCACTGACCGGCCAGCATCAACGCCTCTTCATCCCGGAAGTGCACATGGGCATAAGCCTCCAGCTCGTCGAGCAGATGTGCAATGACCTCCTCCGGGATATCCCGCTGGCTGGTCAGTACCTCGATAAGCTCGTTGAGCATGTCGACCAGCCGGTGATGCTGGGCATCGACCTCTTCCAGGCCCAGTTCATAGCGGTGATCCCACTTGAAGGCTTCAAGCATCATTCAGCTCCGTACCGCGTGCCGCACATCATGCCTGTTTATTCGTCCGGGTGCAGGCGTTCGTATTCGGCCTGCAAATCGGGGTCGAGGATCACCGAACCGTCGTCTCCCCAGCGCACCCGGGTGATGCCCGGCGACTCGGCTTCCAGCTTCTTCAGCTCGTACTCCTCGCGGCTGAGCATTTGGCGCTCCACACGCTTTTCGTTGGCCAGGCGCTCGGTTTCAACCTGCAACTCCCGGTAGGCCAGCCCCTGCGCAATCGCCGACACCAGCTCGTAATCGTTCCAGGGTTTGGCAATGAAACGGCTGATTTGCGCCTCGTTGATCGCCCCCACCAGTGCGCCCAGATCGGCGTAGCCCGACAGAATGAAACGCACCGCATGGGGTTGCAGCTCGCGCACCTGGCTGAGAAACTGCACACCATCCATGCCGGGCATGCGGTAGTCGGACACGACCAGCTCGTAAGGCACCGTTTCGACGGACGCCAGCGCGGCCACCGGGCAGTCGAAGGTATCGACCTGCAGCCGGTAGGTGCGACCATTGAAAGTACAGGGTGTGAGCACCAGCAGCCGCCTGAGCGCGCTCAGGATGCCGGATTCATCATCCACCAACAGGATTCGGTGTGTCATGACGCTACCTCTTGATCCGCAGGCCGGGGCATGGCCGGCTGGTCGGCCGAGCGCATGCGCTCGGCTGGGCACCGTGGCAGGACCAGCCTGAAGCAACTGCCCTTGCCCGGCTGGCTGCGCACTTCGATGCGTCCCTCATGCTTGCGCACGATCGAGAACGCCAGCGACAGCCCCAGTCCGGTGCCCGCCCCCACGGGCTTGGTTGTAAAAAACGGGTCGAACAGACGTGGCACGAGCGCCTCGTCGATACCGCACCCATTATCCTCGACTTCCACCCAAACATCATCCGATTCCGGCAGCGTGCCGGTGCGCAGGGTGATCACCCCCTGGCTGTCGATGGCCTGCGCGGCATTCACCAGCAGGTTCATGAACACCTGGTTGAGCTGGGAGGGCAGGCACATCACCTCGGGCAGCGTGCCGTACTGCTTGTCCACCCGGGCCTTGTACTTGATCTCGTTCCAGACAATGTTCAGCGTGCTGTCCAGCCCCGCATGCAGGTTGGCCCATTGCCAGTCGTTCTCGCCCACCCGCGAGAAATCCTTGAGATCCTGCACGATCTTGCGCACCCGCATCAGCCCCTCCAGCGACTCGTTGAGCAGGGCGGGCGCATCCTCTCGGATGAAGGCGAAGTCGTGCGCAATCAGCTGCGCTTCGAAAGCATCAGCATGGTCACCGGCCTGCAGTTGCTCGCGCGCCGTCTCCACAAGCGTCAGCAAGGCCTCCACATAGGTACGCAGCGTGCCGAGGTTGGAATTGACGAAACCGACCGGATTGTTGATCTCGTGGGCCACGCCTGCGGCCAGTTGGCCGATGGAGGCCATTTTCTCGGACTGCAGCAACTGGCTGTGTGCGGCAGCCAGTTTGCGGTTGAGTTCGATCTGTTGATCGAGCGCCTCGCGCAGCTGCGCCTCGCTGCGGGCCAGCGCAATGGCGTCGGCCTCGCGCTGGCTGATGTCGCGGATGATGCTCTGCCGGTAACGCCGGCCTTCATGCTCGAAGGTGCCCGAGCTGACCTCCACCGCGAAACGGCTGCCGTCCGCGCGCTGATGGAGGGTCTTGAAGGTCAGTCCGAGCGGCGTGCTCGCATCGCTCAGCTGCCGGGCCACATCCTTCAGCGTTTCGGGTGCCCGGAGCATCCTCACATTGGCCCCGATAAGCTGCTCGCGGGAATGGCCGTAAGTGGTGCAGGCCGCATCGTTGCATTCCAGAATCGTCCCCGCCTCGTCCATCAGCAACACCACGTCGTTGGCGTAGCGGATGAAGAAATCGAGCAGGCTTTCCCGGCGCACCCGCTGCAGATCCACCGACACCGCCTGCAGATTGCGCCGCAGGTTGAACACGCCCATGAGCGCCCCCAGCAGACCTGCCAGCAGCACGACCAGCACCACCACGCTGGCAGCCACCCGTACGAAGGCGGCCTGCGCTTCGGCCTCCACCACCGCCAGCGGAATGCTGGTGACCAGCAGCCAGTCACGCCCCTGCAGGCGCTGCACCACGCCGATGGCCTGCTCGCCGGTCACGTCTTCCGCTTCAAGCACCTGACCGGCCATCTCGGGCGGTTTCATCGCCAACACGTCCTGCCCCTGGACCGTCATCAGGCTGAAATGCCCCGGCGCCTCAAGCGGTCCGCTGCTGCCGAGAAAGCGCACGCTCTCGCCTTCACGCCGCATGAGCCATACCCGCAGCGCGCGCCCTTCCGACAGGCCACTGTCGAGCATCGGAAAGAGGTCTGCTGCCGGCTCGATCTCGATGACCATGTAACCGACCAACACGGCCTGCCCGGCCTGCCATGTGCGTACCGCCGTGACCGTAGCAAGCGAGGGTAGTCCCTGCGGGTTGAGGTAAAAATCCCCCAGCTGGGGCAAGGGCTGGGCTGCAGCCTCGGCGAGCAGCGTGTCCGGCAACTGCGGCGGCGGCACCTCGTCCAGACTCAGCACCGGCTGGCCGCTCAGGTCGAGCAGCCAGCCGGTGCGAAATTCGTCGGAGCGCTCCACCAGCCAGCGCAGCCGCTCATGTGCGTCAGGTGCCTGAAGCTGCCCGGGGGCAGTGTCGGCAGCGGCCAGTGCACGCCCCAGTACATTACCGACCGGCAGTGCATTCTTGGTCTGCAGGTCGTGCAGCCAGTGGCGCAGGTCGGCCAGCTTGATCGTGGAAACGGTGCTCAGGGTTTCAGCCATCTGCCCCCGCGCCTGTTCATGCGCCTGCTTGCGCACTTCCACCAGCACTGCGGCGGTAATCCCGACGAGCAACAACACCGCGAGCCAGAGCAAGGCGCGATTGCCCCAGGCGGGCGCTTCACGGAGCACGGCACTGTCTGCCTTCATGAACCCGCAGCTCTGCCCTTGAGCGGGGCGCGCTGCGGGCGCACGTACAGGGTGATGCGCGTGCCTTCGCCACGTTCATAGTCCTGGATCTGGCGGATCAGGTTTTCGTCGAGCATGTAGTCGACCGCCAGCAGCAAGGCCCCGTCGGAGCTGATCAGGTCGCGCGCCAGCACCATGCCGGGGCGCAGGTTGGCCGGCGAGATGGCGATTTCGTCGGCCGGCGGCGTGGGCGGCGCGCCGAACAGCTGGATGAAGGCATCGACCACCGCCGGGTCGTAGCGCTTGCCCCGTCCCTGCAGGATCATCATCCGGGCCTCGTCGGCAGTGAGCCGTTTTCCGGTCAGCGTGCCGTGCACATGCCCGTCGTACTCATTGGCCAGCGCAAGAATGCGCGCACCCTGCGGAATCATCATTCCGGCCAGACCGTCAGGATAGCCCTGCCCATCGAAACGTTCGTGATGGCTGCGGATGATGCGTGCAGCCGGGCGCAGGTCTTCGAGCGCCATGAGGGTCTGTTCGCCCTTGATCGCGTGCCGGCGAAAAGGGCCGAGTTCTTCGCCGGTCATCTTGTTGGGTGGTTTGGCGAGCAGCGCGTCAGGCAGCCCGATCTTGCCGATGTCGTGCAACAGGCCGGCCAGAAAGATGTCGTTGCAGGCCCGTCCGTCCAGGCCCATCGCAGCGGCGATCTTGCGCGACAGGTCGGCCACCCGGCGCGAATGACCGGCCACATTGCCGCCGCGCAGTTCGATCAGGTTGGCAAACACCTGAATGGAGGTGAAGAAGCTGCGCTTGATCCGGTCATTGGCCAGACGCAGTTCCTCGGTACGTTCGCGCACCTTTTCTTCGAGACCGGCATTGAGCTGCTTCAGTTCGGCGTTCTGCCGCACGGTGAGCGCTTCCAGCCGGGCCTTCTCGTGCTGCAGCGCCTGCCGCTCCAGCGCGCCCTGCACGGTGAGCAGCACATCGCTGTCGTTCCAGGGCTTGGAGATGTAGCGGTAGATCTGGCCTTCGTTGATCGCGGCGATGGTCGACTCCATGTCGGCATAGCCAGTGAGGAGAATGCGCACGATGTCGGGCCAGCGGCCACGCACCTCGGCCAGAAAGCGGGCGCCGTCCATCACCGGCATGCGCATGTCGGAAATGACCAGATTCACCCTGCCCTGTTCGGCTTCGAGCAGGGCCAGGGCCTCGCTGCCGCTTTCAGCCACCAGTACCCGGTAACCGCTGGGCCGGAACAACCGGCGCAGGGCGGACAGGATGTTGCGCTCGTCATCGACGCACAGAATGCTCGCCGGGCCCTGCAGGCGGTCATCGCGGCCTGCAAGACCTTCGGCCGCGCCGGCCTCTGCGGCCTCCTCTGCCTTCTCGTCCCCTGCGTTCCACTCGACCCGTTCGCTCACTGCAGCCCCTCCGTGCGATCGTGCTCGCCGTGGGTCTGGCTGACAGGCAGGCTCACCCGAAAACGACTGCCCTTGCCCGGCTCGCTGCTCACCATGATCTGGCCACCATGCTTCTGCACGATGCCATATGAGAGAGACAGACCCAGTCCGGTCCCCTTGCCCACCGGCTTGGTCGTGAAGAAGGGATCGAAAATGCGCTTCAGGTGATCGGCCTCAATGCCGCAGCCGGTGTCTGCAACCTCCACCCACACCGTGTCGCCGCCCTCGCCCATGCCGGTGCGCAGGGTGATGGTGCCACGGGTGTTGACCGGAATGGCATGCGCGGCATTCACCATCAGGTTCATGAACACCTGGTTGAGCTGCGAGGGCAGGCATTCGATGTCGGGCAGATCGCCAAACTGCTTGACCACATCGGCTTTGTACTTGATCTCGTTATTGACGATGTTGAGGGTGCTCTCCAGCCCCTGATGCAGATTGGCCCACTGCCATTCCTGGCTGTTGTCCACCCGCGAGAAATCCTTCAGGTCGGCAACGATCTTGCGCACCCGGGTGATGCCCTCGTGAGATTCGGCCATCAGCGAGGGCACATCCTCGCGCAGGAAGTCGAAATCCTTCTCCTGCTTGAGCTGCATCGCCGCAATCAGCTGTGGGTTGTCGCGCGGCATCTCGGTCAGCGCCAGTTCGTAACTGCTCATGAGCTGGAACAGGTCGTCCAGATAACTCCCCAGAGTGCCCAGGTTGGACTGCACATAGCCAATCGGATTGTTGATCTCGTGAGCCACGCCTGCGGCCAGCTGACCGATCGACGCCAACCGCTCGGACTGTGCGAGCTGTTCCTGCGCCTCGCCCAGCCGGGTGTTGAGTTCGGTCAGCTCGGCATTGCGTCGCAGCAACTCGCGCTCGGAGCGCTCCCGCTCCTGCATGTCCGCCTCCAGTGCGGCCTTCGCCCTGGCCAGCTCGCCGGTACGCTGCTGCACGAGCATTTCCAGTTCGTCATAAGCATGCTTGAGCGCCGCTTCGGCCTGCTTGCGTTCGGTCACGTCCTGCAGGGTTTCGATCGCCCCGATGATCCGGCCGGCCGCATCGCGCAGCGGCGCCGCAGTGAAGGCCAGCCAGCGACCGCCCCCACCGATGTCGGGGAAATACCCTTCGGCCTCGTACGCGTCGGGCACCACCGGGCTACGCCGGAGCGTCTTGCCGTAAAAATCCTCCAGCCGCTCGATGCAGCCATCGACGATCATGTCGGCCATCACCGGCCGGACTTCGCCATAGAATATTCGGGCCGCCTGCCCGCTGTTTGCCACTTCTGCAGCCCGCACCCCGGTCAGCGCCTCCAGCGCACGGTTCCAGTGGGTTACCCGATGGGAGGCATCGATCACGAAGGTCGGCACCGGATCGCCCTGCAGCGTTTGCGCCAGCAGATCCTCCACCTGCCGGTGCGCCTGTTCGGCCCGCTTGCGCTCGGTCACATCCGAGCACACCCCGAGATAACGCTGCTCCGCCCCGTCGAGGGCAAACAGTGTCATCTCCAGCCATACGGTGCTGCCATCCTTGCAGCGATTGGCAATTTCGTGGTGCCACTCCTCACCGCTGGCCACCGCAGACCACATGCCGGCATAGAACGCATCGTCGTGCAGACCGCTCTTGAGCGACCTGAAACCCTGCCCGGTCAGCTCCTCGTCGGAATACCCCAGCACCTCGCACAGGCGCGGACTGACATACAGGATGCGGCCGTCACGGTCGCCCACCATCAGCATCACATGGCGCGGCAAGCCGGTCACCATCAGTGCATCGATCAGTTTCTGCATCACCACTCACCGCTTCCGTTCAGTTCAGCAAGGCCCGGCAGGCTTCATCGAAACTGCGCTCCGCCTCTTCGAAGACTTCCAGCAACAGCGCCTCGCCCGGTTTGAAACACGCCCACGCTGCCTCATCGGGCGGGGGCACAAAGTCGTCCCCCTCCCGCCCCAGATCGATCGCATGGGCCAGCACGTCGCCCAGATGCACCAGGGCCGCATCGGCATCGCCATCGGGGGTGTGGTGCATCTGCATGACGTTCGCAAAGCGCTCCGGCAAACCCCAGAGCTGGGCCAGCACACCCCCGGCAAGCGCATGATCCAGCCCCAGCACGTCGTGTTCGGCCTGTCGCAACATGCACTGATGCCGCTGCTGCCAGTCCAGCACCGCCTGATACGACGCCGGGTAACACACCGCCAGCGCATAACGCCCGAGGTCGTGCAGCAAACCGGCCACATACACCTGATCGGCATTCACACCGATCCTTTTCGCCAGCGCGCGAGCGGCAATCGCTACCGCCACCGAGTGATGCCAGAAGCGCTCGGGCTGGAATCCGGTGCACTGCCTGTCCCGGAACCCCGACACCAGGGCAGCACTGAGCACCAGTGTGCGCACCGCCCGCACCCCCAGCACCATGATGGCCTCGTCGATGCTCAGCACCTGGCCACGCAGACCATAAAACGGAGAATTGGCAATGCGCAGCACCCGGGCCAGCAGGGCCTGATCAAGCGCGATGCGCTTGCCCAGCGTGGACAGATCGATTTCCTCGTTGGCAAAGCTGGCCAGAAGCTCGCCGGCCAGCGGCGGCAAGCCGGGCATTTTCTGCAAACGGGCGCGCAAATCCTGAGGATCGACCTGGATGGCAGGGGGCTGCGCCTCCGTCACGCCTGTCGCACCTTCCGCGCCGCTGGACACACGGCGCTGACGCGGTACCGGACAGTTCTGGTTTTCACGATGACGCCTGACGAGCACCTTCAGGCCTCGCGTCAGCGCCGAATCGCCGGCGTGGCGGAAGCGCTCCTCCAGCGACTCATTCATCAACTGCCGGCGTGCTTCGAGCGACAGCGCCTGTTGCCCGCCCGGTGTGCTTTCTGTATTCACGATCTGTCTTCCGGTGTCAGTACCAGCAGCCTGCCCCGTCCGGAGGACTGCTGCCCGGTCGGGATGAGCTTTACGCGGTGGCGCGTGCCGTGCAGGTCGAGACAGACATCGTCTGCCTGCGGGCTGTCCAGCCAGGCGGCCAGCAACGCGGGCAACACTTCTGCTGCCATGCGACCAATCAGCGCATCGCCATCGCCCAGCAACGCCTCGGCAGCCTCATTGGCCACCGCAATCATTCCATCGTCATCAACACCGAGCAGCGGCCAAGGCAGCAGTTGCAGCACTTCATGCAGCACCTGCACCGTCTGCCGGTCGCGCTCGCTGCGCAGACGCTGCTCATCGAGCAGTTGCTCAAGCTGGCGGTTGGCCAGCCTGAGCGCCTCGGTCAGGCGTACATTCTCATTGGCGAGCTTCTTGAACTGGAAGGCCTCGGCAATGATGCTGCGCAACTGCGCATCATCCCAGGGCTTGGTGAGGAACTTGAAGATCGCCCCTTCGTTGATGGCGCTGGTGATGGAGTGCAGTTCAGTGTAGCCCGACAACACCAGACGCACCGTATCGGGTCGCATGATCTTGGCCTGACGCAGGAACTCCACCCCACTCATGCCCGGCATGCGCTGGTCGGACAGGATCACATCCACCGGATGGCTGACCAGCACCTCCAGCCCCGCCTCGCCACTGCTGGCCGTGAGCATGGTGTAACCATCGCGCCGCAGCAGGCGCTTGAGCGCGGTCAGGATGTTCGGCTCATCATCGACCAGCAGCAACACGCGCTCTTCTGCCGCCGCATCCACACCGCTCCGGAAGATGTCCGGCTCCGGCGCTTCGCTGTGCGCACCCTCTTGCATGAACATTCTGTCTGCCCCATCCTGCTTTTGTATTCATCATCGCTCAGCACAGCAGCGACGTCCAGCATCGATTCCGGGACCTGCCCACCCATGCCGACCGCTGTCTCGCCGGGTGTCGCATACTCCCGCCTGTCGTATACTCCCGCCTGCCCTTGACTCACCACATCCACATTTTCCGCGCCGGCCGCCCTGTGCGGTGTACCGAACCGCCCGAGCTCCCGCACATGCCCGTCGAACACTACGAGAACTTCCCGGTCGCCTCCGTCCTGCTCCCTGCCCGGCTGCGCGCACCGGTCGAGGCCATCTATGCCTTCGCACGGGGCGCCGACGATGTAGCCGACGAAGGTGACGCCCCGGCCGAGCAACGCCTGGCCCGGCTGGACGACTATCGCCGGGAGCTGCAGCGCCTGGCCGACGGCCAGTCCCCGCAGGATGCGGAACTTGCACCGGTGTTTGCCCGGCTGGCGCCCCACGTGGCAGCCCATCGCCTGCCCCTGCAACTGTTTCACGACCTGCTCGACGCCTTCGCGCAGGACGTGGTGAAGACCCGCTATGCGAACCGTGCCGAGCTGATGGACTACTGCCGCCGCTCGGCCAACCCGGTCGGGCGCCTGCTGCTCAGGCTGTACGAGGCCGACACGGCAGAGAATCTGGTGTACTCCGATCACATCTGCAGCGCCTTGCAATTGATCAATTTCTGGCAGGATGTGGCCATCGACTGGGACAAGCCCCGGGTGTATCTGCCGCAAGATGCGATGCAGGCCTGCGCAGTGAGCGAATCCCATCTGGCCGAGGCGCGCACCGACGCCGCATGGCGCACATTGATGGCCACGCTGGTGGACGAGGCACGCACGATGATGCTGGCCGGGGCACCGCTCGCCCGCCGCCTGCCCGGGCGCATTGGCTGGGAGCTGCGGCTGATGGTGCTCGGCGGGCTGCGCATTCTCGAACGCATCGAAGCGGTCGAATACGATGTTTTCCGGCGCCGGCCCCGGCTGGGCGCCACCGACTGGCTGCGGCTCGCACTGCGGGCGCCCTTTCTTGGATCACGATGAATCCCCACGACTACTGTCAGGAAAAGGCCGCACAAAGCGGCTCCAGCTTTTATTACAGCTTTGTCTTCCTGCCCGCCGAACGGCGCCGGGCAATCACGGCGCTGTACGCCTTTTGCCGCGAGGTCGATGATGTGGTGGACGAATGTCCGGACCCGCATCTGGCGCAGACCAAGCTGGCCTGGTGGCGGGCGGAGGTGGACCGGGTATTCGACGACACGCCCACCCACCCCGTGGGGCATGCGCTGCGCGACGTGAGCCAGCAGTTCAGCCTCCCCCGCGAGCAGTTGCACGAGATCATCGACGGCATGGCAATGGACCTCACCCAGAGCCGCTATCTGGACTTCAAGGGCCTGCAGCTGTATTGCTACCGGGTGGCCAGCGTGGTCGGCCTGCTCGCAGCCGAAATTTTCGGCTACGAAAACCGCCAGACCCTGAAATACGCCCACGACCTGGGGCTGGCCTTTCAGCTCACCAACATCATCCGCGACGTCGGCGAGGATGCCCGCCGTGGTCGCATCTATCTTCCGATGGACGAACTGAAGCGCTTCAATGTGCCAGCCAGCGACATTCTGGAAGCCCGGCACTCGGAACGCTTCGTCGCCCTGATGCGCTTTCAGGCCGAGCGCGCCTACGGTTTTTACGATCAGGCGATGGCCCAGTTGCCAACGGTCGATCGCAAGCGACAGCGCCCCGGACTGGTGATGGCCGCCATCTACCGCACCCTGCTCGACGAGATCGCACGCGACGACTTTCTGGTGCTCGACCGCCGCACCTCGCTCACCCCGCTGCGCAAGGTCTGGCTCGCCGGCACCACCTGGATGAGGGCCTGAACCGATGAGCCAGTCGATTGCCGTCATCGGCGCCGGCTATGCCGGCCTGGCCTGCGCGGTGGAACTGGCCCGCAACGGCCACTTCGTTACCGTGTTCGAACGCTCGCATGTACTGGGCGGACGCGCCCGGCTGGTCACCCGCGATGGCTGGCGAGTGGATAACGGTCAGCACATCCTGATCGGCGCCTATGCCGAACTGCTGCGCCTGCTGCGGCTGACGGGCGTGTCGCCCAAGGTGTTCGAAACCCTGCCGCTCACCCTGCACACCCCCAGCCTGCTCGACCTGCGCGCTGCCCGCCTGCCGGCCCCCCTACATCTGGCGGTCGGGCTGTTGCGCGCACGGGGCCTGAGCTGGGCCGACCGCATGGCGATGGTGCGCCTGTTGCGTCATCTCAAGCGCCAGCAGTTCGCCCCCGAAGCCGGCATGACGGTCCGCACCCTGCTGCAGGCCACCGATCAAACCGACAAGGTGATCACTACCATCTGGGAGCCGCTGTGCGTGGCGGCCCTGAACACCCCCATCGACCAGGCCAGCGCCCGTGTGTTTGCCGCCGTCCTGCGCGACTCGCTGGCTGCCGGCGCGCATGCCAGCAACCTGCTGATTCCGCGTGTGGATCTCTCGGAACTGTTTCCGGTACAGTGCGCGCGCTACCTTGCCACCCGGCGCGGCAAGCTGCGCACCGGCACCGGTATCGAAGGCATCGAGCCCTGCACGCAAGGCTTCCGCCTGGCGGGCGACCCCGCCCCCAGCCAGCGCTACGACAGTGTGGTGGTGGCCACGGCGCCTTACCATGCGGCCAGCCTCCTCGCCACAGCTGGCCAGTGCGACCGTCTGGCGGCGCAGATCGATGCCCTGGAACATGAACCGATCACCACCGTGTATCTCGCGCTGGGCGAAGGCTTTCGCCTGCCGGATACAATGATCGGCCTGAGCGCCGGCCCCGCCCAATGGGCTTTCGACCGTGGCCGCCTGGGCGGCCCGGAAGGCCTGGTCGCGCTGGTCATCAGCGCCCATGGCCCGCACGAAGCGCTCAGCCGGGACGATCTGCAGATTGCGGTGCATCAGCAACTCGAACGCTGCCTGCGCGCCCCCCTGCCCAGCCCGGAATGGTCGATGACCATCACCGAGAAACGTGCCACCATCGCCTGCCGCCCCGGCATCCAGCGACCCGGCATCCGCACGCCCGTGGCCGGTTTGTGGCTCGCCGGCGACTATCTCGACTCCCCCTACCCCGCAACACTGGAGTCTGCCGTGCGCTCGGGCACAGCAGTCGCTGCAGAAATCGTGCGCGCAGGGCAGCGGTTATAGTGGTCCCGTTCATCGCTGGCCGGCGCCAAACCTCGCGGTCAAATACCGCAGTCGTCACCGGGCGCTGCTTGCGGAGTTCTGCAAAGGCCGCTGCCAACTCGGCCTCCAATCTTGCCCTTCACTTCGCCAGCGCAACCGGCACATATGGATTGGCCGGATTGATGGTAAGCGACTGAGTTGCGGGGTGTAGCACCAAGTCCATCATCTCCATCGGCACGGCACCCAGCAAAGGCTCATCACCGAGCACCAGCGCCGACAGGTCACAATACCGGTCCGCGAACCTCACTCGCAGCGGGCCAATCATCGGCGCGGCTTCGCGATGACCGTTCGCCAACACGACCTCACGGGTTGCAACTTCGGTGAGGTCGAAGCCTAGCTGCACGGCAACGTGCTCGGGAACGCTCAGAAAAACCGCCCCCGAATCGACAAGTGCCTTCACAGACAACTGGCGTTTCGAGAACAAATTTTCGACTCCGATGTCTGCATAAGTTAAGCCCATGTCACACTCCTTAAGATTTTGCTTTTGCAATAGCTATTTGCGTGAGGCCCGCTGCTAATATGTTCTGTGCGCGAGCTACAGACACAGCTTGCTCCGGCGATGGCCAGCGATACGAAACTCCGCTGAAATGTGCCGCTGCGTTGAATACATGCACTCTCAGCTGCTCTGGGAAACGCGATGGCAGCGCAGCTTCGCACTGCCGCCCAGACTCCCTGCTATTGCAAACATAGAAATCCACCTTTTCCAGTTTCTTGGCCCGAAGTTCCACGTGCCGACCGCAACCTCCCGCGCAGGTAACTCGCACCCATCCGGGCTTTTCAGTAATCGGAGTGACGTATTTGCTCACGGCGCACTTTTCCTACGCTCTTGATCTTGTGGTCGCCAACGCCCGAATTCCGCCCTGTAGAAGCTGATTCGCTCGATCCCAGAGCGCCGAGTCGCCTTCCTTCAGGACTTCAAGCAGTGCGGCCTTCTCGCGCAGATAGACGCGGGCAAAAGCCGGATCATGCACGATGATGCTCTGGCTGTTCGAGATCAGATCAGCCAATTTGATTGGCTTTGCCTCAACCGGCGCACGCGCGGCGTGTTCGCGATCAATCGCCTTCCGGGCAGCCCGGTTGCCATCGCCCGGTCGCGAGACATCGGTCAACCAAGCCACCAAGGTCGCTACCTCTGCACCGAATTCGCGCAGGATGTCCTCTGCGGTAACGTCGGTATCCGGCAGCATGATTCCTTTCCCTAGCACTACAGTCGTAGATTCCATTCAGGAGGAGTGCATCCACGACGCCGGTAGTGACACAGTTGCGCCCGTCGTTGATGTCGCCTGCGCCAAGCCGACCAGCGCAGGATGTGGTCTGCACCGTGCCATGCACCCCACAATAGCATAATTCATTATTTTATTCGGCCCCCAGCACGAGCAGCGCACTCCACCGCAAACCCCACCACCCGCCGCTGCTCGCGGCTGAACTCCACCCCGATCAGGTGGATCGGTTCGTTACGGTCGCGGTACTTGTCCGCATAGCCCCTCTGCTTGATCTGCGCCAGCGCCGCGCCTTCCGGTTCGAGTTCCACCACCTTGAACTCGAACAGATACACGTTGCCGTTGAAACGCACCGCCATGTCCAGCCGGCCCGCGTTGCTCGACTCCTCCGGCACGATGTCCAGACCCAGCGATGCAAAGTAAGCGTAG
>WPCH01051486.1_pt1 | contig 83979 bp, 74 predicted proteins | sample 5399881 | NCBI WGS metagenome assembly WPCH01 (sample SAMN12869468, study PRJNA574797) | sludge metagenome | isolation source: wastewater treatment of pH5 | place: China:Beijing | collected 2019-05-20 | reverse complement strand
ACTCAATGAGTGGATAAAGTGGCGTATGGACTGTATCAGACGTGAGACGAGATTCTCTTTGGAGAAAAAGCGTGAGCGTTTGCATATTCTGCGCGGATATGAAGCCATTCTTTTGGATATTGATTTGGCCATCCAGGTTATTCGCAATACTGAAAAAGAACGCGAGGTCATCCCACGCCTGATGAAGGCTTTTACGATTGACAAGGAACAAGCAGAAGCAGTAGCTGAAATTAAGCTTCGCAACCTCAACCGCGAATACATTATTCGCCGTCTTGATGATATAAAGGATTTGATGGTCGAAATTGAGGATCTGGAGAAACTGGAGAATAGTGCCAGGCGTCAAAGAAAACTTATATCTGATCAGTTGAAAGATCTTTCAAAAAAATATGGCCGTGAACGGCGTACCAGACTTATTGATCCTGATGATATTGAAGTTCCGGAAGTTACGGATTTGATTCCAGACTACAATATCCGAATTTTCTTGACTGAAGAAGGCTACTTTAAGAAACTGGCTCTAACATCATTGCGTGGCAACTTTGATCTAAAACTTAAAGAAAACGATCGAATAATTATTGAAGAGGATGCCACCAATCAATCAGAACTCATTTTTCTTACGGATAAGGCAAACGCTTACAAAATGATGGCCTGGGAGATTGAGGATTCAAGGCCGTCCTTGCTTGGAGAATATACTCCCAACCTTCTGGAGCTGGAAGCAGAGGAACGGGTTGTCTGTGTTCACGCTGCCACTGAGCCATTTGAAGGTGAATTTATTGCTATTTTTGCTAATGGTAAGGGTGTTCGATTCGACGCCAGTCACTATGAGACTAAACAAAATCGCAGGAAGCTAATTAAGGCTTTCAGTGATTCTTCAGAAATAAGGTTAATCCGCTTCCGGGCAGAAGACGAGGATCCCAGCTTCGCCTTGCAAACTGAGAAAGGCAAGATGCTGATTTTTGACAGTTCTCAACTGACCCGGAAAATAACGAGATCTGCTCAGGGAACTGCTGTAATTCGCGGTGCTAAAAAAGATCCTATAGCGAAAGTTGTGCCACTAGAGCAGATCAGGGGAGAAATAGAAGATGAAACATACTACCGGGTGCAGACACTTCCGGGTTCCGGTCGCTATATCAGGGAAAAGACGCTTGAAGGGCGGCAACTTAGTTTGATTGATTAAAGATGAGAAAAGTAAAGTTTTTCACCGGCCCTTATAGACAAAAGAAACTGAGAACAATCGCTTTTTGGAGCATTGCTGTTCTTGTTATTGCTTTGCTTCTTTTCTTTCTTCTTAGGAAGAGTTTAGAACCGTATGATTTCCAGCTAGCTTATGACAAAGCTCTGGAACATTCCGATTTTGAAGAAATTATCTCAATCCATGGACAAGCACAAAAGATTATTGCAGATGGAGCGGATTCGGGAGATAATTCTGCAGAATTGGCTGATGCCATCCTCATAAGAGACAAGATTGAAATTCAACTGTCAACTTATTCACAATCATTGATTGAGTCTGTTTTAAGAGGCAATTCTCTCTCATCTGAGGAAGCTGAAAGACTCTCCCTCAGCATGTCTATCGTGGGTGATGACAGCCTGGAAGTGATTGAAGATGTACTTAGGGATTATGTGCTGGGCGTTATCAGTGAAGCTGAGTACATTCATTTTTTGGAAACTCTTTATCCTGTACCGGAATTCAAGAGATTTCTTAGCGAGCAGGTCAATGAGTTTGTTTTGATCCGTGATTTCAAAACTGCACTTGAGCCTGCATATCAACTTCTACAGCAGGGAGAATACAGTGCTTCTGCAGATGCATTTGAGAGTTTAGGCGATTCAGAATACTCCAGTATGCGCTCCTTGGATCACATACTGGAGAATCTCAGAATGGAAGCGCTGGATAGTCTCTACCTTCTGCGCATGCCCGAAATACAGCGATTAATCGAGCAGGGAAGACTCTATGATGCCAGCTTGATTATTAGGTCTATAGACTTTTATTTTCCTGACAGAGAAGAATTAATACAGGCTAAAAATCTCACTGACAAGATGGTTCCAAGCAAATTAATCTATTGGAGTGACCCCATAGAGGCTATATCTGTTAAACCTATCATTGCTGATTCAGAGCGCGCTTTTGACAATGATGTTTTCGCTGACAGGGCAAATGAGGACTTGCTTACTGCTGCAGAATTCCGACTCTTACTGGAAGCGCTATATGAAAATGATTATGTTCTTATCAACGGCAATGAGATAGTTGATGAAGCCGGCAACTTCCAGCGTGTCTTGATCCCTTCAGGCAAGAAACCTCTTTTAATCTTTTTGGATGATTTTTACTTCACTCCACAAAGGGTCGAAAGCGGAATCTGCTCACGGCTGGATCTGGATGAGGAGTCCAACGTTCTCGGTGTGATTCAGGATCGACAGGGTATAGAGAATCTGCAGAGCAATTCAACAGCCATTGATATATTAGAAGACTATTTGCAGGAATACCCGGATTTTACATTTAATGGCGCAAAAGCTGTAATTGTGTTGTCCGGGGCGGACGGTCTTTTGGGCTATCCACTGAATAGTGAGCACCTTGTTCGCATGAGAGATCAAGCACAAAGCATCGGCCTAAGTTTTTATTTGGATTCAGTGAATGATTTCGAAGCAAATCGGGAGAAACTTAGAGAGATCTTTGCAAGCCTTGAGTACAAACAATGGGTCTTTGCATCTCAGTCTTATAACAGGATCTCTGTTCCGGATCAAAGCCTCAGTTCTCTAAGTTGGGACACTGAACACATGCAGGAAGAAATAGCTGAATTTATCACTGATCTAAGAATTTATGCCTTTCCCTTCGGGAACCATGTTGAAGCAAACTCACTTCTGTCAAGCTATCTTGCCAATTCAGGTTTTGTCCTCCAGTCAGGCAGCGGTACACCCTATGCCTATACGATTCAAAAGCAGGGCTACGTATATATTGACAGGCAGCAGATAACGGCAGACAAGCTCCGTAATCCGCAGGCTAATTTCCTAAATAATTTTGTAAGCGGCAGGCAAATAATTACTGATAATAAACGTCCATATTGAACACTATTCAGTAGCGGGAAAAAATTCATTGTAAAGCCCGTGCATGGCACGGGTCATTTCATATTTTGACATCATGAAAATACAGCTGATCTCGTGATAGTCGGACATAATAACTTCAATGCTTATATTTTCTCTGGCAATGGCTTCTGTAGCCCTTGCAATGACACCAACAGTATCTCGCATTCCTTCTCCTACTATCATGACAATAGCAAGGTTGCGTGTAACTTCAATATCATCCATGCCCAGGTCAACCTGTAAGCGACCGCGCAGCACTACTTCATCTTCCAATGAAAATTCCGTACCGCGAACAATTATGCTAAGTGAGTCAATTCCAGTCGGCACATGCTCGATATTAATATCGAGTTCATTGAAAATAGTCAGAATTTTCAAGAGAATACCACGTTCCTGGTTCAATAAGACACGTCGAATATTTATTGTGCAAAAATCGTCATTACCTGCTATGCCGGTTATGACATTGTCGAGATGTGTCCGCTCAGCTAAAACCATGGTACCTTCTGCTGAAGGGTTATCCGTATTAGCGATACGGATCGGAATTCTGTGTGTAAACAGCGGTTCCAATGCTTCCGGATGAATGATGGAGAAACCGATATACGCTAATTCACGCATTTCAGTATAGCTCAACTCTTTGATCGGTTCGGGATCATTTATATAGACGGGGTTGGCCACATATACGTGATCCATATCTGTCCAATTTTCATATAGATCAGCTGCTGTTGCTGCAGCGACCACAGCTCCACTTATATCAGAACCGCCACGGGAGAAGGTGATAGTATTTCCTTCTTCAGTCCGTCCATAAAATCCGGGAAAAATAATCAGTTCCTCTGAGGAGGCAAGTGTGCTGAGATTATCATAAGACTCAGGCAAAATATGGGTGAGACCCGCATAATAGGACAAAATCAGTCCTGCATCTCGCGGATCAACCAATTTTGCTTTAACGCCAATTGAATTCAGATATTCTGTAACAATGCGGCCGGAAATAGCTTCTCCCAGGGCTACAATGCCGTCCCGGTAAATTTTGTGGTGTACTGTTGTTTCCTCGCTGCTGCGAGCAACATCAGCCAGAAGCTGATCCGCAATGCTTGGATGTAGGTCCAGTTCGGAGACTAAAGAAAACAGCCGGTCACTTATAGCCAGCAATTCCATATTTCCATCAAGTCCGGCCCAGCGAACATTGGCCAGATCAATTAGAAGATCAGTTATCTTTTTATCACCTGGCACTTCTGAACGTTTACCCGGTGCTGACACTATCATAATTCTGCGTTCCGAATTATCCAAAAAAATGGAGCAGGCTTTTCTTATTTGTCCGGCGCTGGCCAGTGATGATCCGCCAAATTTACAAACTATCAATCTTAACCTCCCTGAGGGCATTAAATATATCTTTGCCGCCAATCCAAACGAGAAGTCTTTCCAGAGGTCGTTTTAATCTGACATAGAATACTTCTTTCTTGCTGATCGGTTCACAAAGGATCACCGGAATGCCTGCTCGTCTTGCAGCCAACACGTCAGTGATTAGCTGGTCTCCGATCATTATTATCTCATCAGCTTTAATATCATTACGCTGCATAAAATCATTTATAGCATAAGGAGCCGGTTTTTTCGCATCCTTGATACATTCAACATCAAGTGATCTGCTGAAACTAAACAGCCTCTCTGACTTTGCATTGGAACAGACAACAGGTGCCATGCCGATATTGTCTAGAGTGTCCCGGATTTTTAATGCAGACTCATCTGCTGATTGTGTCCCATGAGGAACCAGTGTGTTATCAATATCCAACAAAATAACACGAAAACCTTGACGTTTTAAAGCCTCAAAGTCAATATCGATTACCGCTTCAACAGTTTTATCAGGAAAAAAGGATTTTCTTACTTTCTCTCTTAAGCTTTTTATCATTATTTACCTCCGGATCATTGTAGCAGCTGTGCTCATCCATTGCTTGCGACAGTGTTACTAATGAACTAGAATATGTCTACCAAGTTGATAATTTATCAACTCTAAGCATAATAACAGTAATATTTGATTTGGAGGGAATATGATAAGTGCCGGCGATTTTAGGAATGGCGTTACTTTTGAAATGGATGGTCATGTTTTTCAGGTTGTTGAGTTTCAGCATGTAAAACCTGGAAAAGGTTCGGCCTTCGTTCGCGTAAAATATAGAAATTTGATGAGCGGAAGCGTTGTCGAGCGCACTTTTAATCCGTCAGAGAAGTTCGAGCAGGTTCGTTTAGAGCGTGCGGATATGTCCTATATATATAAAGATGGCGAGCTCTACTATTTCATGAACACTGAAACTTATGAGCAAATGCCGATTCATCAGGACCTGCTTGGAGATGCACTGAGATTTTTAAAAGAAGGCATGGTCTCTCACATTGTCACCTATAAAGGGGAAATCCTGCAGGTAGAACTGCCCATTTCTGTAGAGCTTGAGGTGACACAAAGTGAACCGGCGGTACGTGGCGATACAGCACAAAGTGCAATGAAGACTGTTGTAATCGAGACCGGAGCGGAGATCAAAGTTCCCATGTTTGTTGAAACCGGAGACATAATCCGTATTGACACTCGTAGCGGGGAGTATTTAGAACGGGCCTAGCATGTCTGAAGAAAGAGGACATGTTTCGATCAAGGGCGAACAAACCATGTCACGTGGTTTTATTGCCCAGTATGCTGCAGAAGCAGCTTTGGCGACTGAAGGTGTGTCATCACTTGATAGAAGTGTTGTTGCAAATATCAAGGAAGTAATCGGCCTGGAACACGAAGGCATGGGCGTTCGTGTTTCTTTTCGCAAAGAAGATGCCGATGATGTAGTCATTACAGTTTATCCGATCATTGATTTTGGTCATGTATTGCCTGAGGTAGCCTGGACCATTCAGGAAAGGGTCAAGCGCGACGTTGAATCCTATACCGGTCTTAACGTAGATGCTGTGAATGTGCACGTTGTAGATATTATTTGTAAAGATACCGAATTCTTGGCAATGGAAGAAACTGCTGAGACTTTGACCTCTGATAGAAACGGCTGACTGGAGGACTACTATGAATAGCTGGGTTCGTTTCTTACTTACACTATTCTCTTTGTTGATGGCAGTTGTATTTCTGTTGACCATTATAGTGATAGTAAGTAATGTTGCTTTAACAACAGTGCTGACTATGGTTCTGGATATTGCGCAAAGACAGCCAATGCGAACCATTGTTATGGTTTTATCTTTGTTTGGACTATTATTATCCATTGCCACAATAGTTGTAACGATTTTGTCCGGAAGACTGCGTAAAGCCAGAATTCAGACAAACCCTATAGGCTCCATAGATATAGGTGTGGATGCGATTGAAAGTATAGCTCTTAATGCAGCCAAAGCTTCTCAATCCGGAGTAAAGTCCGCCAAAGCTCATGTAGCACCGTTTAAAGGCGATGCAATCTCAGTCAGTCTGGTTGTGATGGCTTACTCTGATGTAGAAATACCGGCAATGATGACCCGTGTTCAGGAAAGAGTAAAAAAAGATATTGAGCGTTATACGGGAATTGAGGTTGGCGATGTCAAAGTGCGTGTCAACCGTGTAGAGGCGATCGCAGCCCGTGTTGAACGCTAACAGGAGCAAATGTTATGCCATCACCCAGTTTATTTCAACGCATCTGGCAAAGTTTTAAACGTGGCGGCCCCGGGCTTGTGGGTGCAGTCGCCGGCTTTGTCGTTGCCCTGATATGGGTGCGTTTCGGATTATTTCGTTTATTATTTATATTAGTATTGACAGCTCTGGGTTACTATCTCGGTGTACGTTATTTCAGTGACAGGGAGACTGTCCGGCGTTGGCTGGACAAGATATTTCCTCCAGGGAAGTTTCGCTAAAAAGGAGTTTAGGTGAGTAGACATACAGCAAGGGAAAGAGCTCTGCAATTTCTCTTTGAATGTGAGATGCATTGCGAAGACATCACAGTGCAAAGAGAACAATTTTTGCTTTTACAAGAAAAAATTACAGCTGATAATCTCGAGTTTTTTGACGAACTGGTTTATGGAGTGCTCGAGAACAAGGAGGAACTGGACGCTCTCTATGCGCCCTATTTGCGCAAATGGACTCCGGATCGTCTGCCTATTGTTGACCGCTGTATTTTCCGACTGGCGCTTTTTGAGATAGTTCACGGCACAGTTCCTGCTTCAGTCGCAATATCTGAGGCCATACAGTTGTCTAACACTTTTGCTGAAGAAGATGCTTACCAATATATCAACGGGGTTCTTGGCGCTGTAGTGCGGGATAAAGAACTTGAAAAATAAAGGAGCTTTTCGTGAATAAAACATCTGCCGCGGCTGATGTCATGACAGTAGGCGAGTTTAACCGTAGAATTAATCGTTTATTTGAACAGGATCCCGAAATGCAAAGGGTTCGTGTACAAGGTGAAATTTCTGATTTTAAGAGTTATCCGTCCGGACATTCATATTTCACACTAAAAGATGATGAAGCAGCAGTTTCATGCGCACTTTTCCGTGGATCAGCAGGGCGCGTTAACTTTTCTCCGAAATCAGGGATGAAAGTTATCGTTGTCGGCAAGCCCAACGTCTATGACAAGACCGGACGCTTTCAGCTTATTGTTACCGGCTTAGAGCAGGCGGGGCTGGGGGACTTATATCTTGCATTCCAGGAATTAAAGAAAAAATTGGCGGACGAAGGATTGTTCGCCCAGGAGCGCAAACTGCCGATTCCTTATATACCAAAGCGCATAATAGCCATAACTTCGGAAAAGGGCGCAGTTATCAGGGACATCATCCATGTTCTTCAACGAAGATATCCCGGGTTTTCACTCATATTAATCCCTGTTCCGGTGCAGGGAAAAGGAGCAGAACTGGAAATAGCAGCCGCTATCAAACGTGCAAACGCGGAAAAGCTTGGTGATCTTGTCATTGTTGGTAGAGGGGGCGGTTCTTTAGAGGATTTACAGCCCTTTAATGAAGAAGTAGTTGCCCGTGCCGTAGCTGAGTCGAAGATTCCTGTCATTTCGGCTGTAGGGCATGAGACAGATTATACAATTGTTGACTTTGTTTCCGACCTCAGAGCACCAACGCCTTCTGTGGCTGCTGAATTAGCAGTGCCGGATAAAAGGCGATTGATGGAGCGACAGGAACAACTCTCGTCAGCGCTGGAATTGTCTATATTGCGTAGACTTGAGAGTGAGAAAAACAGACTCAGGCAATTGCGTGAGAGACCTGTGTTGATTCAGGCAAAAGAATTTACTGCACCTCAACGCAGGCATTTGGACTATCTTAAACAGCAACTGCTGTCAGAAATAAAACGACTACCTCGTGAGGCAAGTAATAAGCTACTTCCCCTCCAACATCGTTTGAGCAGGCCATTAGAACAAAGGCTGGCCCGCGAAAGTAACAAAGTTGACCTGATCAGAGCGGGGTTGGACAATCTTGTAAGAACCCAAGTTGCCGGGAAACGCGCACGCTTTGAGCGTCTGCTGGCCAGCCTGGATGCCTTATCGCCTCTGTCAATCCTGGCACGGGGCTACAACCTCACATATTCAAAGGATAATCACTTGGTAAGCTCCGTTGCTGAAGTGAGAACCGGAGACGAAATATCTGTATTTTTAAATGATGGCAGCTTGCTTTGTGATGTACGTGAAATAATACTGCATAAAAAAGAAGCATAAACAATGTATGCATCTGCTACAGAGAGTGTTAAGGAGTATAAAATGCAAGAAGAACAATTTGATTTTGAAAATTGGATGAAAGATGTATCCGAAAAAAAAGAGGCGAATGATAAAAGTGATCCGATTGTAGAAGATGAGAAAAGCTACGAGGAAAAAGTTGCCCGTCTGGAGGAAATTGTTTCACTCCTGGAAAGAGGAGAGGTCTCTTTGGAGAAGTCGATGGAGCTTTTTCAGGAAGGTGTAGTACTTTCTAATCTCTGCGCCAGGCAATTAAGCCAGGTTGAAAGCACTATCGAGAAGTTAATGGAAAGTGGTGCCACCATCGATTTCTCAGCAACAGATGACAATGAAATCAGCTGATTCAGGGAGCCCGAATGACCACATACTTTAATCAAAAACAGTTCGAAGATGAACTGAGGCTGCGTTTCGAAAAAACGCAGCTCGATATTAAGGACCGTGTTTTTGAAGCAGCTGCATATTCTCTTTTCTCCGGTGGAAAACGCCTACGCCCGAATCTGCTGCAAATGGCATATCAACTGTTTACTGATGCAGACATAAACTTGTGTCGTCCATTTCAGTTCGCTATTGAAATGATTCATAGCTATTCTCTGATTCATGATGATCTACCAGCCATGGACAATGACAATTTACGTCGTGGTAAGCCCTCCTGCCACATTGCATTTGGTGAGGCTACAGCGATACTTGCCGGAGATTTGCTCCTTAATTCTGCCTATGAAATCATCGCGGAGACATGTTTGGCCAATATCGACAAACGATATCTATCTGCAATGATTGTCATTGCGGCCGCCTCAGGTGGCAGAGGAATGATCTTGGGTCAATCGCGCGATTTAGCTTTCGAAGAGAAAAATTCCGTTACAGCTGCAGAGATCGAAGATATGCAGATGCTTAAAACTTCAGCATTGATCAGAGCTGCTTTGCTTGCCGGCGGCATACTTGGCGGTTGCAATTCGAAAGAACAGGATTTAATCTATCAGTTTGGCAGTAAATTAGGTTTGTCCTTCCAAATTCGGGACGATTTGCTGGATGCTATAGCTAATGCTGAGGATTTGGGAAAATCGACAGGTAAGGACGAACGTGACAATAAAAAAACTTATGTAACAGTCCTGGGAATTGATAGAGCAATACAACGTCTTGCGGAGCTTAGCAAAGAAGCTAAGGCAATTCTCTTAAAGCTGGAAAAGTTGAGTGGAATAGATACATCCGAACTAAGAATGCTGACTGATCAACTTGAAACAAGGCAGATGTAATGAACTCAGAATACCCTTTACTAGATTCTTTAATTTTGCCACAGGGTGTGGCAGATCTTTCTAATGAAGAAAAATATTTGCTGGCAGAAGAACTGCGCTCTTTAATTATAAAAGTGACCTCTGAAAATGGTGGACATCTAGCTTCGAATCTTGGCGTTATAGAACTCGTCATCGCCTTGCTTTCTCTGATAAACAGCGAAGATGACAAAGTGATTTTTGACGTTGGACACCAGTCTTATGCCTGGAAAATACTTACTGACCGTTATAGGCAATTTTATACCCTTCGTCAGAAAGACGGGCTCTCAGGTTTCCCCAAAATTGAAGAAAGCCCATACGATGCATTTGGCACCGGACATAGCAGTACTTCAATTTCTGCAGCTGTAGGATACTCTCGTGCCTTGAGAACCTTAGGCAAAAAAGGAAAAGCAATTGCGTTAATCGGAGATGGCGCTCTATCTGGAGGTATGGCTTTTGAGGCGATGAATGACGCTGTCCAATCCAATGAGCCTATTCTTGTAATTCTAAATGATAATCAAATGTCGATCGATGAGTGCGTAGGTGGGATGACGCGATATCTTGAGCAATTGCGTGTCAGGCCATCTTACCTGAGTTTTAAAACGCGCTGGGAAGAGCGACTTAACAAGTTGAAGATTATCGGACCACCTTTACTCAGAATCTTGGCAAAGCTTAAATACAAAACGCGCTCCTGGCACAAAGAAAGAGGTATTCCTTTTGAGCAGATCGGCTTTCGTTATTATGGACCGATAGACGGTCATGATATAGAAGGGCTGGAAAGACATATTAACGCAGCGCAATCAGTGCGCGGGCCTGCAATTCTTCACGTAATCACCAAGAAGGGGATGGGATATGCCATGGCAGAGACTGAGCCCACCCGCTATCATGGAGTTTCGCCCTTCCCCATGCAGTATGGACTTTCAGATAAAGATCCCCAAGATCAGAAAACATTTTCCGATGTTTTTGGAAACGCCATGCTGACGTTAGCTGATCGTGATAAGAAAGTTGTTGCTATAACAGCTGCCATGGCCCAGGGTACCGGCTTGTGTTCTTTCAAAAATCGTTATCCCGATCGTTTCTATGATGTAGGTATTGCTGAACAGCATGCCCTGACTCTTGCTGCAGGTCTTGCTGCGGGTGGAGCTAAACCTGTTGTTGCTTTGTATAGTACTTTTTTGCAGCGCGGAATGGATCAGTTGATTCATGATATTTGTCTGCAAAAGCTTCCTGTCATAATCGCGGTAGACCGGGCAGGTCTGGTCAGCTCTGACGGTCCGACTCATCAGGGCCTTTTTGATCTGAGCATGACACTTAACCTTCCCAATCTTGCTATTATGGCGCCTGCAACTGCCATAGACCTTGAGCGCAGCCTCTTATACGCTCATGAATATAAAGGACCGGTGATGATTCGCTATCCACGCGATCTGGCCTCGACAGTAGATTTAATTTCGCTGGATGAAGCGATGCCGGAGCCGAAGTCACTAGATGATTTGCAGAAAATAAGGCATGTGCGGTCCGGTTCGGATCTAACTGTTTTAGCTGTCGGCCCAATGATATTGCAAGTGCTTTTAGCCATTGACAGTTACATTGGAACAGACTATTCAATTGATTTATATTCAGCACTAACTATAAAGCCATTAGATACTGACATTGTGTTAAAATCTACAAAGAAGACAGGAAAATTACTTGTGGTTGAGGATGGTTGTCTAAACAATGGTTTCGGGCTAAATGTAATATCAGAGTTATGCGAACTGCAACCCGGAATAATTATTAAGGCTATCGGGGTAAAAGATGTACTCCGGGGGCAGGCAACACGTGCTGAACTATTCCAGGCTGAGGGATTGGATCCTGAAGGTCTGGCTCAAAGTATCATGAAAATAATAGGCAGATGAGCCCTACCTGAAAGGTATGGCCGGATACAGAACGAAAACTTTGCTGAAATAAGAGGAGGACTGAATTGCGTATTGCGCTTTATCCAAATTCATCGCGCGATGATAATTTATCCATCACACGCCGGCTAATAGCTCTTATCGCTTCTTATGGAGCGACAGCTGTTTTAGAAGATGATCTGGCTCCGGAAATATCAGAGACTCAAGGTCTTGAGCGTGCCTCTTATAATACTTGTGACATTATCATTTGTCTGGGAGGTGATGGCACCTTCATCTCGGCAGTTCACCATGAGAGTGCATATAATTTGCCCATAACCGGAGTAAACCTGGGTCAGGTTGGGTTTTTGCCCGAAATTGACGTAGAAATGCTGGAAGAAGCTGTTCAGCGCCTGGTCAACAAACAATACAGTATTGAAAACCGTGTAATGCTTGATGTTAGCTGTTATGACTCTGAAGGAAAACGGTTTGCCCATGACCATGCGATAAATGATGTCGTTCTTGCCCGGGGCGGATGCCCGCGTATAGTAACTATTGACCTTGAAATTGAGAATGTGCCGGTGGAGAGCATACCGGGGGACGGCATAATCGTTTCTACACCTACAGGATCTACAGCATACTCCATGTCTGCTGGAGGGCCTATTGTACATCCGACCATGGATCTTTTATTGATTACGCCCATATGTCCTCATACACTGCACAACCGCACCTATATAGCTGATGCTGACACTACCGTTTCATTAAAGCTTCAGCAATATCCGACATGTGCGATATTATCTGTGGATGGGCGTTCACATTATGACATCTATCATAATGACCGTGTTGAAGTAGCTTGCTCCAGGCATGCTTTTCAATTTATACGGATCTGGGAAGATAAGTTTTTTCAAATACTGCCGGAAAAGATACAAAAAAGGGGGTTAGTCAATGAAACCATCTAAAACACAGCGTCAGTCACGAATCCTAAAAATCGTACGTGAACAAAGCATTGAGACTCAATCTGAGTTAGTGGAAGCTTTATTAGCAACGGGCATGACTTTTACTCAGGCAACAGTTTCACGTGACATTAAGGAACTGGGTATTGTTAAGGTAGCAACCGGTGATGGCAAGTCAAAATATGTTGCCATGAAGCATAGCGGGGAAGTTGCTGCAGGACGTCTTATGAATGTCTTTAGCGAAGCTGTTATTTCGATAAATACAGCAGGTGCCTTTGTCATTCTTAAAACATTGCCGGGTACTGCCCAGGCGGCGGCTTCAGCTCTTGATTCAATGCATATCGATGATATTCTTGGCACTCTTGCTGGTGACGATACAATATTCATAGCTACTGACAGTGTCGATATCGCTGATTTTCTGCGTTTAAAATTGATTGGTTTGTCTACAGGTGACCTCCATCCCGATCGTAGGTACAGCTGATATTGATGCTGCTCTTACGCGTTGAAATTCATGATTTTGCATTAGTAGAGGAGCTCGTCATTGAGCCGGCTGACGGTTTTACTGTGCTTACAGGTGAGACCGGAGCCGGAAAATCCATCCTTATTGATGCCTTCGAGTTTTTGTCCGGCACACGTAGCGACCGTAATATGGTGCGAACTGATTGCGATGAGGCCAGGGTGGAAGCTCTATTTCAATCTGAGGACAACGAAGAACTTCTAATTTTCAGAAGTCTGAATGCATCCGGACGCAGTTACGCGAAAATTAACGGCGAACTTGTTACTATACGCAGTCTGCGGGATAAAATGAAGGATGTTTTGGCTATACATGGGCAAAACGATCAACAAGCAATATTTGATGACTCCCTGCATCGTGAACTAGTTGATGCCTATGCGGGTGACGAAGCTGAGAGTTTGCGTGCTGATTATCTTGCTTTAGTGCAGGATTTGCTCGAGATAGATGAGGACATCCTCCGTTTAGGTGAGTCGCCTGAGCAACGTGCGTCCAGGCAAGATTTCCTTTCATACCAGATTGAAGAAATAGAATCAGCTAACCTTCAGCCTTCTGAAGAAGAAGAATTGCTTAAACGTGCCAAAACTCTGCAGGCTTTGCAATCTTTAGCAGAACATCTCAATACCGGCCTGACAGCTTTGTCCGCAGAAAATGATCTAGGTGCACTCAGTTTAATCAGACATGCGAGAAAAGCTTTACAGGAAGCTGCCCGATACAGCAGCAAGTGTAAACAATTGGCTGAGGAACTGGAAAGTATTGAAGGCGATGTCGACGAGCTTGTCTACGAATTGAATCGCACAAGTGACAAAGTCTCTTATGAACCCGAGCAGTTTGCAGAGATTGATCGCCGTCTGTCCTTGATTCAAAGACTCAAAGATAAGTATGGTAAATCCGTGGATGAGGTCTTGCTTTTCCTGGAAAAAGCCCGCACTGAATATACTTTTCTAAAAGATTCTGAACGTATTTATGCAGAAAAAATAGCTGAAAAAAACCTCCTTCTAGAAAAACTGGCAGCCTGCAGTTCAGATCTTTTACAAGTGCGTCAGAGAGCTTCGAAGTCTCTGATCGCAAAAATAATCGAAGAACTGCGTTCACTCAATATGAAGGATCTTCGATTTGATGTGAGTATTACAGCTATCTCTAACCGCGGCACACTGCCTCGCGATCCACATCATGTTTCTTTCATGTTTTCCGCTAATCCGGGTGAACCCTTAAAGCCCTTAGTCGATATAGCATCCGGTGGTGAAGCCTCACGTATACTTTTGGCGATCAAAACTGTATTGGCTGATGTAGACAATGTTTCAGTTCTTATCTTCGATGAAATCGATCGTGGTGTAGCGGGGGAGACCAGCCAACGTATTGCGGAAAAACTTCAAGAGATAGGCCGGCATCGCCAGGTTTTATGCGTTACACACAGCGCTCCGATCGCGGCATCTGCTAAAAAGCATTTGTTGATCAGTAAAGTTGTCGATGGCAAGCGCTCACGTACAAATGTGCTGGAACTGAAAAATGATGCCCGCGTTGCTGAAATTGCCAGGCTGTTGAGTGGCAGTTCAAACGAAAGTGAAGCTCGCAGCTTAGCGTATTCATTGTTGGAAACGCATGGTAGTCTTTAGTTTGTTCATTCGCATTCATATTAGTAATTAAAAAAAACCTTACGGAAGGTATAGATATTTATGGGGAAAATTCAAGAAAATATTTTGATTCTTAACGGTCATGATCTGACTACTGATGACGTGTATAGAGTTGCTGTCAGCAAACAACAAGTTGCCTTTTCAGATGACGCCAGGGGAAAAATGCGGGCATCTTTCGAGCTGGTAAAGAAAATTGCAGCTAGTGGTAAAGCAAGCTACGGTATTTCTACGGGTTTCGGTGAAATGTCCAAGGTGTATATTTCCGAGGAGAATAATGCTGAGCTGCAGCATAACCTGATTGTAAGCCACGCCTGCGGTGTTGGTGAAGCCTTTCCCGAAGCGGCAAGTAGAGCTATTATCCTGCTGCGTCTAAACACACTGGCCTCGGGATATTCAGGGGTTAATCCCAAGGTTACTGATTTATTGATGAGCTGCCTGAATGCGAACGTTTTACCTATAATTCCGCAACAAGGGTCTTTAGGTGCCTCGGGAGATCTGGCTAACCTGGCTCACATGGCCTTGTTATTGATCGGAGAGGGTCGTGCCATGTCAGGTGGGGTTGAAATGTCTGCTGAAGAGGCCCTGGCAAATAACAATCTAAAAGCTGTTGAACTGAGTGGGAAAGATGGTCTGGCGCTAATAAACGGAACTACTATTATGACTGCTGTAGGGACGCTGGCCTTGCTACAGGCAGAAAAATGTATGCAGGCAGCAACTGCTGCAGCAGCTCTTACTTTTGAGGCACTCCATGGCTTCACCGCTGCCTATGATGAACGTATTCATCATTTGAGACAGCAGCAGGGGCAGATTCTAACAGCAAGGTACATGCTGCAGCTTCTTGAGGGAAGTGAATATGCCAATACCAGACTGGAAGATGTTCAGGATCCTTATACCTTGCGCTGCATTCCGCAGGTGCATGGTGCCAGCATGGATGCGATCAATTATGTATACAGCATCATCAATCCTGAACTAAACGCTGTAACAGACAACCCTCTGGTTTTTGTGGAGACAGGCGAAGTTATATCAGGTGGGAATTTCCACGGGCAACCTCTTGCATTGGCACTGGATTTTCTGGCCATTGCCAGCGCTGAGCTCGCCAACATATCCGAAAGACGTATCGAACGCCTGGTAAATCCACAGCTGTCCGGCGGATTGCCCGCCTTTCTGACTGAACGCGGAGGCTTGAACTCAGGACTAATGATTTCGCAGTATACAGCCGCGTCGTTGGTGTCGGAGAATAAGATCCTTGCGCATCCGGCATCCGTTGACTCCATTCCCTCGTCCGCCAATAAGGAAGACCACGTGAGTATGGGAGCTATTTCCGCCCGGAAGGCGCTTAAAGTGACCGAGAATGTCCTCCATGTCATTGCAATTGAACTGATGTCAGCTGCTCAGGCATTGGACCTGCAGGAAAAAAGACAATTGGGTAGGGGAACACAGCTTGTTTATGATTTTGTAAGGGAGCACATCAGTTTCCTTGACAGGGATCGTGTACTGTCAGATGATATAATTAAATTAAAAGAACACTTGTCTCAAGGGACTTTAAGTCAAGTGTGGAGACAAGTTCAGGAGGTATGAATGTCGAAATTAAAAGATTTATCCGTGGAAGGCTTTATTGCTGAAACCGCCAGTGACTCACCGGCTCCCGGAGGAGGTAGTGTGGCTGCTCAGGTGGCGGCATTAGGCGCTGCCCTGGGCGAGATGGTTTACAATCTGACCAAAGACAAAAAATCATTTGGCGAATTAAGTGATGAGAATAAGACGGTGATTAATGCTGATTATGCTGCTCTAAACGCTTTACGGGAAGAACTCGTACATTTAATAGATGAAGATACAGTTGCTTTTAATACTTTCATGAATGCTTTGAGGATGCCGAAAGACACGGAAGAAGAGATCGAAGCACGTAAAGCAGCCATGGCCCATGCTGCGATTGTCTCTATGCAGGTCCCTCTCGACACTGCAGGGAAAAGCTTGCAGATCCTGAAACATATGGATTCTTTGGCTCGCTATGGAAACAAGAATTGCATATCCGATGCCGGTGTAGGAGCCCTTTTGGCCCGTGCCGCTGTCGAGTCAGCAGTTATGAATGTACGTATCAATTTATCCAGTGTTAAGGATGAAGATGTGGCCAATCAGGCGGAAGCAAGCTGTCAGAACTATCTGCTGGAAGCAGAAACACTTTGCACAGAAATTGTTAAAGAAGTGTACTTGAAGATTTAGAAATAAATCTATTATAATCGTTCAAAGGCCGATCTCTCAACCGGCCTTTTTTCTTTTTAAAACAACTGTTTGACATCTACTTAAAGCCCAATTACAATTACATGCAGTAACTAACGATGACATTATAAGACAGTATATATTTTGCTATATTTTAATATCATTGTATTGTAGTTTGATAATTGAATATGGAGGTGATTACCATTAACTGGCTAGAATTATTAGTCGGTCTTTTTATAGGTGCTATCCTCGCTATGCTTTTAACTAGAATGTATTTTATAAAAGGTCTGGATGAAAAGAGTAAAAAGCTGGATGAGTCACGTAAGAAGACTGAAGAAGAAGCCTTAGAACTTATTGGTGAAGCTGTTAAGACAGGTGAAGATAAGAAGCGTGAGCTACTATTGCTCGCGAAAGAAGAAGTTCACAAAACCCGTCTCGAACTAGAGAGAGATGTCCGCGAAAAGCGACAAGAAATCTCTCGAGAAAGGGCACGTCTGGAGCAGAAGGAAGAACAGCTTGATCGACGGACACAAAGTCTGGAAGACCGAAGCCGTAATAATGATGACCGTGAAGAGCAGCTTAATGAGCGTGAAGAAGAGATTCAAATGCTCGACGCCAGAAAGACTGCTGAACTTGAACGGATCGCCGGCTTAACTATCAGTGACGCACGTGAGCTGGTTCTCGAAGATGCTGAGAGAGAATACCGCCATGATATGGCTGTACTTTATCGCAGAATCGAAGAGGAAAGCAAGACAAAAGCAGATGATAGAGCAAAGGAAATTGTAGTTTCTTCAATCCAACGTTATGCCTCGGACTATGTCTCAGATGCCAGCGTTTCGGTTGTCGTTTTGCCCAATGAAGAAATGAAGGGTAGAATAATTGGCCGTGAAGGGCGCAATATCCGTACTATCGAGCAGTTGACCGGCGTTGATCTGATCATCGATGACACTCCGGAAGCAGTGATAATTTCTTGCTTTGATCCTATAAGAAGAGAAGTTGCCCGCATTGCAATTGAAAAGCTCGTTCAGGACGGTAGAATTCATCCCTCCCGCATTGAGGAAATGATCGACAAAGCTCAGGCTGAGGTCAAAAACTCTATTGTTGAAGCGGGTGAGCAGGCTGTCTTTGAAACAGGTGTGATCGGACTGCCTCAGGAGATTATTAATACTTTGGGTAGACTACGCTATCGCACCAGTTACGGACAAAACGTCCTGCAGCATTCTATCGAAGTGTGTTTACTCACAGGGATGATGGCTGCTGAACTGGATCTCGATGTTGACGCAGCGAAACGTGCAGGTCTCCTGCATGATATCGGTAAGGCTGTTGACTTTGAAATGGAGGGTTCTCACGTTGAATTGGGTGTTGAACTGGCTAAACGGTACAAGCTTGATCCAATCACTATCAACGGTATTGAGTCACATCACGGCGATAAAGAGCCTAATACACTAATCTCTTCTCTGGTTGGAGCCGCAGACGCGATTTCAGCTGCCAGACCCGGAGCACGCAGGGATAACGTCGAGAACTATATAAGACGTATTGAGAGATTAGAAGAGATTGCAAATTCAATGGAAGGCGTAGAAAATTCCTACGCAGTACAAGCCGGTCGTGAAATCAGAGTTATTGTCATGCCGGATAAAATGTCGGAGGAGGAAATGCCTCTCCGAGCTCACGAAATCAGCAAGCAGATTGAACAGGAGCTTAGCTATCCCGGTCAAATCAAAGTAAATCTTATTCGGGAAAGTCGTGTAGTTGATTATGCTAAATGAGTAAAAAACTGTCTCCCATCGGGAGGCAGTTTTTTTTTACATATTTTATGTTAATCTATTTCCATCTATGAATAAGACCAGCAGACGAAAGTCTTTCAATATTAAAAACACAATCAAAGCCATTTTCACCTGTGGGCTATGTCTTTTGATGCTTGCGCTTCCCCTGGCATGTCAGAGAGGGATTGATCCTGAGATCTTAGATCCTGATATTGATAGCGGTGAGCATATACTTCCATCGATAATTCCGGGAACTGAAGAGCCCATTTCCAGCTTGCGTTTGCGTTATCATGACGAAGGTAATTTGAATCCGCTGAGAAAACACTCCTACAGCACTGCTGCTATCTTTACCTTAGTCTATGATTCTCTCTTTGCCTATGATGCTGCAGGTGTTTTGCACCCTGATCTCGCAGATTCAGCAGTTTTATCTGAAGATCAGCTGATCTGGACCATCAGTCTCAGAGATATTAATTTCCATTCCGGTGAAAAACTGACTTCCGCAGATGTAGAGGCATCCCTACGTTTTTGGCTAAACATTAATCTCAATCATATTCCGGATATTTTAATTGAAGAGGAAATACCATCCTCTGAAGAGACAGGTCAAGAAATTGAAGAAGATCCCGACAATCCTCATATTCCGGAAGATACGGGTGAAGAGGATTTACCTTCAGGAATAGAAACAGAAGAAAGTACTAGTGAGCCTGTTCAGGAAACAATCGACGACGAATATAACTATTATATTGATACTCCTGTTTTAGGAGAAGCGGCGCAAATTGAATTATATTCCGGTACTTTAGCTGTGAGTCTTGAGCGGGGTCTTTTGATTGAAGCAATCGGAAGACCGAATGCGAATACATTGCAGATTAAGCTTCAAGAAGCTGGCCCCATACTGGATTTGCTGACTTTTCCCATTGTCCCTGCAGCTAATGTTGAAAGCAGCTCTTATCAGTTCATTCCCGGTACCGGTGAATATCAGATAAGTGAAAGAGACGATAATGGTCACCTTATTTTAAAAAGACAGACAGCTGATGATGCCAAGATTACAAAGATCATTGCCTATAACTGTGCCGGTGTAATAGAGGCACTTGAGCTATTTGAAGATGACAATCTCGACATACTCCTACTGGGAAGAGAAGAAGCTGCCCGCCTTCGGGAGCGCTCCAGAGTAAGGAGTCAGAATTACACGGATTCGGGTTATGTATCATTATATGTCCCGGATTCCGGTCTGAAAGCACAGCTGGAAACAGCTATATCTCAGATGAATCCCGATTATCTAAGTTCACCTTTTCCATATCTGCCTTATTACATTCGCTCAGGAGATTTCAGGCTCCTCGAGCAAAATGATCTTGTAATAGAACCGAGCAATACATTTCCTACCACAGTTGTTAGCGACCCACAAACGGTTGCGCCGGATACCGACACTGAAAATACTGATGAAGATAAGCCGGAAAATCTCCCCGAATACCGTGTTCTTATGCCGCGAGTTTATTATCCCTTAGGCTTACAAAGCCAGCTGGCATCACTCATTGCCCAAAGTGGAGCTAGGGCCGAATTTATAATGGTGAGGTCAAAAGACTACCGGCAGGAATTGCTTCTGAAAAAATATGATATTGCACTTTTGCTGGATGAAAGTGCTTCTTATGGTGATCCCTATGATTACGCTCTAGGTTTACTCCGGCAAAATCTGATCAGCGATATTGACGTAACTAGTGGACAGCTAGCTATCCTTAAAGATGGCAGGTACAGACAGGCAGAGCTATCGGAAAGCAGCTCGGATAACGAAGCGAGTTATTTGCAGAATGTTAATGATCTTTTTGCAGATCTTCCTGTGATAGGACTTAGCGGTACATCTACATTACTATGGTATCGTGATGGCGTTGAAGGCACATTGAGCGGAACAGCTGAATTACCCTATGAGGGAATAGAGAGTATCAGAGTATGGCAGCCATAATGGTAACAATCTTAATAACCTTGGATCAGCTGACAAAAGGGTTGGTAGAACGTCTTTTGTCCGGTGGAGAGTCTCTGATTGTAATACCCGGATTCTTTCAAATCAAAATGTCGCTGAATACCGGTGCTGCCTGGGGTTTCTTGTCCGACATGTCCTGGGGTATTCAGGTTTTATCGCTCTTGTCTTTAATCATGTCCCTCCTGCTCATTTATTGGCTGAAGGGGACAGAAGATAAGAAGGGACGTATTGTTTTAAGCCTCATTCTCGCCGGGAGTTTGGGCAATCTCATAGACCGTGTACGTATTGGTGCAGTAACCGATTTTCTAATGTTTAATTTCGGTTCATGGTATTTCCCCAGCTTTAACGTCGCCGATATGTGCATAACTATCGGTGCCGGTCTCCTGATTCTATTTGCACTGATCGATAAAAACTTTTTAAACAGTATTTTTCGACTCGAACATGAGATCGAACCGGTTGGAGTTGATAACGATGCTACATCGTGAGTTTACATTAACGCCTGAAGAAGCAGGAGAGAGGCTTGATCATTTTCTGGTCAAGATATTCCCTGATAAATCGCGTTCATTTTGGCAGAAAAATATCAAGAATGCGTCAGTGCTTGTTAATAATAATAGAGCTAAAAGCTCCCAAATCCTGGAAGCTTACGATTTGATCAGTATAAGTATTATTGAAAACAAACTTGAGGAAATAGTTGAAGCTCCGCCCTTGCATGTTATTTATGAAGATCATGATCTGGCTGTGATAGAAAAAGCTGCCGGAGTTGTCACTCATTCAGCTCCGGGACACAGCTCGGGTACTTTGGCAGAGTCAGTGCAGAACTATTTCGGTAACAGCTTGTCAGATTTGGGGGACAACAACAGACGTGGCATTGTGCACCGCCTGGACAAGGATACGTCAGGTTTACTTCTAATAGCAAAGACTAACGAAGCACATAAAGGTCTGGCCGACGCTTTTAAGGATCACGATGTTTTACGTGAATATGAGGCTATTGTTCTAGGCATACCGGAAACCAGGGCAGGACTGATAGATGCAGCTTTAGCCAGGGACCCCCGCGATAGAAAGCGGATTTCCGTCCAGGCTGATGGCAAGGAAGCGAAAACCTACTTTGAAGTTCTGGCAAGTAATAATGAACTCTCACACTTACGTTTAAGACTCCAAACCGGACGTACTCATCAGATCAGAGTACATCTTGCGATGATCGGCTGTCCGGTTTTGAATGATGAGAAATACGGCGGCAAACGTGTACGGGTTTTGGAAGAAGATGACATTCTCCTGCATGCCGTCAAATTGGCCTTTACTCATCCAATCAGTGGAGAAGAATTAAGTTTTTCCAGTGGGTTACCATTACGCTTTGAGAGGTTTTTACGAAAAATATATATGAACCTTGGATAGGGAAAAAATACTTAAGAAATCTGAAATAATTAGACACAGTCGCCTCAGCATGATGTATTCTTAATATATGACAGATAAGAAAAAACGCAGTTTATATTTAAGTATTCTGATGATTGTATTAGGGCTTGCGCTTGCAGCTTTTAGCCGCTCTTTAGTTGTGGGCAAAAGCAGCAGCAGCGAACGGATCTCAATATATCAGGAGACGATTCTGGAATATGAAGCCTTACAGGCACAGAATCAACGCCTGATTGAGCAAAACGATTTGTTGGAATCCAAAAAAGATGTGCTTATCAGTAATCTGGAAGGTGACGAATCTTATGAAGAGATCATCAAAGAACGTGAATACTACGCTCTGATCTCGGGTATGGCTGCTGTCGAAGGCCCCGGAATCAGAGTGGTCCTCAATGACCGTATTGAATATGACCCTGCCAGACACCCTATTGAATCGATAGTACATGACAAGACTGTCTTACATGTCATAGATATACTTAAGGCCAACGGTGCGCAGGCTTTAGCCTTTAATAGCACAAGGCTTACAGCGGTTGCGCAGATTGGCTGTATCGGGCCTACCATACTCTGCTATAACAACCGGCAGATGCCTCCCTACGTGATTGAGGCTATCGGCCCGATGGAAGAGATGGCCAATGCTATTGCCGGTGACTCGTACTTAAGTCACATAACATCCTCTGAAATCGGAATTCGTATGAGTATTAATATGATGGAAAATCTGGCTCTACCTTCATTTTCCAGAACCGGCGATTACCGGTCATTGATTACTTTACTTGAAGCAAAATAACCCTGTTAGGAGACTTGTGTTTATGGATAAGAAAAAGTGGGCTCAAAGAGGTGGATTATTAGCTATTTGTATCTTGTTGGGTATTGCCCTGGCTGTATTGATGAAAGGACAGAACACAAGCAGCCTGAGTGAACAGAATATGCAGGACCTGCAAAACAATGTCATTGAGTATCAACGCCGCAATGAGGAGTTATCTAACCGCAATGCGCAACTGCAGAATTATATAAGTGAACTGGAGTCAGATTTGACCGGAGAAGGTAATGAAGTCATTTCCAGACTGATCGATGAAAGAGAAAGCTATGCAATCTTTGCAGGTATGAGATCAGCTGTTAACTCAGGTGTGGTTATCACGCTCAGCACCGTGCCCGGGCAAAAAATGAAAGACAGCGTGCTGAGAGAGTTTGTTAACGAATTGTCCGCTTTAGGTGCACAGGCTATCTCGATCAATGATGAGCGGAAAGTTTCTACTACAGAAATCCGTGCCAGACAGGACTCTATCCTGATTAACAGCGTCGCCTTTGACCGCGAACATGATTTTGAAATAAAGGCTATTATGCGACCTGATGATCTTGAACAAAACGTACTGCCATATCTCAAGACAGTCAGCGACTCGATCGCAGCTCAGCTTGGAGATGAGGCTCCTTCGGTGAGGATAGAAACTTCGGCAAATGTAGAGATTCCGGCCTTAAGAGAAGATAGGATTGCCTATCAGTACGATTTACTTAAACCGGTCCAGCAGAATACTGCCCCATAGGTGGATAAAAGTTATACTGTAAATATGGAAAATAATAAAAGAATATTTGAAAAATATATCGAATTAGATAGTCCGGAGGAAGCTTTATCTTTACTGGGAGCCTGTAGCTGCCACGGTGATCTGGTAGAGCGGGCACTCTCAGTGGACTGTGATACCACAGCTGATGGCATGCTTGTCAGAGGTTCTGACAGAAGGAAAGTGGATGCAGCTATTCGTGTCTTTGAGCGTTTACATGATTTGTGCCGTGACGGAACTCCGGTTACGGAGCAATTAGTACGTTATTTGCTTGATGCTGCACTGGATGACACTTTTTCTGAAGCTGAATTATTCACTCCTGATTTGATTTGTGTTAACGCTAAGGGTAAACCTGTACTTAGTAAAACTACAGGGCAGAAGAAGTATATTGATGCCATTCGTCAACACGAACTGACTTTTGCCATTGGTCCCGCCGGTACCGGTAAAACTTATCTGGCAGTTGCTATGGCAGTTAAAGCTTTCAGAAATCACGATGTATCACGTATAATTCTGACCCGACCTGCAGTAGAGGCAGGGGAGAATTTGGGCTTTTTGCCGGGTGATCTGCAAAACAAGGTCGATCCCTATATGAGGCCCTTGTATGACTCTTTAAATGACCTGATGGGTTTTGATCAATACCACAGGCATCTGGAAAGGGGCGAAATTGAGGTATCTCCTCTGGCTTATATGAGGGGTCGTACCCTGGATGATGCTTTTATCATTTTGGATGAAGCTCAGAACTGCACCAGTGAACAGATGAAAATGTTTTTGACTCGCATTGGCTATAACGCCAGAGCTGTAGTAACCGGTGATATAACCCAAATCGATCTGCCAAAAAGCACCCACTCCGGTCTGGCCAGTGCTGCAGACTTGCTCAAAGACGTTGAAGGAATAAAGAGTATAGAGCTGACAGAGCGGGATGTGGTCAGAAATCCGTTAGTACAGCGGATTATACGCGCCTATGAAAAAGCTGTAGCAAAGAGGAGTAAAAACCAACGCGAGGGTTATAAACGATGAAAATGTCCTTACGTAGCAAGAGATTACTGACCGGATTACTGGTAGTCCTCACTCTGCTTGTGATCACAATAATTGTCTACTTCGGTTCGATTCCGCGTACATACGACTTAGAATTAGGGGATACCAGCCTTTTTGATATTACCGCACCGCGCGCTATAGTGGATGTAGCTGAGACTGAAAGAAGGGCCAGGGAAGCGATGACGCTGGTTCCAAGTGTTATGATGCGTTCAGAAGAAAAGAGCTCAGCTTCTCTCTCAGCACTTTCATTATTCATAAGCATGGTTGACGAAAAACGCCTTGAGCTTTATCCGAATGAGCGGACAGACAGCACAATTAATGAAGGCAATGACAATGGCAATTCTACAGTAGTACCGACACGAAGGCCTTCTGAATCTACTATACAGTTGGCTGCGTCTTCACTTATTTCAGGACTTGATCAGAATCTCGGCATCGTTATTCAGTCAGGTGATGCTGAAGCTCTCATGCGTATAGAAAGAGACAGGCTGGATTCGATTTTTGATATCCTTGAAACTGAGGCGACTGCTCTGGTCTTGCAGTCGTTAGATAGCCTCTCCCTACAACGGGAGCTGGCCGAAAGCAGTGATCGGATATCAGAACAGCTTAGTTTCAATTCCACTGATGCAGACCTGATAGTTCGTGTTTTAACTCTGTTGGTTAAGCCGAATATTGAATACAATGTTGCAGCTACAGAAAGCGCAAAACAGGCCGCCTATGAGCAGGTCCTTAATAATCCTGTCATGGTTAACAGAGGCAGCAGGATAATCACTGCCGGCGAAGTTGTGACTGAAGATGTGCTGGATAAGCTAGTCGCCTTGGATCTTATTGATAATGATGAAACAGATTGGATGACCATATTCGGAACAGTCGGATTGGTTATGATAACAGCGGTTTTGTCCATCCTGTTTTTCTCGCGATACAATCGTGAGATTTTTGACGAGCCCCGTCATATAGTTGCAGTAATAATTACTATCCTAATATGCTTGATTTTATCTGCCTATATATCATCTTCGTATCCTCTGGCAGCTCCGATATATTTCAGTGCTGTGGTTATTACTGCATATTTCGGTTTTCGTTCAGCATTGGTTATTTCCTTTCTGCTGGTACTCCTGGTGTCACCGATGGTTGGCTTTGCTCCCGCTTTCGCCCTGATCGCCATGAGTGGATCTTTAGTTGCCGCTTTGAACACAAGGGGCATAAACCGTCAGGACAATTACGCGAAAATTATCCTGGCTACAGCTGTCAATAATTTCTTTCTGACTACTATAATCGGGCTGCTGGAGAAGGAAACCTGGGCGATTATTTCCAATAATGTTGTTCAAACAGTACTTAGTGGTGTGCTTTCAGTTATTGTTGCGATCGGCATAATGCCGCTTTATGAGATGATCTTCAACACGGTTTCTCCTTTAAGATTAATTGAGCTGTCACAACCGGGTCACCCCCTGCTCAAGCGTCTCTTTGTAGAAGCGCCAGGCACTTCACAGCACAGTTTAATGGTGGCAAATCTGGCAGATGCTGCAGCGGAAGCTATCGGAGCCAATTCGATGATAGCCCGTACCGGCGCCTACTATCATGATATAGGCAAGCTGGAAGCTCCCATGTATTTTACAGAGAATCAATTGGGTGAAAACCCTCATGATCACTTGCCGCCGGAGGAGAGCTCCAGAATAATCACGCAGCATCCGAATGACAGCTTGAAGATAGGCCGTCGTTACCGTCTGCCTATGCCGATTTTGCGCATAGCCAATGAGCACCATGGTAGTACCAGACTGCGTTATTTCTACCATAAGGCTATGGCAGAAGCAGAGAAAAACGGAACGGCACCTCCCAGCGATAAGGCTTATCGCTACACAACTCCGATTCCATCTACCCCTGAATCAGCGGTAGTAATGCTGGCAGACTCAACTGAAGCTGCCATGCGTTCAGCTGGAACTGAGAATATTGCTGACACGGAAAAACTGATCCGTAGTATTTTTAAAGAAAAAATTGAGCAGGAGCAATTAAGAGACTCAGGATTGTCATTTGCTGATGTTGAGACGATAATTGATGCTTTCCTGCAGGTGTATGCAGGCCATTTCCATGAACGGGTGGTATATCCCGATACGACAGTGGAAGCTAAATAGAAGAGAAAAGAACAGCAAGTGCAGATAAATATTCACAACAAACAAAGAAAATATAATCCTGCCCTACTCCGGGGCACTGTCGAAGAAGCTGTAAAGCGGACATTGGCTTATCTGCCTGAAGTAGGGCAGGTTATATCCGAATATGAGCTTGACTTCTCAGTCGAGGTCAGTTTTATCAGCAAAGATGCTATACGGGAACTTAACCGCGAGTATCGTCAAATCGACCGTCCTACAGATATCTTGTCTTTTCCGGCTTTTGAGTGGAAGGATGGCAGATTAGCTGAGGACATTCAGCCCTGGCTGCCGTCAGATTCAGAGGACCAAACAGCTTTATCTCTAGGCGATATTGTGCTTTGCCTGGAAATTGTGGATAAACAGGCAGAGGAGTTTGCAAATACTTTGGAAGATGAACTTTTCTTTCTTACGGTCCACGGTGTTTTGCACCTGCTGGGTTATGATCATGAGCTTCCGGCTGATGAAATTAAAATGAAGGCTATGCAGGACAGAATCGTCAGCGGTGACTCTTCTGTGAAAATGCTGCCCTGTGGTTATGTGGTTTTGGCAGGCAGGCCTAATGTCGGCAAATCAACTCTTCTGAACTACCTATCCGGAATGACCCTGGCTATTACGACTTCGAAACCTCAGACGACCAGAGATCTCATTCGTAGTGTATACAATGATGATAGCTGCCAAATTGCCTTTCTTGACACACCCGGATTTCACAAACCCAGAACTTCTTTGGGAAGAGCCATGTTGAAGACTGCCAGAGTGGCAATACGACAGGCAGATGTGCTCTTACTTATGGTAGAAGCCTCTTTCAAACCTTTTGTAGCTGATTTGGAAAAGGAAATCCTGAAAATTGCTGATGAGGATGATACAGCTGTTATTTTGCTGATTAACAAGAGTGATATTGTCGTCAAAGAAAATATCCTCCCCCTGATAGCTGCTTTCAGCGAAGCTTATCCCTTCAAGGCTATCATTCCTATTACTGCGTCTACCGGTGATGGGGTAGAAGAGGTCCTCAAGGAGATTAAGAAGTATCTGCCAATACAGGAAGCGATTTTTCCTGAAGGTGAGGAAACCAATGTAACTGAACGTAAGCTGGCGGGGGAATTGATCAGGCGGGAAGTTTTGCTGCAAACACAGGACGAAGTTCCTTTTGGTGTAGCGATCGTAATTGATGAATTTGTAGAAGAAAGCATGCCTCCGGAATCGCGCAGGGTATATATCGCAGCTACCATTCTTTGTGATAAGCCTTCACACAAGGGAATTTTGCTCGGCCGCCAGGGTCAACGGATCAAGTCCATCGGCACTGAGGCGCGTTCGGCTATTTCAGAAATGCTTGAAGCTAAGGTCCACCTGGAACTCTTTGTTAAAGTGCGCCAGAATTGGATGAATCGTCCTCAAGATCTGGCTGACTTGGGTTTGGACTCGAAAAAAGTAGAGCTGCCATGACAAAAATCAACAGCAAAGGATTCGTGATGGCTGCATTCCCGTATCGCGACCGAGACAGGATGCTTCATATCCTGACCCCCGATTACGGTTTAATTTCAGCCAGCGCAAGAGGAGCCTGTTCGGTCAAAAGCAAATTGCGCCCGCTAACTAATCTTTTTTCACTGTGTAATTTTGAATTTTTCTATCAAAAAGAACGTTTTTATGTTGACGATGGAGAGGTAATTGAAGCCTTTCTGGACTTAAGTGACAGTATAGAACATCTTACTGCTGTCTCTCATGCCGCCGAAGTTTTTAGGGATCTGACGCGGAACAGCCCGCCTGATAGTAAATACTTTGATTTGTGGGCCTATACTGTTTACGAAATATCACAGTCGGAACACCCGGTTCTGATCAGCCGTCTGTCTACACTTCGTTTACTGGCAGAAGCAGGTTATGCCCCCCATCTTGACAGTTGCTGTATCTGTCAGCGACCGGTCAGAGGCGAAGTTAGCTTCAGCTTCCGATCGTCCGGCATACTATGTGGACGGCGTGACTGCAAGGGCAAACCTACAGAAGATAGCATCAGACTGAGTGAGGGCACACAGGCCTTACTGAGGCATATCCTGGCTGCACCGTTAAACCGTTTATACCGATTCACTGTGTCAGATGATGTTGTGGAAAATGCCAGCCAATTTCTTGACTTATATCTCTGCGAGAAGATGGAGAAAGATTACAAGAAGCTCGACCTTCTCGAATTTCCTTTTGAAATGGATTTGTCAGGGCTGAAGAGAAACTGTGACTGAGCTTATTGGAATTTATAGTAATTGACAAGCAAAGTGAAAATTCCATTAACTAAATACATGATTACCATGAGGGAGGTCTTTTATGTCTGTTTATAAAAGTCTGTTTGATATTATTGGGCCTGTTATGGTTGGCCCGTCGAGTTCACACACGGCCGGAGCCGTACGTATCGGTCTGGTGGCGCGGTCTATTTTCGGTGATACACCGGAAGAAGTCCGCATTGTACTGTTTGGGTCATTCGCTCATACCTATCAAGGGCATGGCACGGATTTGGCGCTAATTTCAGGTTTGTTGGGTCTGCCCACAAGCAGTGAGAAAATCCGCCAGGCCTACGATCTGGCTAAAGCGGCCAATATGGAAGTAGTCATTGAAACCAGTGATGATCCGACGGAACATGCCAATACAGTTGATCTTTATCTCAAGTCTTCCGGCGACCGGGCGCTTTCACTGCGCGGTGTCTCTTTAGGAGGCAGTACCATTGACATTACAAGAATCGATGGCTTTGATATACATCTTTCGGGTGAGAATCCCGCAATCTTAGTTTTTTACAAAGATCAACCCGGCATTATCACTCAGGTAACCGGTGTCTTGGCTAAAGTAAATATAAATATAAGTAACATGGAAGTATCACGTGCGGGCAAAGGAGCGCGAGCCTTGATGCTACTTGCTACAGATGGTGAAATTCCGGCGGAGACGATGGAAGATATTGCTAAAATCAACTCAATTCATCAGGTTATTGCCTTGGGCGCACTTAACGTTGAACCTGATTTTATTAGTGATTCCGATACTAAGGAGGAGTATAGTTATGATCCACAGATTACAAGAAATAATTAATTTATGTGATCTTGAACAAATTGCTCTGCATGAGTATTTCCTTCGGACAGAAGTTGAAGTATCCGGCACCAGCGAAGAAGAAGTATTGCAGCACATGGAACAGAATCTGTCTGTGATGGAGCGGGCTGCTCTTCAGGGTATAGAAGGCGTTAGGTCACGGTCCGGAATGACCGGCGGCGACGCTAAACTCCTTGCACAATATCTGCAAAGCGGAAACGCCTTAAGCGGATCTATTTATACGCGCGCAATGGTCTATGCGACCGCTGTCAATGAGGTTAATGCTGCTATGGGGGTTATTTGTGCCACACCGACAGCAGGATCCTCCGGGACTTTGCCGGGTGTCCTTTTTGCTATTAGAAATCATCTGAAAATGTCGCGTCGCGATCAGATCAACTTCCTGATAACTGCTGCCGGCTGCGGTATTGTAATCGGGAACCAGGCTTCTATATCCGGTGCAGAGGGAGGCTGCCAGGCAGAAGTGGGCTCTGCAGCTGCAATATCAGCAGCAGCAACTGTCGAGGCATGCGGAGGCACACCGTCACAGTCAGGGCATGCTCTGGCAATTGCATTGAAAAACCTGCTTGGTCTGAGCTGTGATCCGGTCGCCGGTTTGGTTGAGGTGCCGTGTATCAAGCGAAATACTGCCGGCGTCGTCATCGCAATATCTTCAGCCGAAATGTCCCTGGCCGGAGTGAAGAGTCGCATTCCTGTTGATGAAGTAATTGATGCAATGGGCAAAATCGGTCGTATGATGCCGGTAGCCCTTAAAGAAACTGCTTTGGGCGGGCTTGCACAGACTGAGACCGCTTTAAAAATGGCTAAGCAATTAGAGGAAAATGCTTATATAGACGTAGAGTCGATTTCGTCCCAGAAAGAGTAAATTCTATCTAAGCAGGAATCTATGTCGTCAGCAAAGGAGACATCCCATTCTTTGGGAAAGAGCTGCTTATATTCCTGCTTGGAATAGCGATCATCTATTAACAAGACAATACCGTAGTCCTCGGCTGTGCGGATTAAACGTCCCGCAGCCTGAGTGACACGATTAAATCCGGGCCAGGTGTAAGCATACTGGTATCCCAGACCGCTTTTTGCATCATAATACTGACGCAAGATCTCCCGTTCCGGTGTTAAGGCAGGAAGACCGGTACCGATGACTACTACGCCGGTAAGAGCTTCGCCTTTCAGATCGACACCTTCAGTAAAAAGAGAACCAAGGACTGTCAAGCCGAGTAGAGAGCGGTCTTTCGGTGCTGAAGTGAAACGGCGTAAATACTCTTCTTTTTGCAGCTCATTCATTCGTGACGGCTGAACAATGATATCAAGCATTTTAGACTTGTCTGCCTGCTTCAGGTAGTTTTGCAGCTGTCGCAGGTATGAAAAAGACGGACAGAACAAGAGGAAATTTCCGGGTCGTTCCGAGACAATTTCCAAAATCAAGTCAGCAATACCCGGCAAAGTAAGAGCCCTGTCACGATAGCGAACAGAGTATTCATCATAAACAATGACCAGACGTTTATCCCTGGGGAAGGGACTGCTCAGTTTTAAGACTTCCGGCTTGTCTTCCTTGTATCTGGCATTAAGAAGGCTCATGAAATATGAGAATGGCTCCAAAGTCGCTGAGAAAAATATTACTGATGATTTACCGTGATAGGTATTTGTCAGATGTTGAGAAGCATCCAGGGACAAGAGAGAAACAGCAAGTTTTCCCTCAGCAAAACGACGAACCGCTGTGATATAAGCCTGATTATAAAATTCCTCCATAATATTTTGGAAATGCAGAAATTCGAAGCGCAGTGTATTGGCTGTTTCGCGCTGAGGGAAGTCGCGGAAATATTCAAAGAATTGAAACAGTTTGGAATTCAGATAGGATATGCAGGATTCAAGCCGGGGAGGCATCTTGCGCGTAGCAGAGAAGTTATCGGTTAGAAATAGACCAAGCTCCTGATTATTCCTGGAGAAAGTCTCCCTGACGCTGTCAGCTGCATTCTCGTCCAAAGCTTTATCATAGAAATCAAAAAAGGCCTCCAGCTCTTCCATGGCACTAAAAACGGATTTTAAGGCTGGATCGTCGGCTCCTGTGGCCTGTGACAAGATCGTTTTCAATTCAATAATTTGTTTTGATTCCAATACTGACGAAAACATAGATCGGCTGCGTTCTGCAAGATTATGAGCCTCATCAACCAACAGCGTGTATTTGTGTTTAGAATCATCCAGCCTGTCTTTCCAGCGAATTTGGGGATCAAAAATATAATTGTAATCACAGATAACAAGATCGCAGCTATCCAACAGATCTATGGACAACTCATAAGGACACAGGCGGTATTTCTGTCCGAGTGTGAAAATGTCGTCCGGCAAAAGGTCCTGTTTGGGAGAAAACTCGGCTAAAGCCTCTTCCAATCTCTCGTAATAAGTTGTTGCGTAGGGACATTTGTTCTTGTCGCAAAATATCTGAGGCTGGGCACACATTGACTTTTTGGCGCGAATAGTTATTGCCCGCACCAAAAAACCGTTCCGGCGCAAAAGAGCCAGTGCATCTTCGGCCACTGTCCGTTGAGAGCGTGACGGGGTCAGATAGTAAATGCTGTCATTCAAATTATGAGCCTGAGCTTTTAGAGCAGGGTAGAGGACGGCAATCGTCTTTCCGCTACCGGTGGGAGCACTGACAAATAAAACCTCTTTGTCTCTAATAGCTGCGGTTACTTCGCGCATCATATCATGCTGACCCGGGCGCAAGTCTGGAAAAGGAAAAGATGCCTTGCTATTTAGGATGTTGCGACGTTTTCGATGTGCAATCAATGCGGTTCGGGAGGTCAGGTAGTACTGGCAGATTGAAGCAAAATAATTTCTTAAGTCCTCATAAGTTAAGGTTTCCTCATGTGCGATTAACTCTCCGTTATCTAGTGAGAGGTAATGCAGGGCGACAGTAATCTCTGCAGTATCTATCTTGTTTTCGGCCTGGAAATCAGACTGACTTAAGAGATAAGCATAAATTTTTGCTTGCGACCAATGAACGATATCACCATTTTTCGGCAAAAATCGAGCGTCACCACGAAAACTTTTCACTTCAACCAAAGTAAGCCTATCCGCTTCGATAGCAATGGTGTCACAGCGTCCTTGAACATGTAATACATATGGGAGATCAGGATGAACATAGCTGCCTGATAAACTGTATTCAGAAAATGTTTCAGCTCCGGGGAAAAACTCAGGAGTTCGCCTGACGTACTCCTTATGTAAAGCTATACCTTCAGGACCGGAAATACCTCCGTAATAGGGGGATGCCAGACCGCCTTCTCTGCGACTTGATTCAGCCAGTTCGCGCACTGCTATGCTTATAGTGAAGAGTTCCGGAGAATCTGTCATGAGCGGAGAATTCCTAGCTGTTAAAAAGCCCGTAATATCGATATTACGGGCCTGTGGTGCGGAAAACAGGACTTGAACCTGCACGATCTACTGATCACTAGCACCTGAAGCTAGCGCGTCTGCCTATTCCGCCACTTCCGCGTGAACGTTGTCTATCATAGCTGAATGGTGCTAATATTGCAAGCATAAATTATTAAATTTGTGAAAGCAGGAAACAGATGTCCAATCAAACTTTAGCAGAATTTCGAAGCTATGTTATGAATAAAAAAGTCGCGGTTCTGGGAGCCGGTATCAGCAATCGTCCGCTGATTCGCTGGTTATATCCTCTAACGGGAAGAATACATGTCTTTGATCGGCTTACTGAAGAAGACGAGGTCCTTAAAAAGACCATAAATGATTTTGAGGCTGAAGGAATAGAATTGAACTGGTCTCTGGGTTCTGATTATTTAGATAATTTAAAAGGCTTCGATCTTATTTTCCGCACACCCTTCATGCGTCCGGACCTGCCTCAGTTAGTCGCTGAGAGGGCAAGGGGAGCACGTGTTACATCAGAAATGGAGCTTTTTCTGGAGCTGTGCCCCGCTCCTGTTACGGCTGTCACCGGCAGTGATGGAAAGACTACAACGACTACTTTGATCAGTCTGATCCTCAAGCAAGCCGGTCATAAGGTCTATCTCGGAGGCAATATCGGTACCCCCTTGCTTGATCAGATTGAAGATATCAATAGCAGTGATCAGGTGGTAGTTGAGTTGTCCAGTTTTCAACTTATTGATATGAAAGCAAAGATTCACACCGCTGTCGTTACTAATGTGGCTCCCAATCATCTGGATTATCATTTGGATTTTGCAGAATATTGCTCAGCCAAGAAAAACATATTTCAGCTGCAAGATAAGGCAGATATTCTGGTTCTTAATGCTAACGATGCCGAATCCGGGCTTTGGTCAAAAGAAGCAAAGGCTGAAGTTCGTTTTTTTAATTGTGATAATAGTGAAGCAGCTCACAGCTGGCTGGATGAGAAATCATTAAAGTTAAGAACCTGTGCAGATGATTTGGAATTCGCCCTTTTGTCACGAGATGAGGTTCTATTGCCCGGACGCTTTAATCTGGACAATATTCAGGCAGCTGTTCTTGCGACGCTGGACAGTGCAGGTTTTGAAGATATGCAGTTAGTGGCAAGGACCTTCAGAGGAGTTCAGCATCGTCTGGAATGGATCCGTCGGCTTGACGGAGCTGACTGGTATAACAGTTCTATCGATACCAGCCCCGACCGAGCGCTCAAAACATTGGAAGCCCTGCGTGAGCAGGGAAGAGATATTGTTCTTATCACCGGCGGTAAGGATAAGAATTCAAACTATGAGAAGCTGGGGCAAGCCATTGTCAAGAGTACATCCCGTATAGTCTTCGTCGGAGCCAATGCTCCATTAATTGAAGCTTCGGTTCTTGCGGCTGCCGGAGCTGAAAAATTGGAAGAACTTGAGATCAGACACTGCGACAGTTACGTTGAGGCTGTTAGGTCTGCCCGTGACCTGTCTGTTCCGGGAGATGCGGTTGTCTTATCTCCTGCGGGAACCAGCTTCGATTTCTTCCGTCATTTTGAGGAAAGAGGTGACATGTTCCGTAAGCTCGTTTTGGCTGAAAAAGCTTAGGTTACCGGACTGTTTCATCTTTTGCCAATTGTTTTATTTTGTGGTAACATTGCTACGTTATGACCGGTTCATCGTTTCAGGATCGTCCGACCGTTACGCTGAACTAGGATTCCAGGAGGAAAAATGGACAAAGAAACTAAACAAAGAATTATTGAAGAGTATGCCACCGGATTCGGTGACACAGGTTCACCTGAAGTTCAGGTAGCGCTTCTTACCACACGTATTAGCGAGTTAACAGAACACTTGAAGATACACAAGAAGGATCACCATTCAAGACATGGGCTCCTGAAAATGGTTGGTAAAAGACGCGCATTGCTTGATTATCTGATGGAAAAAGATGTCGAGCGCTATCGTAGCTTGATCAGCAGATTGAACTTAAGAAGGTAAACGAATCAGCAGCGGCAATCACTTGATTGCCGCCTTTTGTGTCAAGAGATACTAAGTGGCAGGCTGTGGAACGTAGATTGCGTTTCTCTTTTTGATAAAAGAGTAGCGGACTCTACTCTCTACCGTCTGTTAGCTGATTCCCACATGAATGAATACACTTGGATAAATTTAAGCATGGCAAAAATTCTGCCTGCGTTTTTGTGTATTTAGCAATTGAAGCGTTTCGCATTTAACAGGAGGTTAATGAAACGATGTTAACAAAAACATACGAAATGGATATTAATGGAAGACGACTAGTATTAGAAACAGGCGAGCTGGCTCAGTTCGCAAACGGTTCAGTATTGGTGAAATTTGGAGATACCACGATTCTTTCGACAGCTACAGCTTCGGCGAGTGAGCGTCCCGGAATGGGTTTCTTCCCTTTGACAGTTGACTATGAAGAGAAAATGTACAGCGTCGGCAGAATTCCGGGTGGATTCTTTAAGCGTGAAGGACGCCCGACCGAAAACGCCATCTTGAATGGCCGTGCTATTGACCGCACAATTCGCCCTCTCTTTCCTGAAGACCTGAGAAGAGATGTTGTCGTAAGCAATCTGTTGCTTTCAGTCGATTATGATTTTTCGCCTAAGGTAGCTGCCTTGATCGGCACATCAGCCGCCCTGGCAATTTCCGACATTCCCTGGAATGGACCGGTTGCAGCTGCCCAGGTCGGCCTGATCGATGGCGAGATTATTGTTAATCCGGATTATGACGATTATTGTGATTCAGAATTGGATCTCTATGTCGCAGGAACCAGTGAGAAAATCATGATGATTGAAGCTGCGGCTGATGAGGTTCCTGAGGATGTAATGCTGGCAGCGATCGAAGCCGGACACAAGGAAATTAAAAGGGTCTGCCAATTGCTTCAACAGATGAAAGATGAAATCGGCAAGGAAACCTTCGAGTTTGCTTCAGCTGAAGCTTCGCAAGAGCTACATAGTGAAATCAAGGACAGATACTTTGATCAGATGAGTGAAGTAGTTTTAAATCCTGACAAGTCTCAGCGTGAAGCTGCTGTAGCAGAAATTTCTAAAGCCATCAGTGAATATCTCGAAGAAAAGGACCCGGAACTGGTCGGGTTTGTCGGCGAGCTCACTGAAGCTGTTGAAAAAGCTGCTGTACGTCATCATTTGACACATAATCAGCGTCGTGTTGATGGCAGGGGCCTGGATGAGATTCGTGAACTTACAGCTAAGGTCGACGTGATCCCTCGCGTTCATGGCTCTTCACTTTTCTCACGCGGGCAGACTCAGGTCTTGTCTGTTGTGACCTTGGGAACACTTGCAGACAGCCAACGCTTTGACGGCGTTAATCCCGAAGAGCGCAGGCGTTATATGCACCACTATAACTTTCCTGCATACAGTGTAGGAGAAGCTCGCGGAGGCCGCTCTGCGGGTCGTCGTGAGATTGGTCACGGACATCTGGCCGAATCAGCATTAGATCCCGTTATGCCCAGCGAGGAGGATTTCCCATATTCAATCCGCTGCGTCTCGGAAGTAACAATGTCTAACGGCTCTACTTCACAGGCTTCAGTCTGCAGCAGCAGTCTGGCCCTGATGGCTGCCGGAGTTCCGATCAAGAAGCCTGTCGCCGGTATTACCTGCGGTTTAATGAGCAATCCTGACGACGACAGTGATTATATTACTTTCGTGGACATCCAGGGTGTGGAAGACTTCTACGGCGACATGGACTTTAAAGTCGCCGGTACTGATGACGGTATTACCGCCATCCAGGTTGACATGAAAATTGACGGATTAACTATGGATATTGTCCGTGAAGCTCTGGAAAAAACAAAACAGGCACGTCTGCACATTCTGCATGAAGCTATGAATCCTGTTATAGCAGAAGCACGTGAACATCTGGCTGCTTTAGCTCCGAAAATCGACCAGATCGATATTCCCAGCGACAAAATCAGGGAAATCATCGGTTCAGGCGGTAAAACGATCCGACGCATTACCGAAGAAACCGGAACCGAGATCGATGTTGAAGAAGATGGACCGGTCGGACACGTTTATATTGCTGCGACTGATCAGGAATCAGCTGCTGAAGCAATGAAGATCGTCAGAACTATTGCTTATGATCCTGAACCCGGTACAACCTTTAAGGGTACAGTCACACGCTTGATGAACTTCGGCGCATTTGTAGAAATCGTCCCGGGCAAAGAAGGCCTGGTTCATATTTCAAAGATGTCCTGGGGGCGTACAGAGAAAGTTGAAGACGCCGTCAGTGTCGGAGATGAAGTTCAAGTAACAGTCCTGGAAGTTGATGATCAGGGCAGGCTTAACCTCTCCATGCGTGATCCCAGTGAAAAACCTGAAGGATATACTGAACAGCAGCCAAGTCGCAGTGGCGGTGACCGTCGCCGTGACGACCGCTCACGTGGAGGCAGAGACAGAGATAATCGCTCGCGCGGAAGATCTGACCGTGATCGTGATCGTGGAGATCGTTCCCGTGGTTCAGACAGAGACAGCTCCGGCGGTGGATTCCGTCAGAACCGTCAACGTCCGCAGGATAACATAAATAAAGGTGATCGTAATACGCGAGAATTCTAGATTTAGATAAATAGTTGAAGATTAAGCCCGTTCTTTAATCTGAGCGGGCTTTTTTTTGTAAAAAAAGAGAGTCTGCTATTCAGAAACAGACTCTCTTTGGTCGGAGTGACAAGACTTGAACTTGCGACCTCTTGCACCCCAAGCAAGCACTCTAGCCACCTGAGCTACACCCCGAAGCCTAATCGATTTTACCTGTCGCTCAGCAAAGTGTCAAGGTTTACTTCGACTCCACTGTGCGGCAGTAACGATTCGAGAAGAAAAGCCTGCGAAACAAATCGTTCGAGGCTTTCTTTGGCAGGGGAGACAGGATTTGAACCCGCAACCTACGGTTTTGGAGACCGTTGCTCTACCGTTGAGCCACTCCCCTATATAGTAATGTCAAAATGCCAACGCGAAGATCATATCATGTATAATAGCGACATGGCAAGTGAAGAGCAAGTTAATTTAACGAAGAGATTATCAGCAGTAGATATATACACAGATGGAGCATGCTCAGGCAATCCGGGTCCCGGCGGATGGGCCGCTATATTGCGTTTTGGTGATATTGAGAAGGAAATATCCGGCTTTGAGGAGCATACGACTAATAACCGTATGGAACTTACCGCCGCCCTGATGGGTTTGCGCGCCTTGAATCGTCCCTGCCGGGTAAGGTTGTATAGTGACAGTTCGTATTTAGTATCCGCTTTTAACGAAAACTGGCTTGATAACTGGCAACGCAAGTCATGGAAAAATTCTGCGGGCACAGCAGTAAGTAATATTGATCTCTGGAAAGAGTTGCTGAAAGAAAATGACAGACACCAGATCAGCTGGATCAAGGTTAAGGGTCATTCCAACCATGAGATGAATGATCGTGTAGACCAGCTGGCCGTAAAAGCAATAAAAAATAATGTTTAATTGTTAAGAGGAGATGTATGGATCCGGATCAGGCAAATGATAAGCCACTGTTGAGAAAACCAAGCGTATTTGATCAAGATAAGATAGACCTGACTGTTGCTTCAGCTGAGCAAGCAGAGCATTCGCTATCGGAGCGAAAAAAGATAGCCTACCTGCATGAAGAGACACTATCTTCCGATCTACGCTTTATCGGCAGGGTTTTTACTGTTGAGTCAACTGAAGTACAGCTGCCTGACGGGCGCAAGTCCAAACGTGAAATTGTTCACCATCCCGGAGGTGCCTGTGTACTGGCTATTGACGACAACCGGGATATATATTTAGTCAGACAGTACAGAGTTGGAGCTCAGGCTCCCTTGCGCGAAATACCGGCAGGAAAATTGGAAGCTGATGAAAGCCCGCTTCTTTGTGCCCGGCGCGAACTGATGGAAGAAGTTGGCCTGATAGCTGACTCCTGGCAGTTACTGACGCAGTTCTATCCGTCACCGGGCTATACAGATGAACTTATCTATGTTTATCTGGCTACAAAACTCAGTAAAGGCAAACAACAGCTGGATGAGGGGGAATTCCTTACTGTAGAGAAATTGCCTTTGCAAACAGCCTTTGAGGAGGTTAAGTCTGGACAAATCAGTGACGGAAAGACTATTATTGCTATTTTAATGACAGCTTATCTGCAAGCGAAAGGTGAACTGTAAAATAATTATGGCAGAGAAAAATAAAAACAGTAGTGAATCTCCTCGTTTGGTACGTGACATCCTCGGTGTTTTTTACCTGACCATGGCTATTTTGCTGGGCATAGCATATTTTGGAAAACCTAATAGCCTGGGAGATTTGGGTGATTTACTGCGCTTGTTGGGGCGCGGCCTGATTGGCAGCTTCTCCTATGCACTCCCGCTAGTTTTTTTAGTCTGGGCTTTTTTATATTTACTGGAACGCCGCAAAGAGATTTCCCGTGCACGCATTATGACCTTATTGATCTGTGTACTTCTCATAGCTGCACTTTTTTCAATCTTTACTTTGAGTGTCAGCGACCTGAAGCTTTTGGTTTCAGAGCAGGAAGCTTCATCTTTATCCGGTTTTAAAACTATAGCTGCATTATGGTCTCACGGAGTCGATCCAGGGAAGCAAGTGAGTAGTGGAAGTTTAAGCGGCGGACTGCTGGGCGGCCTGATCGGACAGTCTTTGAGTTTTATTGCTACCGTCCCGGGTGCAGCAGTGATCATCACCGGCATGATTGTTGCTACGTTGATCTATGGATTTTCTCTGTCTCCATCACGCTATCTATCTGATTTATCTGATCGGCACAGTAAGCGTATTGAAGAAAAACAAGCTGCCTTTAACGAGGAGAATCCAACAGATGCTATCAGTGAAGATGATTTACCGAGAAGGGGCACGCTTTTGCCCAGCTGGATGGATGATGATACTGAAGCTCTGGAAAACGTTATAGCTGAAGGCAATCAGGCAGGTGTAGATATCTGGGATAATTCTCCCTACGGGAAGCCTGTTTTTAACAGTGATAATAGTGATGAAACCGGAAAAGGACTTGATTTTGCGCGTCCGCCCGCAGGTTATGGCTCTAAGGAAGTGTATGAGCAGACAGACGGTTTTAATCCGCCATTTATATTTCCTGATGAAGACAAAAAGCCAGGATTAGATACTGTAAGCAGTCCCATCCGGCCTGCCGTTTTGCAAAGTAAAAATACTCTACAAGAAGATATGTCTTCAGAGCGGGAGAAATGGGAAGACAGGGCTGATGCCAAAACAGCAGAGTTAGCAGCTGAGAGTAAGAAGCCGACAGTAGTAAGGCAGAGAAAAAGACAACAGATCAACCTTTTCTCAGATTACAAAGCACCGCCTCTTAGTCTGTTGCGTGAAGACAGAGCCCTGCAGAAAAGTTCAGCAGAAATTAGTGATATCAGTAAGCAAGGACTGAAGCTGGAAGACACACTGGAAAGTTTCGGAGTAGAAGCGAAAATCGTCAATTATACAACCGGGCCGACGATCACAAGGTATGAACTTGCTCCCGGACCGGGTGTCAAGGTCAGTCGTATTGTGAATCTCGCAGATGACATCGCCCTAAGTCTTGCTGCAACCTCTGTAAGAATTGAAGCCCCAATTCCCGGTAAACCTGCAATCGGGGTAGAGATCCCAAACAGAAAGACCAACCCTGTATTACTACGTGGCTTGCTGGAAGACAGCGGATATAGAAATACTGACGGCCATCTTGTTACGCCTTTGGGGCGTGATGCAGGAGGAGATGTCATTCTTTGTGACATCACCAAAATGCCCCACGTTCTTGTAGCCGGTGCTACCGGCTCAGGCAAGTCTGTATGTATCAATAATATTTTGATCAGCCTGCTTTACCGTTACTCTCCTCAGCAAATGCGCTTACTTATGATTGATCCTAAAATCGTTGAACTGAATATCTACAATGGCATTCCCCATTTGTTGCAGCCTGTTGTAACTGATCCTGAAAAGGCTTACGGGATTTTGAACTGGGCAGTCACTGAGATGGAGCGCAGATACAAACTCTTTGCTGATCTCATCGTACGTGACATAGGATCCTACAACCTTCTGATGGAAAAACAAATTGCCGCTGCGGCCAAGTCGTCTGAAAGTGAACAAGAAGAAGATTTGCCGGTGAAACTGCCTTACATTCTAATTGTTATCGATGAGCTGGCTGATCTTATGGCGACAACCTCACGACAAGTAGAAAGCGCTATCTCCCGTCTGATGGCAAAAGCCAGAGCAGCCGGTATCCACGTCATAATAGCCACACAGCGCCCTTCTGTTGATGTTATTACCGGGGTAATCAAGGCCAATATTCCTTCACGTATAGCTTTCGCGGTTACTTCGCATGTAGACTCCCGTACTATTCTGGACACAGGCGGTGCAGAAAGACTTCTGGGGAAAGGGGACATGCTCTATTATCCTCAAAGTGCAGCTAAACCCATCCGTGGCCAGGGGGCCTTCGTATCTGACCTTGAGGTGGAACGCGTCCTGAAATTCATTAAGGATTATTATCCCAGTGATTATGATGAAACTGTGGCTGACGCCTTAGAAAACCCCGACGGAACTGATGTTTCAACAATAAGCGGGGAAGAAGAGGATGAACTCTTAATGTCAGCCCTGCAGGTCTTAGTTGAAAACGGCTATGCATCAGTGTCCCTATTGCAACGCAAGCTGACCGTGGGATATCCGCGCGCAGCCCGCATGATAGACCGTCTCAATGAGTTGGGTTATGTTGGTCCCTTTGAAGGCAGTAAACCACGTGAACTTTTAATTACACCCGATCAGTTTGAGAGTTTGATGGAAGAAAAGGATAAATCGAACGGGGATGACTAAACTTTCCGCTGCAGAACAAATAAAGACAGCCGAAATTATTGCTATCGGAACCGAGCTTCTCTTAGGCCAGACTATGGACACTAACTCTTTTTATTTGGCCGAGAAACTATCTGATCTGGGTATCAACACTTTCAGACGTCAGGTTGTAGGAGACCACCGTGAAAGGATTCATGATGCCATCCGCCTGGCTTTGGAAGTGAATGACCTCGTAATCACTACCGGTGGTTTGGGAGCAAGTGATGATGACATTACTGTTCAAGTCGTTTCGGATATTACTGAGCTGGCACTTGTTGAAGACAGCTCTGTGACGGCAGCTATCCGTAAGCTCTACCCTGATTCTGATCGCCCGGACTTTATTATTCCCCGCGTACCTGAAGGAGCGAAAGCTTTTCCAAACAATAATGGGACCGCACCTGCCTCCTTAACAACTTTTTCCTATAAAGGCCAAATACGCCATATTTTAGTGCTGCCGGGTCCACCTTCAGAAAACATACCTCTGCTGGAAGAGCAGGTGATACCTTACTTATCACGATACAGTTCATCCCGTTTTATTCACCGCTATGTGCGTATGATCGGAATAGGTGAATACAAGATTGAACAGCATCTCAAGGATCTTGTTACAGGGCAGACCAATCCTACTCTCGCTCCCTATGCCGGTGAAGGAGGGGTTGTGCTGCGAATTTCACAAAAACTGGAAGAAGGTGATGAGGACAGAACCGGGCCTCTTATAGATATTATCGAAGAACGTCTGGGAGAGTACATATATGAGATCGGCACACGCTCTTTAGAGGAGGTTGTGGCTGAAAAGCTTCACTCGCACGATTTGACTTGTGCCTTTGCTGAGTCCTGTACCGGAGGAGCCTTGTCGGCACGTTTGGTCTCTTTGCCAGGTACTTCAAATATCTTTAAAGGCAGTATTGTGAGTTATTCCAGCAGTGTCAAAAAAGATGTATTGGGGGTCGATCCTGCAATCATTGAAAAATACGGTGTAGTCAGTGCTGAATGTGCTCAGGCCATGGCAGAGAACTGCCGGAGGCTGTTAAAAGCAGACTTGAATCTGTCAGTAACCGGATTTGCAGGACCTGAAGGAGGGACTCCTGAAAATCCGGTCGGTACTGTATACTTTGCTTTAACCCATGGAGATAGTGTTTCTGTTTATAGAAAGTATTTCTCCGGTAATCGTCAAAGAGTAATTAATTATGCCGTAGCAACGGCTCTAGATCTCCTGAGAAGGAGCTGCACAGAGTGAGTAGCAGAAAAGTTAACAGTAAACAATTGAATCGAAGAAGCGCAGAACCGATTATGTCTGTAGCCCAATCTACTTTCATTGTCGCGTTTGCACTGACTTTATCCAAGATCTCAGGTTTCATTCGCGAAATCGTTATTGCCCCGACTTTGGGTTATGGCGTAAATACTGATGCCTATTTCATCGGCTTCCAAATTCCGGATTTAGTTTATCAGTTAATGATCGGCGGAGCCATTGGCGCAGCCCTCACCCCCTTTATGTCTTCAGGACTTGAAAAGGGGCAGGAGAGAAGAGTCTGGCGCAGTGTTTCCATCTTTATGAATGTTTTTCTGCTGGCTACAGCCGTCGCCATCATCTTCGGTATTATTTTTGCTCCCGGGATAATCTCATCTTACAATGCGGATAAAGATCCGGTTGTGATCAGTCGCGCAGTTGAGGTATCCCGTGCGCTTTTCCCGCAGATATTTTTCTTGATGGCAGCCGGCTTCCTTTCCGGCATTTTACAAGCATACCGTTTGTTTCAACGCAGTGCTTTCGGCCCGACAATATACAATATCGCCTGTATTGTTTTTATCATGCTTTGGGGAAACAGTACGGCAAAGGGCCCGACTCGTGCGGCAGCAGGTATTGTAGTAGCAGCTATAATTAACCTTGTTTTCATGGTCTTGATGACGCGTGATAAGTTGCAGCTCTATCGTCCGACAATTGCGATGAAAGACGAGGGTTTCCGGCGCCTCTGGGGTCTGGCTTTGCCTACTCTGATCTCAGGTTCAGTAATTCAGCTTAACTATATAATCCAAACATCTTTCGCCAACCAATTTACCGGAGCAGTTACTGCACTGCAGCACGGAACGACTACCTGGACGGCACCTTATGGTATATTCGGCGTTGCTGTCAGCAATGTTATGACCCCCACCTTGTCAAGGGCATATGCTAGGCGTGACTACCAATCCATGCGTGGCATTTTCACCCAGTCTTTACGTCGTGCAACTTATTTCGTAGCTCCTTTTGCTATAGCTTTTGCAGTTATGGCAGAAGAAACTATTGAAGCGATATACCAGTGGAACAACGCGATTCCATATGACCGTTTGCTGGTAGAAGCCGGTGTCTTACGCATTTATTGTCTGGCTATAATTATTCAGACCATAGTCTTGATGTACAACAATGCTTTTTATTCACGGCAGACTACTAGAATTTCACTACTCACCAGCGTATTATCACTGATTTTCACACCGCTGCTCTCGATGTTGTTTACCAAGGTGCTTAACCTTGGTATTTACGGACTGCCATTGGCCTATGTTGTCAATTCTGTCGGCCTGATGCTGCTGCTACACATCCTGTATCGTTATCAGATACCGGAAGCCAGGCCATTTCGCCTCTCACCTTACTATTTGCGTCTGATAGCAATTGCCATACCGACTACATTGGTCTTTCTGGGAATGAATACACTTCCTATCAATATCACAAACAAGCTAATGCAGCTGGCATTCTACGCCGTCAAGCTGATTATCGGCTTATTTGTTTATTATCTCTCAGGACTGGCAATAGACCTGCACGAAGCCAAAGATTTGCAGCGAATAATGCGCCGGGTTCTGCATCTGCAGCCAAGAAATTAGCTAATTATGTCAATTTGTCTGCTGTTGACTAAAAAAAACCGAAAATAAGATTGCTTTATTAATTGAAAAGCTTTAAAATAGTAGAACATAAGTTCGTTGACAGCTGAACAGGAGGAAGTTTAAGCATGGCAAGAAAAAGTAAATCTGCAAAATCAAGTCAGGATGTAAGCCCGAAATCAGCAGAAGAGCGCGAACGCGCTTTGAAGGCGGCACTGAATAAAATCGAAAAAGAATACGGCAAGGGAGCCGTTCAGAGGTTAGGAGATTCCGAGGTAGTTGATATTGGAGCTATACCTACCGGTTCGCTAAGCTTGGATCTTGCTTTGGGAATCGGAGGCGTCCCGCGTGGCCGTATTGTTGAGATATATGGTCCGGAGTCATCAGGTAAGACGACTGTAGCTTTACACATGATTGCAGAAGCTCAGAAACTGGGAGGAGTAGCTGCTTTTATAGACGCCGAGCACGCTCTTGACCCCAATTATGCTGAGGATCTGGGGGTAGATATTGATAACTTAATCGTATCTCAGCCCGACTACGGTGAGCAGGCTTTGGAGATATGTGAAGATCTGGCACGAAGCGGCGCAATTGATATTATTGTGATTGACTCCGTAGCAGCACTTGTACCACGTGCAGAGATTGACGGCGAAATGGGTGACGCTTCTGTCGGTCTGCATGCACGATTGATGTCTCAGGCAATGAGGAAGCTGGCTGCAATTCTTAATAAGAGCAATACAACAGTAATTTTTATCAACCAGTTACGTGAAAAGATCGGTATCATGTTCGGTAACCCGGAAACAACTACCGGTGGCCGGGCGCTTAAATTTTACTCTTCTGTACGCCTTGATGTACGACGCATTGAACGCATCATGAAAGGTGATGAGAATATTGGTAATCGCACCCGGGTGCGCGTCGTTAAAAATAAAGTTGCTCCTCCCTTTAAAGAAGCAGAGTTTGACCTTATTTTCGGCAAAGGCATTTCACGCGCCTCGGAGGTTATGGATCTTGCTGTTGAGAGTGATGTTATGTCAAAAAGCGGATCCTGGTATTCTTATGGTGAGACACGTTTAGGGAATGGGCGTGATGCTGTCAGAGAGATCCTGGAAGAGAATGAAGAACTTTTAGATGAGATTGAAGATAAAGTACGCGACTTCTATTTCAATGACGACGAGGATGACACTGCTAATGTTGATGAGCAGAAGAAGGCCGGAGCTGTAAGCGAGGAAGTCGTTGATGATGTCGATGATATTCTTGGTCTGGATCTATGAGTTCGAGCGAGGAGTTTGATAGCTGCCGCGAACGTGCTGTAGCTTTTTTGGGTCTTGATCGCAATAAATCCAGTGGCAGAGTAAGACAGAAATTACAACAGGAAAGTTATGATCCGGATATAGTTGAAGCTGTCATTGCTTATTTAAAGGAAATTGATTATATCAATGATGAACGTGCAGCCAGATATATCTGCCGTCGATATACAGGAAAGCGTCTTCGTTCCAGAAGAGCCATGCAATATGTCTTGAGTGATGCAGGAATAGAGCATGCTGTCAGCGTGAAGATAGCTGACACTTTGTCTGAGGACGAAGAAAGCAGCCAGGCTTTACTGGAAGCTTATTATAGGACTTCCATACCGGAATACTCCAAAGCGATGCGCCTTCTGGCACGCCGTGGTTACTCCGCCTACGTGTCCAACAAAGCTGTAAAAAATTTTCTATCCGTTGAGGAGGATATTATTTAACTTGTCAACTTATTATCTATTGAGTTTGGGATGTCCGAAAAATGAGGTTGATGCCGAGTCAATGGCTGTTTTATTGCGGGAAGCAGGGTATCGCGGTACCGATATAATTGAAGATGCAGATATCCTCATCGTTAATACCTGCGGATTTCTTGAAGCCGCTGTTGCTGAAGCTATTGATGCGATTCTGGACATGGCCGCATACAAAGAAAACACCGATGGCAGAGCTCGCTTTTTGATTGTTTGTGGTTGCATGTCACAGCGTTACAAGGCAGAAATACTAACTTCAATGCCTGAGGTTGATGCTGTTCTTGGAACTGCTCAGTATGGCGATATTGCAGAAACAGTGAAGCGTCTGGAAAGGGGAGAGGATCTGAGAGGTCTCTTACCGGGACGCCCCGGCAGCCTGGCCCATTTGCGAGAAGACAGGATACCGTCCAACGGCAGGCAAAGTTACGCATATTTGAAAATTGCAGAAGGTTGCAGCAATGCCTGTACCTATTGCAAAATACCATCTTTACGCGGGGGCCTGCATTCCCGTCGTCTAGACTCAATAATCAGGGAAGCAGGGCATCTTGTTTCTCTGGGCAAGAAAGAACTCATCCTGATAGCACAGGATACAACCCGCTATGGCAGTGACCTTAGTGAAGATATCACTTTGGCCAAGCTGATCCGGCAACTGGTCAGTCAGCTTGAAGACATTGAACAAATCAGAATCATGTACGCTTACGCTGACGCAATTACAGACCAACTGATTGAAACCATGGCTTCCAACGAACAGGTTTGCAAGTATCTGGATCTGCCCATTCAGCACGCTTCCAACAAGATATTAAAGCGCATGCGTCGACATGAATCGGCTGAGTTAATAGCCGATCGAATTAAGCTTCTGCGCCAGGCCATGCCTGACATTATTTTACGTAGTACCGTTATGCTGGGCTTCCCGGGAGAGACTGAGGAAGATTTTCAACTTCTGCTTAATTTCATTGAAGAGATTCAGTTTGACCGCCTGGGTAGCTTTGTTTTTTCAGCAGAAGATGGTACTCCGGCTGCCGGCATGTCGGATCAGGTTGATCCTGAGATTGCTGCTGACCGTTATCAACGTTTGATGCAAGCACAAGAAAAGATTTCATTGGCTAAAAACCGGCAGCGCATTGGTGACGAAGTCATGCTTCGTTTGGATGATGTCGACGATGGTGGTATACTTTTCAGAGCAAGAAGCTACGGAGAAGCCCCGGATATTGATCCGATTATTCATTTAGCTTCAACCAGGCCTGACTTGACTGTAGGAAGCTGGTGCCAAGCGAGAATTGTCGATGCCGAGGCTTTTGATCTTTGGGGGGTTACGTTGGATGAATGTACCGAATAGGCTGACATTATTAAGGGTTCTACTGGTACCGTTATTTTTACTTTTCATGGTACCGGTTTTTGGAGACGGAACTTTTTCTCAGTTTGTTCTTTCACAAGGTGGCAGGGTAATTGCTACTTTTATCTTTATAATAGCTTCACTAACAGACCTTTTTGACGGTCTGCTGGCCAGACGTATGGGCTTAGTTAGCAATTTCGGAAAATTCCTTGACCCCATTGCTGACAAGTTGCTGGTCATTGGTGGTTTTGCAGCTTTTGTCGAGCTCGGCCGTGTTACTTCTTTCGTCCTGATGATTATCGTAGCGCGCGAGTTCCTGGTTACGGGTATTCGACTTCTGGCAGCAGAGCGTGGTGTAGTTATCGCTGCCAGCTGGTTTGGTAAGATTAAGGCAGTTGTACAGATGCTTACTTTAATCTTTTTATTAATTGAACCGTTTATCACCGGCTCCAGTTATAGTAAAGAAGCCTTTAGTTCAGCCTATGTCTTATTTACCAACATTATGATTATTGCTACATTAGTGCTTACTATACTTTCAGGTATAGATTACTGGTACAAAAATCGTGCGATATTAAGTGATTTGATTGAGAATCTCTGATCCGGTCTGGCTGTTAGCTTCGGATTCGGAAGGATATAAGTTTTTTAAAATTATTGTTCTACTAGGAGGATAGAAATGACAAAGAAAGAAATTTTTGAGCGTGTACGTGGCCTGCTGGCTGAACAGCTGAGCATTGAGGAAGATACGGTTGAAATGTCTTCCAATTTTATTGATGATCTAAACGCTGACTCACTGGATATTGTTGAATTAATTATGACTCTTGAACAAGAATTCAACCTCAGTATTCCGGATGAAGAGGCTGAACGAATCCGCACTGTCGGCGATGCAGTTGATTTCATTGCCGGTGCACTTTAGAGCAAGGGTTTCTGTTTGTTGTTAAAAATCAGACCCTGTTGCAATAGGGTCTTTTTTCAGAATTATGCTTGATATGGATCGTATTGAACTGCAGGAAAATCTAAATTATTATTTCAAAAATGAAGGGCTACTCCTGGAAGCATTGACGCATTCTTCCTATGCTTACGAGCACAATAAGGTCAAGGCTCATAATGAACGCCTGGAGTTTCTTGGCGATGCCGTCCTGCAGTTGGCTATCAGCACAATTTTGTTTGGGCGTGAGATTCTGAGCGAAGGTTCAATGACCAAACTGCGGGCGAGGCTGGTGTGTGAACCGACTTTAGCCCGAATAGCAAGGCAGATAGACTTGCAGTCGCAGCTCTTGCTTGGGCACGGTGAAGCGTTGAGCGGTGGTGCAGACAACGATTCCAACCTGGCCAATGCTATGGAAGCTGTTTTGGGAGCGATTTATGTTGATGGCGGCTATGACGCTTGTTTAGCTGTAGCAGAAGTTTTGTTTGCAACTTACATTGATCTGGCAATAGATGGGAAATTAATTTATGATCATAAAAGTTATCTTCTGGAAACAGCGCATAAGAAAGAATTTACTGTTGATTTTAAAATAATTGATCAAAGGGGTCCGGATCATAATCGTTGTTTTACGGCCGCTGTTTACGTTGACGGTGAATTGGCAGCTACAGCTGAAGGAAGAACCAAGAAAGAAGCAGAACAAGGTGCGGCTGCAGCTTATATTGAGCAATACAGAAACGAAGAAATGAAGTAAGGAATAAGAAGACGTGCTCTTATCGTTAGAAATACTTGGTTTTAAGTCTTTTCCCGAAGCAACGAGGGTTGATCTTGACACCGGCATCACAGCTATAGTGGGACCCAATGGCAGTGGCAAATCGAATGTAACTGATGCCATCAGGTGGGGGCTGAGTGAGCAGAGCGCAAGAATTCTGCGTGGACAGCGGATGTCAGACATGATCTTCAGCGGTACTGCCCAACGTCGGCCGATGAGTTACGCAGAGGTAGTTCTTACTTTTGATAATTCAAAGCGTGTTTTTGATCTCGACTATGATACGGTCAGCATATCAAGACGCTATCACCGTTCAGGTGAAAGCGAGTATTTCATAAATAAAACAGCTTGCAGGCTTAAGGATGTCAATACCCTGTTGGTTGACACGGGAATAGGCCTGGACGGCTATTCGATTGTCGGACAGGGCAAGATTGACGAAATACTTAATGAGCGCTCTGATGACAGACGCCTTATTTTTGATGAAGCTTCCGGTATTGTTCAGTTTAAATCGAGAAAGGCAGAATCTGAGCGCCGACTGGAACGTGCCAATCAGAATTTGCTTAGGGTGGACGACATTTTGGAAGAACTGCGGCGCCAGGCAGATCCTTTAAAGCAGCAAGCTGAAGATGCCAGACGCTACAGTGAACTAAACGACAGATACCGAAAACTGGATATAAGTCTTTCCTGGATGCAAATTAAAGACTATGAGAAGCAAGCCGGTGAAGCTGAAGAAAATCAGAATATCGCAACACTGGAACTTATAGACGCAGAAGCTGCCTTAACTGCAATAAATAAGAAAAACAGCAGGCTTGACGATGAGATAGCTGAATTGGAAATCACTGTGGAAGCTGAAAGAAAAGCACATAATGAGCTTTCCGTTAAACTTGCTGACACTACCGGTGCTATTGCTCTTTCACGTGAGAAAGAATCTTCTTCAGAAGAACGCTTGCAGCAATTGGAAGAAGAGAAGCTTAGGCTGAATGAGCAGATTTCTATTCTTGCCAACACCGTAATTGACCGACAGGAACGTCATAACCAGCTGGAAAAACAGTGCAAAAGCTATGAGGGTCGTCTTTTGGAAGCAAAGGAAGCTTTAGCAGAGGCGGTAAGCGGTTTAAGTAAAAGTGAAAAAGAAACAGATGAATTGCGCAAAGGCCGAGAAGAACTGAAGGATTGCTTATTTCAAGTTAACAGTGAACTCCAGAGTGCTAAAGCCGAAAACAGTTTTCTACAGGAACATTTAAATGCTTCCGCCGCAGAGTTATCAGGCGATCAATCTGATCTCAATCGTGCTGTCTTCGCTTTAGAAGAAGTCTCTGCTCGTCTTGAAGTGCTACAGGCAGAACTTGCACTGTCCGAGCAAGCTGCAGAAGAGATGAAGGCCGTCAGAATCGAAGCTGAAAGAAAGCTGGAAGATATTGATCAAAGTATCATTAAGCTAAGAGATAGTGAACGCCAACGTGCATACGAAGAAGATACATTAAGTCGTCTGGAGCAAAGCTTTGAGGGATATCAGAAACCGGTCAAGGATCTGATGCAGGCAATCCGGCATAAGGAAGAGCTGAGAACGGGAGTTGTCGGTCCCCTCGGTTCCTTACTTAACATTCCCGAAGACCTGGCTCTGGCAGTTGATGTCGCTTTAGGTGCTATGGTTCACAATATCGTTTGTGACACGGAAGACACAGCAAAAACTCTAATAGATTTTTTAAGAGAACATAATTTAGGTCGAGTGACATTTTTACCACAGGCTGCCTTGCAAGTCAGTAAGATTGGCCAAGGCAGTTTAGATGCACTTAGTACAGAAAAAGGCTTCGTCGGCCTTGCTTCTGATCTGATTAAGATACGTCCGGGTTTGGAAAATGTACTGGATTACGCTCTGGGCCGCGTCTTAATAGCAGACAGTTTGGATGATGCCATTAAAATCGCACGCAAGAGTGGTCGTAAATACCGAATAGTAAGCCGCAATGGAGATATTATGTATCCAGGCGGGTCTATGAGCGGGGGTTCTCTGAGCAACAGGCAGAGCGGATTAGCTGGCAGACCGGCGAGGATCAGGGCCCTACAGGAGGAGCGTCTTGAGATTGCCCAGAAGATCGCAAGCATTGAGTCAGAATATAATACTGCACTTGACCGGCTCCACCTTGCCGCAGCCAGTGAGGAGGACAGTTTAAGCAGGCTAAGTCAAAAACGTTCTGTTTTTGCTGAAAGCGAATTTGATTATAAGAGCAAAGATAACCACTTAACTGCTTTAAAGAGCTCAGTGCATAAACGACAATCCTCTATTGAAAAAACAAAAGAGCAGATAGTTAGTAGTCTGGCTACATATCAGGATGCCGAGCAGAAGTCCATCTCCCTGCGGGCTCAGATAGCTGACCTGGATGACAAGATTGCCAAGGCTGAAACGGAAAACCGCAGTGCTTCCGAACAACGCGAACTTTTGCGTGATGATGTAACACATTTGGAAATATCGTTGCAATCCCTGCAGGAAGCTTTGCAGGAAATAAACAGCAATATGCAAAGTTCTGATGAAGAGGAAGAAAGACACAGGCAAAGAATAGTTGACATTGATGAATCTATCGAATCTTATCGTTTGCGCATTAAGACAGAACAGGAAAATATCATCAAAGCACGTAGCAGTCTGGAAGTCATAGAACAACAGTTGATAGGGCTGGAACAGTCACTTCAGCTTTCCTCAAAGCACCAGGTCACCATGCAGCAGGAAAAACGCGAGTTATATCAAAGTTTGCAGAGCAAGAGCGAACAGTTAGGCCTTCTTCGTAGTGCCAAAGCCAAACAGGAAGCTGCACAGGAGCGCATTGTTGAACAAAGGGACGACCTCCTCAATCGTATCTGGGAAACTTACAATCTGACCCTGCATGAGATTGAAGACAGAACTGTAGAAATTGATTCGCCGGCTCAGGCCAAGAGAGAGCGTAACAGGATCAGAAATGAGCTCGAAGCTATGGGCGCCATCAATCATAATGCTTTAAACGATTATGAAGCTCTTAGAAACAGACTCGAATCAAGTGAGTCTCAACGAAAAGATATTGAGAATGCCCGCAGCGAACTTAAGGAAGTTATTTCAAGCCTGGAACATGCTATGAGAGAGCGTTTTCAAGAAACCTTCCATCGTATCAATCAAAATTTCTCACAGGTCTTTTCTGATCTATTCAGCGGCGGGATTGCTCAGCTCAGCTTATCTGAAACTGAGGATATCCTGGATGCTGATATTGAAATCAGAGCCCAGCCTCCCGGCAAGAAACTTTCACGTCTTTCATTGTTATCAGGCGGAGAGCGATGTCTGACCGCTATTGCTTTGATTTTTGCAATACTTCAGTTAAAACCTACACCTTTTGTTGTATTTGACGAGATTGAATCTTCTTTAGATGATGTAAATGGTCAGCGCTTTGCAAATTACATCAAGAATTATTCAGACCATATGCAGTTCATACTGGTCACTCACCGCAAGCCGACTATGGAAGCTGCAGATCGTCTTTATGGAGTTACAATGCAGGAGAGAGGGATTTCCCGGGTTCTTTCTATGAAACTATCCAATGTGGACCAGGAGTAAAATATGGCAATTTTTGACAAGTTTATGAAAGGTCTGAGCAAGACCCGAGATTTTATCACAAATCAGATAACCCGTGTGGCTGCTGAATTTGGCAGTTATGATGAAGATATGCTCGATGAGTTGGAGATGACTTTGGTGGCTGCTGACTGCGGTTTGCCGGCAGCTACAGAGGCCATTGACAGCATTCGTGAACACATACGTCTGACCGGAGATGCCAGCCATAAATCCGTTATAAGTGTATTGCGGGAGAAACTGCTGTCCATGCTTGATGATAAGCAATTGACGCTTGCACCCGGAGAGCTGAACATTTTCCTCATGGTAGGAGTTAACGGCACCGGCAAGACCACCACAGCTGCTAAACTGGCTCATCGCTACAAAAACGATGGACATCGGGTAATGATGGCAGCAGCAGATACTTTTCGGGCAGCAGCCATTGATCAGCTGAAGGAATGGGGCGATCGCACCGAAACTCCTGTGATCTCACATGAAACGGGATCTGATCCGGCTGCAGTTGTATTTGATGCTATACAGTCAGCCAAGGCCCGCAAAACTGAACTTCTGATCGTGGATACTGCCGGTCGCCTCCACACAAAGAAGAATCTGATGGACGAGCTGGCAAAGATCAAACGTGTTATCAAACGGGAAGCTCCGGACGCAAAAGTCGAAACTTTGTTGGTTCTGGATGCGACTACTGGACAGAACGCTATTATCCAAGCCAGATCCTTTAATGAGGCTATTGAAGTCAGCGGACTTGTAATCAGTAAACTGGACGGCAATGCAAAAGGCGGTGTCGCTGTTGCAGTAGCCAACGAGACCGGCCTGCCCCTGGTTTTGGCCGGATTGGGCGAGCAGGTTGATGATCTTCAGGACTTTGACAAAAATCTCTTTGTTGACGCTCTGTTGCCATCTGAATAGCCTGTCAACTATTTTGCTTGACAGATTATCTTTTCATGATAAAATCTAGCTTGTGGATATTAAGACGCAAGATAATCTTTCTCATACTGACGTCTGTCTTTTGATGGATTTTTATAGTGGGCTTTTGACCAAGCGCCAAAGAGACCTGTTAACTCTTTACTATAATGATGACTTGTCACTCTCTGAAATTGCCGAGATAGATGGAACTTCGCGGCAGGCTGTTCATTCCGTAATCCGCAGAGGCGTGGAAAGACTGGTTGAGATAGAAACAAGTCTGAAACTTGTATGCCAGCATCGCGAACTTAATAACATACTTAATGAAGTTAAGCTTAATGTTGAGAACAATAATTGCAAGAAGCTGAAACTATTGATAGAACGTTTAGATCGCAGCCTGAACCGATCACAAGAAGGAGACTCATAATATGGCCATCCTAGAAGGATTGACCTCCAGACTCTCAGCTATTACTGATAAAATGCGCGGTAAAAGCAGAGTCAGCGAAAAAGATATTAAAGAAATGATGCGTGAAATCCGTCTGGCTCTTCTTGAGGCAGACGTCCACTATGGAGTGGTAAAGGAACTCGCTGATTATATAAATGAAAAAGCCCTGGGAGCCGATGTAATGAAGTCGCTGACCCCGGGACAACAGGTTGTCAAAATTGTACACGAAGCTTTACTGGAAGTTCTTGGCGAACAGGAGAAACTGGCTGTTTCTTCCAGCGGTTTCACCGTCTTCATGTTGTACGGCCTGCAAGGTGCCGGTAAAACGACCACAGCTGCTAAATTAGCGCTTCATTTGCGAAAGAAGGGGAAGAAGCCCTTGCTTGTGTCTGTCGACGTACACCGCCCGGCAGCGCAGGACCAGCTTGCAGTTTTAGCAAAAAGTATCGATGTCCCTTTTTACATTAATCCTGAAGAAAAATCTGCGGCCAAAATCGCCCTCGAGGGACTTGACCGTGCCAAATACCTGCTCTGTGACACTCTGATTGTTGATACCGCCGGTCGTATGACCATCGATGATGAAATGATGCAGGAATTGCGGGATATTGATAATGTCGTACATGCTGATGACCGCCTGCTCATTGTTGATGCCATGATTGGTCAGGAAGCAGTGGAGATTGCCCGTCAATTTGAAGAACAGATCGGCCTGGACGGCTTCATCATGACAAAGCTGGACGGCGACGCCAGAGGTGGTGCAGCGCTTTCCATCCGCAAAATGACAGGCAAGCCGATTAAGGTTATCGGTACAGGTGAACAGGTTGGAGACCTGGAACCTTTTTATCCGGATCGCCTGGCATCCAGAATTCTCGGTATGGGTGACGTGCTTTCATTAATCGAAAAAGCGGAACAGACTTTGGATGAGGAAAAGGCGAAGAAAAGTCTTGACCGTTTACGTCAGAATCGCTTTACCATGCAAGACATGTTGGAGCAGCTCGAACAGATTCAGAATATGGGCTCTATTAAAGACATGCTTTCCATGATTCCCGGCATTGGCGGAAAGGCTGCAAATCTGGATGTTGATGAGAATCAATTAGTTTCTGTGCGTGCTATTATTCAGTCTATGACAATGGCTGAACGGGAAAACCCTAAATTGCTTAACGCCAGCCGCCGCAAACGTATAGCAAGTGGTTCAGGCACCAGTGTACAAGCAGTAAATCAGGTTGTACGCCAGTATAACGACTCACTTAAGCTAATGCAGCAATTTGGCAATATGGGAGGCAGGCGTGGAAAGCGCAAGCGCCAGCAGTTTGACCCTAACAGTATTAAATGGTAGAAATTTCGGTTTATCCGTTTTTCAATAATAATAAAAAGAATTTGTCTAGGAGGACAAAATGGCAGTAAAAATCAGATTAAAAAGAGTCGGTAAAAAGAAACAACCTTACTATCGCGTAGTAGTAGCCGACATTCGTTCACCCCGTGACGGTCGCTTTATTGAAGAGATCGGCACCTACAATCCTCATACTCAGCCTTCAACTTTTAAAGTCGATGTTGAGAGAGTAAAGTATTGGCTCGGAACCGGTGCTCAGCCAACAGAGACAGTACGCAAGCTCCTGCATTACAATAATGTGCTGGAAGCAAGTGCTGCAACAGCTGAAGAACCAGCAAAAGCGACCAAAGTAGCTATTGAGGCTCCTGTCGCTGAAAAAAACCTTGTTGAAGAGGAAGCCGAAACCGTAGCTGATGAAAAGGAGTAATCCATGAAAGAACTCTTAAGAACGGTTGTCAAACCTTTGCTCCATCATCCGGAAGAACTTCAGATTGAAGAAAGCAGAGAAGGAAGAAAAATCAAACTTGAGGTCAAGGTTGATCCTGATGATATGGGACGAATCATCGGCAAAGGCGGAAAAAGAGCCAATGCGATTCGGTCGGTCATGAAGGCCAAAGGCACAATTGACGGAGTCCGCATCATCGTTGATATTGTCGAATGATCCAGAAGTTACTTTTAGTCGGAGAAGTGCACGGGGCGCATGGTATCAGGGGCGAGCTGTCTGTCAAAGTTTTCAGCGATGACAAGCAAGGCTTCAAACCGGGTCTTGCGCTGATATGCCGTTCGGGCTCTGTAGAAACTGAGCGCAGGCTTGAGAGTGTCAGTTACTCTAACAAGGGTGCAATTCTCCGTTTGTCAGGCATTGAGAGTAGGGAGGAAGCACAGAAGCAGCGTGGAACACAGTTGTTTGTCAGACGTGATGACATGCTGCCATTGTCAGAGAATGAGTATTTCGTGGCTGATCTGATCGGTCTTAATGTCTTTGATCAGGACTATGGCGAATTAGGGGAATTAACAGACATGTTTGACACCGGTGCACATTATGTGATGCTTGTGGAAAAAGCGGGTGAAAACAATCTTTTGATTCCCTTTACAAAGCAGATAATTGTCGAGATTGATCAGCAAAATGAGCTTATCCGGGTAAAGCTGACGGACGGTTTATTTGAAATCTATCGCCAGTGTGACTAAGAGATCAAGGATGTGGGGTATCTTGAATGAAGTTTACCGTTCTGACTCTTTTTCCTGAATTGCTTGAGTCTTATGTAAAAAGCAGCATTCTCGGACGTGCTTTGGAACGGGAATTGTTTCAGTTTGAAAGCATTCAGATTCGCGACTTTGCTGTTAACGATTACGGTCAGGTCGATGACAGCCTTTATGGTGGCGGGGTCGGCATGCTGATGATGTGCGAACCCGTTTACCGGGCATGGCAGCAAGGCCGGGCCGAGGATAGTTCACCCAGAACATTGGTTATGCAGGCAGGCGGTCGCAGTTTTGATCAGAAAATGGCAGAAGAACTTGCAGAAGAAGACCATCTGATTTTGCTCTGTGGCCACTACGAAGGCATCGACGCCCGTGTCTTGGATGAGATCGGCGCTGAACCGGTTTCAGTCGGTGATTTCGTTCTTACCGGCGGTGAACTTCCGGCATGCCTTATTATTGATGCTACTGCGAGACTTCTGGATGGCGTTCTTGTCAGCGAAGAGGCCTGGCAGGATGAATCCTTCAGCAGTGGCCTTTTATCTGAGCGCCAGTATACCAGGCCTGAACTTTGGAGGGGCCGTCGTGTTCCTCCAGTGCTTTTGTCAGGACATGAGGCCAGGATCAAGCGACACCGAAGTAGTGACAGCTTATGGCAGACAATTCAAATGAGACCGGATTTGCTGGATAATATGGAACTAAGCCATGAGCAGATAAAAGAATTTTTGCTCTGGCTGGAAGAAGAAAATCAAAACTGAAAGCGATCTTAAGGTTTGTATAAAGTGCTTGAACAGCCTTAATTAATCTGCTAGAATGCTATAGGTTTGTGGGATGGTCCGCTGCAATTGCGTGCATGAACATCTCTAAAAGATAAAAAAGGAGGTACGCAATATGGACTTAATTAAAGCGGTAGAACAATCCCACCTAAAAGGCGATTTCGACTATATTGAAATAGGCGACCGTGTACATGTTCATCTCAGAATTACGGAAGGCGCTCGTGAGCGCATCCAGATCTTTGAGGGAACAGTTATTGCCCGTAAGGGTTCAGGACTGAGCGAAACCATTACGGTTCGTCGTGTATCGTATGGTGTCGGTGTGGAGAGAGTATTTCCACTTCATTCACCCAAGATCGCTGAAATAGAAGTACTGCGCAAAGGTAAAGTACGTCGTGCTAAGTTGTATTACTTACGCGGCCGCGTTGGAAAACGTACTCGTGTCAAAGAACGTCTAGTCAGCAAAAAAGATGATTAAAAGCAAGAATTGGTCAGATTAAACTGAGCAAATTGCCTTTATGAAACTGGTAGATGAGGACGGTCAAGACCGTCCTTTTTCTTTTTAAGGAGTAAAACATGGCTGACCGCAAAGACAGAAATATCCAATGGTATCCGGGCCATATGGCACGGTCTACCAGACAAATTAAGGAACAGTTGAGTCGTGTAGACTTGTTGGTTGAAGTCGCTGATGCCCGTGTACCGCTTAGTAGCCGGAATCCCTTGCTTACTGAATTATCTCTTAATAAAGAACATCTCTTATTATTGTCACATGCAGATCTTGCAGACCCCTCCGTCACGGAAGAATGGTTGAATTTCTATAATCAAAAAGAGAAGATGAGGGCATTGGCTCTCTGCCTCAATTCCGCTGCTGATCTTATCAGATTGCGCAAAGAGCTGGATAAATATCATCAGCCTATCTTGGAACGTGCGCAAGGCAGGGGACGGCAAGCCAGACCTTTGCGCATTTTGGTCGGAGGTGTGCCAAATACCGGCAAATCAACACTGATCAATGCTCTTATCGGAAAACGCAGTGCTCCCGTTGAATCCAGACCCGGTGTAACCAGATCCATCCGCTGGCTGCGAGTCGGCACTGAATTGGAACTGCTGGATTCACCGGGTTTGCTGGAGCCGAAAATTTCCTCAGATCATGCCGCCTTCGCTTTAGCGGCTACCGGTGCTATCAAAGATGATATCTTACCACTGGAGGATCTGGCATTTCGCCTTTTCAGAGAAATCTTTCGGCATTATCCCGCTGATCTGCTTAAGCGTTATGACTTAGATTTCGATGATGTTGCTGATGATGAGAATTCTGTCAGCTTATACGTGATGTATTTGGAAGCTGCCCGGCATAAAGGTTGCATATTAAGTGGTGGGCGCATAGATACTGAGCGCTTTGCACGTATGCTCCTGGCTGATTTTCGCTCAGGCAAAATTGCAAGAATCAGTTTAGAGAGGCCAAAATGACAAAAATTAGAATCAGTGATAAAGACCGCGAACGATATGAACAAATGTCAAAAATTGAAGCTGCCTACAGAGAACAGGGTTATTGTCTGATCGCAGGCGTTGATGAAGTCGGTCGCGGACCATTGGCCGGTCCTGTCTTTGCTGCAGCATGTATTTTGCCTGCAGACATAGAATTTCTTGGTCTCAATGACTCGAAGAAAATGACAGAAAGAAGACGCGAAGCTCTCTACGAACAGATAGTTGAGCATGCTGTCAGCTGGCATGTTGCTTCAGTTTCAGCTGCTGATATTGATGTAATGAATATTTTGGAAGCAAGTCGTCTGGCTATGTCAAATGCTTTGAAAGGCTTAGCTGTAGAACCTGATTTGGCCCTGGTTGATGCTGTCAGCCTCAAAGGGTTTTCTTATCCGGTATTGGCCAAAGTCCATGGAGACGCTGAATGCAACGTGATAGCAGCCGCGTCCATATTGGCAAAAGTCAGTCGCGACCATCTTATGTGCCAATATGATGAGCTCTATCCTGAATATTCTTTTTCCAGCAATAAAGGTTATGGCACAGCCGAGCATATCCAAGCCTTAAAAATACATGGTGCCTGTCCCTTACATCGCCGCAGTTTTTTGAAAAACTTTTCAATCAATAAATACCGCCCCTGGCGCACAGGAGAAGAGACAGAATCTTATGTGGCTTCTTATCTGATCGGGGAGGGCTATAAAATCTTGGGTCGAAGAGTTAAAATATCCGGCCTCGGCGAGCTTGATCTCATTGCAATTAGGGACAATACTCTGTATGTCATTGAAGTAAAGGGGAGAAGCAATTCAGATGCTTTCGGAGGAGCAGTAAATGCCCTGTCATCCGGACAAGTTTCTCGAATCAAAAATTGTGCAACTGTTTTTTCTGCCAGGCATCAATTGGATGATTTACCTATTGAGATACTCTATGCAGCCTGTGAACTGACCCCGAATGGCAAGCTCGTGGATATGCAACTGTTGCCCATTACCTGAAGATCTCAGTTTGAATTTGTCGCCGGTAAGTGACATGGGTTATCATGTTATTACAGCATGTCTATTCATACTTTCAATTGCATTATCCGGTATCTATGATAAGATGTAAGGACCAGCTTGAGGAGGCGAACCCATGAAACTTGATAAGCATAGTAGTATTCCACTATACGCGCAGTTGCGTGAGTTAATTGTAGAACGCATTCAAGATAACAGTTACAAGCAGGGCGAACGCATCCCTTCAGAGATGCAATTATGTGAGGAACTCGATTTATCACGTCCAACTGTACGCCAAGCTATTTCTGAATTAGTTTCAGACGGTATTTTAGAAATCCAGAAGGGGCGAGGCACTTTTGTTGCAAAGCAACCCGAGCGCTTGCGTATACCCCATTTTAATTCACTAACCTTTAGCTTCCTGAATCTTACTTCCTACGAAGACGTTGGTTTGCAGCCTATTAGCCTGATTGAACCTAATGCGGAGTTGGACGAAATATTCGGCTTTACTGAGAAGAGACATCCCGGTTACTGGTTAGCTCAATGGCCGATTGTTTATGACAATATTGTTCACGGTTGGTGCACCTCAACAATACCGGTGCAGATATTTCCTGATCTTGGTCAGGCCATTTCTTCCGGAAAACGCATGTTAGATATTAAATCCAATAAGTATGCCCATCTGCCGGTTAAAGGCAGTGTTACGCTTTTGGCCAGACCTGCACGAAACAATGAAGCTCAGATGCTGGAAATACCGCGGCGCAATATCGTTTTAGCGGTAGAAGGCCCTCTTTTCGGCAGAAACGGCAATGCCTGTGAATTTTTGCGTACGGCTTTGCGCACAGATATGTTAAGCTTAGAGATCAATTAAATTATTTTTTATAAGAGGTTAAACGTGAGTAGGTATTTTGATAACACAGCAAGTGCTCCGATCAAGCAACATGTCCTGGATAATTACATCATAAATATGCGTAATTGCTATGCAAACCCCGCTTCATCTCATTTGTTCGGACAACAAAGCCGTGATTTAATTGAGCAGGCGCGACAAAAAATAGCTGCAACTTTGGACTGCCACGAATCTGAGATTATTTTCACTTCAGGTGGAACAGAGTCCATCAACACTGCTTTAAAAGGCAGTGCTTATCAGCTATCTGCGAATGCTCCCAGACGATTAATAACAACTTTGGGTGAGCACGAAGCTACTAAGCAAACAGCCTTGTTTTTGGAACGTTACTATGATTTTGAGACAAAATGGATCGGTTTGGAGAAAACCGGAGAACTCAGACTGGATGAGTGGAAAGCAGCAGTAGAAGAGACTGAATTCAGTCTGGCCAGCTTTATTTATATCAGCAACGAGACCGGTGCAATTAATGATTTGAGAAATGTTGTAGAAATAACAAGGAAAGCGAATCCGAGAACATTGATTCACAGCGATGTCGTTCAAGTTATTGGTAAACTTCCTTTTTCATTTAAAAAATCTGACCTCGATTTTGCCTCGATAGCCGGTCATAAAATCGGCGCTCCGAAGTCTTGCGGTTTATTGTTGGTAAAAGACAAGAAATTATTCGAACCATTGATTCATGGTGGTGGACAGCAAAAAAACAGACGCTCCGGAACAGAAGATGCTCCTCTTTTCTATGCTTTGGCACAGGCAGTAGAACTTTCCAACGACAAAATAGCTGCAAGTTATGAGAGAGTAGCCGCCCTCAGAGAACGCTTTCTGGACTTGTTGAATCAATTTAAAATCCCGCATCAGGTACTTTCACCTGATGACGGTTTAGCCCTTGTGCTGTCAATATCATTCCCGGGTTTGCGAGGAGAAACATTGCAAAATGCCTTGTCCGCGCGTGAAATGGCAATCTCTACCGGTTCTGCCTGTCATGCAGACGAAGTGGGTAAGAACAATGTTCTGGAAGCAATGGGTTACGATAAAGAAACCATAGCCAACAGTGTACGTTTCAGTTTTAACGTTATTCACACCGGTAAAGATATTGATCTTCTGGCACAGGCAATTGGCATTATTTATCAGGAATATGCCAGACCATAGCAGATATGTCAGCTTCAGATAAAACAAATCTCCTACTTGTCAGAATCGGCGAAATTGCTCTCAAGGGTTTAAACCGGGGCAGTTTCGTGCGTCAACTGATACGCAATATTCGCTATCGTATTAATGAATTCGGTCGTTTTGATATACACGAGCACTCCTCCCGGATCTGGGTGCGTGCCTTATCAGATGATACTGATATGAATGAAATCATCGACCGGGTGACTGATGTTTTCGGTATTGTCTCAGTTTCTCCGGTACAAGAGCTTCCTCTTGAGTATGCCGACCTGCAGGATGCAAGTCTGGCCTACGTAAAAGACATTCTTGCTGAGAACAATAAGTCTTATACTTTCAAAGTTGAAACACGCCGGGTCAACAAAAATTTCCCCTTGCGATCTTATGACATCAGTGCCGGGCTGGGTGCTGTGCTCCTGGAAGCTTTTCCTGAAAGATTAACAGTTGACGTTCATGATCCTGATTTTGTCGTACAAATTGAAATCCGGGACAGTATCTATCTCTATCATCGCACTATTGCCGGTCGGTCAGGACTGCCCACTGGCATGAGCGGCAAAGGAATGTTGCTCATATCCGGTGGCATCGACAGCCCGGTTGCCGGATATATGATGGCTTCCCGAGGAATGCAGCTTGACGCCATCTATTTTCATACTTTCCCTTATACGGGACCGAAAGCACTAAAAAAAGTGGAAGATCTGGCGCGCATTATAGCGCGATATGCAGGGACCATTAAATTCCATCAGGTCGATTTCACCGAAGCACAGCTGGCTCTTGTTGATGCCTGCCCTGAGAATATGCTTACCGTAGTGATGCGCCGCCTTATGCTTCTGGTCTCCGAAAAACTTGCCCGTAAACAGAAGGCTAAATGCCTCATAACCGGAGAAAGCCTCGGTCAGGTTGCCAGTCAGACTTTGGAAGCTATTGCTGCCACTGATGCTATCACAACAATGCCGATATTCCGTCCTCTGATCGGTAAGGATAAAAACGAGACCATTGAGTTAGCGCGTCGCATCGGTACATACGAGACATCCATCTTACCTTATGAAGACTGTTGTACAGTATTCGTGTCCAAGCATCCCAAGACACATCCATCTCTTCTTGATGTAGAAATTGCAGAAGAAGGGCTTGATTTAGAGGCCCTTGCTGATGCGGTATTGGACAAAATAGACACATATCCAATAAAAGCTTATACAAATTAATTAAAATCACTTGAAAGCTCTTATATTACTGCTTTTTCGCATGATTCTTATCCCAAGTATGATAGAATTATTGCGGTATAATTCAAGTTTTTAACAATATTGGAGGTATTAATGTTGTATCAACACGTCAAGGAAACAGATCCCAAACTTTATGATTCACTCATGTGCGAACTGGATCGCCAACAGAACAAGTTAGAGATGATTGCATCAGAGAACTTTGTCAGTCAGGCCGTTATGGAGGCCGCAGGTTCAGTATTAACAAACAAATACGCTGAAGGTTATCCCGGACGCCGTTATTACGGTGGCTGTGAGTATGTCGACGTAGCTGAAGATTTGGCTATCGATCGCGTCAAAGAACTTTTCGGAGCCGAATTTGCTAACGTTCAGCCTCATTCAGGCGCAAACGCCAATACTGCTGTTTATTTCGCTATGTTGGAACCGGGTGATACTATTCTTGGCTTGGACCTTGATCACGGTGGACACCTGACTCATGGCATGAGAATCAACTACTCAGGAAAATATTTCAATGCTGAAGGCTATAAAGTTGACCGCGAAACTGAACAAATTGACTACGATGTCGTTCGCGAGCGTGCTTTAGAAGTAAAGCCCAAAATGATTATCGCAGGCGGCAGCGCTTATCCGCGTAAGATTGATTTCAAAAAATTCCGTGAAATCGCTGATGAGGTTGGAGCATACCTGATGGTTGATATGGCCCATATCGCCGGTTTGGTTGCAGCCGGTCTGCATGAAAACCCTGTTCCTTATGCTGATTTTGTTACCTCCACAACTCATAAAACTTTGCGCGGACCTCGTGGCGGAATCATTCTTGCCAAAGAAGAATACGGCAAGAAGATTAACTCAGCTGTTTTCCCCGGACTGCAAGGTGGTCCCTTGATGCACATCATTGCCGCTAAGGCCGTTGCTTTCCTGGAGGCTCTGCAACCTTCATTTAAGGCCTATCAGCAAAATGTCGTTGACAATGCTAAGGCTTTGGGCGAGTCACTCAACAAACATGGTGTAAACTTGGTTTCCGGCGGCACAGATACGCATCTTCTTTTGATCGATCTGCGCGGTACAGAGTGCAATGGTAAAGTTTTGCAGGAGAGACTGGACGAAGTAAATATCACGACCAACAAGAACACAGTTCCTTACGAGACTGAGAAAGCAACAATTACCAGCGGACTCCGCATTGGCACACCGGCACTGACAACTCGTGGCTTTGGAGTTGCCGAAATGGAACTCTTGGGTGAACTGATTTCTCTTGCTATCTTCAACTATGATGAAAGCAAAGAAAGAATCCTCAAAGAAGTAGCGGATCTATGTGAGAAATTCCCGCTCTATGCCGACCTCAAATAATGAGATTAACTTCGATAGGCATTCTCCGCTAGCTTATCGCATGGCACCAATGACGCTGTCCGACTTTGCCGGACAGCGTCATATTCTTTCTGAAGGCAAACTTTTGTGGCGTATGATTAAAGCCGATCGTTTGTCTTCAATCATTTTGTTTGGTCCTCCGGGCACAGGTAAAACTTCCATTGCCCGTATTATCGCGAACAGTACTGAAGCACCCTTTAGCCAGCTGAATGCTGTTACCTCCGGTGTTGCTGATATAAAACGCGTTATTAGTGATACCGGCAACTCTTTACTAAACCCAAGCGGCAGGACAGTACTTTTCATAGATGAGATTCACCGTTTCAACAAAGCGCAACAGGATGCTCTTTTGCCATCTGTTGAAGATGGCAGCATTATTTTAATCGGTGCTACTACTGAGAATCCCTACTTTCAGGTTAATAAAGCTTTGATCTCTCGCTCGACCGTATTTCAACTGTACCCACTGGAAAACGATGATGTTCATACGATATTGGAGCGGGCTCTGAATGACAAGGAGAGGGGACTGGGTTATCTTTTGCTAAATGTAACAGCTGAAGCTCTGGACTTCTTCGCACAAAGAGCAGGTGGAGACGCAAGAATAGCCTTAAACGGACTTGAACTTGCAGCTCTGACCACTAAGCCTGATTCTGAAGGTGTTATTGCTATTGATCTCGAAGCTGCTATGGATTCAATGCAGGAAAAAGTTGCTCTTTATGATTCTACCGGCGAAGCACATTACGACACTGTTTCAGCCATGATTAAGTCTATGCGCGGCAGTGATCCGCAGGCAGCTATACATTATCTGGCCAGATCTCTACGCGGCGGAGAGGACATTAACTTTATCGGACGTCGTCTGGCGATTGCAGCATCGGAGGAAGTAGGCATGGCCAATCCGCAGGTCCTGTCTATTGTCGTTTCTGCCTGGCAGGCTGCCCAGATGGTTGGCATGCCTGAAGCACAAATAATACTGTCTCAAGCAGTTATTTTAATTGCTACAAGCCCTAAATCCAATGCAAGTTATTTGGCTATTAACAGAGCCATGGATGATTTGGATAATAAAGATATCGGAGAAATACCCTTCTATCTGCGCAATGCCCCTGTTGAGGGCATGAAGGACCTTGGTTACTCTCTGGGTTATGAGTATAGTCATGACTGGCCTGAGGCAATTTCGTCACAAGAGTTCCTGCCTGAGAAACTAAGAGGAGTACAATATTATCTGCCATCTGATCGTGGTCACGAACAGACCGTGAGTAAATGGATGGCAGAAGTTGAGAAGCTTCGCAAGGCAGAACAGAGAAAAAAGCGCACAGAAGGAGCCGATAATGATTAAGCCCGAAGAAGGGAACAAGAGAGTTTACTTTGATCACGCAGCCACAACAGCAATCCACCCGGAAGTTATGGCTGTGCTTGTGGATGCCCTGGAGAATAATTATGGCAACCCATCCTCTTTTTACAAAGAAGGTAATATAGCTGGACGTGCCATGGAACAAGCCCGTACAAGAATTGCGGAAACACTTGGTGTCAAAGCAGAAGAAATATATTTCACCTCAGGTGGCACAGAATCAGACAACTGGGCCATAAAAGGTGCAGCCAGGATGCATAACAAAAAGGGTAAGCATTTAATAACCTCCAGCATAGAGCATCATGCCGTTTTGCACAGCATGGAGGCCTTGGAAAAGGAAGGCTATGAAGTTACATATTTAGAGGTAGATGCAGATGGTTTAGTGGATCCTGAAGATCTGCGTGCTGCTATCCGCCCCGATACCATACTCGTTTCAATCATGTATGCAAATAACGAAATCGGCACTATTCAACCTATTGAAGAACTGGCCAAGATCTGTCAGGAACACAAAATTTTGTTCCACAGTGATGCTGTACAGGCACTTGGTGCTGTTCCTCTTAGACCAAGTGATTTGGGTGTCGATCTAATGTCTTTTTCCGGTCATAAACTATACGGACCAAAAGGCATAGGTATTCTCTACAAACGAAGGGGAACGCGAATAGCGCCTCTAGTTGACGGTGGGGCCCAGGAGCGCAAGCAAAGAGGCGGTACTGAGAATGTGCCTGCAATAATGGCTTTTGCGAAGGCGATTGAACTGGCCTATTCCGATCTGGAAGAGGAAGGGGAGAGACAAATTAAATTGCGCGACCGCCTAATTCGCGAAATCCCGAAAATTGTTTCTCATGCCAAGTTGAATGGACATCCGACAAGGCGTTTACCCAACAATGTTAATTTCAGCTTTGAGTTTATAGAAGGTGAATCCATCCTGCTTTTACTCGATGCTTTCGGGTATGCCTGCTCAAGTGGATCAGCATGTACATCAGCCTCCCTGGATCCTTCTCATGTGTTGCTTGCTATCGGGCTGCCGCATGAAGTTGCTCACGGTTCTTTAAGAATTAGCCTGGGAAGAGAGAATACTGATGCTGATGTTGATCGCTTCCTCGAGGATTTACCAAAAGTTATTCAGCGTCTGCGTGATATGTCACCTTTATACGATGACTATATAAATGACAAAATAGAAGCCTTGATTCCACAAGAAGGTGGAAACAGGCTGGTAAGAGAGGGCGGCTATGGACTATAGTGAAAAAGTAATGGATCATTTCATGAACCCGCGTAACATGGGCGAAATCCCTGATGCGACAACCTCAGGCACAGTGGGAAATCCTGTCTGTGGTGACATCATGAAAATTGATTTGAAGATAGAGGACGACATTATAACCGATGCCAAATTTAAAACTTTTGGTTGCGGGTCCGCAATTGCAACCAGCAGCATGGCAACCGAATTGGTAATCGGCAAGAACACTGCTGATGCACTGGATATAAGCAATAAAGCTGTTGCTGAAGCTCTGGACGGGCTACCTGCAGTTAAAATGCACTGTTCCGTGCTGGCTGAACAGGCTATAAAAAAGGCGCTTCAGAGTTATTTCGAATCTGAAGGCAGAATGACTCCGGAGTTAACTGAAAAATTCAAAATCCTCAATGAAGATGACCATGGATGCTGCATGCACGAATAAGTTAAAAAAGCAAACTATCTGATGTATATTACCGGATTAAGCAGAGTCTTTATAGGCCCTGCTTAATTTTCGTTTTATATCTTGCTATAATTATTTTCGATGATTTTTGAAAAAGAGAGGGAATATATGGACAAAAATGAAGAAAAGAAGTCTGCTGCAAAAGAATTAGAGGAAAAATTGACCTTCGAATTCAAAACAGCCTGGGAACCCGGCAACAAGGAAAAACTGGACGCTATCAATAGTTTTGCAGATGAGTATAAGCTTGCTCTTGATTCGGGAAAGACAGAGCGCGAATTTGTAAACTTTACCAGTGCCTACTTAGAATCAAAGGGTTTCAAACTATTGGAAACATATTCCGAGCTTAAGACAGGAGATCGTGTCTACCAACTCGTACGCGGAAAAGGTTTATTAGCGGCTATTATCGGTGAGAATGATCCTCTACAGGGCTTTAATCTCATCGGCTCACATGTTGATTCGCCTCGTCTTGATTTGAAGCCGAATCCTTTATATGAATCATCTGATTTAGCCCTGATGAAAACACACTATTACGGAGGCATCAAGAAGTATCACTGGGTTGCGCAACCCCTGGCCCTCCATGGCGTTATGATAAAGAAGGGCGGGGAAAAAGTTGAAGTCATAATAGGTGAAGATGCTTCTGACCCTGTACTATATATTAGTGATCTCCTGCCACATCTGGCTGCTGATCAAATGAAAAAAACTGCTGCCTCCGTGGTAGAAGGGGAGGAGCTCAATGTTCTAATCGGCGGATTGCCGTATCCGGATGAAGATGCTAAAAATCGCGTCAAACTTGCTGTCCTGAATCTGCTATTTGAAAAATACGGTGTTACTGAACGAGAATTCATCACTGCTGAACTTGAAATCGTACCGGCAGTTAAGGCCAGGGATGTCGGTCTGGATCGTTCATTCCTCGGTGCATATGGGCAGGATGACAGGGTCTGCGCTTACACATCCTTACGTGCGCTAACTGATCTTGAAGAAGCTCCCAAGCGCACCGCTGTACTCCTTATGTATGATAAGGAAGAGACCGGTTCCGGCGGCAATACCGGTGCCTCATCCTTCCTTTATCCCTATTATCAGCAACAAATTGTACGTCTGATGCTGGGTCACGAGCCCAGCTCGCTTGAGTTGTCACAGAATATTATCAACAGTACCATGCTCTCATCTGATGTGACTAACGCTTTTGACCCGACCTTTGCATCAGTTTCTGAACCGCAAAACAGCTGTTACACCGGTCGTGGCATGGCTTTGAACAAATATACGGGTGCCCGTGGCAAAGGTGGTACCTCAGATGCTTCAGCAGAGTATTTTGATGAAGTAGTACGTCTTTTGGAAGAAAATGATATCAGCTGGCAAACCGGTGAAATGGGTAAGGTTGATCAGGGAGGCGGCGGAACTGTCGCAGTTTACCAGGCTGAACTTGGTCTGGAAGTAATTGACTGCGGAGTACCTTTGCTTTCAATGCATTCCTGCTTTGAAGTATCCAGCAAAGTCGATGTTTATGAAACCTATCGTGGCTATCGCGCATTTTATGAAAACATGCGCAATGACAGAGTTTAATTCTTATCAAACGGGGCCTGTCTTAACTGACAGACCCCGTTCAGCATGATCTAAATGAAAATCTATTATCGCTCAAAATCACTTATATCAATTTCAGGCCATTTGCTGAGGAAAGCACTCAACTGAGCCGCTATAAGCTGAACTCCGCCGCTTTCACGTGCTTCGATGTTCAGAGGCAATACAGGATCATGCAGGGAGAGTCGCAACAAAAACCAACCATCACCTTGTCCTGGGGCAACAGCAACTCTGACCCCTTCATAATTCTCCGGCACCAGGGACCAACCCTCGCTTTCGCCCACTAAATGCTCCAAGTCAGCCATAACCTCTTTACCCAGACTGACAAAATCATCAGTTAGCAGTTTGGGGCGAAATTCCGCTGCTTCCAAAGGTTCTGTGAATGCTGACAACAGGTCATTAAGTTCCCGGCCTTCCTGTCTCAACTGAGCCAGTTTAATTAAAATACGGGTTATCGTATAGGCCCCATCGTCAAGGAAATAGTTTTCTTTAAAAGCACCATGCCCTGAAGTTTCCATGGCAAGTTGTGTATCCCGGCCCGCTTCATTCAGGCGTATAGCTTCGTTTATAACATTGCGGTAGCCACGTTGAAAGCGATGGTGAAAACCACCGGATTCACGAAGAAATATTCCTAGTTCATCAGATGTTATAGAATCAGTAACAATGGTGGTGCCGGGATGATCTTCCAGGATAATCGCTGCCATCAGAGCTATCAGTCGATTGCGATTGATTTCAACTCCGGTGTGGTCAACTGCTCCGGCACGATCTACATCTGTATCAAAGATGATACCAAGATCAGCCTTTTCTCTCAGAACAGCCGCGCGCAAACTGGCAATAGCCTCTGAATCCTCGGGGTTCGGAGCGTGATTAGGGAAATTACCGTCCGGCTCAAGATATTGGCTGCCTGACGTATCGGCGCCCAGCGGTTTGAGAATGCGGTCAACATAGAAACCTCCGGCACCGTTTCCGGCATCCAGGACAATATGCAAGCCTTGCAGTGGTGTATCCGGGTGGGTGGGATGGTCAACTCCGCGTCGTATTTTCTCTAGTAGCTGATCAGAATAGACCGCCATAAAATCAGTCAGGGCGGGCAAAGTCCAATTGAGCGGAGCTTCTATAGGGTAGGTATCTGCAGCTTTCTCTAAAATACGAGTGATATCGACCTTATCCAAACCTCCGGAGGCTGTGAAAAACTTAAACCCGTTGCGGTTCCAGGGCAGATGAGAGGCTGTCGACATGACTGATCCGTCATATTCAAAGCCGGTCGTAACACAGCTCATAAACATAGCCGGGGTAGAGGCAAGTCCCAAATAAAAGGTCTCAGCACCTGCTGCAGCTACCCCCTCGAGGAAGGCCTGAGACAAGTCAGCTGCTGAGAGCCTGGAATCATGTCCGAGCGCAATCTTCAGTTCACAAGGAAGCTTGGCTCTTTGTTCACTCAGCCATTCTGTAAATCCGACTCCGATCGCTCGTGCAACAGCAGGGTATAAGTTTACCTTTTCATTCTCAATTCCTTCCAGCGCAACACCGCGAATATCACTGCCATTCTGCAGGGCTAACCAGTTAAGTTCTTTATTATGCATTAAATACCTCCTTAGGAATCGACTACTTTGATTTTTAATAAACACTCACTGATCATCGGTGGAAGCAGTGTCCTTTGTTTTAATAGCCGGCAATTGATTTAAGGGATTCCTGTCAACTGCATTATGCAGCTGTTTGTTATCTATGTGAGTATATATTTCAGTAGTTGCAACTGTAGAATGCCCAAGGATAGCCTGTAGACTTCTAATATCCACCTCGCCGTATTGGTACATCAAGGTAGCAGCTGTGTGCCGCAGTTTATGCGTAGAATAACGCCTGGGATCCAGTCCGGCCGAAACAATATATTTCTTAATGATATTCTGCACGGCACGGGGCTGGACTCTGGTGCCGAGACGGGAAATAAAGAGAGCATGCTTATCCTTTTTCTTAGCTTCAAAACGCTCGGGGAGATAATCCTGCAAAGCACGGATACAGGCGCCATTGAGATAGATTGTGCGCTCTTTTCCGCCTTTGCCCATAACAGTCATCCGGTCTTCTTTAATATTTGGAATATCAATAGAGCAGAGTTCCGCTAAGCGCAGGCCGCAGTTCAAAAAGAATGTCAAGATACAGTAATCCCGACTGGAATATCGTGTCTCGGACTCAGCAGCAGCACTGAGTAGCTCTTTGCTCTCGTCCAGACTAAGATGTCTGGGCAGCTGCTTGATCTGCTTGGGCGTCTCCAGACGATCGGCTATGTTCTCTTCGAGTAAATTTGCCTTATTGGTCAGGTAGCCAAAAAAGCTGCGCAAGCTGGAAATACGGCGGGCCCTGGTTGAGGGGGCCACGTTTCTGGCCGCCGCAAGCCAGCTGACATAGGCATACATGTCACTTAGTCTGACCTGTTTCAGATAGTGGTCATTTACAAGGGAAAGATCTATCTCCTCCCATGCATCATCTTCGGGAACAGAACTTTCGCGCGGTCGCAGCATGAAACGGAAAAACATGACCAGATCGTAACGATACTGTCTGATCGTCCCAAGCGAGCGCCCTTTGATTGCCTGGTAATATCCAAGAAATTCTTCCAGCCGCGGAAAAGTATCTTCAGCTTTTTTCTTATCATCCTGTGACATATCTATATTATACGCTATGATGATTGTGAAAAAAATTCATTATCTGTGATAGACTTTTAACGCTGATTTAATACAGATTAAGCCCTGCGGCTTCAGAAAGGTAAGATATAATGGAAAAACTGCGTGTAGGAATTGTCGGAGCAACCGGTCTGGTCGGACAGACTTTCATCTCCTTATTGGAAGATCATCCCTGGTTTAAAACAACTGCCTTGTTTGCCTCACCACGTTCAAAAGGCAAGACATATGTTGAGGCTATGGAAGGGCGTTGGCGCTATGCTGCCGAAATGCCTGAAAGTGTTAAAGAGATGATGGTCATGGGTACAGATGAGATATCTGAAATCGCTGATCAAATAGACTTCGTCTTTTGTGCTGTGGATATGGATAAATCTGAACTGGTCCAACTGGAAGAAGGGATCGCTAAACTGGAAATTCCGGTTATATCCAATAATTCAGCCATGCGCTGGACACCTGATGTTCCGATGATTATACCTGAGATCAATCCCGAACATAGTATCTTGATTGACACACAACGCAAACGACTTAACACAAGACATGGATTCATCGCAGTGAAACCTAATTGCTCTATCCAGTCGTATGTGCCCGCCTTGACAGCTTTGCTGGATTTCGAACCTGAAGAGATTTTTGTCAGTACTTATCAGGCAGTGTCAGGCTCAGGAAAGACACTGGCGACCGCAGATGAAATGCGTAACAACGTGATTCCGTATATCGGCGGGGAGGAAGAGAAAAGTGAATGGGAGCCCTTAAGAATTTGGGGTAAGGTTAGGAGCGGCAGTATTGACTTAGCCCGCAAACCTGTAATCTCAGCACAATGCTATCGGGTATCGGTTGAGTACGGACACACCGCTGCTGTATCTGTTCGCTTTCGCAAAGATATCAATGAAAAAGTGATCCTGGAGCGCTGGGCAGAATACCAGGGCCATGAATCTGTCAGAGATTTGCCTTCAGCTCCGGAGAAGTTTTTGGATTATCTGACTGAAGACAACAGACCACAACCTTTGCCGGATGCGATGGCAGGTAAGGGGATGGGAATCACTATCGGCCGTCTGCGTAAAGATCCGATTTTTGACTACAAATTTACCTGTCTGTCGCATAATCTGATCAGAGGAGCTGCCGGCGGTGCGGTTTTAACTGCAGAATTGCTGTATAAACAGGGTTATCTGACGGAAGCATAAGAGCGAAGAGTATTAGAATGGCACAGGAACAGCCCGAGACCGCATTACAAACAGTTGCAAACAATACGGAGACAAGATATAACAGTGTAGATTGTCTTGATCTCGGGCTTTGGCTTGGATTTGGGCTGATGGCCAATGGAGCAGAGGCAATCAGAGTTGAAGACAGCGTAACTAGAATCTTGAATGCCTATGATTTGCGAGATGCAGAAGTGTTTGCTGTATCTAACTACTTGCATGTCAGCGCACGCAGCCGTTCAGGAAAGCCTATCAGTTTCGGTAAGCGCATGCAGGGTAGTAGTTCAAACAATCTGGATAAAGTTGACCGCCTGAATGATTTAGCCCGTCACATTACAAGTGAAACACCGGACCCGCTTCTTACTCTGAAGGAAGTCAAGGATATTATTGATTCTCCCGGTTATCCTTTTAGAATCCACGCATTCAGTGTTGCACTGGCAGCCTTTGCTTTTTCCTTGCTCCTGGGGAGCAGCTTGCTACCGGCACTTTGGGCGACCGCAGCTTCTGTCATCATGATTAACATCCTGAAACCAATCCGCAAACACTATGCAAATCCTATATTTATTAATCTAATAGGGTCCATTCTTATAACATTATTAATATGGCCTGTTACTTTCACGTCCTTTAGCTCTGAAAGCCTGTTGATGATGACAGCCTCATTTATGTATTTTTTCCCGGGAATTGCCCTGATAAACAGTACGCGGGATCTGATGGCCGGAGATTTAAGCGCAGGTTTAGCTAAATTGGTCGAAGTAGTCCTCCTGGCTATTTCTGTTGCTGTCGGCTCCGGTGCTACCTTGGCTTTGCTTAACAGAATCTGGCCGCTTGCTTAGGAAGGAGTAAAGAATGGAAATCGTACAATCAACCTTTTTTGCTCTTATAGCCAGCTTTGCGTTTATGATAGTGTTTGAGGTGAGGGGAAAGGCCCTGCTTGTAGGAAGTATCGGCGGAGGCATCAGTCAACTAAGTTATATGCTCTTCCAGTTGCTTGGTGACTTACATTATCTGGTGCCGTTTTTCTTCGCTTCAATAATTCTGACGCTTTATTCAGAGATAATGGCACGTGTTTTTAAAAAGCCGGCGACAGTATTTCTTATCGGTGCTTTATTTCCTTTGGTTCCCGGAAGAGGCATTTATGAATCAATGGTCTATTTTGTTGAAGGACAGCAAAGCCTTTTCTTTGCAAAGCTCCAGGAAACTTTGGCCATAACCTTAACACTTGCCATGGGCATCATGATGATCTCGGTTATTTTCCGTAACTTCAGATTACGATCCTACTTCAAAGAAGAAGAGCAAATTTAGCTGACTGATTTTTTTAAGACAAGTACTCAGGAAGAAGAAGGGTCCAATCAGGATATCAAATTATATCTCTAAAGAAATCGTACTTCGTAAAATATAAATTTTACGAAGTACAGCAGGGGTTCTTTTCTCGATATTTACTTTCTTAATGGAATTGTGCAGATTTGATCTCAAACTGATCTTTCAGTCTTATGGCAGAATATCAGGTAAACCATCAGCAGGTATTGTATCAGTTGTTTCTGCTTCTCCCAGGATACTATCCATGCCGGTTATTTTTTTCCATTCTTCAGTATCTTTAAATGGATTGTACAAAACAAATAAAATAATTAAAGCAATAGCTATCATTATGGTCGTTAAAATATTTCGCAACGTTCTCTGATACTTTTGCTGCTGATACATGCGATTTACTTTGTCTACCGTTGTGTAACCTTTTAAACGGTAGACTCTGTGCCCAAGTTTCTTTTCAGTCTCAGGACTGTTTCTGTCTTCAAGACCACGGGTCAGCAAATCAGTATTCATACTCTCTGTTTTGCTTAAATCAGCATTTCCGTATTTGCGGGCTCGCTGTGTTTGCAACTGCGCAGTCTTGCTTTGGATAAAGGTATTCTCAAAATCTGACTCGCTAAAATCTCGTACCATATCCGGCCGCTGTGATCCCTTATGTTTATATTGATTGTTTACCTTGTCATCCATATAACACAAATATCCATTGAATCGATTCTGTTCAAATAAGCATATTAATCAATTAGACATTTTACCATAAGCCACATTACAAGTATGGTTTCTACAATAGACCGGATAATATTAACTTGCTTCTGAACATTTGTTTTGTTATCATTAAAACGAACACACGCTCTATATTGTATTATACAGGAGGCAGTAATGATGAAAGATACATATCAGTTCACCAAAGCCAACGTAGATGAGACCTGCGACGCTGTCTATGATTTTATCGTCACTTACGTCAATGCAAATGGATATGCTCCCAGCGTACGGGAAATCGGACGTGGAGTCGGTTTGAAATCTACTTCAACAGTTTATGGTCATCTCAAACGGCTGGTAAGTCAGAAGCGTATTGAAATGACTGAAGGCAGACGTCGTGCAATTCGTCTGGTTGATGAAAGTGAATTAACTGAGCCAGCCTATGATGAGGTACCTTTGGTCGGCACTGTCACGGCAGGTGTGCCTATCCTGGCTACTGAAAACATAGAATCCATGCTCAAATTGCCACAGGAAACCTATGCTTCAACTGAAGATATGTTTGCCTTGCGTGTTCGTGGAGACAGTATGGTTGATGCCGCTATTCTGGATGGTGATATTGTATTGGTCCGGAAACAAAGCAATGCTGATTCCGGTGAGATTATTCTGGCTTTGCTCGAAGATGAGGCCACAGTAAAGACTCTAATCCGCAATGATGATGGGCGCTGCCACCTGCAAGCAGAAAACGCAGCTTATGCGGACATACCTTTCGAGTCGGATGACTGTAAGATTCTTGGTGTAGTATGTGGCTTGCTGCGTTTTCGCGTCTAAGAATCACTTGATGGTAGAGTCAGTTTCATGACCATGAAGAATTATATACGCGTGGATACGCGTAGTTCTTCCTTTTCTGTTTCGTTTCGTTGAAAATTAAATCCGTGACCTCGTAGGAGCGTATACATACAACTGCTGATTTAAAGATCAACTGTTGTGTTCTGTCAGCATTCACAACAATTGTATCCTGATCAAAGCCTACGATTATTCCTTCTAATACAGTTTGATCCGCAAGCTGTATACGCGCAGTCACCTTCTGGCGTCTGCAATGATTAAGGAAAGCCTCCTGAATTTTTCCCGTCTGAGAAATGTTTGTGTTTCGAACAGAGTTTTCACCTTTTTCAAGATACGACATTTAAGTCCTCCAAAAAATTAATGACGCTATATTCTCGTCGGTTTAAAGGTAGTTGAATACAATCTTATCTAACGAAAAAGAAGAAAACTTCGATCAGATCAAAATTCCTATGTAGTTTTGCAGTTTTTGGAGGAATATAGCAAGCTAATGACATATTTTTTAGGCCTGAACCAGGTTAATTGTCGTTTAGCATATCGCCTCGTCGCAGTAGCAGTATTCTCACGCGCCTCTGCTTCAGTAAGATCACCGTTAATATGCTGCAAGGCTTCACGGTAACCGATACCGCTAAAAGCCGGGGCAGTTGAATAAGAAGTGTATTGCTCCATCAAGACCCTGGTCTCTGTAATCAGGCCTGCATCATAAATCTCTTCTGTACGTTGATTAATACGTCCATAAAGATCCTGCCTGCAGTCCCAATTCAGTTGATAAACACGAAAATTGAAGGCTGGTGTTTTCATTCTTGATTCCGCATTCAATTCACTGAGAGTTTTTCCGGTCAGTTCAAATTTTTCGAAAAATCGAGCTATGCGTCTGTGATTTTCAGGGGGAATTTGTTCTGCAGCCTCAGGATCCATAGCAGCAAGCAAAGCATATGACTCCTTCAATCCGCGCTCTGATATTCTCCGGTTAATATTCTGTCTTAATTCTTCTGAAGGTGCAGGGTCTGAGAACTTCAAACCTTCATAAAGAGCTGATATGTACTGGCCGGTGCCGCCACATATCAAAAAGCGCCTACCTTCTGTCTGACCTGTGCGTAAAACATTACAGGCATCATTAACAAATCGAGCAACACTGTAGCTCTCATTCGCATCCACTATGTCAATCAAATGATGCACGACACGTTCTTGTTCATCTACTGTCGCTTTCGCAGTGCCGATATCAAATCCGCGATAAATTTGCATCGAATCGGCAGAAATCAGTTCACGATCTTCCTGCTCACACCAAGCCATGGCAAGGGAAGATTTACCGCTTGCTGTCGGGCCGGTTAAGATTGGAATGACATCCGCAGCCTGGAGTGCAAGATCCTTCCTGACAAGTTCCAGCATCAACTCCTGATTGTCGGCTCTAATTATGGGTATCTCAGCAGCCATCAGACTATCCTGCCGAACATTTTTTCTAGATCAACACGACTTCTTCTGATAATGATCGGACGTCCATGCGGACAATGATACGGGTTATCCAGTTCCAGCAATGAAGTAAGCAAAGCTTCAGCTTCCACTTGTGATAGTTTGTCTTTTGCCTTAACGGCTGCCTTACAAGCCATGTCATGAAACACTTCAGTATCTCTGAAAGCCATGTCAGGATCACTTTGAACACTGGCATACTCCAAGACAGCTCTGAAAGCCGCTGCAGGATCAAGTTCATTTTCTGATCTGCCGCTGCTAGGCACAGCTCTGATGACAATAGAAGATTCACCGAAGGGCTCACAATCAAAGCCAAGGCGAGTAAATTCATTGATATTTTCAGCAAAGAAAGTCATCTCCCCTGCACTTATGTTGATGTGGACAGGCAGCAATAGAGTTTGTGAGAGTCTTCCCTCTTCCTTTGCTTCATTGAAATTATATAACAATTGTTCATATAATATACGCTCATGCGCTGCGTGCTGATCGATAAAGAAAAGGCTTTCCTCCGCTTCAAACAGAAGGTAAGTCTGTAATAATGATCCAATATAACGGGCTCCTGACAGAATCGATGCCCGCATTTTGATTGTTTCTTCCGGTTCCACGGAAGTATTTTTCTCTTCAGCAGCAGGCATTGACACATTAGGTGGATTCGTTATTTTGTCCTCTTCCCCTACCCGCTTTTCAACGTAATTCTTTTGTTTCTTTTTGGCCACGGCATCTGAGAAAGTAATCTGCGCTTCTGGCCTTCCACCGTGCGGTAATACTACACTCCTCCCATAGACTGAATCAGAAAACCTTTCATTAGATTTCACATCTGTATACTCAACTGATACTTCATGTGATTTATCTTCTTTTATTGTTTCTTCACGGGAGAGACATTCTTGTAAAGCATGATAAACGGAACGGAATAGAATTTTTTCATCCCATACCCTGATTTCACTTTTTTGTGGATGAACGTTAACATCGACAAGTTCCGCCGGTATATCAAGATGCAAGACCAAAGCGGGAAAACGTCCCTTCATGAACCAGGTCTTCCCTGCTTCATCTACGGCTGCTCGCAGTGTGGGAGATTGTATTACCCGATGATTCACAACAAAAAGCTGACGACTGCGGTTGTGTCGTGCATTTGCAGGCAAGGTCATGTAGCCTGTAACACTTATGGGGCTGACAGTGTGTTCAACTGCGACCATGGCTTCAGCAAGCTCACGACCGAAAACAGCATATACAGCACTTAATAAATCATTATTACCCGGAGTATGTAAGAGATCTTTCTTATCTTCGATTCGCCGCACGCGGAAAGAGACATCCGGCCTCGCCAGTGCGAGTCGGCCAACCATGTCAACAAGGGCACTGCTTTCCGTCCTATCCGTTTTTAAAAACTTAAAGCGTGCCGGAGTGTTGAAGAAAAGGTCACGAACAGTTACAGTAGTCCCCTCTTTCATGCCTGCAGATTCTGACGAAACAAGCTTGCCCCCTTCAACCAGCAACCTGCTACCTGAGTCAGATCCTATCAGGCGAGTACGCAGCTCGAGACGTGAAACCGCAGCTATGCTGGCTAGAGCTTCCCCTCTGAAGCCCATCGTCTCAATACGCAACAAATCATCAACCGTCGTCAGTTTGCTGGTAGCATGACTTTCAAGTGACAGAGCTGCATCTGCAGCACTCATGCCACAACCGTCGTCTTCGACTTCGAGCATCTTGATTCCGCCGCCTTCCAAGGAAAGGCGAATGATTGATGCACCGGCATCTAAAGCATTATCTATCAGTTCTTTAGCTACCGAAGCAGGGCGTTCAACCACTTCTCCGGCAGCGATACTGTTGATAGTCTGATTATCAAGTTTGCGAATTGTAGCCATTAATCCTCCTCCTGCCGCATACGTTCCTGCCTTTCGACCAGCTGTTTCAGGTCAAGCAACAGAGAATAGGCTTCAATCGGGCTCATTGCGTTTGGATCGCTGTCTGCAAGACGTTCAATAATCTCGTCCGCCAGTTTGACAGATTGAGCTTGGGCAAAAAGTCCGAGCTGGCCGTCCATCGGCTGTGCATCCTTTCGGATTTGCCGTCTCTCTCTTTTATTGGCTTTTTCCAGTACAGCCATTATTTCCCGCGCCCGATCTACTACCGGTACGGGAACACCGGCCAGTCTGGATACTTCTATTCCATAACTCTGATCCGTGCCGCCTGACTTAATCTGGTGTAGAAAAACAATCTCGCCTCCGCGTTTGGCAACATCCACATGGGCATTAAACACGCCTTTTTGTGTTTGACTCAACTCAATCAATTCATGAAAATGTGTTGCAAACATAGATCTTGCACCAATAAAGGTTGTATCAGCCAAATATTCTACAACTGCCCAGGCGATTGACAAGCCGTCAGCTGTGCTGGTCCCGCGTCCAATTTCGTCGAGAATCAGCAAACTGTGAGGTGTCGCCTGTGTCAGGATTGTTGCGACTTCACTCATTTCTACCATGAAGGTAGACTGACCACCTGAAACGTCATCTGAGGCACCCACTCGTGTAAATATCTGATCACAAATACCGATCACGGCTGAATCTGCAGGCACAAAACCTCCGCATTGAGCCAGAATACAGATTAAAGCTACTTGCCGCATATAGGTGGACTTGCCGGACATGTTCGGTCCGGTAAGTAGCATAATGCGCTGATCATTTGTATTCAGTTCAATGTCATTTGGAACGAAATCGCTGGCACCTAAAATCTGCTCAACCACAGGGTGTCTGCCCTGGGTGATCTTCAAAATTGATTCTTCGGTTAAACGTGGCCGGCAATAGTTATGACGTTCTGCAACTTCAGCAAGTGAAATCAGAGCATCCAGTCTTGCCAGAGCTCGCGCGGTCGTTTGAATCTTTTCCAGATATTGCGCAACTGTTTCCCGGATTGAAATGAAGATCTCGTATTCGAGCGATTTCAGTTTTTGATTGGCAGTTAGTATCTTTTCTTCATACTCTTTAAGCTCCGGCGTTAAATATCGTTCAGAATTGGTCAGAGTTTGACGGCGCCGGTAATTTTCAGGAACCTTATCCGATTGTGATTTAAGTACTTCTATATAATATCCGGCAACACGATTGTATCCGACTTTCAGGTTCTTGATACCGGTTCTCTCTCTCTCCTCAGCTTCAAGCTGCAAGATATATTCCTGCCCGTGTAAAGCAATATTTGCCAACTCATCGCGTGTTACATCATAACCATCCCGAATCAATCCGCCATCCATTATTTGAATGGGAGGATCATCCAGCAAAGCTCGGGAAAGCATATCCTCGAGTTCAGGTAGAGCGTGGATTTCTCCGGCTATAGCCTTGAGAGCATCAGTCTCAATTTCTTCCAAAAGCTCATGAAACTCAGGCAGCCGTCTGAGAGTATCACGTAATGAAACCAAATCTCGCGGAGATACGTTGAAGGAGGCTATACGTCCCGAAAGCCTCTCCATATCATAGAGACCATAAAGTGCATCAGCTAAGGAGCGACGAATCATGAAATTATCTTTTAAAAAAGCTACTGCATCCTGACGACGTCTGATCTGTGATATGTTCAACAATGGCTGTTCCAACCACTGGCGCAAATTGCGGCTGCCCATGGCGGTTTTGCAGTGATCCACTGCCCAAAGCAGACTTCCTCTGCGTTTACGGTCACGCAGGGTCTCAGTCAGTTCAAGATTCACACGGGCTGCACGATCCAGGATCATGTAATCACGGAATCTATAGGGCTTAATTTCACCGAAATGAGTCGGTACCATGCCCTGTGTGTCTTGCAGATAATAAATCAAACCCGCAGAACTGCGATGCCAAAGCAAATCTTTTTCATCATATTTGATGCCAAACTCGGAGGCCTTCTTACTGGTAAATGAACTATCCGGCAGTCTACTTACAGTAATCTGTTTTCTCGTGCAATAATCCATAAATCTGTAGTTTTGCGCAAATTTTTCATTAACCACAAATTCTACGGGTGAAAAACGTTCTATCTCATCGAAAAGATGAGATTCTGCCTGTATACCCAATAAATCGCTGGTCTCAAAATGACCTGAAGAAAGATCACAGGCGGCAATCCCATATGCTCCATCTTCCTCTAAAACTGCACAGATAATCGAATATTTATTGGCATCTAAAGAATCAGGATCAAGTTGTGTACCCGGTGTAAGAACTCGCACTACTTCACGCGCTACCAGGCCCTTGGCTTCAGCCGGATCCTCCACTTGTTCACAGATTGCGATTTTGTATCCACGCTCCAGCAAGCGATTTAAATATTTATCGACCGCGTGATGCGGAACTCCACACATGGGAGCGCGTTCTTCCAGGCCACAATCCCGACCAGTAAGTTTCAATTCCAGTTCTCGTGCTGTTAATACGGCATCATCAAAAAATACTTCGTAAAAGTCTCCCAGACGCATGAAAATCAGACAGTCCGGACGGCTCTCCTTCTCTTCAACATATTGTCTCATTAAAGGTGTTAAACGCTCTTTATCAATGTTTTCAAATCTTAATGTACTCATATACAGTGCACGCCAACTTCATATCATATCAATGTAATTGTATAAGTAAGTTTTATATTTATGCCAGGCCTACAAAAACCCCTTCCAAAGAGTGTGCTTTTGCCTTTGTTATCTTAACAAAAACTTCGCTTCCGTCCGCTATCGTAGAGCTTAGTGGCTTCCCTCTTGCTGTTAATATTTGATCATCAGTTTCAGATTCTTCAGACAAAGAAAAATTAACTAGCCTGTCATCTTTGGTCCTGCCTGAGAAAGTTTCGTCATCAGTTTTACTTAAACCACTCACCAGTACATATAGGTTTTTTCCTAAACATCTTTCGTTTGATTCAACACTATGCTTATTTTGCAAGTCAAGCAAACGTTCAAATCGTTCCTGTATATCAAGATCAGAAACATTTTGACTCCAGTCAGCTGCCGGCGTGCCACTGCGCGGGCTGTAGATAAAGGTGAAGGCACGATCAAACTTGACTGTCTCCATAAGTCTAAGTGTATCTTCGAAATCCTCCTCTGTCTCCCCCGGAAAGCCGACAATTATGTCGGTGCTAATACTTATGCCAGGCCGAGCGGAACGAAGTTTATTCACTAGTTCCAGATAATGCTCTGCTGTATAGCGCCTGTTCATCTTTTTTAACAGACGGTTGCTTCCTGACTGCAAAGGCAGGTGTATATGTGCTTCTATAGTTTCATATTTCCCGATAACTTCAATTAACTCATCACTTAAATCTTTAGGGTGAGATGTCATGTACCTGAGAACACTCAGATCGGGAATCCGGGCTATCTCTTCTATAAGCCGGGCGAAGGATGGAAAATCCTTTTCGCCTTTACTTCTCATATCGTTACCGTAAGAGTTTACATTCTGTCCGATAAGCATTATTTCTTTGGCGCCGTTGTCTACAGCTGCTCTGGCTTCCGCAAGAATAACCAGGGGATCACGACTGCTTTCCCGCCCTCTGGCATAAGGTACAATGCAGTAGGTGCAAAAATTATTGCAGCCTGACATTATCGAGATCAAAGCACGGTGTTTGTTCTCGCGCTTGACCGGCAAAGAAGGATAAGTCATCTCCTTGGCCTGATCAGTCAAATCTACTATAGAGTGTTTCTTTTGACTGCTTGATTCATATAACGCCCGGGGCAAATTCCCCATATCACCTGCATTAAGTAGAAAATCAATATATGGGAAACTCTCTTTAAGTACACTATTATGAGTATCCTGGCCGGGCATGCAGCCCATTACTCCAATGCGGCGCTGCTTTTCTTCGCTTCGCCAAGTCTTCAAATTGCCTAAGTTACCATAAAAACGCCTATCTGCATTTTCTCTGACACTACAGGTATTAAAAATGACGACATCCGCTTCTTCAATGTTTGGAGCCGCTTCAAGGCTCATATGCTCCAGAAGACCTGCAGAGATTTCACTGTCATTATCATTCTGTTGACAGCCGAAGGTACG
>WPCH01082596.1_pt1 | contig 84013 bp, 71 predicted proteins | sample 5399881 | NCBI WGS metagenome assembly WPCH01 (sample SAMN12869468, study PRJNA574797) | sludge metagenome | isolation source: wastewater treatment of pH5 | place: China:Beijing | collected 2019-05-20 | reverse complement strand
GCCAGGCTCAAATATGCCCAGGCCAAGAGTTGCTACAACGCAATCCACGCCTCCCGCGCAGACAGGGGTTCCCTTTTCCAGCCCCAGCTCTTCTGCCGCTCCCGAAGTCAGCCCCCCCACAATCTCACTGGACTCCACCAGCCGCTGGGGCATCATTGTCAGGGGAATTCCCATTTTCTCCATCATCTCCCGGGACCAGCAGCGTTTTTCCATATCGAATATTCCGCCGATATTTCCCGCCGAGGAGTAGTCGATGGCCACTTCTCCGGTCAGCTGGTAAATAGCGTATGCGTTGGGCGGAAGAAACAATTTAGTCTTTTCCCAATTCCGGGGTTCATTATCTTTCATCCATAGTATTTTGGTAAACCCGTAATAGGGATCCGCGCCGTTATGGGTGATTTCATGGAGCCTTTTTAAACCGATTTCTTTCTCCACCCATTTCTGCTCCTCGGAAGCCCGCCTGTCCAACCAGATCAGGCAGGGGCGAATCGGTTTCATCTGATGGTCCAGAGGGATGCCGCTTCCGCCGTACAAACCGCTGATACAGAGGCCTTTGATTTGCTCCGGTTTAACTCCCGCCTTTTTTACCGCCTGGCGAATGGAGGTTTTTACCGCGTCAACCCAGACCTCCGGCCATTGTTCCGCCCAGAGAGGGCGGGGGGTAATCACATCGTATTCCTGTAAATCCGTTCCCAGTAACTGCCCTTTTGTATCCATAACGATACTTTTGGTACCGGAAGTACCGATGTCAGTCCCAATAAGTACTTGCATACTGTCACCTCCCATTATCGGTAAAGCGGCCCATAGATACCGCATGCCCGCATATCCGCGCTTTCAAGGTCTTTGGTTCCCATTCCCGACCAGGAGTGGGGCCTGAATACATGGTCTTCCGGAACATTGTGCATGGTAACGGGGATTCGCAGCATGGAAGCCAGTGTAATCAGGTCGGCGCCCACGTGACCGTACACAAAGGCGCCGTGGTTGGAGCCCCAGTTGGCCATAACCGAATATACATCCGTAAAAGCATCGTTTCCTGTCAGAGTGGGCACGAACCAGGTGGTGGGCCAGGTGGGGTCGGTCCGTTTATCCAGAGTCGCGTGAACTTCATCCGGAAGCTTGAGGGTATAGCCTTCCGCAATTTGAAGATTTGGACCCAGGCCTTTCACCAGATTGACCCGCACCAGGGTAACAGGCATTTCGGCGTCAGTTTTAAACTGGGAGGAGAATCCGCCGCCCTTAAAATATCCGGCGCTTGCTGGACACCACTGGGTAGCCTCCAGACAAGCCTGTATATCTTCGTCTGTTACTTCCCACCAGGGCTTTATTACAGGGCTTCCCGCCTGGTCGCGCTGGCGGGCCGTGCCGTCCAAAGCGGCTGCCCCGGAATTAATTAAATGGATAAATCCGTTGGAAGCCCGCCCTTCCGGCGTCCAGCCGGTGACGCGTTGGACGTCCTCCGGGCTCCAGTAGGTGCGCACATCGGCAAATACGCTGGCGCCTCCGGTAACCAGATGTCCGGCCAACATGGCGGCGGCATTGAGAGTGTCATTTTCAGTGGCCAATATCACCGGTTGCCGGGGGCCGCTCCAGTCAAAGCTGGAATTCAATATGGCTTCGGAGAAGTCGCCTACCGGCTGCCAGTCCGACCACATGCGCTGTCCCTGGAATCCGCCGGCTATCGCGTTGCGGCCCAGGCTTTCTTCATAGAAGCCAAGCTCTTCAAGACGGGGATTGCCGAGCATAATATCCCGGATTATCAGCGTCATTTTGACGACAAACTCCCATTCCCGGTCTTTCTGGTCGCGGGTATGCTGCAGCTCCTTCGGATTATTGTCAAACCCCTCTCTGCAGTTCTTTTTTGTCCATGCATAGGCGAGATCGTATTCTTCCTTGTCATAAATACCCGCTTCTATTCTGCGCAGAACTTCGGTCATATCTACAAATTCCGGGCGTATACCCAGATAATCAGTGAAGAAAGCGTCATCGCAATAGGAGCCCATGATCCCCATGGACACCGAGCCGATATTTACATAGCTTTTACCCTTCATCAATCCGACGGCCACCGCGCTGCGTGCGAACCTCAGAATTTTTTCTCCCACATCGGAGGGGATGTTCGTGTCGCCTTTATCCTGCACATCCCTGCCATAAATGCTGAAAGCAGGCAATCCTTTTTGGGCGTGAGCGGACATTGCGGCGGCAAGGTAGACAGCTCCGGGAGTTTCGGTACCGTTGAAGCCCCAGACCGCTCTCAGCGTCATAGGATCTGTGTCCATGGTTTCGCTGCCGTAGCACCAGCAGGGCGTTACGCTTAAAGTTGCCACGACGTTTTCTCCGGTAAACTTTTCAGCACAGTCTCCGGCCTGAGCACTGCCGCTGATGGTGGTATCCGCCATTACGCATTCCACCTTATCCCCATTTGGGTAACGCAGGTTGTTCTGAATATAATCCGCCGCAGCCTGAGCCATAGCCATTGTTTGCTCTTCCAGATTGGCCCGTTCGGCAACCCGGCCGTCAATGATAGGACGTATCCCTATTTTAGGATTCCGCATTGTTCATCTCTCCTTTGTTTATCAGGGTGATAGTTTTTTCCACCTTTTATGTGCATTCTATCGAGGGGGGCGTTAAGGTACAAATACAATGTTTCAACCTTCATTTCCATTTTGGAAATTCAAAAAACCAGACAGAGGGGCAACGTTCCGAACTGCGTTCTTCACTCCGACTCGCTTCGCTCCCTGCTGTCCGTTTTGCCAGCAAAGCTACTTTGTGCCTTTGGGCAAAAAGGCAACGTTCAGAACTGCGTTCTTCACTCCGACTCGCTTCGCTCCCTGCTGTCCGTTTTGCCAGCAAAGCCACTTTGTGCCTTTGGGCAAAAAGGCTGTCCCCGTGTCTGGTTTACAAGTCCGGCTCCCGGGTCCATTATGGACCCCATTATAGCCCAAAGCATTTCATTGCAATCGAGAGCACCGTATGATAAACTGAAAAACAGGCATAAAATGTTAAACAGACGGTTTCGGACTTTGGCGACCCTTCCTGTGGGGCTGACGTCGGGAGGTCTGTCCTTGTTTTTATTTACACAGAAGAGGAGAGGGATTATGAGAATTGCGATAGATGGAATGGGTGGAGATAACGCTCCCGCGGCCATAGTTCAGGGTTGTGTTGAGGCTGCGGCTTCGATTTCCCATGAGATATTCATTGTCGGAGATGAAAAACTGATCTACAAGGAACTGAGCAAATATAAATATGATCCGGAACAGATTTCCGTAATCCACGCAGCCGACGTGATTACAAACGAGGACGCTCCCGTGCGGGCTGTTCGAACAAAGACGGAGTCTTCCATGGTAAAAGGGATTCTCATGCTGAAGGAGCAGAAAGCGGACCTCTTTGTTTCCGCGGGGAACACCGGCGCTATTATGGCGGGCGGCCTTTTTATTCTCGGTCGGATCCAGGGAATTGACAGACCGGCTCTTGCCGCTACCTATCCCATGCTTCAGGGCAGGGGGGGAGTAGCTCTGCTGGTGGATTCCGGCGCCAATGTGGAGTGTAAGCCCAACAATCTGCTGGAGTACGCCACTATGGGAAGCATATACATGCAGAAGGTCCTGGATGTAGACAATCCCACCGTTGGTCTCGTCAACGTAGGATCGGAAGAAAGCAAGGGAACTACCGTTATCAAAGCCGCCTACGAACTGCTGAGCAGAAGTAAGCTGAACTTCACCGGAAACATAGAAGCCAGAGATGTTCCGAAAGGGGCATGTGACGTCATTGTCTGCGACGGTTTTGTAGGTAATGTGATTCTAAAGCTGACGGAGGGACTTGCCTGGACCATTCTGAAGCTGCTGAAAACCAAATTCACTTCCGGCATGGTTTCCAAAATGGGAGCTCTGCTTTTGTCCGGCAAGTTTAAGGAACTCAAGGATTCCTTCGATTATTCCGAATATGGAGGAGCACCGATTCTTGGTGTAAAAGGCGCAATTATAAAGATGCATGGATCCTCCGGGGCCAACGCCGTGAAGAACACTATATTAAAGGGAATTCCCTTTGCGGAAAATAATGTGGTGCAGATTATTCAGGATTCCGTACTGGAATTAGAGGAAGTGATGATCAGTGACTAAATCTGCTTTTGAAGTCAGGATCGGCTATGAGTTTCAGGACTCATCCCTGCTGCGTCAGGCACTGACCCACAGTTCATTTACCAATGAAACAGCCGATAAAGCCGGCGGCAATAACGAGCGCCTGGAATTTCTGGGAGACGCGATATTTGATTTGATCATCAGCGAATATCTCTACGGCAGAATGTCCGAGGTGAAAGAAGGGCAGCTGTCTAAGCTCAGGGCTTTGATTGTTTGCGAGCGCTCTCTGGCGGAATGCGGCAGGAATTTTGGAATTGGAGAAGAGCTGCGGCTGGGCCGCGGAGAGGAGCTTAACGGCGGCAGGAACCGGCCTTCCATTCTGGCAGACGCCATGGAAGCCCTTATCGGCGCCATTTATCTGGATGGCGGTTTTGATACGGCAACTTCTTTTGTACTCTCGGCATTCGAGCATACCATTGAAAAGGCGTTATCAGGAGCTCTTTACCGGGATTTCAAGACGGAGCTTCAGGAGCTTCTGCAGTCAAAGAAGGAAGCGGATATCCACTATCGTGTGGATCGGGAGGAAGGGCCCGACCACGATAAGACCTTCTATGTGAGCCTGTGGGACAGCCAGACAAAATTGGGAGAAGGCGTTGGGAAAACCAAAAAAGAAGCGGAGCAAAACGCGGCGAGAGCCGCTTTGGAGGTATAGAGCTTGTATTTTAAACGAATGGACATTCAGGGCTTCAAGTCTTTTGCGGAGCCGGTAAGCATTGAGTTTCACGAGGGTACTACCTGTATTGTCGGTCCCAATGGAAGCGGCAAGAGCAATATAGCCGACGCGATTCGCTGGGTATTGGGAGAGCAAAGTCCCCGTATGCTTCGGGGAGGCAAGATGGAAGAGGTCATCTTCGCCGGCACCGCAAACCGAAAATCCAGAGGGATGGCTGAAGTCACCCTCGTGATTGACAATTCCAGTCATTTTTTGCCTATCGACTATTCTGAGGTGGCGATTACCCGTCGTATGTACCGGTCCGGAGAGAGCGGTTATTTCATCAACAAGACGCCTTGCAGACTCAGAGATATCCGGGAGTTGATCATGGATACGGGCATTGGCGTGGATGGCTATTCCATTATAGGCCAGGGCCGGATCGCCGACATTTTAAGTGACAAGCCGGAGGCCAGGCGTGAAATTTTTGAAGAAGCGGCGGGCATCGTAAAATACAGAAGCAAAAAAGAGGAATCCGAGCGGAAGCTGGAAGCCTCAAAATCCAACTTGGATCGTGTTAACGATATCGTGGGCGAAATCGAGGCCAGGATCGGCGGTTTGAAAGAGGATAGCGAGAAAGCGGAGGAATATCTGAAGCTTCGGGAGCGATATAAAGATATCGAAGTCAACATTGTTCTGAAAAATATCGAAAATCTCGAACTGAAAAATGAGTACATAAAAGATGATATCAGCGAGCTGACAGACAGCATTGAAAAGAGCCGGGAACAAAAAGAAGCCGTAGACCGGGATGTGACGGAAAACAAGGCCCGCTACGATGAGCTTGAGACCATCAGCAATACAGGGAGAGACCGCCTGCTTACTCTGGTGGAAGAGATCAATATCCTGTCAAGCAAAGACCAGCTTCGTAAGGAGAAGCTTTCCTCCATGGAAAAGGACAGGGAGCGTCTCGAAGAGGAAAAGGAATCCTTTGCCCAACGCAAAGAAAAGGAGGAGGCAAACGCAGCTTCCCTTCTTGACAACTTAGAGAAGATTGACCAGGAATACAAGGCGCTGAAATCCGCTGCCGATGAAAAGAATAAAGAGGTTGTGAAGCTTGAGACAGAAGCCGCTGAGGCCCAGGCGCTGATTGATAAAAATAAGGACGCCATCTATGAAGCATATAGCCGGGTATCCGGGAAGAAAAGCGAAATAGAGAGCTTGCTGCGTCTGAAGGATAACCTGACGAAGCGAAAAGAGCAGGTAAGCGCGGAAAGGGAAGATCAGGACACGGCGGGCAGCGGCCTGGCGGAAGAGTATAAAAAAGTTTCCGCCGACCGGGACGCGGCGGCGGAAGCCATGGAACGGCTGGCAGAGGAAAACCTCCGGCTGAAAAGCGCCTACGGAAAAGACACGGCCCGAGAAAAGCTGGTCGCCCATGAACTGGGTGAGCGCAAGGTGGCTATCGGCCAACTTTCCGCCAGACTCAGGATGATCGAAGAGATGGAAAGCGCCTATGAAGGTTACAACGAGGCGGTAAAGTTCATTATGCGGTCGGGGCAGGACGGGATTCACGGCGTCGTCGCCGATTTGATCCGTGTACCCGCCGGCTATGAAAGAGCCGTTGAAACGGCTCTGGGAGCCTCTTTGCAGAACGTGGTGTGCAGAAACGACAAGGACGCCCAGGAAGCCATTCGCCTGCTGAAAGCAAACCGGGTGGGAAGACTCACCTTTTTACCCTTGTCCGGGATCAGACCTTCCGGCAGCGGCGGGGCCCGGCATCTCGCAAAAGAGGGGGGATTTGTGGGTTTCGGCGTAGATTGTGTGGAATTTGATGACCGCTATAGAAAAGTCATGGAATACCTTTTGAACCGGGTGGTCATCGTTGAAAAGCTCCAGGACGCGGTGCAGATGTCCAAGCTGCAGGGAACCGGAGGACTGCGGTTCGTTACACTGGACGGGGATGTGGTAAACGCCTCGGGAGCCATCACGGGAGGAGCCTACCGGAATAAAACCGCAGGGCTTTTGGAGAGGAAGGCGGAAGCCAAAGCCCTGGAGAATAAGCTTCGGAAAATGCAGGCGGAACAGAAGCAGCTTTCTGAGGAATTGGCAGATCTTACGGCTGCAATTGAAGAAAACAGAAAACAGATCGAGGATCTTGACGGAAAGCATAGAGAAGCGGAAATGACGCTTCTGAGCAGGGAAAACGAATTGAAGCGTTTATCTGCGGGTCTTTCCGATATGGAAGATTCAAAGGCCAGGAGAAATCGCGAACTGGCTTCTATCGACAGTGAAGAAAAGTCTGCCGCCGCAATGATCGCGGAGCTGCAGCAGGCGGTGACAGAAATGGAACGCCAAATCGCCGAGGCGGAGGCCGCGGCGGAAAAGGCCATGGAGGACAGTGCTTCTATCCGCAAAAGAGTGGATGAGGCGAAGGAAGAATCCACCCAGACCAGGCTTCGTGTCGGCGCCGCCGCCAGCGAAAGGAGCAACGCGGAACAGATTCTTTCGCGGATTCGGGGCTATATAGAAGAGTACGAGGCGGAGGTCCGCCGAAGAATCCAAGCCCTGGAAGCGCTGGAAACAGAAAAACAGGGACTCTTTGCGGATGATGAGGCCAGAGCCGGACTTCTGGCGGAGAAGGAAACCGCGAGAGCTGATTTAGAGGAAGAGGTCCGCAAGGCCGACGAGGAAAAACGGCTGACTTCCAACTATTTGAACGAGATTCAAGAAAAAAGAGAATCCATGGAAAAGGTTCTTTTGGGCTGGCAGACGGACAAACATGAGTTGGAGCTGAAGCTGGCGAAAAATGAAACTCAGGTTGAGGGATATAAAGAAAAGCTCTGGGAGGATTTTGAAATCTCCTATCTTCAGGCTATGGACTTTCAGAAAAAGGATTTTGTTATGTCCGCGGCAGTGAGGGAGAATCGGGAAATAAAGAGCCGTATGAAAGAACTGGGCGAGGTCAATATAGGGGCTATCAAAGAATACGAGAGCGTCAAAGAGCGCTACGAATTTCTTACGGAGCAGAGGAATGATCTGCTGTCGGCCATGGACGCCCTTGTCCAGATCATTGAAGACATGGACAGGAACATCAGAAAGAGTTTCAAGGAAAGCTTCGACCAGGTGGTGGTTAACTTCGAGCAGGCCTTCCAGTCTCTGTTCGGCGGAGGCGTGGCGGAGCTGCGTCTGGAGGATGAATCGAAGCCGTTGGAAACGGGAATAGATATCGTAGTCCAGCCTCCGGGGAAGAAGCTGCAGAATATCAACCTGCTGTCCGGCGGAGAGAAGACCCTGACGGCCATCGCGCTGATGTTTGCCATCCTGAAAACGAAACCCACGCCCTTCTGCATACTGGATGAGGTAGAGGCGGCTCTGGACGAGGTGAACATCGAGCGGTTCGCGCGCTATCTCAAGGATTTTAATGAGATTCAGTTCGCTCTGGTGACGCATCAGAAGTCCACCATGGAACACGCGGACGCGCTTTATGGAGTGACCATGCCCGAACGGGGCATTTCCAAGGTTATATCCCTGAGACTGGGAGATGAAATTGACCTTTAGTACATGAACATCACAGAGATGACGGAGGAGAGATCGTGTTTCAAAAGAAAAAGTCCTTTTTCGGAAGGCTGCAGGAAAAAATAGAAGATGCCATTCTCATGCGTCCCGAGGTGGACGAAGAGATGCTGGAAGCTTTGGAGGAAGCCCTTATCACCTCTGACATCGGCATGGATACCACTGAGAAGATCATTGACCGCTTGAGAGATGACGTAAAAAAAATGAATATTCGCCAGCCGGAGGGTGTGAGAGCCCAGATTCAAAACATCATTCGGGATTTAATGGATAAAGGAGAGGCTCACAGACTTTCCGACAAGACACCCCTCATCCTTCTGGTTATAGGTGTAAACGGCTCGGGAAAGACTACTTCCATTGCCAAGCTTGCCCATCGGCTGCAAAAGGAAGGGAAGTCTGTGCTTTTAGCAGCGGCGGATACCTTCCGTGCCGCAGCCAGCGAGCAGCTTCAGATCTGGGGAGACCGTTTAGGGGTTGCTGTGATCAGGCACGCGGAAGGGGCGGATCCCTCCGCTGTCATTTATGACGCTATCCAGGCGGCGAAGGCCAGAGGAACAGATGTACTGATCTGTGACACTGCGGGAAGGCTCCAGACGAAAAAGAACCTTATGGCGGAGCTGGAAAAGATGGACCGGATCATTGACAGGGAGTATCCGGAGGCAGAGAAGGAAAGTCTGTTGGTTCTGGACGCCGCCACAGGTAAAAACGCCGTTTCCCAGGCCAGGGAATTCAATGAGGCAGCTCAGATTACCGGAATTATACTGACGAAGCTGGATGGAACGGCAAAGGGCGGTATCGTCATTACCATTTCAGATATGTTTGAAATGCCGGTGAAATTCATCGGCCTGGGAGAAGGCATGGAAGATCTTCAGCCATTTGACGCCGCCGACTTTGCGGCAAGCCTCTTCGAATAAAGAAGGACACTCGGCAGACACGGGGACAGACCCCGTGTCTGGTTTGTAAAAGAAAGAGAGAATACCATGAGGGCCTTTATTGGAATTGATCTTGACGTCATCTTTGAAGACGGTTTTGAGCTGGCGAAAAAATCCCTGGGAACGACGTCTTTCGAATCAATGCAGGTGGCGAATTTGTATTTATTCAAGAGCGGACAGATTCAAAACAGACGAATATACACAAAAATAAGCAGATTTGCATTTAAACGAGGAGGTACGAGAGATGAAGCACCTGTTTTATTATGACACTGACTTGGGAACCATCGGTATAGCGGAAAATGGAAGCGCGATTACCGATATCTTTTTCGGCGGAGAGGACGCCCCCGGCGATGTAACGCAGATGGTTCAAAAGGAAACGCCTCTAATTAAAGAAGCGGCAAAACAGATTAAAGAATATCTGAAAGGGGAACGCAAAGAATTTGATCTTCCTTTGGGAGCGGAAGGCACAGCTTTTCAAAAATCAGCTTGGGAGGCCCTGCTTACAATTCCCTATGGAGAGACGAGAAGTTATAAGGAGATGGCGGAGCAGGTGGGAAGTCCAAAGGCATGCAGAGCTATCGGCCTGGCCAACAATCGCAATCCCATTTCCATAGTCGTACCTTGCCATCGCGTGATCGGCGCAAATGGAAAATTAGTCGGCTATGGCGGAGGATTACATATAAAAGAAAGGCTGCTGGAGCTGGAAAAACAAAACCAGTAAATGAGGTAAATGAGAGCGCGGCAGAATACTTGGCGGTATTAAACGCGTAAAACCGGATGGCGGATGTGTCCCTCTGTCCGGTCGGAGGAGAGAACTGCAATGGGAAAAAGAGTATGCATTATATACACCGGCGGCACCATCGGCATGATGAAAACGGAAAGTGGCTATGCCCCTGGAAAAGCTTATATCCATTCCGCGTTGAAGGAGATAGCAGACAAAGCTTCGCCGGAGCTGCCTGCCTTTGACCTGATCGAGTACGCCCCCCTGCTGGATTCTTCCAACATTGCATTGAAGGAATGGATTCAAATGGCCCGGGACATTGAAGACAGGTACGATGACTACGATGGCTTTGTTATACTTCACGGTACCGATACCATGGCCTATACCGCTTCAGCTCTTTCCTTCATGCTGGAGGGGCTTACGAAGCCGGTTATATTGACCGGATCTCAGATTCCTCTCAGTGAGCTGCGCAACGACGCCCGGGACAATCTCATCGCCGCTCTGATGCTGGCGGGCAATTATTCCGTGCCGGAGGTATGCCTCTATTTCGGAGGACTGCTTCTCAGAGGCAATCGGGCGACAAAAATCAGCGCTGATGATCTGATTGCCTTTGACTCACCCAATTATCCTCCTCTGGCAGAAGCAGGCGTACGGATTACTCTGGAGGAGAAGATGATTCGGGAACCCGGCGGCGGGCTTTCCCTTGTAGAGTTCGGAGAGCATCAGATCGCCGTCCTTAAAATATTCCCGGGTATTCAGTTCGAAGTCTTCGAGAACATTATGACGGAGAATCTGAGAGGTATTGTTATAGAAGCCTTCGGCGCCGGTAATATACCCGACCGCCGGGGCACCATGCAAAAGCTTTTGGAGAGAGCCAGGCGCAACGGTACAGTTATAGTAGTCTGCACCCAATGCCTCAGGGGTTCCGCCATCATCGGAGAGTATGAGGTCAGCGAAGAGCTGGCAAAGGCCGGCGCCGTCAGCGGATATGACATGACGGTGGAAGCGGCGGTTGCTAAACTTTACTACCTTTTGAGCATGGGTTATAATATTGGCAAGATTAAAAAACTTATGGGGGAAAACCTCAGGGGTGAGTTGACGAAGGTGTTATAGATGGCTGCTTCAAAAGTAATGGAAGTGAATCTTGAACGGGGTTATCCCACGGCGGATACGGCTGTTCGAAATATGGTGAATCGGCTGACAACCTGTAAGATGCAGGGGGTTCGGTCCGTGGTGCTGGTTCACGGTTACGGGTCCTCCGGCTCGGGAGGAAAGATAAAGGCGGCGGTAAGCAGAAAGCTGAAAGAGCCATCCCTGTCGGGGATCGTTCGAATGACTTGTCCGGGAGAGCAATGGATGGATCGGAAACGCATGATGCTGGACGCCTGCCCCGGACTCAGGGATTATGAATCCCGGATTGCGGGTAACTATGGTGTGACCGTTGTTCTTCTGAAATAGAGATCAGGCAAATGTGAACAAATTGGGCCAATGCCAACAAAGATAACCGCGTGTAGTGCTTAATGTGTAAATTTACTGTATTTATAAAAGAGGAAGACCATAGATGAACAAGTTGAAAATCAGCGATTTTGAGAGAGTATTTAAAGATTATAAGCCCGGTCCCCTGGGCTATTATCGTTATTACTCCGTACTTGTTCCTTTGGTGGAACGACACGGAGAACTGCATCTTCTGTACGAGGTCAGGGCAGAGACCCTGCGTACCCAGCCGGGGCAGGTTTCTTTTCCCGGGGGGAGGATTGAAGAAGGGGAAACCCCTGAGGAGTGCGCAATCAGGGAATCCTGTGAAGAGCTTTGTATCACTCCGTCAAACATAAGGATCATCTCGCCTCTGGACTACCTTCATACTTACAGCAATTTTACCATGTACCCCTTTTTAGGCGTTATCGACTACAATGCCTGCGCCAGCGTTACCGCCAGCCGGGACGAGGTAAAGGAGATCTTTTTCGTTCCTCTTTCTTACTTGATGGATACGGAACCTCTGGTATACAATTCCGATGTGTATCCTAAGATTCCCGAAAGCTTCCCTTACGAGAAGATCAACGAAGATAACGGTTATCACTGGAGAAAGGGCGTCACCTCCATACCCATATATCAGTACGAGGGATACGCCATCTGGGGACTGACGGCTTTGATAACTCAGGATCTCATCAACAAAATGAAAAGGTTTGGATAATGACAGAAAAAGTAATGGTAGCCATGAGCGGCGGAGTGGACAGCTCCGTGGCTGCGGTTTTATTAAAAGAACAGGGCTATGAGGTCTGCGGAGCCACGCTGAAACTTTATGATAATGAAGATCTGGGTATCGATGATCGTACCCGCACCTGCTGTTCCATCACAGATGTGGAGGATGCGCAGATGGTGGCGCGGCGTCTGGGCTTTCGCCATTACGTTTTTAATTTTGGGCTTCATTTCCAAAGGGATGTAATAGGGAAATTTGCCGAGGCATATCAAAAGGGGGAGACGCCCAACCCCTGCATAGACTGCAACAGGTACATCAAGTTCAGCAAGCTGTTGGAGAGAGCCCTGCTGCTGGAAAACGATTTTATCGCTACCGGCCATTACGCCAGAGTGGAGTACGATGGGGAACGCGGCAGATATCTTCTGAAAAAGGCGAAAGACGCCTCCAAGGACCAGACCTATGTCCTGTATGCCATGACCCAGCAGGAATTGTCCAGAACCCTGTTTCCCCTGGGCGGTATGCTGAAGGAAGAGGTTCGAAAGCTGGCGGAGGAAAAGGATCTGGTGAACGCGCGGAAGCCGGATAGCCAGGACATCTGTTTTGTTAAGGATAACGATTATGCGGGCTTTCTGAAAAATACTATGGGAGTGGAGTCGGCCCCGGGAGATTTCATTGACAGGTCGGGCAGAGTACTGGGAAAGCACAAGGGCCTGATTCATTATACCGTAGGCCAGCGCAGAGGGTTGAATCTCAGTTTTGACCGGCGCAAATACGTTACGAAACTGGATGCGGAAAAGAATACCGTTACCCTGGGTGATCCTGAAGACCTTTTCAGCAGCAGCCTTGTGGCGGCGGATGTTAACCTCATCTCCGTAGATAGTCTGGAAAAGCCCATGAAAGTCACCGTTAAAACCAGGTACAAACAGCCGGAGACCCCCGCCGTTATCATCCCCATGGAAAATGGTAATGTCCGGGTGGAATTTGAAAAACCCCAAAGGGCCGTTACGCCGGGTCAGGCCGTAGTCTTTTACGAAGGGGATACCGTGGTGGGCGGCGGGACCATTGTCAGGGTTTAATTTTTCTTGCGGTATGTCGGGAAGAATGGTAAAATCAATAAGATATGGTAAGCTTATTTTCGTCATTTGTGAAATATAGAGGTTGGGTTAATGGAAATTGAAATGAAGTATGCCATCGAAAGCAAAGAGGTGGCAGATGCGATATGGGAGGACGATTATCTCAATGAAATTGGAGATGAGGCTTCCCGTGAGGCGGTATACGTGAAGTCCGCCTATTTCGATACGGAGGATCTGGTTCTCCTGAAAAACGATGTGGCTTTTCGGGTCAGGATGGAAGGCAACAAGGTAGTGGCTTCTCTAAAATGGAACGGGAGCAGCAAAGACGGTCTGCACATACGGGAAGAAGTCAATGTACCTGTGGACGACCCTGCCTGTTTTCTGGAGCCGTCATCAGATATTTTTCGGGAAAGCGACCAGGGAAGGGAGATGATGAAGCTCATAGGGGAAGAACGCCTTCACAGCATTCTGGAAATGAACTTCATTCGCCGGAAACTTCGTGTGGATTATGGAGAGAGCATCATGGAACTGGCCATAGATACCGGGGAAATTATGACCAACGATGGGGAGGTGTCCATCTGTGAGCTTGAGATTGAACTGTTCTCCGGTCGTCAGGAAGATGTGACGACCCTGGGAGATACTCTGATGAGCAAGTACAGTCTGAAGCCTTTGGACGCCAGCAAATTCGCCCGGGGCCTGGGGCTTGTGGAAGAGTGGTATCAGAAAAAATAGAAGCGTCAGCAGCAGAAATGATACCATTCATACGAAAACATTGACAAAATGGCCGATGTTATTATGAAAACGTTGGCCACCTTTTATTTTTTAGACGTAAAACGCAAAAAATGAATAAAGATTTCATGAATCATAAAGAGAATCGACAAAAAACGACAAAGAATCCGGGACAACATGCCTGAATATACGTTTTTTACTTTACTTTATGGGTATATATTATATAATGTATCCGCTGCCAATTAAAGAGATTAAAATCACAGGAGGAGTTAATTAATGAAAGCCACAATGCTGAGCAAGGAAAAAAATGAAGTTACTTTTAAAATGGATTTTGAGGCGGATGAATTTGAAAATGCCATAATCAACGCATACAAGGCGACAAAACATCAATATAATATTGACGGATTTCGTCAGGGAAAAGCGCCGAGGAAGCTCATTGAGGCGAAATACGGTGAAAACATTTTTTATGAGGACGCTATTAACCAGATGTTTTCCGACGGCTATCCCGCCGCACTGGATGAATTGAAAATAGATCCTGTAGACAGACCCTCGGCGGATTTTGAAAAAATCGAAGCCAAAAAGGGTTTTGGAGTCACCGTCAAGATCACAGTGGCGCCGGAAATTGAAGTAAAAGATTATAAAGGCGTAAAAGTGGATAAAATTGATGATTCCGTATCCGATGAGGATGTGAGTAAAGATCTGGAAGCCATGCAGAAAAGAAATTCCAGAATGATTCTCGTAGAAAGACCTGCGAAGGAAGGGGACACCGTACTCATTGATTACGCAGGCTTTGTGGGAGAAGAGCAATTCGAAGGAGGCACAGCTGAGCGTCAGCCTCTGACTCTCGGGTCCAATACTTTTATCCCCGGCTTTGAAGAACAGCTTATCGGCGCGGTAGCAGGCGAAGAGCGCGACGTCAATGTAACCTTCCCTGAGGAATATCATGAAAACCTCGCCGGAAAGGATGCTGTATTTAAGTGTAAGGTTCATGAAATAAAGGAAACGGAGCTGCCGGAGATCGACGATGAGTTCGCGAAAGACGTCAGCGAGTTTGAAACATTGGAAGAATTGAAAACCGACATCAGGCATAAGTTAGAAAAGATTGCGAAAGATAAGGCAGAGTATGATACAAAGAACGCAATTCTGGAAAAGGTCTACGAGGCCACAGAAGCGGACATACCGGAAGTTATGGTAGAAAGCCAGATCGACGATATGCTTCAGGAGTTTGAACAACAGCTGCGTTATCAGGGCATGGACCTGAATCAGTATTTTGAATACCTGAATAAAAACGTCGATGAGTTCAGAGAAGAGGTCAGGCCGGATGCTTACAAAAAGGTAAAGACAAGGCTTGTGGTGGAATCTGTTGCCAATGCCGAGAATATCGTTCCTTCCGAAGAGGATATCGAAAAAGAGTTGGCGGCGATGGCGGAACAATACAAGATGGAAGCGGATAAACTAAAGGAAATGATGGGCGTTCAGGGAATCGCCTATCTTATCCAGGATATAAGGAACAGAAAGGCCATCGATCTCATGTACGAAAATGCCGTGATAGAGTAGCGGCAAAATCAAAAGGGGGAAAAGAAATGTCATTAATCCCAATGGTAGTAGAGCAAACCAGCCGCGGAGAGCGGTCCTACGATATTTATTCAAGGCTGTTGAAAGACCGTATTGTCTTTCTCGGGGAGGAAGTAAACGAGCATAGCGCGGGGGTTATCATAGCCCAGCTTCTCTTCCTGGAGGCGGAGGATTCCAGTAAGGATATCAGTTTTTATATCAACAGCCCCGGAGGATCTGTCACCGCGGGCATGGCTATATATGATACGATGCGCTATATCAAGCCGGATGTATCTACGATTTGTATCGGTCTTGCGGCCAGTATGGGAGCGTTCCTTCTGGCTGCGGGAACCAAAGGAAAGCGGTTTGCGCTGCCAAATTCAGAGATCATGATCCATCAGCCGCTGGGGGGGATGTCCGGACAGGCGGAGGATATGAGGATTCATGCCGAACGCATCATTAAAACCAGAGAGAGACTGAACCGGATTCTCAGTGAAAATAGCGGACAGCCGTTGGAGCGAATCTCCCGGGATACTGATCGGGACAATTTCATGGATGCGGAAGATGCTGTAGTTTACGGGATTATCGATAAAGTCATTGCGTCCAGAGACGCGGAATAAAAGATCTGTCGAAAGGAAGTAAAAGGGAGTATTATGGGAAAATATGATGAATCAAAGCAATTGAAATGTTCTTTCTGCGGAAAGCCACAGGATCAGGTGAGACGGCTTGTCGCAGGGCCGAATGTGTATATATGCGATGAATGCATCGAATTGTGCCAGGATATCATAAAAGAGGAATTTGCGGATATGATGTCGGCAGAGAGCGGCTTTGGCGATCCTGCCACGCTGCCAAAACCAAAAGAAATAGCAGATGCATTATCGGACTACGTAATCGGACAGCACGACGCGAAGAAAGCGCTGGCCGTAGCGGTTTACAACCATTATAAAAGAATAGGCGCGTTAGGAGGGGGAGCTTCGGAGGATGTGGAGCTGCAGAAGAGCAACATCGTTATGATGGGGCCCACGGGTTCGGGGAAAACTCTATTGGCTCAGACCCTGGCTAAGATCCTCAATGTCCCCTTCGCCATTGCCGACGCCACGGCGCTGACGGAGGCCGGTTATGTGGGAGAGGATGTGGAGAACATTCTTCTGAAGCTGATCCAGGCCGCCGATTATGACATTGAGAGAGCCCAGAAGGGCATCGTGTATGTGGATGAAATAGATAAGATCGCCCGAAAGACGGAAAATCCCTCCATTACGAGGGACGTCAGCGGGGAGGGAGTGCAGCAGGCGCTGTTAAAAATACTGGAAGGAACTGTGGCCAGCGTGCCTCCTCAGGGAGGACGAAAGCATCCCCACCAGGATTTTATACAGTTTGATACCACTAATGTACTGTTCATTTGCGGCGGCGCCTTTGACGGTCTGGATAAAATTATCCAGAGACGGATCGGTGAGAAAACCATCGGCTTCAACTCGCAGATCAAGTCTTCAAAGGCAGAGGGGGCGGAAGTTCTGAAGTCCGTTCAGGCTGAGGACCTTTTGAAATACGGCCTCATACCGGAGTTCATCGGCAGACTGCCCGTTATGGTAACATTGGAGGAGTTGTCCACAGACGCTCTGGTGCGCATTATCAAGGAGCCGAAAAACGCTCTGATGAAGCAGTATAAAAAGCTGTTCCAGCTTGACGGCGTAGAGCTTGAAATCGAAGAGGACGCAGTTGTTAGACTGGCGGAGAAGGCCATTGAGAGAAAGACGGGGGCCCGGGGTCTTCGGAGCATTATGGAACACGTGATGACGGATATTATGTACGACATTCCTTCGAGGGACGACATCAGGAAGTGCATAATCACCAGGAGCACTATCGATCACAATACAGGGCCCACATTGGTGCTCAGGGATACAAAAAGACTTGCGATGAAGGAAGAGACCGCATAGTAACAGAGAAAAACAGACGGTTCCGCCGCCTGTTTTTCCGCTAAGGGCTAAGAGGTGTTAGGATGAAGAAAACAAAAGATAACGATAAAGAATATAAAGAATTTGAAAATGATGTTATGGAGCTGGAGGATCTGGATGGAACCATGCCTATGATTCCGCTCAGGGGGCTGCTGATCTTCCCGTATATGGTGCTTCACTTCGATATCGGAAGGGAAAAATCCATCAGCGCGCTGGAAAAAGCCATGATGATGAATCAGACGGTTTTTCTGTCGGCGCAGATCAATGCGGAGACGGATCTTCCCACCAGGGACGATTTTTACCGCGTCGGCACCATCGCGAAGATCAAGCAGATGCTCCGTCTGCCGGGAGATACCATTCGGGTTCTTGTAGAAGGGGTCAGCAGAGGACGCATTGACGACTTCATTTTTGAGGTACCCTACTTTAAATGTAAAGTTACTGCCATCGAGGAGGAGGAGTACGAGAGCATTCCTCCGAAGATCGTTGCGCTGATGCGGACGGTACTCTCATCCTTTGAGGAGTATACCAATTACAGTCCCAGGATATCCCAGGAGGTATTCCCCTCTGTGGCTTCCGTGGAGCAGCCCGGCCGGCTGGCTGACGTGGTCACCTCTCACCTTGAGGTTAAGATCGAAGAGAAGCAGCAGGTGTTGGAGGCTTTTGACATAGAAGAGCGCCTGGAGATCCTCAGCACTATTCTGACCAAGGAAATCGAGATCCTGCAGATCGAGAGCTCTATAACCAATAAGGTCAGGACCCAGATTAACAAGAGCCAGAGAGAGTACTACCTGAAGGAGCAGCTTCGCGTCATTCAGGAGGAGCTCGGGGAAGACGAGGATTCAGAAGACGAGATTCGGAACTGGCTCCAGCAGCTGAAAAAACTCAAGCTTCAGCCCGCTGTTCACGAGAAAGTGGAGAAAGAGATCAAACGGCTGAAAAAAATACAGGGAAATTCCGCGGAAGGCGGCGTTATTCGCACCTATGTGGAATGGATTTTAGCTCTGCCCTGGAATAAGGCTTCCAAGGACAACAAAGATATCAAGCTGGCGGAGAAAATACTTAACGAAGACCACTACGGGCTGGACAAAGTGAAGGAGAGAGTTTTGGAATACCTTGCGGTGATTCAGCTCTCAAAGAGCATGAAGGGTCCCATCCTTTGTCTCGTGGGTCCTCCGGGAACTGGTAAAACCTCCATTGCGAAATCAATCGCGAGAGCTCTCAACCGGAACTTCGTTCGCATGTCTTTGGGCGGGGTAAGGGATGAAGCGGAGATCAGAGGTCACCGCAGGACTTACATCGGAGCCATTCCGGGGAGGATTATATCCGCCATAAAGGAAGGCAAGACCAACAATCCCGTATTCCTCTTTGATGAGGTGGACAAGATCGGCGCGGATTTCCGCGGAGATCCTGCCTCCGCATTGCTGGAAGTGCTGGATCCGGAGCAGAACAAGGACTTTACGGATCACTACCTGGAAGTTCCCTTTGATCTTTCCAAGGTGATGTTCATTACGACGGCCAATACAACGGACACCATTCCGCGGCCTCTTTTGGACAGGATGGAAGTTATACAGGTTACGGGTTATACCGAAGAGGAAAAAGTGAACATCGCCCAGCAGTACCTTGTTCCCAAGAAAATCTCCGAGCATGGTTTGAAAGATTCGGACGTCAATTTCTCCGAGGTGGCCATACGGACCATAATAAATAATTATACCAGGGAATCCGGCGTCCGGAACCTGGAGAGAGAGATCGCCACGGTCTGTCGAAAAGCTGCAAGGCAGGTGGCGGAAAAACAAAAAGGCCCCATCGGTATTACTGCCGCCAATGTTGAAAAATACTTAGGAAAGAAGCGTTTCCATTACGATAAAATCGCGGGGGAGAATGAAGTAGGCGTGACTACCGGGCTGGCCTGGACCGTAGTAGGGGGAGACACCCTGTCTATCGAGACGGCCGTGGTTCCGGGAAGCGGAACCCTGGTACTTACAGGGCAGCTGGGCGAGGTCATGCAGGAATCCGCAAAGGCCGGTATCAGCTACATCCGCTCAAAGGCGGCGGAGCTGGGGATCGATGAAAACTTCCACAAGGAGAAAGATCTCCATATTCATATTCCCGAAGGAGCCACCCCGAAGGATGGGCCCTCTGCCGGTGTTACCATGTGTACCTCGGTCATATCGGCCCTCACGGGAATCCCGGTGAGAAGGGATCTGGCCATGACCGGAGAGATTACCCTGCGGGGCAAGGTGTTGCCTGTAGGCGGCATCCGGGAAAAGGTGCTGGCTGCCCACAGAGCGGGAATCACCACAGTTTTGCTGCCCAAGGAAAACGAAGCGGATATTGAAGAGATTCCGGCAAAAGTGCGCAAACGGGTGAAATTCGTTCTAGTGGATACGCTGGATCAGGTATTGAGTGAAGCATTGGTGAAAAAATGATCATTAAAAAGACCGAACTCTCCGCTGTGGCTGTAAGCCGGAAACAGTATCCGGCTCCGGATATGAAGGAAATCGCCATAGCGGGGCGGTCCAACGTGGGGAAATCCTCGCTGATTAACCTGTTGCTGAACCGAAAGAGCCTGGCCAGAGTCAGCGGGACCCCCGGAAAGACCAGAACAATAAATTTTTATGATGTAAACGGTGAATTTCGTATCGTGGACTTGCCAGGTTACGGTTATGCCAAAGTGTCCAAAACCCTCAGTGCCAGCTGGGGTGATATGATAGAGGAATATCTTCGCGACCGGCCCAATCTGGTGAAAGCTATCCAACTGGTGGATGTGCGGCATGTTCCATCGGCTCAGGATATCCAGATGTATGAATGGATGCGGCATTACCGTCTGGATGGTTTGGTAGTGGCTACAAAAGCTGATAAGGTTTCGAAAAGCGAGCTTTCGAGAAATATCAGCGCCATTCGGAAGACCTTGAAACTTCGGGAAGAGGACGTAGTGATTCCCGTTTCCGCTTTGAAGCGTACAGGTCACGATGAGCTGCTGAATACGATTGAATCGATTCTGAAGGAGGGATAGGGATGCAATTTATTTTTCTGCGCGTATTGATGCGTCGTATCAAAGCTATTCCCCCCTTTCTGCGGGACAAAACAGTACCCTTGAGAAAAAAGTTAATCGTTGTTCTGGGGATTTTGTATTTTCTTAATCCGATTGACCTGATCCCGGCGCCTATTCTCCTTTTTGGCATTATCGACGATCTGGTCATCTGGATTTTCATCATTTACTACTTGCGGGAAGAACTGGACAAATACTGGCTCGGAGAAAAAGAAGTGGATCCTGAGGAAAAATTTCGTGGAAAAAAGATAATAGATGATGTAAACTTTGAAGTGAAGGATGAAGCCGAACATCAAAGTGAAAACAACGGCGAAAACAGAACGCATTAGACGGGCAGTAAGAAGCGGCAATAAAAGGAGATAGTATGGAGAAACATTACGTATTCGGAGATGTGATGATCAGCAAGGAGGAGCTTCAAGCGAGGGTTGCGGAGCTGGGCGCCGAAATATCCAGGGACTATAAGGGAGAATCCATCTTAGCCATTTGCGTGCTCAAGGGAGCGGTGCTCTTTATGAGCGATTTGATCAGAGAACTGAATGTGGAAACCAAGATCGATTTCATGGCGGTGTCCAGCTATGGAGCTTCCACAAAAAGCACCGGCGTTGTTCGGATTTTGAAGGACCTGGATTCCAACATTGAAGGAGAAAATATCATTATCGTCGAGGATATCATCGACTCGGGGCTTACGCTAAAATACCTGAAGGAGTATCTGTTGGCCAGAAACCCGAAAAGCCTGAAAATATGTACACTTTTGGATAAGCCGGAGAGAAGAGCGGCGGATGTGGCAGCCGACTACATAGGCTTCACCATTGAGAATAAATTTATCGTAGGCTATGGGCTTGATTACAATCAGAAATACCGCAATCTGCCCTATATAAGTTATTTAGAAGAAGAGTAATGGAGGAAAGCTAACTATGTCTTACAAAGTACCCGTGGGATTATCAAACAAACATCTACATCTTTGCGCAGAGGATCTGGAAGCTCTTTTTGGCAAGGGTTACGAGCTGACCCCTTTTAAGCCCCTGAAGCAGCCCGGTCAATATGCCTGCGAAGAGAAGGTGGATGTGGTGGGTCCGAAAGGAACCCTTAAGGGAGTGCGGATCCTGGGACCCGTGAGACCGGAAACTCAGGTGGAGCTGGCTATGACAGACGCCAGAATCATCGGTGTAAACGTTCCTGTAAAGGAGTCCGGAAAGCTCGAAGGAACCCCGGGACTGAAATTAGTCGGTCCTAAGGGTGAGATAGAAATCGATCACGGCGCCATCGCTGCGCTGCGGCATATACATCTGTCCGCGGAGCAAGCAGCTGAGGCCGGTGTAAAAGATAAACAGATGGTCAGTTTGCGCTTCGGCGGTGAGAGAGGCTTGATCTTTGACAATGTGCTGATCCGCGCCGGAAAAGGTCACGACAGTGAGATCCATCTGGATACGGATGAAGGAAACGCCGCCGGTTTGAAGAACGGCGACCTGGGAGAGATTATCGCATGAAGCCTCTAAACCGGTACATCGATCATACGATTCTAAAACCCGAGGCAACGGAAGGGGATATACGCAGACTGTGCAGCGAGGCTGTGGAGCATGATTTTTATGCTGTCTGTGTTAATTCCTGCTACGGGGCTTTGGCCTGCAGAGAGCTTGAGGGCAGCGACGTTAAAGTGGCTATTGTAGTGGGCTTTCCTCTCGGTGCGGCTCATACGGCAGCAAAGGCTTTTGAGACGGAGATCGCCGTCTCGGAGGGAGCCGAAGAGATCGATATGGTGTTAAACATCGGCGCTATGAAGGATGGCCGCTACAGCTTCGTAGAAGATGATATCCGGGCGGTGGTGCAGGCTGCGGAAAAAGGCGGCGCTATTGTGAAAGTGATTTTAGAAACTTGTCTGCTGACAGATGACGAGGTGGTCAAAGCCTGTGAGCTTTCAAAGGAGGCAGGAGCGGCCTTTGTCAAGACCTCTACGGGATTTTCCACCGGGGGAGCCACAGCCCATCACGTGAAACTTATGAAAGACACGGTGGGGGATACCTTACAGGTGAAGGCTTCCGGGGGCATTCGAGACAAAGAAAAAGCAAGGGAAATGATTCGGGCCGGAGCGGACCGCATCGGCGCTTCAGCCTCCATCGCTATCTGTAAATAGGAGGCATGGGGCCAGACCCTCTGTCTGGTTTATCTGCTTACAAAAGCCGTTCCTTCCGGGGCGGCTTTTAACGCGGTCCAGAGTTGCAGGTCATGAGCCCGCTGTTGAAGTCGTTCCGTTATTGTATTTAAAATCAGAGAGTGGCCCGCCTCGTTGGGATGAATGCCATCCTCGCAAAGCAGGCTCCGGTAGTCGGGACTTTGAAGAAAAGCGCTGCGGATATCGATGAGGGGAACGCGCTTAGCCGCGGCCAGCTTGACTACCGCCGCGCTGTACTTTTCCTGCCACCTATAGATATATTCTACATCGCCCAGCCATTTCAGAATGTTTTCCGCGTTAAGCCCTCTGGAAACCCAGGCAAAATATCTATCAGCGTCCAGGGGCGGCAGGGAAAAAAGAACAGGACGATATTGATTGGCGGTGAGCTTGTCAAGAATGCGGGAGTAGATGTTTTCGAAGGTTTCGATAGGGGTGTTGGGCAAGTGTTGTGCCGAGGGATTCTCCGCTACTGCCGGCCAGAAAAAGTCACAGTCGTTTCCGCCAAACTCAAGGGCAATTAATTTGTAACTGGATAATCTGGCGGAAAATTTCTCAATGATCTTTTCCCCCTTCGTCAGGGTACAGCCGAACTTTGCGTAATTGTCCACGGCGATGCCGGTTATTCTCGCAAACTCTTTAACAAAACAGTTTTCCGAATAGACGTACTTGCCTTTGGCGTTGTCATACACCACGCCCTTTACGATGGAATCTCCAAATATACCTATAGAATTAGAATTCGACATTGCGATCCTCCTGCTGCTCTGCTGAATTCGGTAACAAAAACATAATTCAATAAGAGTGATCTAATAATCATTATTATATTATGCGATTACGATTATGTCAAATAGTAAAATCACAACCACATAAAAGATTTGTGGTATTGCCCTTCCTCTGGTACAATAGCTTATATCGCCTGTTTAATAGGATGTCCAACAATAGGACGGTATAATCCCTATTGGCAAAATACCTGTTGAATGGGACCTGGCTGGAGGAATGATAATGGACGAATTAAAAACATTGGAACAAGAATTGAAAGAGGAGCGGCCTGTCGCCTGGGAGGATTTTCCCGACCTCAACCTTTATAAGGATCAAGTAGTAGTCTATCTTAAAAGACAGCTTATCAATATAGAAGGGGATGGGCAATTGACTCCCGCTATGATCAGCAATTACGTGAAAGATAAGCTCCTTCCCAAAGCGGAAGGGAAAAAATACACGAGAGAACATCTGGCTGTGTTGACGGAGATATGCCTGTTGAAGCAGGTGCTGTCTGTGCGCGACATCGGATTCCTGCTGGAGGCAGGAGCAAAAAACAGGCATCCGGAGGATTTTTACACCGACTTTATAAAGGTCCTGGATGATGCCCTGAAGGACACCGCGGATAAGGTGGATATGAATTCCGAGAAGGAAGAAATCATTGATCTGGCGCTGAAATTCGCTATCGAAAGCTATTGCGCAAAGCTTGCCTGCGAAAAGCTGATAGCCTTGACGCGTGCGCAGGAACCGCCGCCGCCGTCGAAAAAGAGCAAATAGAAATCAGGCCAATACATTTTAGAATTCTTGTTTAATTTAGCACCCGGAGATAGAGAAGATCTCCTGCCATTTTAGAATTCTTGTTTAATTTAGAATCCCGAGATAGAGAAGATCTCCTGCCATTTTACAATTCTTGTTTAATTTAGCACCCGGATATAGAGAAGATCTCCTACAATTTTAGAATTCTTGTTTAATTTAGAAGTGGGAGATAGAGAAGATCTCCTGGCATTTTAGAATTCTTGTTTAATTTAAACCCCGGGGATAGAGAAGATCTCCCGCCAATACATTGGAGCTGCTGCACAGATCAGCAGCTTCTTTTATTTCAGAAAGATTTCTTAGAGTTTATATTGGATAGAGATAACGTATCGTATTAGATAAAGGATTTGTGGGTATAAGAAAACAACAGACTATTAGATCAGCAAAGAGTTATGAAGCAGTACCGGAGGAAAGAGAAAATGAAAAAGATCATGGAAATTAAGGGCATGAGCTGCGCTCACTGCCAGGCCGCCGTAGAGAAGGCGTTAAACGGTATCGACGGAGTCGATGCAAAGGTTGACCTGAAAAAGAACCAGGCCACCGTCAATCTGAGTAAAGAAATCGATGATGCGGCCTTAAAAGCTGCTGTAGAAGAAGCCGGTTACGAGGTGACTTCCATCGTCGTGAAGAAAGGGTTGTTCGCGTAGCAGTAAGGATCTAACATTGAAAATTATAAAACCTGCTGAAAAAGCGAAAGGCTTTTCCCGGCAGGTTTTTAATAAGTGTCTCTTTATGTGATGCGTACGCGTGTGATATCTGGGCTATTTGCAGCAATTACACATTAAACAGGAAGTGAATTACATCTCCGTCCTTGACCTCATAATCCTTTCCCTCGGAGCGGACCAGGCCTTTTTCCCTGGCTGTAGCCAGATTGCCGCCGCAGGCGATGAGTTTATCGTAAGGGATGGTTTCCGCCCGGATAAAGCCTTTCTCAAAGTCCGTGTGGATTTTTCCGGCAGCCTGAGGGGCTTTTGATCCCCGGGTAATGGTCCAGGCCCGGACTTCCGGAACTCCGGCTGTTAAAAAGGAGATCAGATTCAAAAGCTTGTAGGAAGCTTTGATGAGCTTGTCCAGGCCGGATTCTGTAATTCCCAGATCTTCGAAAAAGGCGGCCTTCTCATCCTCCTCCAGCTCGGCCATTTCCGCTTCAAGCTTGGCGCAGAGAACCACCACCTCGGAGCCTTCTTTTTCGGCGTATTCCCGAACCTGGGTTACATAATCGTTGTCGGATCCGTCTGCAACCATTTCCTCTGAGACGTTGGCGGCGTAAATCACCGGTTTGTAAGTCAGAAGATCCAGGGATTTGACATATTCGGCTTCATCATTGCTGAGTTCCAGCGATCTGGCTGTAAGGCCGCTCTCCAAAGCGGTTTTGATGCGTTCCAGCATAGTGATCTCCGCCTGAAGCCCTTTGTCGCCCTTCAAATTTTTCTTAGCCTTCTGAAGGCGCCGTTCGATGGCTTCCAAATCCGAGAAGATCAGTTCGAGATTGATGGTTTCTATGTCGGAAACAGGGGAGACCTTGCCGTCCACATGGACTACATTAGGGTCGTCAAAACAGCGGACCACATGGACTATTGCGGCCACCTCCCGAATATGGCCCAGAAACTTATTGCCAAGCCCTTCGCCCCGGGACGCGCCCTTGACTAAGCCTGCGATATCGTAAAACTCAATAGACGTATACACGGTCTTTTTGGAGTTGTACATTTCATGAAGCACCTTGAGGCGTTCATCGGGAACGGTTACCACGCCCACATTGGGCTCAATGGTGCAGAAAGGATAGTTGGCCGCTTCTGCGCCGGCCTTTGTGATGGCATTGAAAAGTGTGCTCTTGCCCACATTGGGCAAGCCGACGATACCGAGTTTCATTTATGTTCTCCTCGCATTGTAAATTTTATAAGCGATAGGCATTACGCTTTTGGCAAATATTTATTCAATAAAATATACGGTTTTTACGACCATATCTTCGCTCCATGGTGATCCATATGATCAGGAAGATGACAAATATCACGATACTGACCACTTGAGCGGCTCGGAAGGGTCCCAGCATGAGACTGTCCGTACGAAGCTGTTCCACAAAGAAGCGTTCAAAGGAGTATAACACGCCGTAGGCCAGAAAGGTTCTGCCGTTGAAGGTACTCCGATTATCGATGACGATCAGTACGAAGAACATCAGCAGGCACCATATGGATTCATAAAGGAAGGCGGGGTGCACCATTTCTCCATTCACAGGAATTGCCCAGGGGAGATCCGTCGGTCCGCCATGGGCTTCCTGATTGAAATAATTCCCCCAGCGCCCTATGGCCTGGGCCAGCGCCAGAGAGGGCGCTACCAAATCCAGCAGGTTCAAGGGAGTGATCCGCCAGAATCTGCAACAGATTGCCGCCGCTAAAAGCCCTAACAGGAGTCCGCCGTGGATTGCCAGGCCACCGCCGCGGAGGTTGATAATTTTGAAAAAGTCTCCTCCGTAAACCTCCCAGTTAAAAATGACATAATACAATCTGGCTCCTACAATTCCCGCCGGAATGGAAATCAGCGCCAGATCGATGATCTTTTCGCTTTGGATATCGTGTCGGGGAGCCCTGAAATACGCCACCAACAGTGCCGCCAGCATCCCAAGGGCTATGCAGATGCCGTACCACCTTACATCTTGTCCGAATATCGTAAAGGCGATGGGGTCCGGTTCATATAAAAACATATCGCTGTCCTCCAAACGCTCTGATTAACTTTGTCAATATATAAGTATACATAAAAAAGATCCATAATGCAAATTTTCGTGTTTTTTAGCGAAACATCCGGAAAAAAATCACCCATCACTTAAGATTTTGTCCGGATTTTTTCATATTTAGGATTTCTCTGGCCCAATCCACCCATTACCCACAATTTTGCACAGACGGGGAGCGCTGTCCCTTTTTTCATGCGTTCCATCATACCGCCGCCAAGTCGGCGGCACAAATTCGGTATGAAAGAGGGGGTGTTTTCCCTGGAGTTCTGTGCTATTCTTTTATTGGAACAGCAGTACACTACAGAGCACGGGATGGCAAGTGGCAGCAAGCCAACTACTTGACTCCGTATGCGTATATGTGCCGCCGCCTGTTCAAGTACAAATTAGTGGGACATAGAGCCCGTACACTTAACTTTGTATAAACAAAGTCAAATGTTTTCACCTGGGCGGCAGTCAATGTTGCTGTTCTCATAGCAAAATTACGATGCCTATTGCAGTAGGCTTGTTTTTTGTACACAAAAACACGTTTCAACTCTTTAATCTCTTTCACACTTAAGTCCTGTCGATTGTGGATTTCACCCTATACATTTAGCGGAAACCTATGGTAAAATACATTGCGTAGGGATTATGAACAGGACGTGCATGAACATGAACACTACTGACTTACAAGCATGAACATGAACACTACTGACTTACAATCAGGAACATGAACACTGCTGACTTATAATACGAGGGGAAGGCCCTTGTGCTGTTCTGAATATGATAATACCTGACGGCTTTAATAAATACAAAGGAGAAGTTTGATGAACAAGGAAAACAGATTTGCCGTGCTGATCGATGCGGATAACGTTTCCGACAAATACATCAAGTTCATACTCGACGAAATTTCCAATGAAGGTGTGGCAACCTATAAAAGGATATACGGAGACTGGACCAAGCCGGCCCTGGGTAATTGGAAAAAGGTGCTGCTGGAGTATTCTATCACTCCTATACAGCAATACGGATACACCACAGGGAAAAACGCGACGGACGCGGCCATGATTATCGACGCTATGGACATCCTGTATTCCGGTGCTGTCGATGGATTCTGTCTGGTGACGAGCGATAGTGATTTTACAAGACTGGCAGCCAGACTCCGGGAGTCCAGCATGGATGTGGTGGGAATGGGAGAGAGAAAAACCCCGAAGGCTTTTGTCGTCGCCTGTAACAAATTTAAGTATCTCGATATACTTGCCAACGAAGCGTCGCAGGTTAAGGTGAAAGAGAAAGACAAAGAGAAAGAAAAGGACGACTCAATAAAAGACAGACTGATTAAATCCAAGGCCGATCAGTTAAAGAAAGAAAAGATCGTCATACCGCTGCCCGAGGGCTTTGAAGAAGAGGAGGAAGACGATCTGCAGCCTGAGATGACGACTTTTGAGACCATTAAGGATACGGTGATGACCATCATCAGAGAAAACTCCGACGAAGATGACTGGGTTTTCATCGGAGATATCGGCAACATGCTTTTGAAGCGGTACCCGGACTTTGACGTGAGGAACTTCGGTTTTAAAAAGCTGACCCCCTTTATTCGATCCATAGACTGCATACAGATCAAGACAGTGCGGCATGGCAACAGCATGTTGGTCTACGTGAAGGAAAAGGACAATTGCACCGTAAAGCCTGAAAAGAAAAAGTAAAAACGATTAAATAAAAGAAAATCTGCCTCAGGAAAAACCCGAGGCAGATTTTTTAGATCTGAAAAAAGTCGCGCTGCAAAGCGCTTTTTTATTACCAGCTGCAGCCATTGCTGCCGAAGTACTGGCAGGCGTTTCTGGCTGAAGCGGAGTTGCAGCCTGCGGATCTTTCGTTTCTCCAATTGTCGCGGCAATCTGTACGGCAGCCCTGACGGGAGCCGGTGCCACAACCGGAATTTGAGCCGCATCCCCAGTTGGAATTGGAACCGCAGCCGCCGGTGCTTTCCGAGAGTCTGTCGCAAATCTCTTCGCAGATCTCCTGGCAGAGATCTTCGCAAAGGTCGTCGCGGCCTCTGTCGCAGCCGCAGCTATACTCCGGTATTCTACAGGGATTGCTGTTGTCTCTGCAGGCGTCATCCCGAATTCTGCAGGGATTACTGTTGTCGCGGCAGATATCACTCACTCTGCAGGGATTGTTGTTACTTCCGCAGCCGTCATTCCGGCCTCTGCAAGTATTCCGGCTGTCTCCACAGCCGTCACCCCGGCCTCTGCAATTATCCCGGCTGTCCCCGCGGCGGTTGGGTCGGCAGCCAAAATTAGAAGGCAGGGAGCAGGTATTCGCATGATGGAATCCCCGACCCGCCAGGTTGTTGCAGGGGTCTACAGAGCCTCTGCGCTCCGCGTCCAGTTCTCCGGCGATGTTAGCGCAGGGAAGGAGACCCTCCTGAGCATTCACCGAAAGCAGCGTCCGGCGGACGCATTCCGCATGAATCTTAGGCTCCAGAACTACCTTGCTCCTGAACACCAAAGTGGGACGATCATTCCTGTCCCCGCGGTCGCGGGAGAAGTCAGGACACATATCCATCTCGTCCATATCGGAGCATATCGGCCGGCGCCTGCCTCGGCAATCCACCTTCAATTCCGGATTGACCAGCTTGATGTTGCCGCCGAAGTGGAAGGCAATATCCGGGACGCTCCCGTTTGTGGCACAGGGTATTGAGAAGTTGGGAATTGCAAAGCTGGAGCAGCAGTCCGTAGGCAGCACGGTGGGGGGAGCATCCGCCTCATTGCGAATCTCAGTGCGGAAGCAACAGGTTCTTCCACCGGTGGTTACGGTACCTTCCAGTACGTAGGTAGCTCGGATTTGCCATTGGCATACATCCTTAATCTGCAGGAAATTCTTACTTGGCAGACCTGCTTCAAGGCATTGACGGTGCTGGATTCTGGGCAGCAACTCCGAAATGCCGACCAGATAGCGGCCGTTTTGGTAGGCCACCGAATCCACTTCTTCTCCGTCGATGGTAACCTGACAGGGGCCGATACTTCCCGGCGGATACGCCTCGATGAAATTCAGCACGGCAAAGGCCTTGTCGATTTCAAAGATAGCGTCGCAGTCCAGTTCACAGGAAGTGTTGGCATTGCCGCCGTCGCAACAACAGCAACAACAGCAGTCACAACAACCGCAGCAGCTGCAACAATCGCAGTCGGAGTCACGGGAAGGCTTACCTTCGCTGGTGTATTTAATCTCAAAGTCGTCGGTATCGTATCTTGTGTTCAAAGAAAACAATACCGGAGAGCTGGTGTCGTCCCGGAAGGAAAACACTTTGTCGATATATACTAAGTTTGGTTCGCAGTCGTCAAAGGTGACGCCGCCTGTATCGATACTCGTTCCACAGAGTCCTGCGGGGTCGAGTTCGCAATTTTTGTTTTTCATTCTACACTTACCTCTCTTACTGATGTTCTTTTGATCATCCCGTAGGGAGATCTTTTTCTATTGGGCGCGAGAGCGCTCCCAATATGTACAAAGAGGCACATGGCATGCGAAGCGTTCACTACATCATATGACGAAAAAAATACCTTGCTACAAATATAGGGGCGGGGTATGCCTAAATTATGTATGAATAAAAGAATCTTTCTCCGGCCTTCTCCGCTGAAGCTCTGATGAAGCTATAATATAAGGCTTTGACAAGGAGAAAAATTGAAAAATCACTCATTATGATGGTTCTCTTCCCGCATATATGGTGATTTTCTCTCCGCATTTGGGGCCTGTTATAGATTGCTTTCGGCTGAAATCACCGCAGTGTCTTCAGACTCAAGATTTTGTATGTTTTGCGGGGGTCTCTACTAAATGTTGTCTTGTGGGAAAAAATTACATCCGGTCGTGTCGGAAACCATCGAAAAATTGGTGAACATGACCACTTTTTGCCCACGTTTTGGTTGCAAAGTGGTTTGAAGTGGAGTATAGTGGAGGTACTAAATCTAAAAGTGGAGAAGTAGCATGTTCATTGGGGAATATCAGCATTCCATAGACGCTAAGGGCAGGATCATCGTTCCTTCAAAATTCAGGGACGAACTTGGTTATAAATTCATCCTGACCAAGGGTCTGGATAACTGTCTTTTCATCTATTCCTCGGAAGAATGGAAGAAATTCCAGGACAAGCTAATGAACCTGCCCGTAGCAAGCAAAGACGCCAGAGCCTTCGTTCGCTACTTTTTTTCAAGCGCGGTAGAGTGTGAGATCGATAAGCAGGGCAGACTGACCATCCCGCAGAACCTCAGGGAACATGCCAAGATAGATAAAGAATTAGTAACCATCGGCGTCATGAGCCGCATAGAGGTCTGGAGCAAACAGCAGTGGCTCGATTACGGAAACGACAACCTGAGCTACGACGAAATTGCGGAAAAAATGGCCGAGCTTGGGATATAACCAGTTAAGCGTTATGATGCGGGAGGAGCCCGATGGAATTTAAACATACATCCGTATTGTACCGGCAGATCATTGAAAACCTGAACATAAAACCCGAAGGCGTCTACGTTGACGGGACTCTGGGAGGAGGCGGCCATTCCGCCGGTATCTGCCAAAGGCTGGAGCGCGGCGGCGCCTTGATCGGAATCGACAGGGACAGGGACGCGTTACAGGCGGCGGAGCAAAATCTCAGACCATATAATTGTAAAAAGCATTTTGTGCAGGAAAATTACGAAAATATCACAGATGTACTTCAGCAGCTTGAAATTGAGAAAATAGACGGAGCAGTACTGGATCTGGGAGTTTCCTCCTTCCAGCTGGACAACCCTGAAAGAGGCTTTTCCTATATGCACGACGGCAGCCTGGACATGCGCATGAATGCTGAGGACGGCCTGACAGCCTGGGAGATCGTCAACACCTGGGAAGGGAATGAAATCGCCGGGATAATCAAGAATTACGGCGAGGAGAGATGGGCTTCCCGCATCGCACAGTTTATCGTCGAGCAGCGCAGGAAAGCACCTATAGAAACCACATACCAGCTGGTGGATGTAATCAAAGCGGCAATACCCTCCTCCGCCAGAAGAGAGGGCCCGCATCCGGCAAAAAGAACATTTCAAGCCATACGGATTGTGGTGAACGACGAACTGGGACAGTTGGAAAGAGCGGTGGATCGCTTCATAGACGCTCTGGGCAGCGGAGGCAGACTCTGCATTATAACCTTCCACTCCCTGGAAGACCGTATCGTAAAAGAGGCTTATCGCAGAAGGCTTGAGCCCTGCGTCTGTCCAAAGGATTTTCCGGTCTGCGTATGCGGAAAAGAGACAGATGCGGTAAAGGTGTCGGGGAAACCTATTTTGCCCGACAAAGAGGAAATTGAAGAAAACCCAAGAGCGCGAAGCGCCAAATTGAGAGTCATACAAAAGAGGTAACGGAATATGATGGCAGCGGAAAAATGGTATGAATACCAAAAGAGTTATAAAAGGTACGGCCTGGATATGAAGCCTGCCTGTACGGCGAAGGACGGGCAGGAGGATTGCTCCCGCGCTCCCCGGATCAGCGCAAAGGATAAAGTCAGGCTGCTGTTGCTGACCCTGTTCGCGGGGTTGCTTTGCATCTGCCTGATCATTACCGCGGCTTATTCGACGCAAATTAAATTCCATACCAATTCCCTCCTGGCCCAGTCAGCCGTGGTCCAGGGTGAGATTGAAAATCTCAACGTGGCCATTAAAAGCGCCAACAACATTGTATCCATAGAGGAAAGAGCTATGAATGAGCTGGGTATGGTCTATCCGGAAATTCATCAGATCGCTTATATCGAAGCGGGAAGCAACACTATCCCCGACTTTGCTCTCACCTTGAAACAGTTGGCTTTCAAAGAGTAACGTACCGAGTCGGGAGCTTTCACGCGCACCGGCGGAGTCATAAAACCTCCTGCCTGCGAGTAAACTGTTAGAGATGTCGATGTATTGCATATGAATCTCATATAATTGTATAATTTAATGCCCGGATAACAAGGTGAAGCATATATGCAGATAAATCGTTTATCCGGCTTTGTAATTTGTAGGGGTAAGAATATGGGAAACAGTTCAAACAGAAGTAGAAAAAGAATGATATTTATCTTTTCCGTGGTATGCCTGCTGTGTACCGGGTTGTTATTCAGAATCGGTTGGATTCAGGTGGTAGCAAGCGACCGTTACGCCAGGCTTGCTATAGAACAGCAGACGATGGATACGCCGATTCCCGCCAAGCGGGGGGTCATCTACGATCGAAATGGAAAAGAGATGGCCATCAGCGCTGTGACAAATACCATATGGGCAAGACCCGGCGAGGTAAAATCCGCACGGACCGAAGAAGAGGGGACCGTAAAACGGCAGAACACGGCCAGGGTACTGGCGGAAATCCTGGAAATGGACGAAGCCAGAGTTCTTGAAATTATATCGGCGGAAAGATCCCTGATCAGAGTGGCAAAATACATCGATAAAGAGAAAGCGGACAGAATCCGGGAGGAGAGGCTTCCGGGCATCTCCATCGCGGAGGATGTGAGGCGGTATTATCCCATAGGCGCCTTTGCCTCTCATGTATTAGGCAGCACCACGGACGACAACCGGGGATTGTCGGGGATTGAACTGAGATATGACAAATATCTTTCGGGAACACCGGGAAGGTGGATCAAAAACACCGACGTAGCGGGAGACAGCCTCTCTTATGGCGTGGAGAAATATTTTCAGGCGGAGGACGGTCTCAGCGTCATGCTGACCATAGATGAGGTAATTCAGCACTACGTGGAAAAAAGCATCCGGCAGGTTCAGGTGAATACTCAGGCCAAACGGGTTTTCTGCCTCATTATGGATCCCAAGACCGGGGATATTTTAGCCATGGCTATGACTCCCGAATTTGATCCCAATGATCCCAGGACTCCCCTGGATTCGGCAGAAGCTCAATATGTGGAGAACCTTCCCGATGCGGATAAACTCACATATTGGAACGAAATGTGGCGGAATCCCATGGTTAGCGACACCTATGAACCGGGCTCCACTTTTAAGCTGGTCACTACCGCTATCGCTCTGGAAGAGAGAGTGACCAATCCCAGCGAACAGTTTACCTGCACAGGCAGCACCATGATCGCCGGAACCAAGCTATCCTGCTGGAGGTCCTACAATCCTCACGGGACACAGACCCTGACAGAAGCGGTTCAGAACTCCTGTAATCCCGTATTCGTTCATCTGTCTCAAAGACTGGGTCTCACCACATATTATGAGTATCTGGATAAATTTGGACTTCGGGAGAGGACAGGAATTGACTTTCCCGGAGAGGGAGGCAATATTCTGCAGAATATCCAGACCGCCGGACCTGTAGGCCTTGCCACCATGTCTTACGGCCAGGGTATTGCCGTCACCCCTGTGAGTCTGCTTACCGCCGTTTCCGCTCTGGGCAACGAAGGTATGCTGATGCAGCCCAGATTGGTGAAAGCGCTGCTGGACAGCAAAGGAACGGTCATTGAAAGCTTTGAGCCGCAGAAGGTAAGACAGGTAGTGTCCAAACAGACAGCGGACGAAATGTGCTTTATCATGGAATCCGTAGTTTCGGAGGGAGGCGGCGGAACAGCCAAAGTAGAGGGCTACCGCATCGGCGGAAAGACAGGAACCGCTAATAAAGTTGTCAACGGAGCTTATGTAGACGACACCTATTCTTCCTTTATCGGAATGGTGCCCATGGATGATCCGCAGCTGGCCATTCTTCTGGTAGTGGATTCCCCCCAGGGAGTCAAGTTTGGAAGCCAGACGGCAGCTCCCGGCGTAAAAGCCATTCTCCAGGAAACTCTTCGTTATCTGAACGTAGAGACCAGCTATACAGATGAAGAGCTGGCACAGATGAAAAGCGATATGGTGGCCGTACCTCAGGTGATGGGTGAAAGCTTCAGCGAAGCCATCGGTATACTGGGAGGCGCCCAGTTGACTTATCAGGTATCTCCGGCAAGATCGGGGGATGAAGACTTCACTGTTGTAGACCAGTATCCGAAGCCCGGCGAAACAATAAAGAAAGGGAGTAACGTTTATCTATATTGGAAATAGAGGGATATACCTGCATAGTTCCCTGTGCGGGAGCCCCATGCAAAACAGAATTCTGTAAAGCCTTGTGGGAAGAGAGGGGCAACGATGATGAAACTGAAATATCTGCTTCTCAACACCGGTATCAAATGTCCGAATTCTTTAAAGGATTCAGATGTTACGGGAATCAGCTATGACTCCCGCAAGATACAAAGAGGAAACCTCTTCGTTTGCCTGAGAGGAAGAAATACAGACGGACATATATACGCGGCAGAGGCGGTTCTTCGAGGGGCCTCCGTCGTGGTTTCAGAGAAGGAACTGTCTTTGCCCGGAGGAATGCCGCTGCTTCTGGTTGAGGATACAAGAAAGGCTCTGGCTGACATATCAGCCAACTATTACGGCCATCCCGACCGCTTTATTTCCCTTTATGGCATTACGGGAACCAATGGAAAAACCACAGTGTCATATCTGATAAAAAGCGGACTGGAGACCTGGGGAAAGCTCAGCGGGCTGACGGGAACCATTTCCTATCAGGTAGGCGGGAAAGAATACCAGGCGGAACGCACCACTCCGGAATCCCTGGATCTGCAAAGGATTTTTGCGGAACTGAGAGATCAGGGCATCCGATATTGTGTTATGGAGGTATCCTCCCACGCCCTGAAGCTTGGCAGAGTGCGGAAGCTCCGGTTTGACTACAGCGTATTTACCAACCTTTCCCAGGATCACATGGATTTTCACCGGGATGGAGAAGAATATTATCAGACTAAGAAGAAGCTGTTTAAGCAGACGGCAAAATTGGGAATCATCAATATCGACGACGACTGGGGAGGTCGGCTTGCGGAAGAACTCAGGGAGGAGAATATTCCCATTCGTTCCTTTTCCCAGACAGACAGGAGCGCGGACTATTACGGCGAAGAGGAACAGATGGATGAAAAGGGCTGCAGCTTGTCCTTTTGGTACAGGGGCGGAAAAGTGGCCCAACTGAGATCCTCTCTGCCGGGCCGTTTTTCCCTGTATAACATCTTAGCCGCGGCGAGCTGTCTCCATGCGGCAGGAGCTCCCGCCCCGGTCATTGCCGCAGGGATTGAAAGAATGAAAGGAGTCCCGGGGCGCTTCGAACCGGTGGAAAACAGCCGCAACATTCCCGTAATCGTAGATTACGCCCATACCCCTGACGCTTTGGAAAAAGCCCTTATCACAGCGGCGGATATCGTAAGGGGAAGGCTCATTTGTGTATTTGGCTGCGGCGGGGACAGAGACCGTGGAAAAAGACCTCTGATGGGAAAGGCGGCAGGCCGGTTTGCGGACTACTGCATCGTCACCAGCGACAACCCGCGTACGGAAAGCCAGCAGCAAATCGTTGTCGATATCGAAGAGGGGCTTTATGAAACCGGCTGCAACTACGAGATCATCGACGACAGGAGGAAGGCCATTGCCAGGGCGCTTTCCATGTGGAGAAAGGGCGACCTCATACTGATCGCGGGCAAGGGTCATGAAAACTATCAGATAATCGGCAGTACAAAAAATTATTTCAGCGACCAGGACACCGTCAGAGAACTGATCGACAAAGGGGAACTTTATGGAAAAAATGAAAGCGTCAAAAATTGCTGAGGTTACCGGAGGGAGCCTCCCATGGGGAGCATACGGTAATGGAGAAGCGGAGGTCACCGGCATTTCCATAGACTCGAGGGAGCTTGAGCCGGGCATGGCATTTTTTGCACTGAAGGGAGAACGGGTGGACGGGCACGATTTTTTGCGGGAGGCCCTCGACGCGGGGTGTACTGTCCTCATTGTGGAAAGAGACGACGTCCTGCCTTTTGAGCCTCGCTTTGTATCTGTAGAATTGATCAAGGTGGAGAGCACAGAAAAGGCTCTGCAGGATCTTGCCGCCTGGTATCTGTCTCGCTTTCATGTGATAAAAGTGGGAATCACCGGAAGCACCGGAAAGACTACGACGAAGGAAATGCTTTTCCATATGCTGTCCGAAAGATATAAAACTGTTCGCAATCTGGGGAATTACAACAATCTTATCGGTCTGCCCCTGTCCGTCTTTCAAGTGGACTGTACCACCGAAGCGGCGGTCTTTGAAATGGGCATGGACCGGCTGGGGGAAATCCACAGACTGGCGGAAATTGTGCGCCCTCACGCGGCTGTTATCACCAATGTGGGAATTTCACATTTAGAACGGTTGGGCAGCAGGGAGAATATTCTTAGGGCAAAGGCAGAAATTTCCGATTTCATGGGGGAAGAAGACACCCTTATTATAAACGCGGATAATGACCTCATCTCAGGACATAGCTTCGACGGCGGCTACCGAATCCTTACTGTAGGAGAGGGCACGGAGGCGGAATTGCGAATATCGGAAATCTCTGACGGAGGAGAAAAGGGCATAGAATTTAATCTCCAAAAAGGCGAAAAGAAGGGCAGCTTCCGGGTTGGAAGTCCGGGAATACACAATGCGATGAATGGCGCGTTAGCCGTTGCGGCGGCTTTGTGTTTCGATGTGAGTATGGAGCAGGCGGCGGAGGGACTGGCGAAGATGACGGCCACGGATAAGAGACTGCATATATCGGAGGCCCATGGAATAAAAATAATAGATGATACCTATAATGCAAGTCCCGATTCTATGAAGGCGGCTCTGAATGTGCTGGCTTCTGTAAAAGGGGGCAGGAAGATCGCCATTTTGGGCGATATGTTCGAATTGGGGGAGATGGAAGAAGAATACCACCGTCAGATAGGAGAATACGCTTCCCATAAAGGGATCAATGTGGTACTATCAGTTGGGAAAAATGCGGAGCATATATCCGCCGCGGCGAAGGATGGTGGAATTCAGGCCTTTCACTTCCCCGGCAGAGATATGTTGAAGAGCGTGCTTCCCCAATGGATCCGAAAAGGAGACGTCATTCTGGTCAAAGGATCCCGTGGTATGGCCATGGATGAAATCGTAAAACACCTGGAAGAGATAAAAGAATAGAATACAGACGTTTGCCCCTGGCTGACGCCTGCGAAAAGGAAGTATCAATGGATTATCTGCAGATCGCTTTACCTTTTGCCATTGCGCTGGTTTTAACAGCGATAACAACTCCCGCTTTCATTTCCTTTATGGGAAAGAGAAACGGCGGGCAACATATACGTGAGGAAGGGCCCCGGTCCCATATGGCAAAGTCGGGAACCCCGACAATGGGAGGTTTGGCTATAATCCTGGCGGTGACGGCGACCTGCATAATAGCCGGCGTTGTCAATACGGATATGATTATCATATTGGCGGCGTTCTTAGGTTACGGACTCCTGGGGTTTTTGGATGACTTCGTCAAGGTCAGTATGAAGAGAAATCTGGGATTGACAGCGAGACAGAAGCTGTTCTTTCAGACGCTCATCGCCGTAGGTCTGGCCGTCTACCAATCGAGGGCATCCATTTACGGCACATCCGTCATGATACCTTTTATCGGTGAATTCGTCGATTTGGGAATCCTGTATGTGCCTTTTATCGCCTTTGTGATGGTGGCCATGGCCAACAGTGTTAACCTTACGGATGGGCTTGATGGCCTTGCCTCCGGTGTGACCATGTTTGTGGCGCTGTTCCTGACTTTGGTTGGCGCGGCTTTCAACTTCACCTCATCCGCGGTGTTCTGCAGCGCTATTACCGGGGCTTGTCTGGGTTTCCTGTTTTACAACAGGCATCCCGCAAAGGTATTTATGGGAGACACGGGCTCCATGGCGCTGGGCGGAGGTATCGGCGCCGCCGCCATTATCATGAATATAGAGCTGATCATACCGATAGCGGGAGGCGTCTATGTGGCGGAGGCTCTTTCTGTAATCCTGCAGGTGTTGTATTTCAAGAAAACAGGAGGAAAGCGGCTCTTTAAGATGGCCCCGCTTCACCACCATTTTGAGCTTTCGGGATGGAAGGAGACCAGGGTGGTAGCCCTGTTCTGGGCGGTGACAGTGGGACTCTGTGCCATCAGCCTTCTGGCAGTGTAAAGGGCGAGCAATGTCATTCTGAGCGTCAGCGAAGAATCTTAATAAGATCCTTCACTTCGTTCAGGATGACAATCCGGACGATGTCGACATAGTCCTGTATATATGCGTAAGGAAAGTGATAATATATGGATGTGAAGAACAAAAATATACTGGTGATCGGAATGGGGAGATCGGGCATCGCCGCGGCGGAAGTGCTCCTGTCCCTCGGCGCCAAAGTATCGATATACGACGGAAAGTCTCCCGGAGAGATGGAGCCTCACTTGATCCAGTACTTCAGAAGCAGGAAGGCCGTATGTTTTTTCGGAGAAGAACCAAAGGCCGTTGACGGCTTTCATTTTGCGGTAGTAAGCCCCGGAGTTCCTTTGACCAATCCTCTCGTGGAGAGAATCCTGGCGGAGGGTGTTGAGTTATTGGGGGAAGTAGAGCTGGCCTACCGGATCGGCAGCGGAAACTACGCGGCTATTACGGGAACCAACGGAAAGACCACCACCACCGTATTGACGGGAGAGATTTTCAAGCGGTCCGGCAGACCGACGGAAGTTGTGGGAAATGTGGGTCTGGCCGTGGTGAAAAAAGCGGTAATGGCCACGGAGGATACCTGGCTCATCACGGAGATCAGCAGCTTTCAGCTGGAGACCACCAAGGAGTTTCATCCACACATATCGGCGCTTTTGAACATCACGCCGGATCATATGGACAGACATAAGACCCTTGAAAACTACGCCCGGGCCAAGGCGCTAATCTATCGGAATCAGAATGAGAAGGATTATTTCATCGTAAACCGGGATGACGAGGAGAGCTGGAAGCTGGCAAAGGACTGTCCCGCCAGGATCGTTCCTTTCAGCAGGAGCCGGGAACTGAGCTTCGGCGCTTTTGTAAAGGACGGCAGCATCGTTATCCGGGACGAAAAAGGAGAACTGCATACCATATGCGAAATCGACCGGTTGGGAATTCCCGGCGACCATAATCTTGAAAACGCTTTGGCAGCGGCCTCCATTGCCTTTTTTGCAGGGGTTGACGTACCCTGGATTGGTAAAACTATGGAGGAATTTCAGGGTGTGGAACACAGGCTCGAGTTCGTCGCTGAAATCCGGGGAGTTCGATTTATCAATGATTCAAAGGGAACAAACACCGACGCTTCCATTAAGGCTGTTGAGGCGGTGGACGCTCCTGTCATTCTCATCGCCGGGGGCTATGATAAGGGAACTTCCTTCGATACTTTTATAGATGCGTTTAAAGGCAAGGTCAGAGCTCTGATCCTGCTGGGAAAAACAGCTGCGCAGATTAAAGAAGAGGCGGAGGCGAAAGGCTTTACCAATATTATAATGGCGAAAAATATGGAGGAATGCGTCAGAGAAAGCTTCCGGATCGCCAGGTCCGGAGATACAGTACTGCTTTCTCCGGCTTGTGCAAGCTGGGATATGTATTCCAACTTCGAACAGAGGGGCGAGCACTTTAAGAACTGTGTGCACCACCTGGAAAAATAAGTCGCAGGAGCGCGGGATGGCAAAGAAGAACCGAAAAAAGAAGACAAGGATGAAAGCCGGGGACTTCCTCCTGACGATACTGGTGCTGGCTCTTGTGGTTTTTGGGATTATAATGGTGTTCAGCGCAAGCTATTACAGCTCCATCAGCGAAACGGGGGATCCTTACGGTTATTTGAAGGATCACATTGTCTGGGCTCTGCTGGGAGGAGCGGCGATGTTGATAACAGCTCTGCTGGACTATCGCATTTACGCTAAGCTGGCTCCTGTGCTTCTCGTTGCCAGCATCGCTCTTTTGGCGTTGCTTTTCACACCTCTGGGCGTAACCCGGAACAATGCTACCCGATGGCTGGGAGTAGGGGATTTTACCCTCATGCCCGGTGAGGTGGCTAAAATCTGCGCCATTATTTTTGTGGCCTGGTTTCTGTCCCGGGATCCTAAGAGGATAAGATCTTTCTTCAATGGGGTTCTTCCTTTGATATTGCTGGCCGGTATCTATTTTGCACTGATTATCAAGCAGCCTAACCTGTCCACCGCCATTACCATATGCGCCATCATTGTAGGAATGATGTTCGTAGCGGGATTAAATATATTCTACCTGGTAGCTGTGGGAGGCCTGGGCGCCGTAGGTATCCTGGGTCTTGTCCTAATGGATCAGGAAGGCTATTGGATGAAGCGGATCACAAGTTTTATAGATCCTTTTCAGGATCCTTTAGGCAGCGGCTGGCAGGTTATTCAATCTTTGCTGGCTCTGGGATCCGGAGGGTTGTTCGGCGTGGGCTTGGGTAAAAGCATACAAAAAACCCTTTACCTGCCGGAACCGCAGAATGACTTCATCTTTTCCATAATAGGCGAAGAACTGGGGTTTATCGGATGTTTAATTTTGATTATCTGCTATCTGGTTCTGATCTGGAGGGGTTGTCATATCGCTTTGAACGCTCCGGATATGTTTGGCACCCTTATGGCTTCTGGAATCACCATTATGCTGGCGGTTCAGGTAATCCTTAACATCGCCGTTGTGACGTCCTCCATGCCGCCTACGGGAATTACGCTGCCCTTTATCAGCTATGGAGGCAATGCTCTTCTGCTATTTATGGGGTCCTTCGGTATTATGCTCAATATATCCAGGCACTCGGCAATCTAAGAGGAGAAAAGATAACGATAATATCTATTATGTAAATCGGGAGACGATAATGAGAGTGATTATCACCGGCGGCGGCACGGGAGGACATATTTACCCCGCTATCGCCATCGCAGACAAGATAAAACGTAAAAATCCGGACTGTTCCATACTTTTCGTGGGAACGGAGAAGGGCATGGAGAGAAAACTGGTGCCGGAAAACGGTTATGAAATCCGTTTTATCTCCGTCAGTGGATTCAACAGGAAGAATCCGCTGAAAAATATAACTACCTTTCGGGATTTCATGCGGGGAAGCCGACAGGCCAACCGGATACTGGAAGAATTCCGGCCCGACCTTGTCATCGGCACCGGCGGTTATGTCAGCGCGCCGGTAATAAGGGCGGCGGGCAAACGAGGGATAAAAGCCTTTCTTCACGAACAGAATGCCTTTCCCGGCCTGACCAATCGACTGTTGGGGAAGTATGTAGAAAAAATTTTCATCAGTTTTCCCCAATCCGAAGAGCATTTTAAAGAGAAACGAAAACTGGTGGTCACGGGAAATCCTGTGCGAAAGGAATTCGTCTTTTCCGGTATTCAGGATTACCGGAAAAAGCTGGGAATCGGAGCCGGTGAATTTATGATTTTGAGCTTCGGCGGAAGCAGGGGAGCGGAAAAGATAAATTCCGTTATCCCTGAGCTGGCGGAAGCTGTTCTTCAGTCTTCCGGCGCAAGGCTGGTACATATCACCGGAAGCCAGCACTACGAAAATTTTTGCAGAGAACTTAAGGAGAAGGGTATTCCGGAAAGCGGGAGGATTACGGTTCTGCCTTATGTGAACAACATGCATGAGTATATGTTCGCTTCGGATCTTGCCATATCCCGTTCCGGGGCAATCACCGCGACGGAGCTTACGGCCTGCGGCAAGCCTGCCATACTCATTCCCTCGCCCAATGTCACGGCAAATCATCAATATTTTAATGCCAGAGCCATTGCTGACAGGGGAGGCGCGGTACTCATCGAAGAAAAAGATCTGACTCCGGAGAAACTGAAGGGCGTTGTCATGCGTCTGATGAACAACAGGGAGGCTCTCAACGCTATGGCAAAGGCCAGCGCGGCTCTGGGACGCACGGATGGGGCGGACGCCATTTACGCAGAGTTGGGAATATAGACGCTAAACGCAATTGACCCTGCGGGGCCATGTCTCCTCGGAAACCGACGACGTTTTAATGCTTCGCATAAACGCCGCAGAGGGTAACGGTTTCTACGGAGACATACCCCCGCAGACTCTTTGCAGTAAACAGAATTACGATTTTAACCAGAGGGGCAGATGCCCATATCGCCCCGCCCTCTATGCACATTTCGGGGGTGAAGGGCATAATATGACTTTATAGAGAGACCGGGATTGATTGAGAAAGATTAAGTACCCTTTTGCGGAGGTGTCGTTTGCTTGGAAAGTTATCACATATCGGGAGGGAAGACTTTAGAGGGCGAGTATCGCCTGAAAGGGGCAAAAAACGCAGTTCTTCCTATTTTGGCAGCAACCATTATTTCCGGACGCACCAGCAGAATTAAAAATTGTCCGCGTTTGTCCGATATACGGACTATGATGGCTATACTTGAAGAAATGGGGTGTGGGGTTTCCTGGGATGGAAGCGATATCCTGGTGGATTCTTCTCCTGTAAACAGCTTCCGCATTCCGCAGAAGCTGATGAAGGAGATTCGCTCCTCTGTTTTTCTGATGGGACCTACCCTTGCCCGCTGCGGGCAGGTGATCCTCAGCGATCCCGGCGGTTGTGCCATCGGTAAAAGACCCATTGACATCCACCTGGCCGCTCTGCGGCTTCTGGGAGTGGATATCGCGGAGAAGGACGGACTGCTGGAGTGCCGGGCAAAATCGTTGAAAGGCGCAGTCATACCTTTGAGCTTTCCCAGCGTCGGAGCGACGGAAAACGTCATGATGGCGGCAGTGATGGCAGAAGGGGAAACACGGATTCTCAATCCGGCAAAAGAGCCGGAGATTGTGGACCTGCAGAACTATCTGACCAGCTGCGGAGCGGATATAACGGGAGCCGGGACAGAAGAGATCAGAATAATCGGCGGATTACCCCTTCACGAAACCGAATACGAGCCTATTCCCGACAGAATTGAGGCGGGAACCATACTGACCGCGGCAGCAGCTGTCAGGGGAAAAGTGCTACTTAAAGGAGCAGCGCCGGAGCATATGGATTCCGTTCTTGATTGCCTGGAGGAATCCGGCTGTAAAATATGGCGGCAGGATCACTCTGTTTATTTAGAAGCATCGAGCCCTTTGAAAGCCGTGAAACCCATTGAAACCCGGCCATATCCAGGATTTCCTACGGATATGCAGTCCCAGTTCATGGCCCTCATGTGTCTGGCGGAAGGAACCACGGAAATCACCGAAGCTATTTTTGAGAACCGGTTTAAGCATGTGGCAGAGTTGAACAGGATGGGCGCCAGAATTCGGATTGCCGGAAAAACGGCGATGATAGAAGGCGTTGAAAGCTTGCGTGGGCAGCGGGTTACCGCCGCCGACCTGCGGGGTGGCGCGGCTCTGGTCATAGCGGGGCTTGCGGCGGAAGGCGACACAATTGTAGAGAACATCAGCCACATTGACAGAGGATATGATCGGTTAGAGGACATTCTCACAGGCTTGGGGGCCCGGATAGAAAGGGTGGTAGAGCCTTAACAGGGATAAAGATAAGTGCCGGCGGCAGGGAGCCCCGGCAGAAGGTCGGAAGAGATGAAAGAAAAGAACACCAAGAAAAAGAGGAGAAGAAAAAAGCGTTATCTATTAAAGTTTTTCCTGTTGCTTGCTTTTTGCGCGGGTCTTTATTATTTCCTTACCTCTTCTTTGTTTGATATACAAAAACTTACGGTAGAAAATAATAACCACTATACACCTCAGCAGGTGATCGGAATTTCGGAAGCGAGAGTAGGCGAAAATCTGTTTAAAGCCCCCGTTGCCGAAATGAAGGACAGGCTTCTAAAGGATCCTTATATTAAAGCTGTGAAGATCTCGCGGAAGCTGCCCGATGAGATTATCATTGAGGTTGAGGAGCGGCAGGAAGCAGCCGCTGTACCTTACGGGGATTACTTTATAATCATCGATGACGAAGGAATGATTCTTCGTCAGACGGATGTGGAACCCCCATTGACACTGTTCACCGGCATGACTCTGGCGAACATCCAGGCGGGAACTCCTCTTGAGGTTGAGGAGAACTCCATGCTGTCGGGTACGCTGAAATTGCTGGAAGGTATGGAAGAACATGAAATGTTTTTTAAACGGATCGATTTCTCCGGCATTATCATTAAAGCATACATATACGACAGTCTAATTTGTGAGGGGAGTCCGGAAAACATACTGAAAAGCATGGACGATTTGCAAGATGTGTTGTATGATTTATATGTTCAGGGGATTGAAAGAGGGGTCATCAAGGTAGGAGCGGACGGATATTATTCCTTCAGCGCCTTGGTGGAGTAAAGAGCGGCGGCCTGAATACCAGGCGTCTGCGAATTTTGGGATAGGAGATGATGATATGCAAAACAAAGGCGGGGTTCTTGTTATATTCGCACTGGCACTTCTCATCGGGTTGATCATATCGTTTCAATTAAACACCTCAGATGCTTCCGGTCAGGGGGGACTTATTACTATGGCTCAGGCCAACGATCTGGAACGCCAGCTGAAGGAGTTGCGGGGCGAGAAAGAGATGATCATGGCGGAGTATCTGGAGCTGGAACAGCGGTTGAGAGAAATCGAGGAAAAAAACCTGAGTGACGACGCTTTTCTTCAGTCTGCAATGAGAGATTTGGAGAGATACCGGATGGGTTCCGGTGTTTTGGATGTAAAGGGACCGGGAGTCAATATTACTATTGACGATCCCATTCCTACAGAAGAAGATCCGGCCAATATGTACAGTACTGTCATGGCCAGATCTGAATTGATAGTAATTCTGGTAAACAAACTTAAAGAGGCCGGCGCCGAGGCTATTTCCATAAACGGCCAAAGGATCATCGCAAAGACGGAGATCAGCCTGGCGGGCAATAATGTAAATATCAACTCGGTTCCTACGGCGCCTCCCTATACGATTAAAGCCATAGGCAATCCGGATACCATAGAGAGCGCTTTGAACATCCGTTACGGCATCGTGGAAGACATGCGCAGTTTCGGGATTCAGGTTTCTATCGCCAAGCAGGAAGAGGTGGAGATACCGAGGTATAACGGCGTGATACGGTATGTGTACGCGAAGCCTGTGGAGAGAACGGAAACGATTTCGGATTCTGAAACGGATTCGGATTCTGAAACAGACGCATTGCAGGGAGAAGTACAATGAAGTCCAGAACCCTTTTTACTCTGTTGCTATGCGCGTTTATAGGCTGCTCCGCTGCAGTGTTGATGGGCCAATCTTTCGGGCAGCGTGTTTTTGTGTCACCCAGAGTACTGGATGACTACAGGGTAAATATCGAGGCGGAGTATCAGGATATAGATAATTTAGAAAAGCTCATTGAGGAAAAGAAGATTGAACTGGGCGAGTTGGAAGCCCTTGAGGCGTCAAATGAGGACGTTGGCAGGGAAGTGGAAGCCCGGCTCTTCCAGGATTTGAGATTTTATGGTCTGGCGGGAGGTTATGTGGACGCGGAGGGACCCGGTGTAGAGATTATCATCAACGATAGCACCCGGGAGATTGGTTTTTGGGATGATCCCAACGATTTGCTGGTGCATGATCTTGACCTGCTGCTCGTTATCAATGATCTGAAAGTGGCGGGAGCGGAGATGATATCCGTAAACGGTCAGAGGATCGTAGACACTTCTGCCGTGACCTGCTCGGGATACACGGTTCGTATCAATGGACAGTTTTATGCAACACCCTTCGTTATCCGGGCGATTGGAGATGGATCCCGCATGTCCGCGGCCCTCATCGGTCCCGGAGGTTATGGCGCCTGGCTGAGGGACGAATGGGGACTTGTTTTCAGAGTGGAAGTTCGCGATGATATAAAAATTCCCGCATATACCGAGGACAGAAGTTTCGGATACATGACCCTGTCTACTGCAAACAGAGTAAAGGAAGGTGAAAGCAATTGATTATAGCCATGTTTGTCGGACTGGGGGGCGGAATATTAATGGGGATTCTCCTTAATGTATCCTACCCCGCCCAATACTCCTTCTATATTTCCATGGCGCTGCTGGCTGCTGTGGATTCCCTGCTGGGAGCCATTCGGGCGGATATGGAGGGCAAATACAACAACCTCATATTTATAAGCGGCTTTCTGACCAACGCGGCTCTCGCGGCAGCTCTGGTCTATATGGGGGATCGATTAGGCCTGCCTCTGTACTACGCGGTTATATTTGTGTTCGGAGGTCGCCTCTTCCTGAATCTGGCGGTTATTCGCCGCATTATAATCGAAAAATATTTTGAGAAAAAAGGCCGGGATGTTCCGAATAAATAGATGCATGCAAAAGGTATCTGTGCTATAATTAATACACGGTGCGGAATCCATACAGTAATTCCCGAATTTTAGTGTTTGGGAATTATCTTGTATAAATATTCATCAGGAGGTTAGGGGATTATGCTCCAGTTTGAAGTGAACGACGAGAGAAACGCTCAAATAAAAGTAATCGGAATTGGCGGCGGCGGAAGCAATGCGGTAAACCGCATGATCGACGCAGAGTTGAAGGGGATTACTTTTATTGCTATAAATACGGACAAGCAGGCTTTAGCCCTGTCGAAGGCCGAAACAAAAATACAGATAGGGGAGAAGCTTACCAAGGGCCTTGGAGCGGGAGCCAATCCCGAAGTAGGGCAAAAGGCGGCGGAAGAAAACATCGATGATCTGGGTAAGTTTTTGGACGGCTCCGATATGGTGTTTATTACCGCAGGCATGGGAGGAGGCACCGGAACCGGGGCTGCGCCCATTATAGCCAAGGCAGCCAAGGACGCGGGAATTCTCACGGTAGGCGTCGTCACCAAGCCCTTTACCTTCGAGGGAAAAAAGAGAAGAGACCACGCGGATCTGGGGATTAAATTTCTGAAAAAATACGTAGACTCCCTTGTAGTAGTTCCCAACGATAAACTGCTGCAAATCGCGGAGAAAAATACCACTATGCTCGAGGCCTTTTCAATGGCGGACGAAGTTCTTAAACAGGGAGTTCAGGGAATCTCAGATCTGATCGCCGAAGCAGGACTCATCAACCTGGATTTTGCCGACGTTCGTACCGTTATGAACGACAGGGGTATCGCCCATATGGGCGTGGGCCGGGGGAAAGGCGAAGACAGGGTGCAGCAGGCCGTAAAGGACGCTATCGAAAGCCCCTTGCTGGAGACCAGCATTGGCGGAGCCAAAGCCATCCTTCTGAATATCATGGGCGGATACGACCTGGGTATGCTGGAAGTCAACGAAGCGGCGGATCAGATCGAAAAAGCGGCGGACAAGGACGCTATCGTCATCTTTGGAGCATCGGTGAAGGAAGATCTGCAGGATGAGATCATCATCACCGTTATTGCAACGGGCTTTGAAGACAGGGGGAACGACAAACCCACCGTAGGCGGCCGGGATATCATACGCCCTGGCAGCGCCGACAGCGATACATCCCGGGAAGATTCGCCGGAAGCGCAGGAGAGTAAAGGTGGCGAAGCGGGGACGGCAGAAGAGTATTCCTTTGAAAAGCAGCATTCCACCGACTTTCCAATACCGGATTTCCTTAGCAGAGATAAAAACAAGAACTATTAGTAAATGGATGCGAAAAAGAAGCCGGGGAAAATCACCGGCTTTTCTTTTGTAAGGGAGGATGCTCACATCGTCCCGAATATACAGGAGGACCGTTGAAACACATCACATCCCATGAAAATCCAATCATAAAGAAGGCAGCCGGACTGAGGCAGAGAAAAGCCCGGGAGAAGGAAGGACTCTATCTCATAGAGGGGATCCACCTGTGCGGCGAGGCTTTAGGAATTGTGGAAAGGATAGAGTTTCTGTTCGTCAGAGAATCCCAGTGGGAAGAAAAATCTGACGGAGAGCTCCGGGAGATTGTCCGGCAGTTCGAGGAAAAAGGTGTGAAAACGGCCGTTGCTTCGGATAAAATATTTGATAAACTGGCCGATACGGAAACGCCTCAGGGACTTGTGGCTGTAATTCGCCGCAGGGACTGGGACCCGGAGAGTTTTTTCGCCGCCGATAAAAGAGGCGGTCACGGAAATCTGCTGGTTCTGGATCGCATTCAGGACCCGGGCAACGCGGGAACCCTGCTTCGGACAGCGGAAGCAGCGGGCTTTCAGGGAGTGCTGGCTGTAAAAGGGACGACGGACCTTTACAGCCCCAAGGTAGTCAGGGCCGCGGCAGGATCGCTGTTTCGCCTGCCGATTCTCTTTACGGAGAATGCCGGGGGGACGGCGGGCCTGCTTCACAGCCGGGGAAAGCGGATAGTGGCTGCCACACCCTATTGCGACAGCTTTCACTTTCAGGAGCGGCTGGACCGGAATGTTGCTCTGATCGTCGGTAATGAGGCCGGAGGAATCAGTGAAGCCTTTCTGCAGGCGGCGGACAGCCGGGTGAAAATTCCCATGTGTGAGCCTGTGGAATCCCTTAATGCGGCGGTGGCCGCGGGGATTCTCATGTATGAATCATTAAGACAAAATTTCCATAAAGAAGCGGAGGAAAAGAAGCAATCATGCAGACAAAGTTGACAGCGATATTACAGGAAGCAAAAGAGCAGTTGAAAAATGCCACCGGTATGGCGGAGACGGAGGAGGTCCGTGTAAGGCTCCTGGGTAAGAAGGGACAGCTTACAGAGATTCTCAGATCCATGGGATCTTTGGCGCCGGAAGAGAGAAAAGCTCTCGGACAGGCGGCGAATCAGGTCAGAAGTGAGATAGAGGCTATGCTGGAGGAGAAATTTGCCGAGGTGAAGAAGGCGGAGAAGAACCTCAGATTCAAGGCTGAGCGCATTGACGTTACCGAACCGGGAAGGCAGCGGCCTCTGGGGACGAAACATCCCATCTCCATTACCATCGATGAGATTTCAAAGGTATTTATGAGTATGGGTTACTCCATCGCCGAAGGTCCGGAAGTGGAGACGGTGTATTTTAATTTCGACGCTCTGAACGCGGCGCCCAATCATCCTTCCAGAGATATGACGGACACCTTCTACATCGATGATAAGATTCTGCTTCGCACCCAGACATCGCCGGTTCAGGCGAGGACGCTGCTCAAGCAGAAACCTCCCATCAAGATAATCTCTCCGGGGAGATGCTATCGCAGTGATGCTCCGGATGCTACCCATTCCCCTATGTTCCATCAGGTGGAAGGGCTTTTGGTGGACGAGGGGGTATCCATGGCAGATCTTAAAGGTACGCTGGACTCCTTTGCAAAGCAGCTTTTTGGTTCCGACGCAAAGACAAACTTCCGCCCCCACTTCTTCCCCTTTACAGAGCCTTCCGCGGAAATGGACGTTTCCTGCTTCAAGTGCGGAGGCAAGGGCTGCAGAGTCTGCAAGGGAAGCGGCTGGATCGAAATTCTGGGCTGCGGCATGGTGCATCCCAATGTGCTGAGCGTAGGCGGAGTGGATACGGAGAAATACACCGGCTTCGCTTTCGGTATGGGTGTTGAAAGAATCGCCATGCTGAAATACGGCGTAGACGATATCCGGCTGTTCTACGAAAACGATATGCGCTTTATCGGGCAGTTCAAATAGGTGAGGGGGAAGATGACGTGTTAGTATATAAAGAATGGTTAGATGAATATTGTCCTGTCCATCAGGATATCGATAGATTTTGTGATCGCATGATCATGTCCGGCTCGAACATTGAGACGGTAGAACGTTTTGGCTGCGGTATCGAAAATGTAGTCGTAGGACGGCTGGAATCTGTGGAGAGACATCCCGACGCGGACAAACTGCTGGTCTGCATTGTGGATGTGGGAGAAGAGGAGCCGCTGCAGATCGTTACCGGCGCGCCCAATGTCTTCGAAGGGGCCTATGTTCCTGTGGTGGTCCACGGCGGGAAGCTGCCCGACGGCACGGTGATCAAAAGAGGAAAGCTGAGAGGTATGGAATCTTCCGGCATGCTATGTTCTCCCAAAGAGTTGGGCTATGAGGATAAAGTCATACCGGTGGCCCTTCGGGACGGCATATGGATATTGGATAAAGAATATCCTCTCGGCATGGATATTGTGGAGGCTTTGGATCTTCGCGGGGAAGTTGTGGATTTTGAGATTACACCCAATCGTCCCGACTGCCTGTCCATGATCGGAATGGCCAGAGAGGCCGCCGCCACCTTCGGAGGAAAGGTCAGCTATCCGGACAATAAGTGCGTCCACGAGCAGGGCAGCGCGGACAGCCATATCTCTGTGGAAATAAAGAAGCCGGAGCTCTGCAGGCGATATACCGCCAGAGTGGTCACGGACGTGAAAATAGAACAATCCCCCTGGTGGCTTCAGAGGAGGCTCATGTACGCGGGAATGCGCCCCATCAACAACATCGTTGATATAACCAATTACGTTATGCTGGAATACGGCCAGCCCATTCACGCCTTCGATATACGGAATATCAAGGGGGGAAGGATCTGTGTGGACACCGCCGGGGCAGGGGAAATGTTCACCACCCTGGACGGCACCGAGAGGACCTTATCGGAGGACATGCTGCTTATCAAGGATGGAGAACGGGCAGTGGCTATCGCAGGCGTTATGGGAGGCCTGAATTCGGAAATCGTTGAGGATACCACTACCATAGTAGTGGAGTCCGCCAACTTCCACGAAGACAGTGTTCGAAGCACTTCCAAAAAACTGGGCCTGCGTACGGAGGCTTCCTCCCGGTTTGAAAAGGGTGTTGATTCCCAGTTGGCTGCCGCGGCGGCGGACCGGGTATGCCGCCTCATCGAAATGACAGGCGCGGGAACCGTAGTCGGCGGAGTCGTAGACGTCTATCCTGTGAAGCAGGAGAGGACCCCCGTAGAAGTAAGGGTGGATCGGGTAAATCAGATATTAGGCATAGAGCTTTCAATAGAGGAACTGGAGGATATTTTCCGCAGGCTTGAAATGCAAACGGAGAAGGGAGACGGCGTAATCCGCGTACTGGCCCCCTCCGTCAGGCTGGACCTGCAAAAGGAGATTGATTTTGTAGAGGAGGCTGCCAGAATCTATGGTTACGACAGACTTCCCGTGACCTTGCCAAAAGGAAACAGCGAGGCAAGAAAGACGAAAGTCCAGCTTTTAAGAGATCTGGCAAAGGACTCTCTGGTGGGCATGGGCTACAGTGAGATACAGACCTATTCCTTCGTCAGCCCCAGAGGGGTGGATAATATCCGGATGGCGGCGGACAGCCCTGTCAGGGATATGGTCAGACTTCTCAATCCGCTGGGAGAGGAAAACAGCGTTATGAGAACCATGCTGACTCCCAATATGCTGGAAGCCTTATCCAGAAACTACTCCAGAAACATTGCGGGCGTCAGGGCCTTCGAGTTGGGAAATACCTTCCGGAAGACCAGCGACAGCGGCGAGCTGCCCGAGGAACAGGAGAGCCTTTGCATAGCTGTTTATGGCGAAGGAGAGGATTTCTTTACGCTGAAGGGCGTTGTTGCGGAACTCCTGACTAAAATGGGAATTCACCAGGTGGAATATGCGGCGGAAGCCGGGCTGGGCGCTTATCATCCCGGCAGATGCGCGACGATCCTGAGCAACGGCATTGAACTGGGAGTCATCGGCGAGCTTCATCCGGACGTTCTGGAGAGCTACGACATAGCCGCCAGAGCCTGCTGCTGTGAACTGCATTTCTCCCGCCTTACGAAACTGGCGGATACGGAACATTATTACAGCCCTCTGCCCAGATACCCGTCCACGGCCAGAGATATTTCTCTGCTGGTGGACGAGGACACAACGGTGGCTTCCATAGAGGCTATAATATACGACAATGGAGGAGAGCTTCTGGAAAAAACAGAGCTTTTCGATATCTACAGAGGCAAGCAGATTCCCGAAGGAAAGAAGAGCGCCTCCTTCACCCTGACCTACCGGGCTTCCGACAGGACCCTGACGGATACGGAGGCTGACAAGGCTCACGAGTCTATTCTCGGCGCGCTGAAGGAAAAGCTGAACGCCGTATTGCGGGATCTGTAAATCGTTACTGTAATCGCCGGAACGGAGGGTTATTGTGATGGATGAAAGAAATAAAGTACATGTAAAAATATACGGACAGGAGTTTACCATTTCCGGTGAACTTCCCAGAGAGCACATTATAAAAGTCGCCGATCATGTGGACCGCTCCATGCACGAGATGGCAAAGGAATTGCCCTCGTGCTCCACCTCCGCCCTGGCCATATTAACGGCGGTGAACTCCACGGATGAATACTACAGAACCGTGGAAAAGATCAGCGAGCTAAAGACGAAGAATCAACAGCTGGAGAAGGATGCCCAGCATTATGTACAGTTGTGGGACGAAGCCAAAAAGAGTTTCCTTCAGTATAAAGAGGACGCTCAATCCGCTGTGGAAAGCAAAGAAGAGCTGCAGCAGGCCTACAACGAAAAGCTAACGGAGTGCCGCGAGCTGCTGGAAAGGGTTAAGGAGCTGGAGCAGAGCAATGAAAGCCTGCAGAACAGAAACGAAAGCCTTGCCGCCCGGATGGCCGCTAAAGAGGAGGAAAAGGATTCTTCCGCCACCATCATCGCGGAGTTGGAAACCAAATGCCGGGAGATGGAGAGCAGCTTTTTCGATCTGCAGATGGAGAATATCCGATTGAAGGGTGATCTGGATCGATACAGGAAGGCGGCAGAATAGACAGAACAAAAAGATGAATGAAAAAGCATACAGAGTTTTAGAATACGACAAGATAATAGAGCTTTTAAAAAGTGAAGCGGCTTCCTCTATGACGAAAAAGGTCATAGAGGAGCTTTTGCCTTCCCGGAAAGAATACGAAATAAAGGAGAGACTGGAGGAAACCACGGAAGCGGTTTCCGTTATTATGCATAAGGGAGCCCTGCCTTTAGGTGGCTTTTATGATATTTCCTCCTGGGTGAGCCTGTCTCAGAAGGGCGGCGTACTTACCATGAAACAGCTCCTCGAGGTCTTATACAACCTTCAGGCAGCCCGGCACGCGGCTGTTTTTTTGAAAACCGATCTGCCACCGTTGAAAAAAATTGACCAGTTGGCGGCTTTGATCAGCGTAAAAAAACATTTGGAGGATGAAATTGATCGCTGCATCCTGTCCGAGGACGAGATGGCGGACAGCGCCAGCTCAGAGCTTAAAAGCATACGGCGAAGGATCGGGTTGCAAAACGACGCCATCCGGAATAAGCTGAACAGCATACTGACTTCCTCGGATAATAAGAACATCCTGCAGGATTCCATCGTCACTATGAGACAGGGCAGATATGTAATGCCCGTAAAACAGGAGCATAAAAGCCGCTTTTCCGGTATCGTCCACGATCAGTCCTCCACAGGCGCCACTCTCTTTATCGAACCTCAGGCCATCGTAAACATGAACAATGAGCTTCGGGAGCTGGAACTGGCAGAGAAGCAGGAGGTCTATCGCATACTGGGAGAGCTGTCGGCGGAGGTGGGCCAGGCGGCGGATGAGATCAGGAACAACCAGAACATCCTCATAGAGCTGGATTTTATATTCGCAAAAGGAAAGCTTGCCGCGAAGATGAAGGCGGAATCACCGGAGATCAACAGCACGGGGATTCTCAACATCCGGGAAGGCAGGCATCCTCTCATCGATAAAAAGAAAGTAGTCCCCATTTCCGTATCCGCGGGAAAGGATTTCAATACCCTGGTAATTACAGGACCCAATACGGGAGGAAAGACCGTTACTTTGAAGACGGTGGGTCTTATGGTGCTCATGGCTCAGGCCGGACTTCATCTTCCCGCGGCTCCGGGAACCATCATACCCGTCTTTCATAAAGTATATGCGGATATTGGAGACGAGCAGAGCATAGAGCAAAGCCTTTCCACCTTTTCCTCCCATATGCGGAACATTGTTGATATCGTCAGAGACGCCGACAGTGAAACTCTCGTTCTTTTAGACGAGCTGGGGGCGGGAACAGATCCTGCCGAGGGCGCGGCTCTGGCCATTTCCATTCTCAACGAGCTCTATGGGAGGGGAGCCAAAACCCTGGCTACCACTCACTATACGGAATTAAAAAAATACGCCATCGCCACTGCAGGCGTGCAGAATGCCTCCATGGAATTTGACGTGGAGACTCTGTCTCCCACCTACCGGCTTACCATCGGGACGCCGGGCAGGTCCAACGCCTTTGAAATATCGGCAAAGCTGGGGCTCCCAGACGATCTCATCCAACACGCCAAAGGGCTGTTGGACCGGGAGGACATCGTTTTTGAAGATGTTATTACCTCTATTGAAGAGGACCGTAAATGGGCGGAGCAGGACAGGGATGAGGCTATGCTGCTGAAAATCGAAATGAAGCGGCAGAAAGAAGCGCTGGAAAAACAACAGCAGAAGTTGGCGGAGCAAAAAGAGAAACTGCTGGCAAAGGCCAGGGAAGAAGCCAGAGAACTGGTGCAGGAGACGAAGGAACTGGCGGATCTGATACAGAAGGAACTTCGGGAACTGGAAAAGTGTACCGATCCCTCTCAACGCAATAAAAGGCAGGAAGCCCTTCGACGGGAAATCAGGGAGTTACAGGATAGTTACAGAGAAAAACCGGAGATCAGAAAAAATGTTAATCCTGTACGTCCGGAAGAACTGAGCATCGGAGACACGGTGAAGATTGTGTCTTTGGATCAGAAGGGCCAGGTAATCTCCCTGCCTGATGAAAAAGGGGAGGTTCAGGTACAGATAGGTCTTATGAAGATCAATGTAAATCTGGATCAGGTGACGAAAGTACAGACTGGGAAAAAAGAGGGCGGAAAGAAAAAGTCCGGCCACGGGGGGGTATATCAGAGCAAGGTAACCTCTGTAGTTCCTACTATTAATGTGGTGGGCAAGGTGCTGGACGACGCATTGATGGATGTAGACAAATACCTGGACGATGCTTTTATGGCGGGGCTGAAGGAGGTCACCGTTATCCATGGGCGAGGAGCCGGCGTACTCCGGGAGGGGCTGGCCGCCATGTTCAAGACGCATAAACATGTGGAAAAAACGCGGAGAGGCCATTATAATGAAGGAGGCGATGGGGTGACTATCGTCACGCTGAAATAAAATTCAGAAAAAACTCTGTTTTGATTGGGCCTGTGGGTGTATATCTCTTAGGCTCACGACGGCTTTTTGATTCGCTTCGGCAAGTATGCGAATAAAAGCCTCGATAGGTTCAACGTTCGGAACTACGTCCCTCACTCCGACTCGCTGCGCTCCCTGCTGTCCGTTTTCCCATTGCAGCTAAAGCTGCGGGAAAAAGGCACGCTCGCTACAGAGATATACCCCCACAGACCCCTTGTAATAAACAAGACTATATAGGTGTCATCCTGAAGGTCGTGAAGGATCTTACTAAAGATTCTTCGCTGGCGCTCAGAATGACATAGGCCGGTACCCACATCGGCCCACCCGAGAAAGGAAAACCAATATGTACATTGTCAGTGCATGTTTATTAGGCCAGAACTGTAAATATAACGGCGGGAATAATCTGAATGAAAAGGTTATTGAGAAGCTGAAGGGACATAGTTATATAGCTCTGTGTCCGGAAGAGGAGGGGGGCGCTCCTACGCCCAGGCCTCCGGCGGAGATCCGGGAGGGCAGGGTGTATAATGTGGAAGGCAGAGACTTGACGGATGAACTCCAGCGGGGAGCCGAAAAATCTTTGGCCCGGGCGGAGGATGAGGCCCGGAAGTCGGGAGAGAGATTGGAACTGGCCATTCTGAAAGCCAAAAGCCCTTCCTGCGGCTGCGGACAGATCTACGACGGCACATTTAGTCATAAAGTAGTACAGGGAAACGGAGTTTTCGCCGAGCTGCTTCTGAAAAACGGAATAAAGGTAATTTCTGAGGAGGAATGTTAAATGATAAATTTTAAAAAGCAGATCGGGGCCCTGTTGGCGGAGCAGATCGAGGGCTTTACAGCGGAGCAGCTGGAAGAGATGGTTGAAACGCCGACGGACAGCAAGCTGGGAGATTACGCCTTTCCCTGCTTCCGCTTGGCTAAGATCATGAGGAAGGCTCCCGCCGCCATTGCCGCGGACATTGCGGGAAAGCTGGCGGACAATGAGATCTTCGAGAAGGTGGAAAGCGTAAACGCCTATGTGAATATGTTCATGAGCAGAAAGGCTTTCATCGGGGAGGTCCTGGCGGAGGTTACGGAGTCTAAAGACCGTTATGGCAGCAGCGATATCGGGCAGAATCGCAAGGTCATTGTTGAGTATTCATCTCCCAACATCGCGAAGCCCTTCCATATCGGCCATATTCGCAGCACCGTTATAGGGAACGCCATTTACAAAATTTACGATTTTCTCGGCTACGATACGGTACGGATTAACCATCTGGGAGACTACGGCACCCAATTCGGCAAGATGATCGTGGCCTACCGTCGCTGGGGGAACAAAGAGGACGTTGAAAAATCACCAATACAGACTTTACTCAGCTATTATGTGAAGTTTCATGAGGAAGCGGAAAAGGATCCCTCTCTGGAAGAAGAGGCAAGGACCACTTTTACTCTTTTAGAGAATGGAGCCGAGGATGAGACCGCTCTGTGGAAATGGTTCCGGGACGAAAGTCTGCGGGAATTCAGCCGGGTCTATAAAATGCTGGGCATCGAGTTTGACTCCTATGCGGGAGAAAGCTTTTATTCCGATAAAATGGGCAGAGTGCTGGAAGAACTGCGGGAGAAGAATCTCTTAGTAGAGTCGGAAGGAGCTCAGATTGTGGACCTTTCGGATTATAATATGTCTCCGGCCCTGATCACCAAAAAGGACGGATCTACCCTCTATATTACAAGGGACATCGCCGCGGCCATTTACCGCAAAGAGCATTACGATTTTTATAAAAACCTCTATATCGTGGCTTCTCAGCAAAACCTGCACTTCCAGCAGTGGATGCAGATCGTGGAACTGATGGGCTATGACTGGGCAAGAGACTGCGTGCACATTCCCTTCGGCCTTGTGAGCCTGGAAGAAGGAACCATGTCCACCCGGCACGGCAGGGTGGTATTCCTGGAAGACGTTCTCAACAAAGCCGTAGAACGGACCCGGGAAATTATTCTGGAGAAAAACGTAAACACGGAGAATGTAGACGAGACGGCGAAGCAGGTGGGCATCGGAGCGGTAATCTTCAATGAACTCTCCAATGGACGGATCAAGGACTACGTGTTCTCCTGGGATAAGATTCTCAATTTTGACGGGGAGACAGGGCCCTATGTTCAATACACCTGCGCCAGAGCCTCCAGCGTTCTGCGGAATGCTGGAGAGGCCTGGGAGAAAGTTCTTTCCGACAGCGCTAACGTGGATGCCGAATATATCTGCAGCGACAGCGCTTACGAGCTTTCCCGATTGATTTACGAATTTCCCGACAGGGTTAAAGAGGCGGCGGATAAATATGAACCCTCCATCGTGACCCGGCAGGTGGTAAATATCGCTCAGGGCTTTAACCGCTTCTACCACAATGAGCATATTCTGGTAGAAGACGAAAAGGAAAGGGCGGCGAAGCTGCTGCTCACCTACGCCGCCAGGCAGACCATCCGCAACGGATTGCTGCTTCTCGGCATGGAAGTTCCGGAAAGGATGTAGCCTATGCGATACGAAGGCAGTGTATACCGACCTCCCAGCGAAGCGAGGAGTCTGATTGTTCAGGTGACGATAGGATGCGCCCACAATCTCTGTACCTTTTGCGGGATGTACAAGGATAAGCAATTTCGTATAAGGTCCATGGAAGAGGTCATAGAGGATCTGAAATGGGCGAGGAAGCACTATCCTTATATCGAGAAGATTTTCCTGGCGGACGGCGACGCTCTTGTGCTGCCTAACAAAGCCTTGGTGCAGCTCCTGGACACCATTTCCGAGCTCTTTTCGGAGTGCTCGAAAATCAGCGTTTACGGGTCGCCTCAGGATGTGCTGAGGAAGACGCCGGATGAGCTTGCCCAGCTCCGGGATAAAGGACTGGATATGATCTACATCGGCGGAGAGTCGGGAAGCGACAGGATATTGGAGCGGATTAAAAAGGGCGCTACGGCGGATGAGCTTGTGAAAGCGGTACGAAAGATCGAGGACGCGGATATTCGGGCATCTGTGACTTTTATTTCCGGAATAGGCGGGAAGTCGGACTGGCGGGAGCACGCCATAGATACGGGAAGGATGATAAGCAGGATGTCGCCTTCCTACGTGGGGCTTTTGACGTTGATGGTGGAGCAGGGAACAGAACTGTATGATGATATACAGGCGGGGCGCTTTGAACTGCTATCGGCGGATGAGGTTATGGAAGAGACCAAACTGTTGCTGGAGAACATTCATTTGACGAAACGATGTGTCTTCCGCAGCAACCACGCTTCAAATTACCTGTCCCTTAAAGGGGATCTGCCGGAGGATAAGGACAGGATGCTTGCCCAGATAGAAAAGGCGAAGCAGAATACGGCCATGCTCAAGGATGAGAGATTCAGAATGTTGTAAAGAGAAATATGCTAAAGATCTTTCACTGCGTTCAGGATGACAGTGGGATTGTCGTTCCAATCGCAACTTTGTGTCATTCTGAGCGTCAGCGAAGAATCTTTCCTGGGGTAATGTAATGTACTATGTCTATATTCTCACAAACTGGAACAACAAAGTGTTATACACTGGTGTCACCAATAATCTGGAGCGTCGGTTATACGAACATAAAAACGGGCTGGTTGATGGTTTCACCAAGAAATATAATGTACATAAATTGGTATACCTTGATATGACTGCAGATATAAATGCTGCAATTGCAAGGGAAAAACAAATTAAAGGTTGGAGAAGATCAAAGAAGAATGCGCTGATTGAAGAAATGAATCCCCACTGGGATAATTTGTTAGATGACTAAGGGAAGATGCCAATGTCATTCTGAGCGTTAGCCAAAAATCTTACTAAAGATCCTTCACTTCGTTCAGGATGACAATCAAGGGGTGATCAGGATAATAATCCGGACGTTGCCCAGACCCATTTGCCACAGGAGTTTTTGATGAAGATATTGTTGACTACTTTGAATTCTCAATATATCCACTCGAATCTGGCCTTGAAGTATTTGTATGCTGTTAGTATCAATAAGGCGGATAATTTAGAGCTTCGGGAGTTTACTGTCAACAATCAGGATGACTACATATATGGAGAGCTGCTCCGGGGCAGCTATGATATTGTGTGCTTTTCCTGCTATATATGGAACATTGAAAAGACGTTGTACCTTGTGGAGACTTTGAAAAAGGCCCGGCCGGAAACGTTGGTGCTGCTGGGGGGACCGGAGGTGACCTGGCGGGGACCTGAGGTTATGAAGAAAAACAAGGGCGTTGATTTTATCCTGGCCGGCGAGGGGGAGGAGAACTTTCCCAGGCTGCTTTCGGCTCTGAAGGAGCAGGGAGACTTTCCGGGATTTGAAGGAATCAAAGGACTGCTCTATCGCAGGGACGGGAAGATATATGTAAACCCTTCCCCGGACCCGGTGGATTTTACCCGGGTGCCCTTTCCCTTTCTCAGCCTTGTGGGGGAAGCGGACAAGCTCATGTATTACGAGTCTTCCAGAGGCTGTCCCTTTACCTGCAGCTACTGCCTTTCCGCCATAGAGCGGGGCGTCCGGCCTCTGCCGGTAAACAGGGTGAAAGAGGATTTAAGCTACTTTATCTATAAAGGAGTCCGACAGGTCAAATTCGTAGATCGGACCTTCAACTATAACGATGAACGATGTATGGAGATTCTGCGCTATCTCATGGAAGCGGACAACGGCGTTACGAACTTTCATTTTGAGATCTGCGGGGACCTTATCAGTCCGAGGCTGCTGAATCTTCTGGAGGATGCCAGACCGGGATTGTTTCAGTTCGAAATCGGTGTGCAGACTACCAACGAAGCCGCTTTGGCGGCCATTAACCGCAGCTGCGATTTTAAAACCCTGTCGGAAAATGTCCGGCGCATTATGAATATGGGAAATATCCACATGCATCTGGATCTCATCGCCGGGCTGCCCTTTGAAGACTACGACAGCTTCGCCAACTCCTTTAACCAGGTCTACAGCCTGAAGCCCCACATGCTGCAGCTGGGCTTTTTAAAGCTTCTGCCGGGAACGCCTCTGCGGGAAAAGGCGGAGGAGTATGGTTATGAATACCGGTCTAAGGCTCCCTACGAGGTCATAACAAACAAGTTTCTTTCCGCGAGAGACCTGACAAAGATGAAGATGGTGGAACATATTGTAGATTTATATTATAATAGAGGAGGTTTTCAGGAATCCCTGCAGTATTTGATGCATGACAGGTCGCCCTTTTCCGCTTATGAGGATCTGGCTTCCTTTTATTATAAGAAAGGATTTCAGCACAGATCTCATAAAAAAGAGGACCTTTATCGTATATTAAATCTTTACGGAGTCTGGAAGGACATTGTGGAGCCTGGAAAAGCCGAAGAGCTTCTCCGGCTGCTGGAGAAGGACATGGCTGGAACCATGAACCCGGAAGCCGTAAAGAAATTTAAAAAAACAGGATGGGAATTACCAGAATGAAGAGACTTGAAGACAAAGTAAATTCCAAAAAACGCAAGACAGAGGAAATGACGGAAGCGGCGGAAATGAATGAAGCTCTCGCAGAGACGGCGGAAGAGGAGGTTTCCGAAGCGCCGGAGGAACGGCCGGATGCTTCAGATGCCATGCTGCCGGAAAAAATTCCGGAGGGCGGCGTCCCCGTAAACGTAAAGAGCAAGATTTCCCCCATAGCTCCGGTTTTGCCTCCCTTTCAATCGAGAAAGGACAGAGTTGGCAGGTATTTTAAAAAGTACCTCAAGGATTTCGTCTTTGACGAATTCTCTGACGCCTATCTGAAGAAGCTGAAGGATATGCAGTTTATGAAGGGTGTGCCCATTCCTCTGAGACAGGAAGATCTGAAAGCCTTTATGGGCGGTGAAGGACTTAAAGCCCTTCACATAGCTGAGAATATGGCCTGGATCATGGGTATTGATCCCAAATTCAAATACACGCCTCAGTACGTGGAATTTTTGAACAGTCTTTTTAATCATAAACTGCTGGATGGTTTATTAAAGGAAGGAAGAGACGCGGCGGAGAAAGAGGATTTTGACAATGCCGCTATCCATTTTCGGGCAGCTCTGATCTTAAAATCCGATTACCTTCACGTCATGTACAGTTACGCCAGAGTCTGCAGAGAGCTTTATATGCGGGGCGGCGATGACAAGTATATCGGCCACTTCAAAGCGGAGTCCATGGAGTATTTTGAACTGCTGACCAGAGTTCATCCGCGCTTTGCCCAGGCCTATTACTATCTGGGGTATGACTATCTGAATCTGGGGCTCTATCAGAAAGCCTCCCTCGTATGGAAAGAGTTTCAGCGCCGCAGCAACAATCCCAAGGACAAAAAGGAAATCAAGCAGCGTCTGGCCCAGCTGGAACAGCCTCTGACCATTGAAAAGGGTTACAACGCGATTTTGGCGGGGCGCTGGAACGAAGGCATAGAGGTACTGGAGCCCTTCCTGGAGACCAACTTTAAAGGCTGGTGGCCTCTGCACTATTATCTGGGAGTCGCCTACGCCAGGACTGGGAGCGGCGCCAAAGCCGTGGCCAGCTTTAAGAGGGCGCTGGGCATAAACGGCTCCCATGTGGAGAGTATGATGGAGTTGGCGGATCTGTACGCTGCCGCCAAAGATAAAGAGAACGAGACAAAATACAGAAAGAAAGCCGAACTGATTCTGTCCAGAACCGACGGACAATAATACAGCGAGGAAAAAGAGGAGTAAGATGAAACAGATAATGACAGGAAACGAAGCCATTGCAAGAGGCGCCTATGAGGCGGGGCTGGTGTTTGCCTCCGCCTATCCCGGTACCCCCAGCACGGAAATTCTTGAAAATATGGCCAGGTACAAAGACGAGTTATACTGCGAATGGGCCCCTAATGAGAAAGTTGCTTTAGAGGCGGCCATAGGCGCTTCCATCGCCGGAGTCAGATCCCTGGCGGCTATGAAGCATGTGGGAGTCAACGTGGCGGCGGACCCGCTGTTTACTTTTGCATATACGGGAGTTACAGGAGGCTGTGTTCTGGTCTCCGCCGACGATCCGGGAATGCACAGTTCTCAAAACGAACAGGATAACCGGAACTACGCCACAGCTGCGAGAGTGCTGATGCTGGAGCCTTCAGACAGCGGCGAGGCGAAAGAGTACACCAAGCTGGCCTTCGAGCTTTCCGAGAAGTTTGACACGCCGGTAATGCTGCGGGTTACCACCAGAATCTGCCACAGCAAGAGCGTCGTAGAGCTTGGAGAGCGGGAGGAGAAAGAAGCTGTTTCCTACGAGAGGAACATCCCCAAATACGTGGCTACCCCTGCCAACGGAAAGAAACTTCGTCAGAGTCTCGTGGGTCGCCTGGCGGCCATGGAGGACTACTCCAACAAAGCCGAAATCAATCGCGCGGAATACAACGGCGGCGATATCGGAGTCGTTTGTTCCGGCGTTGCCTATCAATACGCGAAGGAAGTATTCGGTTCCAAGGCTTCCTATTTAAAATTAGGGATGACTTATCCCATGCCTATGGAGCTGGTAAAAGAGTTTGCATCCAAGGTGAAAATCCTTTACGTCATTGAGGAAATGGACCCTTACATGGAGAACCATTTAAAGGCCGCGGGTATTCCCTGCATCGGCAAAGAAGTCATACCGGAATTCGATGAGTTGAACCCGGATATTATCCGCCACGCCATTTTTGGAACGGAGAACGAGGTCGTCAAATCAGAAAAGCAGGCTGTCATGAGACCGCCTACTCTTTGTGCTGGCTGTCCCCATAGAGGTTTCTTCCACGCTTTGAGCAAGAAGAAGAACGTCATCATCACAGGGGATATCGGCTGCTATACCTTGGGTTCCGCTCCTCCGCTCTCCGCTATGGACACCTGCTTCTGCATGGGCGGGAGCATCAGCGCCGGGCACGGGGCCGCCGTCGCTTTCCGCCAGACGGGAAGAGATACAAAGGCAGTGGCTGTCATCGGCGACTCCACCTTCTTCCACTCCGGCATTACCAGCCTGATGGACGTAGTTTACAACAAGGGCAACTGCGTTACCGTAATCCTGGACAACCGGACCACGGGAATGACAGGACACCAGGAGAACCCGGGAACAGGATATACCCTCATGGGCGAGCCCGCTGTGGAAGCGGACATACCTCTGCTTTGTAAGGCCATCGGTCTCAAGGAAGAAAACATCTACATCATCAACCCTCTGGACTTAAAGGAAACCAATAAGGCTTTGAATGAGGCTATGGGCAAAGAAGAGCCCACAGTGATCATCGCCGCCTGGCCCTGCGCCATCAAGAAGTTCAGCGAAGAAGACAAAGCGCGCTTCGACCTTTCGCCGAAAAAATGCGTCATCGATCAGGAGAAATGCAAGCGGTGTAAAGCCTGCGTAAGGACGGGCTGCCCCGCCATATTATCCGGAGAACAGATTTTCATTCAGCCGGAATCCTGTACCGGATGCAGCGTATGTATGCAGGTCTGTCCTTTTTCCGCTATTTCCTTTGTTGACGAATCGAGCCGGAGGTAGTTATGAGCAACGTTAAGAATATACTTTTGGTTGGAGTGGGAGGACAGGGTACCATTCTGGCCAGTAAAATTTTATCCGAAGGCCTCATGGAGGCAGGCTATGATGTGAAGATGTCGGAGATTCATGGCATGTCACAAAGAGGCGGTAATGTAAGCACTCAGGTCCGTTTTGGCGATCAGGTCTTTTCCCCCATCATTGGAAAGGGCGAGGCGGACCTTATCGTGGCATTTGAAAAGATGGAGGCTCTGCGCTGGATCGAATACCTCAAACCCGGCGGGAAGATGGTTATCAACGACGCGGAGGTCCCCTCCGTTCCCATCCAGATGGGAATTGCCGTCTATCCGGAGGGTGTTATCGAGGAGATCTCCTCAAAGGTGACTACATACGTGTTTAAGGCTACCGAGCTGGCGGAGGATCTGGGAAATCCCAAGAGTATGAATATGGTCCTGCTGGGAGCTTTGGTAAAGGCTATCGATCTTCCTGAGATCCAATGGGAAGAGATCATGCGGCGTAATATAAAGCCGGCGTTTCTGGATATCAATCTCCAGGCTTTCCGGACCGGTCTTGCCCAGGTGTCGGAATAGATCGATATAGGGAAAAAAGCGTGAAAAAATAGTAGAAAAATAACACAAAAAAGGCACACAATTTAGTTGACAGACTGCCGTACACCATTGTATAATAACAGAGTCGCCTGCGATGGCGGTTCTGACATTCCAAGGTAGCTCAATGGTGGAGCACTCGGCTGTTAACCGATAGGCTGTGGGTTCGAGTCCCACCCTTGGAGCCAGAAAACCCAAGTTCGGGACCGCGGTCCCGAACTTGAAAAAACTTGCCGGAGTGGCGGAACTGGCAGACGCACAGGACTTAAAATCCTGCGATCCTTACCGATCGTACCGGTTCGATCCCGGTCTCCGGCACCAAGGTAATTTCATATCGACGCGGGGTAGAGCAGCTGGTAGCTCGTCGGGCTCATAACCCGGAGGTCAGGGGTTCAAATCCCCTCCCCGCAACCAAGAAATAAAACAGGCGCAAGCCTGTTTTTTTATAAAAAAGAAGGGGATTTGAACCGGAAGGGGTATCGGGGAGCTGTAGGTTTGTCTACAGGCCTATCTGTTCTTTTAATGCCTCCTGTAGAGCCTTGGACAGGCTAATACCCATTTCAGAAGCCTTTTCGTCCATCCACGCAGGAATTGACACGGTTTTGCGCACAGCTCGTGTATCCAGTATTTTGCGATATGCGTCAAAGTCTACATCTACCAGCGTTACGATTTCGCCGGGCTGCGCAGCAGGCAGGCCAGAGGGCTCGGGGATTTCCAAACCCATATCCTGCGCGCCAACGCCCCACAAATTAATGGCGTCCCGGGCCATTTGGATTGTATCGGGAATGTCTACGCCCTGAGTGTCTATGTCAATGTCCGGCACGTGAGCAAGATACATAGCATCCCCTTTTGTGATGATTACAGGATAAGCATATTTCATATTGTTCTACCTCCATTCATTGGCAGGATGACTATTTCAGTTCCCTGCGCTTGATTGCCAATGGTTCGTCTATCTCTCTTTCGTGCGAGATTGGTTCAATCGCTTTACCATTTGTGTAGATGTCGTGATTTCCTCCGCGCCGAAGAAGCCACCATCCGTTTGCTTCAAGCTTTTTTATTAAATCTCGCCTTTTCATCTTATATCCTCATCACAAATATATTACATAAAAATTACTTAAATATCAAGCGGTTTGCGTAAAAATTACATAAAAAAGTTTTATAATATAGTTATTAATGCAAATATCGTAGACAATCCACCTATAATACGCATTAATTTAATCTCTGTAATCATTGTCATCACATCCTAATGACCTCTAATTCTTCGCGGCAGCGTTTATTTTTCGTGATTGGTTGAGCTTGCGTCCAGATTAGTTGCATTACTCTTTTATTATACCGTAATTACCTTTATTTTACAATTATAAAATATGCCATGTTGGGCGGAGGATAACCGGTATTTTACTTTAACTTTGTACTCAGTTCCCAATATGGTGTTTGGACATTGTTTACGGAATAATTGTAGAGTAAACCGCTGGAAATAGGGTTAACCTATTTTTTTATGAACCACGGGAATTTGAACCGGAAGGGGTATCGGGGAAGGGCTTTTTCTGTGCGAAGCCTTGTGATATTATGAATGTAACATTATTTGCATTCAAGGAGATAGATTAATCTGACGGAGGTTGGAGATGAGAGATGTCATATCCATACGATCGCCGGAGTTTTTACATATACAAAAAGAAGAAGCGATCTCATATGGCGCGCATCAAGAATGGTATATGAAGTGGAAAATGCGAAAAGCAGGGTGCGGTCCCACGGCGGCCTCAAACTTGCTGTGGTATCTCGCTGCCACTCGTCCCGAAAAGGCCGCCGCTTTATGCAATGGAGACGGCTGCCAGTATGCCGGCATGCTGGCATTGATGGAAGACGTCTGTAAATACATTGCCCCAGGCCTATTGGGGGTAAATACGGCTGCCATGCTCACAAACGGCGCTGTCCGCTTTGGTGAAGCCCGCGGCGTGCCCCTTTCTCCGCGCGTATTGGAGGTGCCCGTGGAAGTTCACCGGCGTCCGAATTCCGACGAAGTTCTGAAGTTTTTGATTTCTGCTTTGGCGGATGATCTTCCGGTTGCGTTTCTGAATTTGTCCAACGGCGGGGTAAAGAACCTGGAAGCCTGGCATTGGGTAACGCTGGTGTCTGTAGATCGCAACTTGCGGGCGGAAATATACGATCAGGAACGCAGCCAATCCATTGATATTGGCCTATGGCTTAAAACAACAAAACGCGGCGGCGCGTTTGTGGTCTTGGAAGTTGTCTAAGCTGTGCTATTTTTAGAATCGCTTCCATCTGCTCATCGGCAAGTTCAAGGCACTCCTGTACCATTTGCTTAGAAGCTCTTCTTTGAAGAAAAGCTATCGCACTTCTCAGTTTTTCTTTGCAGGCTTTGTTTTTGCAAGAAACCTTATTGACTTTACGTTGCTATGGCAGTGTACTTCCATAGCGTATTGCGTACTTCTTTTTTGAAAAATATTGACATTTATCAGTGATGTGGTAATATTTAAAGTAACTAAAAGATGTTTTTTAGGATATAATAAATAACAACAATGTGTAGTGATATGCATTGATGAGGTCGGAGTGGAGACTTTAAACCCATTTCAACAGGTCGGGATGGAGACCTTAAACCCACTCCAATTACAGAGTAAACTGCTAAAAATCAGCAAAAGGATGATGTTTATCATCCTTTTGCTTTATGGAGGAAAAATGTCTGAGATTAGATTTAAGGAACGTGTAAGAGATATAGCAATCGATGTTGCACAAGGGTATAAGCGATACTATGTTGATTATGAATATTTGATTTGCTCAGAAGCCTTTAAGGTAAAAAGATATTACATAATTGACGCCAAAGAAGATAATTTTCAACATTTACTTGGGATTAATTCACCAATAAAGCCAAAGGAATTCTTTCAAAAATGTTTAAATGGAACACTTCAAGAGATGGATTTCGATTTCAATAAGCGCGGAATACAAGAGCAATCAGTAAAAGGCTCGGTAAGAAAGAAGATTCAGATATTACATAACATGTTATCATTATTTCATAACGAATGTATTGTCGAAGAAGGCTTTTCCAGGAATAAGTTGTGCTGCTCCTTTGCTGCAGCGGATAACACTTTGACGCTTGGTTTCATTAGTGCTGTAAAATCATACCCGATGACATTATTGAAAGGGAATCTGATCAGTCTCAGGAATGGGAAAAAATTGATGTGCTATTAAGAAAAAAAGCGACTGAATCGAAATATAATGAAATACTTATTGGGAAATCATTAATAGTAAAATACTTGCCGGATATTCAAGAATACCTTGATGAGACATTGATTGAAGGGAAAATATAAGGACGACTGCCGTAGCACTCTGTAAACTGTAATAACCAGAAAAGATAACACTACTATTCGGATCAATACCATAAATCTGTAACAAGTCTATATCGAATTTAGGTTCAGAAAAGAGTTGGAACCTGAACAGATTTTGAATTTTTCTGAAAAATTCGACGAATATTGTGATTTATCCTTAATTTTTTAAAAAATTTACCGATTTTAAAGATTAATAAGGGAATATAGGGGAATAAGCTTTTAAGCAATGTCCGTGTCACAAACAAAACTCCAGACAACGGACAGGAAAAAAGGAATTATAATTATGAAAAGAGAGTTGAAAATGCTGAAGTAAATAACAAATAATCGGATCGAGTCTAACCCCGTGCAGGCGTTAGCCTCGAGTATTATTTTACCGGCATTTGACGAAGCGATCTTTGCAGAACACAAATTGAAAAGGAGAATGCAAGATGAAAAAGGTAAAGTCTAAAAGAATTCTGGCATGGATGCTGACGCTGGCCATGATATTAAGCGTCTGGAGCCTGCCGGTATTTGCGGATGATGAGAAAGACATAGGTGAAAAGGGGTGGGTTACAGTTCATCCTGTAGATGACCCTGATCCACTCAAACAATCTAAGTTGGAAATCACATATGAGGATAATGTAATTCCTCCTGATAGTGATGTACCCCCATATAGCTATTCCGATGTACCTGAGGGAGCAAAAATTGTTTTAAGATATGCGTTCAGTTTTGCTAATGGTGAGGAACCGAATTTGCATGTCTATGAAGATGGTCAGTTATTTACAATTAACCTCCCAAGCGGTTTGAATTTTCCCGATAATAACGGGACGTTGACGATTGGAGGACCTTCGGGGTCTGTTTTAGCTAATTGGAGCATAACCGAAAACGTTTTACAAGTAGTATTGACTGACGAAGGTGGAGTTCTTGACTGGATGGACAAATGGGGCTGGATACAGATTGAAGGCACCGTTAACGCGTTGGGCGCCGGTGAGCCTAACGAAGATATTGTAGTGGTCTTCGGAGAACAGGAAATCACCATTCGACGCCAAGATCCGCCTACGGATATTTCCCTTGCGAAATCCGGCGAGTATGATGCAGCGACAAATAAAATTACGTGGACGGTGACTGTTACGCCGCCTGATGCAAACCCGGATCTGTCAGGGTATACTTTAGTAGATACATACAGCGATAACCAAGAGTATGTAACGGGTTCTTTTATGGTTGGCGAAGATCCTATCGCTGATACAAGCTTAGACTTAAATGTAGCTAACACAATCAGTTATACATTCCCAGCGGATACGGCCGGGGAACAGATCATTACTTACCAAACAACCCCCATTGATTTCAGTGCAACAGGCGAAGGAGATGACAGCAAATTTGTGAATACCGCGCTCCTGGAAGATGAAGGTGGAGAGGATGTGACCGGACCGGTTACGGCTGATGTTGATCTGCAGTGGATCGAAAAATCCGGGGCTGTTACACCGGAGACAGAAGACGATCCTTACATTGTTAAATGGAGTATTGAGGTGGAGGTGCCCGGAGTAAATCCTCTTACAAACCTTAGGATCACGGACAAGCTACATGAAGTGCTTGAACTCTTGGAAGATGATGGCTATCCCATTCAGATTACATTTAACGAGGGATCGGCGCAGGATGTTACAACGACACCTTCAACAGAAGCCGGTCATTACAGTTATGATTCCAGTACAGGTGAATTAGTTTACCATTTCCCGACAGGAACGGCGGGTGGAACCAAAGCCGTGCTGACATTCTACACGGCTTTGAAAGGTAGTGAAAGAGACGACTTCCTTAATGATAACGATGCAATCAGCTTTACCAATGAAGCAACGCTTCACTGGGGCACTGATGACGATTTGAGTAAATTCCCTTGGATTGGGAGTTCTACCGGACCTGGCATTGGCGGCGGCGGTATTCTGGATAAAGCCGGAACTGGAGATACCAATTACAACTTTAAAAATGGCGATATTATTACATGGAGGATCGTAGTAAACCGCAATGGAATTGATATGACGGATGTTACTATAGAAGATGAGATTCCTGCGGGATTGACGTTGCTTTTGGGTGATCAAAACCATCCCTTTACCGTTAGCAGTGGCGGTTCGAATATTATAATCAATTCAGATTCGCCGGGTTTTAATCATACAGATGCTGAAGCGGGCAGCCTTGAAAAGTTTACATATGTGTTGGGAGACATTGGGAGAGCCACCTACACAATAACCTACCGTACAAGAGTTACAGATGAAGATTTATTCTACACAAATCAAGACGTAAGCTTTACCAACAATGCAATGCTCACATACAATGGCGACGAGACTGTTAATAAGTCGGGTACAAAAATCTTTAAGAGCCAGATGATTGCAAAGTCGGTTGCAGAGGCTTACGATTACGAAACTCATTTAGTACAGTGGAAAATTGAAGTTAATCGTAATAATTTACCTCTCACCAATGCGAAAGTGAGCGATACGCTGCCTCCGGGTATGGTGCTTGTTATTGATGACGATCATGAGTTTGAGATTCTAAACTCTGCAAACGTGGCTGTGGGCAGTTACATCGTTGTGAACGACGGAAGGTCATTCGAAGTAACGTTGCCTACACCTACCGATGATAGTTATACCATTACATATAGTTATACCATTACATTCTGGACAAAAATGACAGACGAAAAACTGGCAGAACAGTGGAATACATTAGAACCTTTTACAAACACCGCTGTATTGGAGTCGGAAGAGACAAATCCAAGTGGAATTACTTCCTCGGCAACCATCAACATTAGAAATCCGATTGTGTCCAAAAGTGGCGCTCTCGAAGGCAATGCCATTGACTGGTCTGTTGTCATCAATCATGCGCATTTGGATTTAGAGAATGCTTGGGTAGAAGATATACTACATGAACATCTCTTACTGTTACCGGAATCGGTGAAACTGTATACCGTTTCGATCACGGGATCGGGTACGGCCAACATGGCGAGTATGCAGGAGGTAGATGAAGGGGATTATGTTGTAACGCTTCCGACAGCTGAAAACAATAATACATTAAGGGTTGATTTACCCGATGGGCCGACTGCTTATGTGCTTGAATTTTCAACCGTAGTTCTTGAAAACACTATTAGAGATCTGAAGAATACAGTAACTCTGAACGGTGAAGGAGAATCAGAGGGCTATGACGGTACATCCAGTGGTATTGACGTGGAGAATCTGTATTCCGACGCTTTTGGCGGAACTAACAGCCTTACAGTATATAAGACGGGGGCAGACGGTGAGGCCCTTCCTGGCGTAACTTTCCGTCTACTGAATGCCGATAAGAGACCCATCACCAGAAACAATACTGAGATTACGGTGACTACGGGGAATGACGGAAAGGCAGTTTTCGAAAATCTCCCCTCTTGGGTATTCCTGGTCGAAGAAATAGGAGTTCCTAACGGATACGTCGTCCCTGAAGATCCCTACTTCTACGGTGAGCGTCTGGAAGGGGCACAAGAAATTACGGTCGAAAACGACCTGGCTCGCACCAATATTGAGTTCACAAAAACAGACACAAATGGCACTCCGATTTCCGGCGGCAGATTCCAACTGACAGGAACTGATTTTGCAGGCACACCTGTGGAAATTGACAGCAAAACAAATACAAATGGAACTGTTCGCTTTGAAGGCGTTCCCGTTGGGGAATACACCATCAAGGAAGTATCGCCTCCTTCAGGATACCGGATAACCAATGAGGAATTGAGAGTGAAGGTGGAATACGAAGATCCGGATAATAGAACTGCTTTGGAGGTTACCTTCTTGACAGAGGATGGTCAGGTGGAAGATGCTCCTGTCCTCCAAAACGAGAGAACGCCGAGAACCAGTGATCCCGTCGGAAACATCTCCATCCTGAAAACCGATGAGGACGGCGATCGTCTCGCAGGTGCGGAATTCACTCTCTACGACAGCAGCGGCAGGGCAGTTGGTACGGCAGTTTCCAATTCCGGCGGCGTGGCGGCGTTCAATGATATCGCTCCCGGATCCTACAGAATAGTAGAGACCAATCCGCCGGAAGGATATCTGGTAATTACGAGAGAGGTTGAAGTTACAGTGGGAAGAAATGAAACTGTATCTCTGACCATCCTGAATGAAAAAGGAGGCGAACTCGGCGATATAGATAAGCCGGACGAATCCGAAGACCCGAAAGATCCTGACGATGATACTGGACTTTTGCCCGACGGCGACGGATCCACTCTTCCCAAGACAGGTGACGAGATGTCCCTGATCCTCTGGTTCGCACTTATGCTCGGAGCTCTTGGAGCAGCGACGGTACTGATTCGCAAAAGAAGAGCTGAGGCAACCAAAGAGTAGTATTAAAGAAACGCGTCAATAAAAGACGGTAGTTTGATGACAGGGGGCCGCATCCGCAAGGAGTTGCAGCCCCCTGTGGTTTATGAGAAGATCGGGACGATGTGGGCATCGTTCCCTACGGAAAAGATTGGGATTGGGTTTTGAACAGGAATGAGTACAATGAAAACAAAACGCGATAAGGGCATTCTCATTTTAATCATATGCTTGTTGGCTGTGGCCCTTTACAGCGGTGTGAAAATAGGGACCTATTTTTATGGAGCCTACATGAATGAAAAACTCAACGAAGAGTTGAGAGCGGAATTTCGCCGGCCCGAAAGGCTCCCTGAGAATGATTTTGCGGAGCCGGATCCGGAGCAGGAGCGCATGGAGAAGTTTGAACGGCTCCGGGACATCAATACCGATGTAGTGGGCTGGGTCAACGTGCCGGGAACGGAAGTAGACTATCCTGTGGTTCTCACCGGGAACAACGACTATTATTTAAACCGCAATTTCAAGAAAGAATGGAACGTCCGGGGCTCTATCTTCATGGATTACAGGAATTCGGCGGAAGAGGATCTTCATACGGTGATCTATGGCCATAACATGAAGGACGGAAGCATGTTCGGCAGCCTGGCAAAATTCAAAGACAGAGCTTTCCATGAAGAAAACTCCTTTATTGAATACGAAACCCCGGAAGAAGCTTCGTTGTGGCAGGTTTTTTCCGTCTACCTCTATCGACCGGAGGACGATCATTTCCAGGTGGTTTTCGACAGCGAGGAGGCCTATGCCCAATATCTGAAGGAGGCCGCGGAGCGGTCTCTCTATGACACCGGCGTTTCGGTAACGGCGGAGGACCGGATGCTGACCTTAATGACCTGTACTTATGAATTCAACGATGGCAGACTTGTAATTCACGCAAAAAAAGTGTACGATGAATAGAGAGAATAGTCAGAGTATTTCTGCGGAATGCTCCCAGCTGTCCGGCGGCTCAGATCAAGGAGGTGAGGTTTGTGAAGATGTCATATAACAAGCTGGTCAGAGATAAAATCCCTCAGATGATCCAGGAGAGCGGAAGAAAGCAGACTTCCCGTGTGTTGAATGAGGATGAATATTTCCATGCCCTCGTGGACAAAGTGGTGGAGGAGATCGAGGAATTTCGTTCCTCGGGTATCGAAGAGGAAATTGCCGACGCATACGAGGCTTTGGATTGTCTTGTCAAATTAAAGGGATACGAGCCTATGCATATCGACTATATCAGACTCATTAAACGGGAAGCCAGAGGGTCTTTCATGGACAGAATTTTGCTGGAAGAAGTAGAGGACGACAGATAAGCGCTTGCAGTTTCGAGTCGTAAAAGGATTCAACCCTGGCATCGAAGAGCGGAAGCGTGTATTTTGGAGGCTGGAGGGCATCTCGCGTTCTTCAGCTTTTTTTATTTACTTTTAAGCCATTGGAAGATATAATCAATTTCGGACTTTTGTCTATCATCATATTCTCAAAGTCGCATTTGCTGTGTTATGACCCACATTTTGACAAGATTCGATACCAAAAAGCGGTATTATGAACTTAGCGTTTACAATGGAGGGAGGACGGATAAATGGAACCTATGATAGATGAAGCCCATACAAGGGAACTTTATAATATTTGCCATGATTTCAAAACTCCGCTCAGCACGATAATGGGAATGGCGGCGCTTTCCTGGTCGGAATTAGAGGACCGGGAAAAGGTGAAGGACCGTCTTGTCAGGATTGAGATCGCTTCGAGCTATTTACTGTCCATGGTCAACGAGATACTGGACTATTCTAAAATTGTCAACGGTAAGATGACCATTCGCCGGGAGACCTTCAGCCTAACGAAAATTATAGAATTTTTAGAACAGATCCTCACACCCCTTTTCCAGAAAAAGCATCAGACCTTCGAAATAATGTCTGTGGATATCGCTCATGACAGACTGGTGGGAGATTTTCAGCGTCTGGCGCAGATTCTGATCAATCTTCTGACTAACGCCATGAAATATACAGGAGCGGGTGGTGAAATCACTTTGGAGCTCACGCAGATCCCGGAGTCGGAAAACTCTGTTTTCATGGAAATGAAGGTCAGAGACACCGGAATAGGGATGAGTGAGGAATTTATGAAGAATATGTTTGAACCCTATTCCTGCGCTGAAAACAGTGCGGGGTTTGGACGTGATTCTACAGGCCTTGGGCTGTCCATTACAAAAAGTCTCGTAACGCTGATGGGCGGTGAGATCCATGCTGAAAGCAAGCTCAGGGAAGGCACCACAATGACCGTTGGCATTCCTTTTGAGGTATCCGGCGATCAGGAAATTCCGCTCCGTGGTCTGGACTCGGCGCTCCAGCGGCCTATTCTGCCCAATCAGGGCCTGTTTGAGCTTAAGGATTACGATTTCAGCGGCAAGTGCATTCTCATCGCCGAGGACAATTCAGACATGCTCGAAATTACTACGACAATGTTGAAGCCTACAGGGATTCGGATTTTAACCGCTACCAACGGACTGCATGCATTGAGCGCATTCCGGAATTCAGAGCCCGGCTCTATCGATATGATCCTTATGGACGTTCGTATGCCCGTGATGAACGGCTCGGAAGCCACTGTGGCCATTCGCGGCTCCGGCCGACCGGATTCAGAGGATGTGGCTATCGTCGCTCTGACGGCAAGCGACGAGGATGAAGAAAATGTCCGGCATTCTGGAATGAACGCCTATATAAAGAAACCTGTCGATTACTTCTATCTGCTCAACTTAATGGATTATTATTTAATCAAAAACGGGCTCTCCATAGAAAAACTTCACGTATAACGAGAAAAAAATATCTCCATCTCGTTAAGGCGCAGAGGTAGAAACAATTTCCGCAGCGGGAATTTTTCTCCTCCGGCGTTATAAGCTGCCGGGATACCGCATAAAGATATGACAGGATCATATCGGACCATGCCCATATCGTCCCGGAAATTTGCAGGAGGCGGTCTTCGCACCGTCCGGATGGAGAGTTATGAACACAGACGACATTATCCGAATCATTCGGAACGCCAAAAAAACCACCCCGGTAAAAGTATATTTAAAAGAACGGCAGCCTGTTAATTTTGCAAAATGCCGTACTTTTGGCTGTGGAGACAAAATCGTTTTTGGAGACTGGTCGGATATCGAGCCGGTGCTGAGGGAGCAAAGTGATCACATCGAAGATTATATTGTAGAGTGCGATAGACGCCATTCTATCCTCCCGCTGGCTGACATTCGCAGTTTAAATGTTCGCGTAGAACCGGGAGCTATTATCCGCGCCCCTGTTACCATAGGCGATCACGCCATCATTATGATGGGGGCTATTATCAACATCGGCGCGATTATAGGAAAGGGCTCCATGATTGATATGAATGCTGTTCTGGGGGCCAGAGCCACGGTGGGAGAGAACTGTCATATAGGGGCTGGAGCCGTTTTAGCCGGAGTGTTGGAGCCTCTGAGTCAGGATCCGGTTATCGTGGAGGACAACGTAATGATAGGGGCCAACGCAGTGATCCTGGAAGGCGTTCGAATCGGAAAGGAAGCTGTCGTAGCGGCAGGGGCCGTTGTGATCTCCCATGTGCCGGCAGGCACCATGGTAGCCGGAGTTCCCGCCAAAATCATAAAAAACGCGGACGAAATTCAGCCGGGCAAGCGGTCCATCCTGCCCGTGCTGCGGGAAATCGAGTAAACTGGGAAGTCTCGTGGATTCGAACCAGGATTTTGCATACAATTTGATTTTTTGCCCTCCCTGCCTGTATCAGGAAGCCTAAATGCGTATTGTGTAGGTTGTATACAGAGTATATAATACACAATTAAAGAGGTTTTGCGTATAGGAGGGGAAAACTTGGGGAAGAAAAACGTATTGGTGCTGACCGGAAGTACGAGAAGGAAGGGAAACAGTGATGCTTTGGCAGATGCCTTTATTAAAGGCGCGTTATCAAACGGACATGAAGTGACAAAATTTGATACGGCCGGTAAAAGAATAGCCGGCTGTAAAGCCTGCAAAACGTGCTGGAGTAAAGGAAAACCGTGTTCTTACGATGATGATTTCGAAGAGTTTGTCCCGCTGCTGGAAGCGGCGGATGCAATCGTTTTTTCCACACCATTATATTGGTTTAGCTTTCCTGCCCAAATCAAGGCAGTGATTGATAGATTTTATCCTTATATCAAAGAAGCCGGTAAACACCGGCTGAAGATAAAAGAATGCCTTCTCCTGGTGTGCGCGGGAGATGAAGATATGAGAGTATTTGACGGAATCATAGCAACCTACAGAGAAATGGCCCATTATATGAACTGGGAGGACAAGGGGATACTGGCGGTACCGGGTGTTATCGATAAAGGAGAAATTAAAGCAACGGATGCGCTTGTAAAAGCGGAAGAGTACGGTAAGGCGTTGGCGTAAATGTGAATCAGTGAAGATAAAAAGCCCCTTCGGGGATTTTTTCTTCTATATGGGCTACAATATTCTTATATATCTTTTTACTAAGGAGATGGTTTCCATGACAACTACTACAAAAATCCCCAATAGATTGCTTGAAGAAAAATCGCCTTATCTGCTTCAGCATGCATATAATCCGGTGGACTGGTACCCTTGGGGCAACGAAGCCTTTGAAAAGGCAAAAGTCGAGGACAAGCCGGTGTTTCTATCCATCGGATATTCTGTCTGCCACTGGTGTCATGTCATGGCCCACGAATCCTTTGAGGACCCGGAAGTGGCAGCCGTTTTAAATAAGAATTTTGTATCGGTAAAGGTGGACAAAGAGGAAAGGCCCGATCTGGATACCGTATATATGACAGCCTGCCAGCTGTTTACCGGCCAGGGAGGCTGGCCCACAACCCTGCTTCTCACGCCGGAAGGAGAACCCTTTTTCGCGGGGACTTACTTCCCGAAGGAGAGCCGGGGAGGAATGCCGGGGCTGCTCGGCATCCTTGACAGCACCGTAAGGGCCTGGGCCGACAACAGAGAGGAACTTCTGGAGACCGGCAGGAAAATAACGGATCAACTCAATGGGAGCCGCATCGCCGCCGGATCCTGGGAAGAGGAAGAGCTGACAGATCAGCTGCTCTTTGACGGAATCGCTCAGCTGAAAAATAGTTTTGATGAAAGAAACGGCGGGTTTGGCAAAAGCCCCAAATTCCCCACGCCGCAAAATCTGTTGTTTTTATTGGCAGCCCATGAGGGAAAACTGGACGATACTGCTTTGGAAATGGCGGAACAGACTTTGATACAGATGTATCGGGGAGGTATTTTCGATCATATAGGCGGTGGGTTCTGCCGCTATTCTACGGATTCCTACTGGTTGGCTCCCCATTTCGAAAAAATGCTCTACGATAACGCCCTGTTGTCCTATGCGTATACGGAGGCCTATAGACTGACGGAGGACCGCCTCTATCGGGAGGTGGCGGAACGTACTTTCGATTACGTTCTCAATGAGATGACCGCGCCGGAAGGAGGGTTTTACTGCGCTCAGGACGCGGACAGCGAGGGGGAGGAGGGAAAATATTATCTCTTCACCAGGCAGGAAATTTCGGAACAGCTGCAGGAGAATGAGTGGCAAAGGTTTTGTGACAGCTATGATATTACCCGGAGAGGGAACTTTGAGGGCCGCAGCATACCCAACCTTCTGCGCAATGAAAATTATGGCGAAGCAGCAGGAGCTTTCGCCTCCCAGCGGAAGATTTTACTGAACTACCGTAAGGATCGGATGTCCCTGCATCGGGACGATAAGGTTCTCACAGCCTGGAACGGAATGATGATTGCCGCCCTGGCCTATGCCGCGGGGGTCTTTAGTGACCGCAGGTATCTGGACGCCGCGGAGAAGGCTGCGGATTTCATAGAGAAGAAATTAATGAAAAAGGATGGCAGGCTGCGGGTTCGTTACAGGGATCGGGAGGCGGCAGGAACCGGCTTTCTGGATGACTATGCTTATTATATATGGGGGCTTATGGAGCTTTACGAAGCCACCAGAAAGGTCAATTATCTTCAAAAAGCTCTGGATTGCAACAGCAGAATGATGGCTGACTTCGCCGATGAAGAGGGCGGGGGGCTATTCTTTACTTCTTTTAACAGTGAGAAGCTGATTTGGCGCCCCAAGGAGACCTATGACGGAGCCATTCCTTCCGGCAACAGCGTGGCGGCCTGGAATATACTTCGGCTGGCCCGTAAAATGAACAGCGCGGAATTGATGGAGAAGGCGGAGAACCAGCTTCAGTTTCTTGTCCGAAGCGCCGAGCGCTATCCTTCAGGCCACAGCTTCACCCTGTTCGCACTTACCCGCTATTTAAAGAATAAACAGTAGATACAAAGGGAGACACAGGGACAGACCCCCTATCTGGAAAAGCAGACAGGGGGTCTGTCCCTGTGTCTGGTTTAGGGGAGGAGCAGATTTAAGGTCTGAGCGACGAAAAAGCAGACAATAATCCCGCACAGAGTGGGGATCAAGAAGGCGGCAGCGGTCCATTTCCAGCTGCCCGTCTCTTTTTTTATTGTGAGACATGTAGTGCCGCAGGGGAAGTGGAGCAGGCAAAAGAGCAGGGTGCAAAGGGCGGTGGTGGTGGTCCAGCCGTTATCCACAAGCAGGGTTTTCAACTGAAGGGTATCCAGCTCTGTCATGCTGCCTGTGGCCATATAGGTCATTATGATAAGAGGGACTACGATCTCATTGGCGGGAAAGCCCAGAATGAAAGCCATCAGAATAACTCCATCGAGGCCTATGAGCCGGGCAAATGGATCCAGTGTGTCGGTAGCCATTGCTAAAAGGGTTGAGTCGCCTGCCTCCGTGTTGGCGAGAACCCATATGATCAGCCCGGCGGGCGCTGCTACAACGACGGCCCTTCCCAAAACGAAGACGGTTCTGTCCAGCAAAGAGCGCAGGAGCACCTGACCGAACTGGGGACGCCGGTACGGGGGCAGTTCCAGAGCGAAAGACGAAGGGAGGCCCTTTAATATGGTCATGGACAGCAGCTTGGAAATCAAAAGGGTAAAGAACACGCCCAGCAGGATAATGGCCAGGAGCAGACCTACCGCCAGAGCGTCCTGAAGAGGTCCGGCGGCAAAACCGGCGAAAAACATGCTGATCAGGACAATCAGGGTGGGAAAACGGCCGTTACAGGGTACAAAGTTGTTGGTCAGGATAGCCGTCAGACGCTCACGGGGTGAGTCGATAATCCGGCAGTTCATAACGGCGCAGGCATTGCAGCCGAATCCCATGCACATGGTCAGACTCTGTTTTCCGTGGGCGTTAACCCTGCGGAAGCAGCGGTCCATATTAAAGGCCACTCTGGGCAAATATCCGGAATCCTCTAAAAGAGTGAACAAGGGGAAGAATATCGCCATGGGGGGCAGCATTACGGACACTACCCAGGCCACGGTCTGGTAGAGGCCCGAGACCAGAAGGTCCGTGAGGACCGGTGGCAGGTTTTTCGCAGTCATGATACCGTAAAGCTGGTCCTGCAGCCCAAAGAGGAAAGCATGGAGGAACTCGGAAATATAGTTGGCGCCCTGCAGAGTGATCCAGAAGATAAGCGCTAACAGAAAGAGCATAATCGGATAACCAAAGGCCCTTGACGTGACGATTCTGTCCAGGGTACGATCCCGGAAATTGTAATCTATCCTGTCTATACGAACACAAGCTCTGTAAATGGCTCCGGCGCGGTTTACGCAATCGAAAGCCTTCTCTTCAGATGACGCTTCCGGTATGGAAGGGGGATCCGCCGGATTCTGAGCCGCGTGATAGACCTGCTCCTTCAACTTACCCAGGGTTCGTTTTGACCTGGCGACAACTCCGACTACAGGAACGCCCATGGCCCGGGAAAGGGAATGCAAGTCTATATGGATGCCCTTTTTCTTTGCTTCATCCAGCAGATTGACGCACAGTACAACATTTTGAAAGGCTTCCGTTACCTGGAGAGCCAGAGCCAGGTTTCTCTCCAGGCAGGTAGCGTCCGCCACCACTACAATGGCGTCGGGGCTTTGACCCCGGAGATATTCTACTGTCACCGCTTCCTCCGGCGAATTCGCCGTCAGAGAATAGGTGCCGGGTAAATCTATGAGAGAGAAATCCTGGCCTCTGTGAACATAAGTTCCCGAGGCCAGTGAAACGGTCTTGCCGGGCCAGTTGCCCGTATGTTGTGAAAGCCCTGTGAGACCGTTGAACACAGTGCTTTTTCCCACGTTAGGGTTGCCGACGAGGGCGATATTTTTAACTGTCATGCAGATACTCCGGATTAATTATTTTACAACTAACACTTTTTCTGCATCGTTATTGCGCAGCGCGATTACCGCTCCCATGACGGAATAGGCCACGGGGTCACCGGCGGGACTTTTGTGCAGGGACTCCACGGTGGATCCCCGAATCAGGCCGAGATCCCAAAACCTCCGCTTCTCCGTTTCAGTGGCGGCAATGTCCATGACTACGCCCTTTTCCCCGACCATCAAGTGGTCAAGAGGCAATAGCTTCCCATCCATAAGTAATTCTCCTTCTGCTTTTCGGCAGTGTTTTAAGGTAGTGTATGAGAAGGACCCCGGAAAGGTGCGCTGGTGAGCAAATTATTGCCGCGGCATAGTCAGCTGCCGGGAGCACACCTTTTCCAGCAGCGCGCCGGAATGGCTGACCGCCAGAAGCCCCAGGCCGCGGTTTAAAACTTCTTCTTTTAAAAAGCTCCAAATCTGAGCCTGGGTAATTAAATCCAGCATGGTGGTGATCTCATCGGCGATGATAAACCGGGTTTCATCCCTGAGAGAACGGGCGATACAAAACCGCTGAAGCTCGCCGCCGGAAAGCTCGGAAGGGTAGCAGTCCAGCCAGGCACTCTCGATGCCGAGACCTTCTATAACGCGCTTATCCACAGGGCCGGCCTCATTAAGAACCTGAGACATTTTGAGCCGCGGGTTGACGGCAAGCTCGGGATGCTGCCAGATCATCTGTACGGGGCAGAAGCCTTTATAGGATCGGATGGGTTTGCCGTTTAGAGTGACAAGGCCGGAGTCAGGCTCCATATAGCCCGCCAGGATTTTGCACAGGGTGGTTTTCCCAAATCCGCTGGGGGCGTTCAATCCAACGGTCTCGCCGCTTTCCATGGAAAGGGAGAATTGATTCAGGATGAGGCGGTTTCCGCTCCGGTATTTGAATGATAATCGGTCTCCTTTTAATATCATAATCCGACCTCCCTGATACAACGCACATATCCGCCGTTTCTTTCAATGTAAGGAATTTCATACAGGCATTCCTCCCCGGCCAGAGGGCAGCTATCAAAGAAGGGGCAGCCCGCCGGCATATGACCTGCATAGGGCTGCATACCTTTTATGGCGTGAAAACCATTTTGGGGCATGGCCCGCCACAAAGCCCTGGTGTAGGGATGGCGGAGCTTGGATTCCTCAGAAAAATCCGACGCGAGGGCTTCTTCGAGGGTGGTTCCTCCGTAGAATACGACCACCCGATCCGCTGCGTCTATCGCCAGTTCCAAATTGTGAGTAATCAGCAATACGGAGGCTCCTTCGTCGGCGATTTCACGGAAATGGCCGAGGACGCGCCTGGCGGCACTTATGTGAAGACCCGGTGTGGGCTCATCGGCAATGATCAGTTTCGGTTTTTCGATAACGGCTGTGGAAATCAGCACTCTGCGGGCCATTCCTCCGGAAAGCTCGAAGGGATACAGATCCTCCGTTTCCGGCCCCATTCCATAGCGGCTTAGAACCCGGGTAGTTTTTTGTCCGGCCTCCAGGTTTTTAGCGTTCTTGCGTATCTGAGGCCCTATTTTCATCAATGGATCGAGGTATGACACGCTTTGGGGGACCAGGACGATCTCCCGGCCCCGAAGGTTCTCAATGCGGTCTTGGGTCAGAGGCTCTCCCTGATAGAGCATTTCCCCGTTAAGGGCAGCGTTGCCGGGCAGAATTCCTAAAATGGAGTGAGCCAGCAAACTCTTGCCGCTGCCGCTGGCCCCAACTACAGCCACCATCTCCCCCTGGAAAAGACTGAGACTCATATCGTTGATTACTTGCAAAGCACTCTTTTTCAGCAGGCCCGTATAGCGGAAGAAGGAAAGGGAAAGATTGCGGATTTCGAGAACCGGCGTTTTTTTCATTCCTATGTTTTTTTTCGTCTTTTCCATGACATCCTCCTATTCCTGAGCGCTTGCAGGATCCAGGAACTTCCTGACGGCGCTGCCGATATAATCGAAGGTAAGGACGACAAGCACCAGGCAGAGGCCGGGAAAGACCGCCAGCCACCAGCTTCCTGTTACCAGATACCGCATGCTTTCCGAAAGGATAATGCCGATAGCCGGTTGCTCGGGAGAGAGGCCGAAGCCTAAAAAGGTGATGGAGGCCTCGTGAAGTATGGCATGGGGAAACAGCAAAATCAAACCCGTGGTAAACTGGGGGATCAGATGGGGGACCATGTGGCGGGTCAGGATTTTCAGCCTGCCGGCGCCCAGCTTTTCCGCCGCCTGTACATAGCCGCTTTCTTTGAGCTGCAGGATCTCTCCTCGAAGTACCCGGGCAAGGGACGTCCAATGGGTAAAAATTATGCCGATGACGAGGCCCCAAAATCCTTTTCCGCAGGCGAAGGAGATAAGCATTAAAAGCAGAAGGTGGGGAATTCCCATCACCAGATCAATGGTCCAGGTGATAAAAGAATCCGCGAATTTGCCGATGATGGCCGCCGCGGCTCCCAGGACAAGAGCGATCAGGGCGCTGGCTGTGGCCGTTAACAGGCCGATTCGTATGCTCATGGACAGGCCGGCCAGAGTGCGGGAAAACATATCCCGACCCATCCAGTCGGTACCAAAGGGGTGCTGCAGGGAAGGGGATAAATCCTTCCGGGTAAAATCCGTCTCCATGGCATCCTCTGTCTTCAGCAGACCGAGGACGAGAAGGCCGAGGAGAAAGATGGCGGCAAGAATAAGCAGAACTGTTATGGTCTTGCGTCGATTCCAGTTCATTGGTCTGCCCTCCTTCGGATTCGGGGATCCACCACGCCATAGAGGATGTTCGCGGTGAGATTGCCGGCGAATACCAGGGCGGCGCTAATGACGGTGATTCCCATAAGGAGAGGGACATCGCCGCCGAGTCCCGCGGTTACCGCGGCCTGGCCCAGTCCGGGATAGGAAAAGACCTGTTCAACCAAAACGGAACCGCCGAAAATCTCGCCTATGGAGGCAAATTGCAATGTAATGGCGGGAAGAAGGATGTTGCGGAGACCGTGATTTTTTAGAATCTGTAATTTTTTTTCGCCCCGGACCAGGGCGAACAACACGTATTCACTCTCCATTACGTCGATGATTTTCTCCCTGGTGTGCAAAGCGACGCTGGAAATTCCGGTAATGCTCAGCACGAGGGCAGGGAGGAAGGCATGTTTCAGCCGGTCTGCCAGAACGACGGAATCCGCATCCATTCCTATGGGGACGCTCAGGCCGATGGGGAACCATCCAAGCAGAACCGAAAACACCAATAAAAACAAAAGGGCCAGCCAAAAGAGCGGGGTGCTTGCCGTCAGCAGGGCATAGCCTTTTATGATCCGGTCCGCAGCCTTATCCCGGTTGATGCCTG